>TARA_R110002072_G_scaffold302750_2_pt1 | contig 38980 bp, 33 predicted proteins | sample TARA_R110002072 | Tara Oceans TARA_R110002072 (sample SAMEA4397118) | marine metagenome | biome: Polar Biome; feature: [SRF] surface water layer (ENVO:00010504); material: water (ENVO:00002006), including particulate matter (ENVO:01000060) such as... | depth 5 m
ATGCGCGTAGTGAGGCCGTTTCTGGTTGCGCCGGTGCGGCGACATCCCGCGAGGCCACGGCCACACCTGGTGCTGGCCGAGTCGGCGTCGGCGTCGGCGTCGGCGTCGGCAACGCGCTTGCCGCGGAGACGACGGCGCCTCGCAGCGGTATGTTCGGCAAGGTCACCTTGCGCGGCGCGGCGACCTGCATGGCCCGTTCCACCTGGGATGACGCAATGCGAACGCCAGGTGAACGCCCGACGGTGCTATCTGGTATCGCCACGGTCACGGTGGTCGCGGCGCGCGCCTTGCCGCGCTGTGGCTCCGTCATGGCGGCTGCTGCCGGCGCGCTGGCCAACGTCGCTTGGGCGCTAATGCCAACCGGGGCCACTGCCGTATCGGCACGTTCGGAGGCAGGGGCCGGTGTTCCTGCAGTCGCTGCGTCGAGCAGGGCCGGGACGGTTGGGCCAGACGTTGTCGCGGCAGCGGTGTGCATCGGCAGCGCCGATTCGACGTCGCCTTCGGCCAATTCGACCGCGAGGCCAGCGGCGCGCTGCATGCCACTGTCCGGAGTCGTGACCTGCACGATGTGCGCGGCGAACTCGGCACTCGACCCCTGGCTTCGTGCCACTGCGGCATCGGCCGCCTGCTGGGACTGCTCGACCGCCGATAGCCGTGCTTGCGCTACTCCAGCCGAAGCATCGGCCCCGTTGCGAACAGCCATCGCCTCCGTCGCATCGTCAAGCTGCTGATCGGTTGCCGACTGCTCGGCGCTTTGAATGGGCTCCGCCTCGTAGCTGCCGTTGTCGACGGCCAGACTTGTTTGGTGATCCAAGTCCAAGCGAGAGGTCGAAGTGCCGGGCGCCGAGACTTCGAAGCTATGTTCGCGAACGCTGCGCTGGACCTTCGCCGCGATGTCGCCGGAACTCCCGTCGGCAGCAGCGTTCGCAAAGCCCGTGCTGGCCACAATGCTGACCTGCATGGCGCTGTCGTCGTCGTCCTCAATGGCGGGCAGTAGCGCACCGGCAATCTCGACTCCCATGAACCACAAGAACAGCACCGCGTGCAACAGCAGCGACAACAGGATGCACTGAGCAACGAGATCGAGCGTGCTCCAACGCTGGCCAAAATAGAGCAACAACAGCAACAGCAGTGAGCACAACACCAACGACAGCAACAGCCATTCAACCCAGTGCTTTCCCGACCACCACGGCAACAACACTTCGGCCCTCGAAACGTAATAGAGCGCGGCCAGCCCGTTGGTTCGTGGCTTCACCATGCCGACCGCCCTACCGTCCCGCATCGGCAACGGGCTGCGCAGTGATTCTCCGTTCCAGTCCTTCGAGAGCAACGCCGGGGCCTCAAACTGATCGCCAAGACGCGAACTGCGGCAAACCATCAAGGGTTTGCCAGTGACCTTGCGCACGAACCACAGCGACTCGCCATCGGCTGCGAAGACGGGGTCACGGTCGATGACGCGTTCTCGGCGTTGGTTCTGCTCCGGGAAGACTTGCACCGGATCGAGCGGGTCGCCGATGAGCCAGTTCCACAGCACGCCGTCATTGCCGTTGTCGATGGCGCGATCGATGCGCACGAATACCAGCGACGCGCCGATAGGATCCGGCGCTGGATCGGTTTCATCAAGCGCGGTGTTGCACGGCAGCACCGCCTCGACGCGACCAAAGCCGTGCGGCGTCCACGTCGTGACGAACAAGTCGTAACCACCGATGCTGTCCGGACGATCCGACGCAAAGTAGATCCTGCCATCGCGAGCTACAGCCGGCGCCAATTCGTTGTGATCGGTATTGAGGCCGTAGGCGGGCTCGGGCGGCACGTCCGGCTGCTCCGGGTCCCAGGTCACCAGATCGCTGGTGCCAGCTTCGGTGACGACACCGTAGAGCAGGCGACCATCCGCCATCTGCGCGACGCGGCCGGTCAGTTGCCCTGGCAGTTCTATCGCGGCATCGGGGCTGTTCCAGTGCAGCACGCCAGCACGTCCCAACTCATCGCCGGCAATCTGCTGCGAGCCATCGCCGTAGTAGTACGGTTGCTCGATCTTGAGGCCGATCCAGGTCAACCCCGCAAAACACATCACCGTGCCAGCGGCCCACATCAGGGTCCGTCTTGTGCTTGGCCCCAACGCCATGATTCGTTAGCCCTTCCTCGCGGGCAATGCTGCAATCTCGACCTTGTTGATCTTGGCAAGACGGCAGGTGTCGAGCACCTGCAAGCCGACGCCGAACTGCGCCGCTTGCTCGCCGCGAACCAACACCGCCTGCTCCTTGTTGCGCGCGACGGCGGCAACGAGCTTCTGGCGCAACGCTTCGATGGTGACCGGGCGGCCAGACATCGTCAGCGTGCCATCCTGCGACACGTTGAGGATCACTTGTTTGTGATTCTTGCCGGGCTCGCCGGATTCGACTTCCGCCAGGCGCAGATCGAGTTCGAGCTCTTCGGTCGCGAGGATGTAGGTCATGCAACGTGCGGTCCGGGCCCCCGAGCCCAGCCCTCCGACTCTCTCACCCCTTTAGCCAGCCGTCAACAGGCAAGCCAACGCCCCACCGTCCCAGGCATGCCGACCGGAATCGCCACCGCGACCTCCCAGACCTTCTTGGCCTCACCCCATCGCCCACAGCACTGGCTCAATCGAATCCGGATCCTAGATCGCTGCCCGTAGCCGCCTTATTCCTCTGCAGCGCAGACACGTCAGCACTTCCACGCCGAACGCCCACAGCCGCAACGAAACCCACGGGTCGTAACGACGGCGGCCCCAACGCCGCTTGCCGGGACGATGCGCTACAAGCTGTCGCTGCACACGTCGCCCACCGGACTCTGTGCCAACTTCTTCGGCATCTGCATCCGTGACCTGCTCGGGCTCGCGGCAGTAGACCCCATCCAACCAGATCACATGCAGGTGCACGTTACGCAGCAGCGGTAAATCGGCTACCTGGCCGGGTAGTTGGCTTTGACCCAAGTCGCAAACACTGCATCGATCGTCAACGGGTTCCAACCATAGATTGCCCGCAACGCGTCGCGGGTCGCCTGGCCATCCTTCAGCAACCGAACGAAGTCGCGGAACTGCTTGCCACCATGCCCAGTGATCAAGAAGTCTACGAACGCAAACGCGAACGCGTGCTGATCGAAGCTCAACTGATCGGTATTGAGCGACGACAGCTGGGCAAAGCTGATCGCCTTTCCCGAACCCACCGCGCGCCGAACTGGGACTCGCCACAACCCACCCTTGAAGCCGGCACCTGGTTGCAGCAGCACTTCTTCAAAGCAGAAGTTCGTGCACTTGCCGGTGATCTTGTCCTCAAACCAATGCGACACGCCTTCATCGATCCAGCCATGTTGGCGATTACCGAGGAACTTCATCGGCCTCGTTTGACTGAGCAACAGGTGCGTCACGTTGTGCACGATGTTGCGATGCACCTTCTCGTCGTCCGCCATCGTGCGCCGATCTTGGTGCATGCTGTAGACGAACTCCGGCCCCATCAACTTGATGCCTGACGAGTTGGCGTTGCCCATGCCCGTCTCTTGTGGACCAATCACACCGTGGTCCTGCAACGCGTCGAACATGTAGACCCGCAAGCGGTCCGGCAAATCGACATCGGTCAGTTCCAGTGTTTCGGCAAACAGCTCGCGCAGTTGCTCAAGACGCACGCCGTACAGGTGCATCAGCGCGTGCGAATCGAGCTTCTTTTTGGCGACTGTTGCCGCGCGCAACGAGAAGGTCACATCAAAGTGGGTGGTCTCCAGATAGAGGAAGGTCTCAACGCCCTTCGCCGTCGCCACTCGCGCCCGTCGCTGCTTGAGCCAGTCGCGAACCAACTCGCGCCGCCGGACGAGTTCGGCTTCGACAACTCCGTTCTTGCACTTCTTGCAATCGATCGCCACGGCACCTTCACAGGTCTTGCAGGCGGCGACGACGCTGCACCACTTGATGCCCTTGACCTTCTCGAGCGCCAAGGCCTTGCCATGCTTGCTGCAATCCTTGCAGCCAAGGTTCTTGCACATGCGACAGACAACCACGGACTCGGTTGCAGGATCCTGCGCGCCAACGGCCGCACACGGGAACAACGTCACGCAGATAGTGAATACGAAGCGAAGCATGCGACCCGGACGATAGCGCCTAGCCAACGACACGGCAGCGATTGCCAGCTATTACGCGACGAACGCGCCAAGCCGAATGCAAGCACCGCAATCCTGATCACAGGTGTCGTGATTTGAATCAAGGAGTCTGAACATAGGAATGTTTGCGTCAGCACAGCGAGGTCCCCGGTAGGTGACGCGGTTTCGCAGGGCGTCTATGCCTTCGACACGAATGGCGATCCGAGGGGCAGGATCATCCGGCCATTGCCATGGCGGGTGCTCCATGGTGCCTGCATGAAAGCCGTCGCGAGGCGGCGTCACCGAGCGGCAGCGGCAGGGCCAAGCGACGCCACAACTCGGATGCCGTGGCCGTGTTCTCGACCTTGCATGCGGAAGGAGTCCAGCTGGCGGTTTCAGAACGGGTCGCGTTCGTGGCTCGCGCGGGCAGCGATGATCCGGCGGTTCATCGGGAACTCTCCGAACTGTTGCAGGTCGAGGAGGCACGCCTGCAAGACTTCCTGGACAAGCCAGCGGTAGCGGTGCCAGACGCACTCAAGCGCGGCCTGTAGCTGCCCTCATCGACTGTCGAAACGCCAGCGTAGGCAACCCAACGCGCGCTGCCCGAGATCGATGGCTACGACCAGTTCGAGCCCATCGCCGAAGGCAAGTGACGGGGCAGTGTCCGCTTATTGAGCCGAGCCGATAGCTGAGAATACGGTCTGCGGTGCTCCTACGCTTGCTGCACGCACGCGAATCCGTGTAGGGCTATACCTCTAACTGCAGCACCAACTACGGTAGCGGCCATCCGCTTCCCGCAACCGCCTCCTCCCCCATGACCAACACACTCCATGCTGCCGTTGTTGTTCTCGCAGCCACGCTTGCCGCGCCGATCGCGATCGCCCAATCGCCAGCGCAAGCATCCATCGATGTGTCGGTCCAGACTGCGACCAGTCCGCCGAGCCTGACGTTCTCATGGCCGCTCGATGCCACGGCAACCGCCTACTTCGTGCGACGCCGGAACTCGGGCACGCCAGTATGGGGAGGCTACTTCTCGATTCCAGGCGCTGGCACCGCGACCGGCTACACGGACAACACGGTGGTCGTCGGCGAACGGTACGACTACCACTTCGTCAAGAACGGCAGTACAAGCGCGCGCACGTTCGTGACAGCAGGCATCGAAGCCGATGCAATCGAGCAACGCGGCACAATCCTGCTACTGGTCGACGACACGCAGGCTGCACCATTGTCGCCGCGCATTGATCGGTTGGTCAGCGACTTGATTGGCGATGGTTGGTTTGTCGTGCGCAACGATGTTGCTCGCACCGATACCACCACCAACGTCAAGGCGTTGATCCAGGCACAAGCGCTGACCTACCCCGATCTCGAATCGGTCTTCGTGCTTGGTCACGTGCCGGTTCCGTACTCTGGCCAAATCAGTCCCGACGGCCACACTAACCATGTAGGTGCCTGGTCGGCCGATGTCTACTACGGCGAGCTGGACGGTGCCTGGACCGACATCTCCGTCAACAACACGTCGGCTTCGCGGGCCGCCAACCACAACGTTCCCGGCGATGGCAAGTTTGATCAGTCGGTGATTCCGACCAGCGTCGAACTCGCGGTTGGTCGCGTCGATCTCGCCAATATGCCACTGTTCGCTGCGACCGAGACCGAGCTACTGGAACAGTATCTCGACAAGGATCACGACTACCGCCACAAGGTCTTCACTGTCGATCAGCTGGCCATCGTCGATGACAACTTTGGCTGGTTTAACGGCGAGGCGTTTGCGGCATCAGGTTGGCGCAACTTCTCTGCCCTGGTTGGCGCGAATGCCGTTAGTTCCGCCGACTACTTCACGACTCTCAATACGGCAGCCGGAGGCGGCTACGTCTGGAGCTACGGTTGCGGCGGCGGTTCGTACACGAGCGCCGGCGGCATTGGCAATACGACGAACTTCACAACCAGCACCAACCGCTCGGTGTTCACGATGTTGTTCGGCAGCTACTTCGGCGATTGGGACTCGACCAACAACTTCTTGCGGGCGCCACTGTGTTCGGGTTGGACGTTGACCAACGCCTGGGCTGGGCGGCCTCACTGGCGATTCCACGTCATGGGCATGGGTGCAACCATTGGCGAAGCAACTCGTGACAGCCAGAACGATCCATCGGCCGGCGGCTTCTTTAATCGTTACGTGCACATGAGCTTGATGGGCGACCCGACCCTGCGGCAACACATTGTCGCGCCGGCAAGCAGCCTCACCGTGGCCCCCAACGGCACCGCGACGGACCTGAGCTGGACCGCTTCGCCGGCGACAGGTGCTGACTACCACGTCTACCGCGCAGTGTCGGCGGCCGGCCCCTTCAGCAGACTTACCGCCAACGCGATTGTTGGCACGACCTTCACGGATGCCGCGCCACTGACTGGGTTCGGCACCTACATGGTTCGCGCCAGCAAGCTCGAATCGACGCCAACTGGCAGCTACTGGAATCTGAGCCAAGGCGTGTTCGCAACGATATGCCTGCCGCAAGTAACCGCCGGGCATACGAGCTATGGCGTTGGTTGCTATTCACCACCATTGTTGTTGTCGGCCAGCCCGGCACCGATCTCCACGCCAACGAGCGGCACCACCGTGACGTACACCATCGGCGACATCCCGGAGGCGGCACCGTTGTCTGGTGTGTACTTTGGCATCGTGATCGTGAGCCTGAGTCAAGACCTCGCCGGTTCGTCGCTCGCAAGCCTCGGCATGCCGGGCTGTGACCTGTACGTCGGGTCGATGGACCTGCCGATCGCGTACACCAGTGCGACCGATACGGCGATGACCAACTTCGACGTGCCGAGCAATGTCCCGTGCGGCACCGAGTTCTTTGCAACGGCGGTCGCCTTGGTTCAGCCTGGGAGCTTGCCCAATGGCCAGAATGCGTTCGGCGCAACCACCAGCAACGGCATCGCCAGCACCATCGCGCCGAACTAGGCCCGTGGTTTTCACCGTGAGGTGTTGCCGCGGAGTCTGGTTGCCGCTCGCGCCGGAATGCTGTTCTTCGCGTCCATATCGGATCAGGCCGCCTGCTAGCGGGCTTCGGCGGCCAGCATCGAATCGATCTGGTCGCTCGGTACCGGCTTCGAGAAGTAGTAGCCCTGGCCAAGATCGGCGCCGAGCGCACGCAGCTCTTGTACGTGGTCGATCGTTTCGACGCCTTCGGCGACGACATGTAGGCCGAACGCCTTGGCCATACCGATCACGGCCTTGACGATTCTGCCGTCGCTTAGATGGTCCTGCGCACTCGGGTTGCCACCGCGTACGAACGCCTGGTCGATCTTCAGCACGTCGACATCGAAGTGCTTCAGATGCGCTAGATTCGAGTAGCCCGTGCCGAAGTCGTCGATCGCCAAACGGCAGCCGAGCGCCTTTAACTCGTGCAGCACTTCGATCGTGCGCTGCACGTCGCCGAGCACGGCGGACTCGGTGATCTCCAACTCGAGTCGACCGGGCTCCAGGCCAGTGTCCCGCAGAGCCTTCGCAACTTCGGCGACCAATTCTGGATTGCGGAACTGAATCGGCGAGAGGTTGACTGCGACGACGACGCCGGAGTCTCGCCACCGAACGGCGTCACGACAGGATTGCTCCAGTACGGTGCGGCCGAGTTCAGCGATCAGTCCACTCTCTTCGGCGAACGGCACGAACTCGTCTGGTGACACGAGTCCCCGTTCGGGATGCCGCCAGCGGACCAGCGCTTCGAGGCTCTCGATGCGCTCGCTCGTCAGGCCGACCTTGGGTTGGTAGTGGACCGTGAACTCACCACGTTCGAGCCCTCTGCGGAAGTCGCTTTCAAGCATCAGGCGATCGGGAGCGCCCGCCATCATGTCGTCGGCGAAAGCAACCGCCTGTGCCTTGCCGGCGCGCTTGGCTTCGTACATCGCGATGTCTGCCCGTTGCGCCACTTGCTCGGCGTCGAGATTGTTGAGTTGCGATACCACACCGATACTGGCGGTAACGAACACTTCTAGGGCCGCGACGGTGAACGGTGGCTGCAGGACACTGCCGATCGCGTTGGCAAGTTCGGCACCATCACCGACGTACAGTATGAGGAACTCGTCACCGCCCTGTCGCGCCAGCACGTCGCCTTGGCGCAGGCAGCTGCCGATGCGCTCCGCTACGTAGCGCAACAGCTCGTCGCCGGCATGGTGCCCAAAGCTATCGTTGACCAACTTGAAGCCGTCGAGATCCAGGAACAGCACGCTGGCTTCGTCTCGCTCGCTGTCCGGCATCGCGTCGTAACGCTGCCGGAAACGGCGTCGGTTGGGCAACCCGGTGAGCGGATCGTGCAGTGCCTGATGGCGGAGCTGCGCTTCGAGCAGTTTGCGCTCGCTGACATCTCGAGCGTTGAGCACGACCCCCCTAATGTCTGGCTGATCACGAAGGTCGCGCGCCTGCACGTCGAACGTGACCGACTGGTTGTCATCCAACATGACCGAGACCTCGGTGCGCCCGCGCCGCACCAGCTGGTCGACGTCGAGCCCGAACGCGTGTTCGATCGCAGTCCGCGAACTGTTGGCAAGCTTGCTTGCCTCTTCGAACGCGCCGGTTCGAATCGCATCATCGATCTGCTCCGCCGCGCGCCGAGCGGCGTCGGCGGCTTGTTCGAAGTCACCGTAATCTTCTGACTCGGTCAAGCCTTGGCGAAGAGCCTGCGACAGCACTTGGGCAGACGGGCTTGCATAGCGCACGTCGCCGTCGGTTCCGGCCACCATGATCAGGTCGCTGGAGTTTTGTACGAGCTCACGAAATCTCGCTTCGCTGACCGAGAGCGTGTGCAGCCTAACACGTTGCAGGTCACGGCTACGACGCGCGCGGATGTAGCCGATCGTGAACACCAACAAGCCAACGGCCAGCAGTGTGAGGATTGCCGCAGTCTTGGTTACGGACTCGGCGCGTTGCGTCGCGGCCGTCGCGAGTGCCAGGTCACGCGTCTTCAATGCGTCGAGCGCTTCGGCGAACTGCCCGTAGTTCATGTCCCAGAACTCAAGCCGGCGCCGGATTTGCGGAATCGCCAGCGACATCATCCCAAAGGTGCCCTGCACTCCGGACAAGAACGAGTTGGTCGCCGTATCGAGGGCATCCAACTCGGCGTTCGTTGCCGTCATGTCGAGTCGTTCCGTCACGCTCGCAGCATCACGCTCCTGATCGCGCACTCTCTCGAACAGTGCGCGGATCTCGGTGCGCCGTCGCTGCTCTTCGCCGCGCAGCCGCACGAACTTCATCTTCTGCGCAACGAGTTGCGTCGTCAGTGCTCGCCAGACTAGTCCAGATTGCTCGGTTGCTTTCAGCTCGAGATTTGCCAGGTCACGCAGCACCGCATGCCGCGCTTCGGCGTGGCGGTGCAACTGCTGCGCCGCGGAGATCGCGAAGTAGGCGGTGACGCCGACGGCAGCCAGCAGCAGCCAGGGCCAGCTTCTGCCAATGCACCCCGGCTTGAGGCTGCTCTGTTCCTGGCGAAGTTGTTCTGGTGGCATCCGTTGGCATCGGCACTTGGGCGACGTGGCCTTGAGATTCGAAGCCGTATTCGGCGGCGCGACCTACTGACGCACCGACCCCGTTACGGTCAGAAACTGCTGGTATCCTTGGCATCGCACGGCGGTCGAGGCGCCGGCTTAGTATTCGTCGCTGCCGATCACCTCGCACGTGCACGGTCTTCACGCGCTGCAGTTCCTACTCAGCCACTTTTGCTGGCTGGCTGAATCACGAACAAGCACAGATCATCGGTTACGTGACCGAACAAGAACGGCGACGCGATCCTTAAGCACTGATTAACGACGCGTTGCGCGCAACGGAGGCCACGGATTGGTTCGCAGGCACGATAGTGCTCTTGCTCGCGGCAAACGGTCGCGACCCTGCGAGAAGACATGCAATGAACGGATCAGTGACGTGTGGCGTTTCCCTGAGCATTTTGTTGTCAGTGGCGTTGGCTGCCCAACAACCGGAGCGAGCTGGTGTCGTCGACAAGGCAGACGAAGGCAAGATCTTCGCTGTGCACGGTGTTGGCCGCTTGCCTGCTCGGCTCGTGATGACGGCCGAATACGAGCTGCAGATCGAGATGCAGGTTGGTGAGGAGTCGATGAAGATATCGACTGCAGAGGATGCGCCGCGTGATTGCTGGCGAGCCAGGTTCGTCACGCGCCGGGCTCTCCATGAGCAAGGCAACATCGCAACGGTCACGGAGTTCTCGCTCGGCCGAAGCCAGAACCTCTGGGTTTGGACAGAGATTCGCGCCATCTCGCCAGGCAATCAGAGGCAGCTGTGCACGCAGGGCGTTCCGTACTGCATCGTGCAGTTCATCAACCAGGCGGGTGTGCAGGTTGTGCCGTTGGACCGCGAGGGGGCGAAGCCGGCTGAGCGCATGTCGCCGCCGCCGCCGGTGAAGTTCCGCGAAGGTGAACTGTGGGGCTACCGCAGCTTCGTTGGCGAAGAGGTGCAGATCGAACCTCAGTTTCTTAGCGCGTACAAGTTTGGCGAACATGGGCGCGTCGATCGGGCTTGCGTGCGCACGAAGACAGGATGGGGTTTCATTGATCCCAGCGGCGAGATGATCATTCCGGCGCGATACGACCGCTTCGGCGAGCAGTTCTACCGCGATCAAGTCGCCGCGTACGTTGGTCGCAAGTGCGGCCTCGTCGACAGCTCGGGCAAGGAATTGCTCGCGTGCCACTACGTCGACGCGCGCCCGTTCGCCGGGGTTGGTGAAGAGTTGGCGCCCGTGCAGACGCGGCAAGGTTGGGGATTCGTGGACCGCTCCGGCAAACTCGTCGTCACGCCGAGGTTCAAGGACGTGCGTTGGTTTGGCGAAGCTGGTTCGCCCGCGAGTGATGAGTTTGGCCTTTGGGGCTACATCGATCGGAATGGCGTATGGCAGATTGAGCCCCAGTATGAACTAGCCAGTAGTCACGAGGGCGGCTTCGCAATCGTGCGCCTGAATCGAAAGTACGGAGTCATCGACAGACGGGGCCAGCTGGTGATCGAAGCCAAGTACCAACAGATCCGTTCCTTCGACGACGGCAGGTGGCAAGCGCAGCTCGGCGGCAAGCGGGGCTGGCTCGCGACGGACGGCACGTTTACCGAGGGCAACTTGTAGGGTGCATTCGAGAGTTCGTCGCATAAGTCCCAGTCACGGGCAGACTGAAGAACTGTGCTTACCTGCTCGTTGACGACTCTGGTTGCGACGTCGTATGCACGGCCATCCAGACACCCAAATCGCCTCGGCGTAGGTTTCGGTAAGCACGGCCGCCGAGGTTCTTACACCGCGGCTTCTCGCACCAATCAGGTGGGACCTACTCGTGGAGCACACTGGCCAATTCGACCCAGAATCGCGTCGGCTGGGTTTATGGATAGCTCGACGCCGAGCAATGCACTCAAGTTGCTGGCAGACGGAATGTACATGGTTGCGCAGACTCTCTACTATGTCGCTGACCCCATGTGCTCTTGGTGTTGGGGTTTCGCGCCTACGCTTGAGCTCGTTGCGTCAAGACTCCTGCACGAAACGCAGCTGCAACTCGTGCTTGGTGGGCTCGCCGCCGACTCGGACGAACCGATGGACGAAGCCACGAAGACCTACTTGCAGCAGGCATGGCGATCGGTTTCTGAAGCAACCGGCGCGACGTTCAACTTCGCCTTCTGGGAGCAGTGCGCGCCTCGCCGCTCGACATGGCCCGCCTGTCGCGCCGTCCTCGCGGCCGGTGAGCTAGGACGACAGATGTTCGCGGCGATTCAACGTGCCTACTACCTTGAGGCTCGCAACCCGTCGGATACATCTACCCTGATCGAACTGGCAGGCGAATTGGGCATCGATATTCCCACGTTTACCGAACGGCTACCCAGCAACACCACGCACAAGCTGCTAACCGAGCACTTTGAGCTGCGTGACCGCTTGGCAGCGCAGGGATTTCCGACTCTGCTACTCGAGAGAGACGGTGAGGTTGTTCCTATCGCCCGGGGATTCGCACGCTTTGAAGCTCTTGAGGCGACCCTGCGCAAGCACAACGCAATCCCCTGACGTTGCGTATCGCAGTTCGCGTCTGCTACGTCGTGCTGGCCGCGAAGAGTGCTGTTCGTGGATGCATGCCAAAGTGAGCCCCCCCGAGCAGGTCATGGTTCGGATGTCGCGTTCCAGTGATGCTGTGATTGATGATCCACGGGGTGCATTGCAGCAACTGCGGAGGTGGTCCTCGCAAGCGCACGTCAACGATTGTGGCACTACGCGGGTCACGATACCGCGCGATCTGCTACGCGCAGGTGGACCAGGGCGGACACGCTGCCGATGCAACGCTGGAACCAATACCGGGCACCGCTATTGGTTCCAGACGAAGTTCATGTCGTTGGACGTAATCCAGCCAAACGCGTTGTGTCCCGGCGTGTAGACAGCCCACTGCATCGCGAGGAACGAGCCACTCGGAATCGAACACGGGATCGGCAGCGCAACGCTGCCATCACCGACGCCGTTGGTGAACACCGCATCGATGTGAATGCTCGGCAGGCTCGCATACACGAAGCAACCCGGCGCACCCGGCAGCGGCACCGTCACAGCCGACGACCCGACGACCAACGCCGCCAGACTGAACGGCGGTGCATTACTGATCGTGAGCCGGAACTCGTCGTTGCCGGCAAACGGCAGACCACCATCGACGCCGATCTGTGGCAGTTCGCCGAGTGGTCCTGAACAGGCTGTGCCGAAGGTCCCGATCGTCATGTTCACCGGCTCGAAGAAACGTGCACGGATGTCGGGACGCAGCGTTGGGCCACCTGTCTCGCCCATCCACACCAGCAACGAACTGTTGCGCGGATGCAATCCGGAGAGGATCGGCCGCGACGAGGCCCGTGTCGTGTTCTGTCGCGCTCCCGGACTGTCGACGAGTCGGCGGGGACCGATCGAACCCTGACGGTTTACCATCGTGGCATAGACGTCGTCGTCGTTGAGGCCCTGGTTCTCGATGTAGGCGACTGTGAACTCGCAGAAGCCCGCTCCGACCGCGGGCCGGCCTTCGACCGCGCCGGTACTCGCGATTGGCAGCACGCCACTGATCGGGCCGATTGCGTCATAGCCAACGGCGAGCACGTCGCTCTCATCCTGCCACGCGATCAGGTACTGCAGGTCGTTCGGACTGTCATGCTGCGATGCGATCGCGCCGATATCCGGTAGGAACTCGCTTGGTCCAATGTCGCCGGCACCCGGCACCGTGCCGACACTGATCAGCGCGTAGTCGTGCAGATTGAGTTTGAAACGGAACGATGCCGTGCGCACGTCGGTGTCGCCTGGTGATGGCGAGGTGTAGAAGCGTTCCCAGACGGCCCGGTTCTGGTACCAACGCACGCCGGCGATGTCGATCGCGACGTCGCATCGTGCGAGTCGGATGTTCTGCACGTAGCCGGAGGACACCGACTGCAAGATCTGGCCCGGGCTCTGTGCGATCAACGCGGGATTGCTCTGATTCGGCCACCAGATCGACTTCACCAATACCTGGCTCTGATTGACTGCCGGCAGCCTGCGCTGCCAAGCGACCATCATCGCCTCCTCGCCCGGACCCGAAACGCTCGGGCGCTCATCGATCTCGCCGGCGGCCGGATTGCTGATCGAGAACACGTTGCCATAGGTAACGCCTGTTGCTGCCGTGACGAGCCGACCGTGGATACCACTTGGCTGCTGCCAGACGACCAGGAACGCATTGGCATTCTGGCTGTGCGTGAACGCGACCGCCGGCGATTCATAATCCAGACCCTCGGCGATGGGGATGAGCGAGTTGACCGGCGTGCCATCTCCGCGGTAGATCGAGCCGCGGATGCCATGGAACGAAGGCGTCAAGTTGCGCTGCCAGACCAGTAGATACAGATCCTGCTCGACGTCGTAAGCGACGTCCGGCTTGAGATCGTCGTTGAACGGGTTCGCCGGCACGAACATCGGGCCGACCGCCGGATCGACGACGATCGGATACACCGCCGTGTCGAGGAAACCCTGCGGCACCGTTAGTTCGATCAGCCCCTGGCCGTCGTAGGTGGTCCGCACATCGACACGCTGGCCGGCACGATCGAAGGCGATGGCCTCGCCGTAGCGGATCGCGCGCACCCCATCGAGCGAGAACTCGAGGGCTTGGTGTACGGAGACGTCAGTCGCCGGCGCCGTCACGTTGCCGGTGACGGCGACGTGCAGGTGCAGATCTCCGGTGCCAGCAGGCGCCTGCGCGAAGCGGAACGATTGCTCAATGCCCGTCTGTCGGATCTGGTATGTCTCGGTCGTGCCAGGATGCTCGAAGGACACCAACCTGTCTTGCGCGCCGCCGCGTCGCGGTGTCGCAGCGCCGGTCGCCGGCAACCACGAGCCACCTCGCCGAGCACCTCGATAGTGCAGTTGCATCGTGGCGACCGACTCGCCAGAAAGACCTTCGCACGCGTTCGGCACCGCCACTTCGATCTCGGCGATGGCCGCCTTGAAGCTGGCGCGATAGCGCGATCCTTCTGCTCGCAGCGTGCCGTCCACACTTACGTAGGTGCCGAATGGGCCGGCGGGATCGACGAATTGTGGCACACCTGACGCGCCAATGGCGTCGGGCGATCGCGGTGCCTGAGCCACCAGCATCGGAAGACACATGCTGATGCAGGACGCCAGGATCAGGTGGGTGAGAGCCGTTCCGGCCAGAGTTCGTAAAGCGGGCATGCCCCCTGGAATGACGTGCATGCGACTCTGTGTCGGGCTTTCTGACGATTTGGGGTGTGGGTGGTGCTTGCGGACGGCGCGCGTTGCGTGAGGATCGTGAACCGCACGCATTACGCGACTAGCCCTCGCGTCGTCCAGGATTCGACGGTTCAGCGCCAGAAAGCAGCGTCGAGCCCATTTGACGGTGAAGCCAGTCTCAGAAGGAGCCCACCGTCATGGCCAGCGAGTTGGTCGCGGTGATCGCGGTGAAGTGGAACGCTGGATCGAGTTCGAACGAGATCATCTGTTGATGAAACGTCGTGCCGCCGAGCGCTGGCGTGTTGGGCAATGTGAGCGATGACGCTGCCGTACCGGTTGTGGAGAGCACGAACTCGACGTGGTCCGTCGATACGTGGAGGTCGCAGCCAGGTTGTCCTTGAGCCAGCAGCAACGACAGCGGCATGGTGATTGTGTTGAAACCGGTCACAACCCCGACGAAGGCGAACGCTGGCAAGCCACTGCCTTCGGTGCGGAAGGTCGCGCCGGTCCATGGCAGGTTGTTGGCCACAAGCGTGTTGGCGCCGCCAGAGCTTGGGCAACCGCCAGCTGCGGTGGCCGCTGCTGCTGGGCAGCTCGACACGTAGCTCGCCAGGAACGCGGACACAGTAGGTCCGGCCCGAGTGAAGTCACCGCCGACATGCAGCTTGCCATCGGGTTGGGCCTTGAGCGTGAACACGGCACCATTCAGCCCCGAAGCCATCGGTGACCAAGCAGAACCGTGCCATCGTGCGATGCGGCTAGCCTGGACCCCGCCCGCCATTCCGAAGCTACCGCCAGCAATCAAGTCGCCGCCAGGAAGCGTTGCGAGTGCATAGACAACGTCGGTGGCGCCGGCGCCGAGCGGTGACCAGGTTGTGCCGTTCCATTGCGCGATGCGGTTGGCACTTGCAGTACCTGCCATGGTGAATTGGCCGCCGGCGATTAGGTCTCCCGTCGGCAAGGTAGTGAGAGCGCGGATGATGCCGCTCGTACCGGCTCCAACTGGAAACCAGTTGCTGCCATCCCAGCGTGCGATGTTGCTGACGGGGTTGCCGCCAGCGGTGGATAGGCCGCCGCCCACGATGAGGTCCCCGTTGGCAAGTGTGGCGAGGGCGTAGACGGACGGTCCTGTGCCGGTCCCGAGTGGCGACCAAGTGCTACCGTCCCAGCGGGCGATGCGGCTAGCGGCAGTGCCGTCGACGGTGGTGAACCAACCGCCTGCAATGAGGTCGCCGTTGGGCAGGGTGGCAAGCGCCCAAACCGCGTTGTTCATGCCGGTGCCGAGTGGTAGCCACGCATTGCTCTCCCAAGTTGCGATGCGGTTGGCGGAGACTCCATCAGCCGTTGTGAAGTTGCCGGCTGCGATCAGGTTGCCGTTGGGGAGCGCGGCGAGGGCCAAGACCGCGCCGTTCATTCCCGTTCCCAGTGGCGACCATGAGGTGCCGTCCCAGCGCGCGATTCGGTTGGCTGAGACACCGCCGACTGTCGTGAACTCGCCGCCTGCTATCAGGTCGCCGTTGGGCAACGTGACGACTGCATGAACGATTCCGTTCCTCCCAAATCCAAGTTGCGACCACGTGGTGCCGCTCCATCGGGCAATGCGATTGGCGGGTTGGCCATCAGCCTGGGTGAAGGAGCCAGCGGCGAGCAGGCTGCCGCCAGGTAGGCTCGCGAGAGCCAATACCGAGCCGTTCAGTCCTGTTCCTAGTGGTGACCAGGCACTGCCGTTCCATGTTTCGGGAGTAGGTGCGTTGCCTCCCGCGACCAGCTCGCCACTGGGCAAAACGGAGATGCAGGAGACCACGTTGCTGGCACCGACGCCGAGCGCTGACCAGGTACTGCCATCCCATCGGGCCATGTAGTCCGCTGGTTGGCCGCCAGCCGAATGGAAGGAGCCACCTGCAATCAAGTCGCCGTTCGCAAGTCGCACCATGGCTTGCACCGAGTCGCTAGTGCCGGCACCCAGCGCCGACCAGTTGCTGCCGTCCCAACGAGCGACGTTGTTGGTCACAACGCCGCCCGCCATCGTGAAGTCGCCGCCAACCATGAGATCGCCGTTGGTAAGGGGTAGCAGTGACAATGCCGGGCCGCTGAGGCCGCTGCCGAGTGGTGACCAGGTTGTGCCATCCCAGCGGGCGATGCCGTAGGTCTGGCCGGCACCAGGGAACAGGAAGTTGCCGCCCGCGATCAGGTTGCCATTTGGCAGGATGGCGAGGCAGCGCACGCCGTCCGTGAGTCCGCCGATTGCCCAGGATCCGACCTGAGACCAGTTGCTACCGTTCCAACGCGCGACGTAGTTTGCAGGGGCGCCAGTGGCGGTAGTGAAGCGGCCACCCGCAATGAGGTCACCGTTGGCAAGGGAGGTGACGGCGGCGACACCGCCCCACAACCCTGCTCCCTGTGTCGCTGAGCCCAACGGCGCCCAAGTTCCGGTTGTGTCATCGTAGACCGCGATTCCCCAGGCAAGCGCATCTCCCGCGACCGTGAACGTACCGCCCGCAACCATGCGTGCCGGGTTGCCGCCGGGACCGTCCGGATCCCAAGAGTGCAAGGCGGCGACTTGGCCATTCAGTCCCGGCAGCGCGTCTCCCGCAGTCCATTGCGGCACACATTGAGATGCCGCCAAAGCAGCTGTCGCCAACACTGCGAGAAGTCCAGTCAAGCAATTACGGAACGGTGCCGGAGGTGTCTTCTTCATGGTGATCTTGGTCCGCTTGAAATGGCGCCGACGCTGAGGGGCACCGTTGCTCCGCTTGCCATGGGACACGTTCGATTGGCGTTTGCACATGGTATCGATGCCCGCGGTGCAGCGGTGCAGTGGCGGGCGCAGTGGAGTGTCTCGGGTGGACGAAGTGTCTCGGGTAGACAAGGGAGATCGCTCTCCCCGGCCTCCCACAGCTCCGGACGTGCGAGACGTTGCGCATCCGACTCCTCGAATCACGGGCTCGCTTCAGGCTGATAAGTCGAAGGAACAACGCGGGCCGACGGTAGAGGATAGCGCTCGATGAGCTGATTCCACCCCCCCCCACCTGGCGTGCCGTATTCGACCGCCGACGCAACCATTTGCGCCAGATCTGCAGCACCATGTGTTGGAAGACAGCCAGCGACCGCGCCTTCCCGGATATCCAGCACGCACAGTGCCCGCGAATCTGCTGACTAGCGCTGCATGCTGTACCGCGATCGGATCGTGGCGATGGCCACGACACCACTCGGACGTCACACACAAAGCACGGCGAGGCGTTGGTGCCTGAATCGCAAGGGTGCTCTCGCAAGCGGCCGACATGGGTTTCCGCAACCGCGCCACGACCTCTCAGATCGTCGCAGCCTCACGCCATCACGGCCCAGACAACTGCCGCTCACCACCAGGCGAAGCACGCGCCGGCGCCAGCTCCGGCACATCGCTCGACAACCCCATCGAGCGCAGGGCTTGACGTCCGTCCCAACATGGAAGCAAAGTCCACGCCGGACGCTCACAGCACGCAACTCAGGAAGTCGACAGCGATATGTCCGGGCAGGACGGCACGTGGAGTCACCAATTCTCGCGGCGTACTCGCGCGCCTGACCCTGTCAGTCACCACGCGCGGCGTCGTCTGCCGACTCCCGAGCCAACCAGTTCTTGACGCCGACGTAGGCCTGCCGGTCGCGATCGAAGCGCAGATAGTGCCGGGCGGTCGCCAGCCAACTCGGCACCGATCGTCGACACTTTTCGAGGGCACGGAGCATGTCGCGGGTCCGAACCACGGTAGGTATTCCGGTCTGCATCGCGCCGGCCCAATTAGTCGCGACGACAAGGTCGATTACGCCGCGGATGTCCGCGCCCGAACACCCCTCGCTGTGGCGCGCGAGTTTGTGCCACTTGAGTTCGCCGATGGGGTGCTTTCTGCATAGCCGTTGCCAGAGGCGCTCGCGCTCTTCGAGGCCCGGCGGTGGGGTGAAGATCAAGCGATGGAACAGATCTGGTTGTCGCAGCCATGGATCCACGCGCCACGGATCATCGGTCGAGGCCAGCACCGCAACTCCGCGGTTCTCGCCGCGACGACCTTGCAGCAACTGCGTAAAGCGCTTGACCAGGCGCTGCGCATCTTCGTCGTGCATGTCCGTGAATGGTGCGCCGAGGGCCTCGATCTGCTGGAACAGAACAACTGCGGGACGGTGGCTGCGAACCGTGTCGAAGACTTCGAAGAGACGCTCGCCAGCGTCAGCCGGCCACATGCCCAGCAACTCCGCGACCGGGATGACCACGAACCGCGCCTGCATCTCGCCAGCCAGGCAGCGGGCAGCTTCTTCCTTGCCACAACCGGCCGGACCATAGAGCAGAGCACCACTCGAGAACACGCGTTCCGCTGGCGGCTGGGCCGGGTCTAGGAAGTGGTCGCGCAGCTTCTTCGTGATCCTCGCCAGCCAGGGCGCGTCGGCGAATGTGACCTTCGGCAATTCGAACCGGTCCAACAGGTAGGTGACGAGACTGTCAGGTACTCCATCGCGATCGTGCTTACGTTCCCCGAGCCCGAGATCCTCAGCGAGGTCCTCGTCGGCGAGTAGCGGATCCTCGCGTATCGCGAGCAGGTAGTCGTGGATGGCCTCGGCCGTCTTGCCCATCTCGTGGAACGCGCGAGCACGTAGCAGCCGTGCGGTCGCCTCTTCAAGGGACTTCGCGATGAGGTCTTCGGCAATCACGAGGGCTTCGCCATGATGGCCGAGGTCGAGAAACAGCTCGGCGATGACAAGTAGCGTGCTGACCCGCGACGGGTCGACCGCGAGGATCCGGCGATACTCGGCAAGCGCCGACGCCTGCTCCCCCATCAACGCCAGGGAGGCCGCAAAGTGCTCGCGCAGGCCCAGATTGTCGGGTGACTCGACCAGCGCCGCGCGCAGCGCATCGACGGCTCGAAGCCGAGATCGCTTGCGGGGCAACTGTCCATTCGAAGCGGTGTCGCTCAGGAGAACTCTCCGGCGATGTAGCGCTGCGTCTCTGCCACCTTCGGGCTGGCGAAGAGTTCATCGGTCGCGCCATACTCGACAAGGTGTCCGCAGCGACCACCGTCACTGGTGTCGACATACATGAACCCGGTCTTGTCCGCGACGCGCTGCGCCTGTTGGAGGTTGTGGGTCACGATCGCGATGGTGTAGTGCTGCTTGAGCTCCACCATCAGCTCTTCGATGCGGCGGGTGGCGATCGGATCGAGCGCCGAGCACGGCTCGTCCATCAGCAGTACAGTGGGTTCTGTCGCGATCGCGCGCGCGATGCACAGGCGCTGCTGCTGGCCGCCGGACAGCGCCAGCGCGGACTGCTGCAGCTTGTCCTTGACCTCGTCCCAGAGCGCTGCTCCGCGCAGGGCCCCCTCGACGCGCTGTTCCATGTCGCCCTTGTAGCGATTGAGTTTTAGCCCGAACGCCACGTTCTTGAAGATGCTCATCGCGAACGGGTTGGGCTGCTGAAAGACCATGCCGATGTAGCGCCGCACGGCGACGGGGTCGATGTTCTTCGCATAGATGTCCTTGCCCTGGAATTGCACGTGGCCCTCGAAACGGAAGCCATGGACGAGATCGTTCATGCGGTTCAGACATCGCAGGGCGGTGGACTTGCCGCAGCCCGACGGACCGATAAAGGCCGTGATCGAACCTTTCTCGATCGGGATCGACGTGTCGCGAACAGCGAGGAAATCGCCGTACCAGACTTTCTCGAGGTGGAGATCGATGGCAACGTCGCCAACTGGCGATGCGTCGATGTAGGTGTCGATGGTAGTCATGAGATTCTCTCGGGTCAGCGACGCGACATGGGCGACCTGCTGATGATGAACTGTCCGATCAGATTCACTGCGAGCACGAAGCAGACGAGCACGAGCGCGGCGGTCCACGCCAGCGACTGCTGCCGCTCTGCGAACGACGATGCAAACTGGTAGATCAAGACCGATAGCGACGACATCGGACTGTTCGGTTCGCTCCAGTCGAAGAAGTAGAAGCTGAAGCCCGCCGTGAATAGCAGAGGTGCGGTCTCGCCGGCGGCCCGGGCGATCGCCAACATGACACCGGTGAGGATGCCCGGCATGGCGGTCGGCAGAGTGACCTTCCACGTCACCTGGGACGCCGTGCACCCCATGCCGACAGCCGCGTGCTTCATCTTCGCCGGCACGGACCGGATCGCCTCCTCGGCGGTGAGGATCACCGTCGGCAGCATCAGGATCGCGAGTGCTACACCGCCTGCGAAGGGTGATGGTCGACCGAAGACGCCCAGGACGAAGACGCCGAACGCGAACACGCCAGCCAGGATCGAAGGCATGCCCGTGAGGACCTTGGTCGTGAAGCGAATGACGACCGCCAGTCGCCGCTTAAGCCCGTATTCAGCCAGGTAGATCGCAACCATGACGCCGAACGGAATGGCAAGCAGGCATCCGAACGAGACCATGTAGGCAGTGCCTTCGATGGCGTTGCCGAAGCCGCCACCCGCGGTCATCACGGTCGGAGGCTCCTCGGTGAAGCACTGCAAGCTCAGGCTCGCACCACCCTCGGCGATCAGCTTGGCCAACACCGAGAACAACGGCAAGGCAGCCAGCAGGGATAGCAGCACGGCAATGACGCTGAGTGCGGCGCTGACCAGGTTGCGAACCGAACGCAGGTTGCGCTCAAGCTGTGGCGGGTTGACCCGCGGTTGTTCTGCCACGGGCTGCGAACCCAGTCCTGCAACGGCGTAGAGGTCGCTCACGCGTGGCCCCCGAGCAAGTTGCGATTCGCCCGCATCAAGATCAGCGAACCGACGATGTTGACGGCAAGGGTGATGAACAGCAGCACGACCGCCGCGTACATCAGCGCACTCAGTTGCATGCCGCCTGCTTCGGGTATGCTGTTGGCCAGCAAAGCCGCGAGCGTGTTGCCCGGCGACAGGAGATCCAGACTCAGCACGTTGCTGTTGCCGATCAGCATGGCGAGCGCCATGGTCTCGCCAAGCGCTCGTCCGAATGCCAAGACGATGGCCCCGAAGATGCCGGTTGCCGCGGTCGGCAACACCACGCCAAGGATGCATTCCCAGCGTGTGGCTCCGAGCCCGTAAGCCGCCTCCTTGAGCTTGACTGGCACGGACACGATCGCGTCCCGGGCCACCGCGGTGATCGTCGGCAGCACCATGATCGCGAGCACCAACGCGGCTGGTAGCATGCTGCTGCTGACTTCGCTCGGCGGCACACCGAACCAGGCGAGCAGCGACCTCAGAGCAGGGATGACGACGAAGATGCCCCAGAGCCCGTAGACCACGGACGGGATCGCTGCGAGCAGTTCGATGACGTTCTTGAGGACCTGCTCGAGCCACCGCGGCAGGAAGTTCTGGCTGATCACGATCGCGACTGCTAGCCCGAAGACGCTCGCCACCAGCAGAGCGAGCACCGAGCTGTAGAGCGTGCCCCAGATCTGCGGCAAGATCCCGAAGTCATTCTTCCTGGGATCCCATTCCCGATCGGCGAGAAAGCCCAACCCGAACTCGCGCATGGCCGGCAGTGCCTGGCTACCGATCTCCAGCAGGATAGCAATCAGCAGCCCGATCACTGCGACGCCGAAACCAAACGTGCTCCATCGGAACCAGCGATCGCGCAGGACCTCGCCGCGCGTAGGCGGCCGAGAGAGCGTCATGCGTTGGTACTCGTGAGACATGTCTTGGCGTTCGATGCTGGACCGAATCGAGAAACGGCCAGCTCGGGCTCAGCCGTTGGCCGTCACCTTGATCGTGTTGACAGCGGCCCGGACCTTGTCGGTCACGGTCGTCGGCAGCGGCACGTAGCCCTGGCCCTCGCTGTGCTTCTGCCCCTCGGTCAGACACCAGTTCAGCACGTCCTTGAGGATCGCGACCTTGTTGGCGTCGTCGTAGTTCTTGTAGGCGAGGATCCACGTGTAGGTAACGATCGGGAACGACGCGTCACCCGCTGGGTCGGGCACGAACAGACGCATGTTCGCTGGCAGGGGATCGCCGGCGAGGGCCGACTGGAACGAAGCGATCGTCGGCTTGACGAACTTGCCGGCCTTGTTCTGCAGCGCCGCGGTCTGCAAGTTGTTCTTGTCGGCGTAGCTGAACTCGACGTAGCCGAGGGAGTACTTGTTCTGGCTGATGCCGGCCGTCACACCCTCGTTGCCCTTGGCGCCCAGCGCACCGTCGAACCAGTTGACCGACTTGCTGACGCCGTGCTTTGACTGCCACTCAGAGCTGATCGCGGACAAGTGGTTCGTGAACGCGTAGGTCGTGCCCGATCCATCCGAACGGCGGACGACCGTGATCTTCGCGTTGGGCAGCGTCGTGCCGGCATTGGTGGCCGCGATCGCAGGGTCGTTCCACCTGCTGATCTTGCCCAGGAAGATGTCCGCCAGCGTCGCGCGATCGAGTTTGAGATCTTGGATGTCGGTGTTGTGGGCAACGACGACGGCGCCAGCGGTCATCGGCAACATCAGCATGCCGCGCTGCGGATCGACCTCGGCCAGTTCGCTGTCCTTCATCGCCGCATCCGAGGCGCCGAAGTCGTGGGTCCCCGCAATGACGGCGCGCACACCCTTGCTCGAGCCCTGGGAATCGTAGTTGACCTTGATGCCGCTGTTGACCTCGTCGTGGTACATCTTGAACCACGCCTGGTAGAGCGGCGCTGGGAACGATGCGCCAGTGCCACTCAAGGAACCACTGAGCTCGCCACTGGCGGCGGCATCGGAACCAGAGCAAGCGACGAGAAGGAAGGCGGGCACGGCGACCAGCACGAACAGGGAGCGACGAAGGGACATCATGAGTAGGTCTCCGGAGGTTGCGGGTGATGTGATCAATTCATCGCAGTGTGCCACCTCAATGACGGGCTGTGCCCAGGTTCCGAAGGCTTGATCGCCGCTTGACGGTTCCTTAATGAACGACGGCCGTTCGCCGTCAGATGCGCACGATTGGCGCGAGCCGCACAGCCTTCCGGGTCCTGAGCACACCATGCCGGTCACCCTGCCGCCCTGGGCCAATCCCCTGGCCAGACGGCACTACCCAGTAAGTAGGAGGCCGCAGGGGTCGCCCTGGATCTTGTGGGGAGCGTGCCAGGCAAGGTCCGCACAGTCATCGGCGGCGGTGCCTACGATCGTCGCGCGCTATGCGGCGTAGCCTTGCGTCGAGGCGCGAAGGTCGTTGTTCCGCCGATCAAGACCGCGACAGGCGGGTAGTGCTGGGTTCGCGTGCTCCGGACGGCAGGTTGCATGACCTACATCCCGCAGCACTTTCCGGACCCCGTTGTCGAGCGTTCTGCAACTAGGTTGCAGAATGACACAGCAGGCTTGCTCGCCAGCGAACCTCGGGGTCGTCATGCTGCTCAGCAGCCTTCTTCAGAGCCTCCAAGGCCTTGCCCCCCATTCCCTTCAATAGCTTGTGCGCGCGCTGACGAGCTTGCTACGTCGCGTCACCAAGCTTCTCGATCAGCTTCTCCACAGCCGGCGGAGACACTTCACTCTTTTCTTGAGCAACGGCTGGTGCAGTCATTGGTAGCAGCGCGGCAAACAGTATTGCGGACATCTTCATGGCAATTACCTGTTGTTCTGGTGTTCGACCTGTGAGCGCGACGACCGACGGTGCGTCAGCAGCCACGACCTCACACAAGCGTTTCGACAGGACTATCCAGATACTTGCTGCGTCCCGATTTGACCATCCGGCGAAGGACAACGATCGTGGCAACTCTCTCGGTAGGGAAACACCGCATCCAAGGCACGCTGCCGCTGAACCGTAGGCAGATACCTGCAGCAGCTCATGGGCGCAAACCGGCGCGGGCTGACAGTCACCTCGGCAAGTAACTAACCTTGGCAATCGACGGCGACGAGCGCTTCGGCGCGCGAGCACAACGTCACCAGCACCATCGTTCAGGGTTCCTGCATACCCACGTCTGCCGGGAGCGCACCGCGCATGGCGCGCGAGCCCTGGTGTAGTAGCCGGCGGAAACTGCCAGGTGTTCAGGAAGATGCCTACCCTGAAAACCACCGTGGCAAACGCCTTTGGCCCGATTGCTGGAGCAGCTGTCGCGGGCGACATTGAGTGTCGGAGGGATTGCAGAAGGTGGCGGCGAGCCCACCATTCTGTTCAGACAACCATTCCAACAGAGGCCACGATGCACGCATCCGAACTGATGACGGCGACCCCTGCCACTTACCGCCCTGACCAGAGCGTGCGCGATTGCAGGTCCGGCTGGAAGCGGGCCATGGACGTAGGCATTGCCTTGGCGAGGCTGGTGCTTCTCGCACCAGCGCTGCTCGCCGTCGCCGTGGTCGTCAAGATCGCTTCCTCGGGACCGGCCGCTTGTCGTCAGCGACGAATCGGGAAGCACGGCGTGCCGTTCACGATGCGCTACTTGCAGATCACAAGCCGCGGCCGAGCTGGCCTCTCCGGAGTACGCCGATGCGAGCAATGCCGAAGCCCGGTTCGACAACGGTGTCGTGACGATTACGCTGCCAAACACCGAGGCCTGCAAAAACGGTCGGTTCGCGTGGCGGTCCAGTCTTGATCGGCACTGGCTGTTCCGGCCCGCGTAAACGTCTGTAGCCGACAACTCCCAGCTTGATGCCATGAAGGTGATGCAGCTGTTGCAGTGTGCGTTACTGAGTGACGTGCCCGAGCCACTGTCGTATCGGGACGCGCCGGAACCTGAACCCGGCCCCGGAGAGGTTCTGTTGCGGGTCTCGGCGTGCGGCGTGTGCCACACCGAACTCGACGAGATCGAAGGCCGCCTGCGGCCGCCCCGGTTGCCGATCATTCCGGGTCATCAGGTCGTTGGCCACATCGCGGCGACGGGACCCGGTGTCACGCAGTTGCGGTTAGGTGATCGCGTTGGTGTGGGTTGGATCTGGCGATCTACGGGTGGAGCCCAGGAGAACCTCAGCGATCAGTTCGTCGCCACCGGCCTCGACGTCGATGGTGGCTATGCCGAATACATGACCGTGCCCGAGGACTACGCCTGTGCGCTGCCAGCGCTGTTCTCCGACGTCGAAGTTGCGCCGCTTCTGTGCGCGGGCGCGGTCGGCTACCGCGCCCTTCGCCTGTGTGGTTTGCGTGATGGTGACCCACTTGGGCTGACTGGTTTCGGCGCGTCTGCTCATCTGGTCCTGCAGATGGCACGGCATCGCCTCCCCCACAGCGCGATCCATGTATTTGCGCGCGATCCAGAGCAGCGAGAGTTTGCGCGTTCGCTCGGTGCTGCATGGACAGGTGACACGGGTGACCGTGCACCAGAGCCGCTCGCTGCGATCCTCGACACCACACCGGCCTGGAAGCCGGTTGTCGAAGCCATGAGCAATTTGCGCCCCGGTGGTCGCCTCGTCATCAACGCGATCCGCAAACAGGGCGAAGACCAAAACGAGCTAATGCGCCTCCGCTACCATGAGCATCTATGGATGGAGCGTGAGATTAAGACGGTGGCCAATGTCACGCGGGCCGATTTGTGCGAAGCGCTTGCGCTAGCGGCCGCCGCTTCCCTGCGGCCAGCAGTGACCACGTATCCGCTGCGCGATGCCAACCGGGCGCTTCGCGAACTGTCGACCGGTCACATCCGTGGCGCCAAGGTGCTCGTGATCGGGTGACTCGATCATTCTGGTGCAGCGCGGTGTTGAGCCGGAACCACTCACCATGGGCTGTAGTCGGGGGTTGGTTCGCTTGCCACGCTTGGCCTACAGTGCCCTGCAACGTAGTTGCGAGAGCCTCTGCAACGTAGTTGCGAGAGCCTCTGCAGCGTAGTTGCGAGAGCCTCATGTAGATGCGCGCAGACGCTGCGCGCTGCCCAGGCGAAGGAGTTGGAACCGCGACGAGACGATGACCCAGGAACAACAGATGGCTGCAAGCGGTACGGGCAAGACGCGCGTCTTGATCGTCGACGACCACGCCGTGGTGCGCGCCGGCATTGCCGCGGTTGTTGCTGCCGAGCCGGACATGGAAGTCTGCGGAGAAGCGGCCAACGCAAACGAGGCGCTGCGCCTGGTCGAAACGCTGCAACCTGACATCGCCATCCTCGATCTCGGCCTGGATGACAGCAGTGGCTTTTCCTTGCTCAAGGACATGCAGAGCCGTGGTAGCCCCACCAAGGTGTTGGTCGTATCCGGACGGGATGAGACTCTCTACGCGCACCGGTGCGTGCGAGCAGGCGCATTCGGCTTCCTCAACAAGGGTCTGGCGCTCGAAGAGATCGTCGAGGGAATTCACCGCGTTCGCGACGGTGGCTACTGCTTGGGTGCCACGGTTACTGCTGAGATCCTCGGCAGCGTGTCTTCGCGACCAGGCACGTCGGACGCAGAGCAGGTGCAGGGTCTTTCCGATCGTGAGTTGCAGGTCTACGAAGCGATTGGCGCCGGCCTATCCGTCAAAGAAGTCGCTGCCAGACTCACTCTCAGCCCCAAGACCGTCGACACGTATCGGACCAAGATCAAACAGAAGCTCGGTCTCAATAGCAGTCAGCTGTTGGCGCGGCACGCAGTGCTTTGGGCGTCCGAGCAGATGCGATCGTAATCACGATCGCATCTGCTCCATGCTCAGCTAGCTCCTCGTCCCGACAGCACAGCCCGTACCGTGCGCGCCAAGATCGCCAGGTCGGTCATCGGAGATGGCTCCGTCTTGGCCGCCGCATAGCGCAAATCCATGCGCACGGACTGGGGAAAGCCGACTTGGCCGCGACCTTCGATCTGCCAGTAGCCTGTGAGCCCCTGCTTCACGGACAGTCGCCGCTGCTGCCACGGTTCGTACAACGCCACCTCTTCCGGTGTCGCTGGTCGCGGCCCAACAAGCGACATGTCGCCTCGGACAACATTCCAGAGTTGCGGCAACTCGTCCATGCTCGTGCGGCGCAGGATGCGACCGATGCAAGTGATACGCGGGTCGTCCCGGATCTTGAACAGGGGCCCACTCATCTCGTTGCGGTCTTGTAGTGCCGCCTTGAGAGAGTCCGCGCCGTCAACCATCGTCCGGAACTTCAACATCGTGAAGGGCACGCCGTGCTGCCCGATTCGTCGTTGCCGGAAGAAGACCGGTCCTGGCGAGGTCGCCTTGATCAGTGCCATGATGACGAGCATCGCCGGCGCGAGCAGCACCAGCGCGGCTGAGGCGATTGCGATATCCATGGCCCGCTTCCAGACAGGCATGTCGGAACCGGCGGCGACGGCAGCGGATCTTGATTGGCCAAGACGCGCGGGGTGGCGACCTAGCCTGCCGTTGCGCACGCAATGATCACGCTTTCGATCACCGCTCGGGTAGATGAAGGTCTCGACGACCGGCGCGCTGGCCCGTTTGCCGACAGCATGAGCGCCCGATGCCCCAGTCATAGGCAGTAGAATGCCAATCCGTCCGGGGGCGGCCCAGCCGATTTCGTCACCATCACGCTGCTGCTGCTGCTGCCGGGCCATGGCAAACAGATCGGCGCGCTCGGTGTCTCCTGCACCGCCTCCTGCACCGGGTGCCTCGGCGAGGTCAAACAGCACCACGGCGCACTCAAGGCCGTGTCGATCGCACAGCGAGCACTCACGGCGAACGAGGCGTTGGAATTCTTCGAGACCCAATACAGGCTGGTGGTCGGATCGCCCGATCCGCTGGCGCCTGGAAATGAGCCGCATTGTCTTGCTGAGAATCTTCATTCTGCCGGTTCCGTCGTGTAGTTGCTTGAGTCGTTGTTCGGTGTAGGTGTTCGGAGTCGGTGACGCCGAGCTGCTGCGCTGCGCATGCTGCTGCGCGTCAGCGAGGCCACGGCCGAATCATCCGATCGATTCGAGGTCCGTTCTTGGCATGGAGCGCGTCATCCTCATCGGCACCCGCAAGGGCGGTTTGGGAGAGCCACCAGCATCGATGGACCACTCGCGCAAACACTGTAGAAGGCGTTCGGGAGTGCCGAGGTCCGTCCAGCCGCAAGCTGGCGCGATGAGCACTCTGAGGTCCGGAACCGACCCTTCGAGCACATCGCGCGAGAAGTCGCGGCTTGGCAGATCGCGGTAGAGCCGCTCGGCTTGCCGCGCCGACTCGTGCGGCTTGCAGCGCGCAAAGTCCGTGACCAGCGAGGGCAAGCGCTTCTCGAATAGAGCCTTCAGCGCGGCCCCCTGGGCAATCATCAGGAAGCTGTTCCAGACTGCGCCACCGGTCCATAGCACGGCGGCGGCTCGCCGCTCCGGCTTCTCGACGAAGCTCGCCACCGAAAAGGCCGCGTCCGAGCAATCGACCGCCGTCGGACGGCCCTTCGGCAAGATCCAGCCGTAGTCGGGTTCGGCATGGTCCGGTTCGATACCGACCAGGTAGGCATGCTTGTGCTCGATGGCGGCACGGCGCTGCCCGGCCTGCAGCGTCTGCGCAAGCCTTGATTCGTCGGCAACGAAGTGATCCGAAGGCATCAAGGTTACGTTGGCTTCCGGATCGCGTTCGAGGACCACCGAAAGCGGCAATAGCACGCCAGCCGCCGTGCCACGATTGCCCGGCTGGACAACGATCTGTGCGCGGTCGAAGTCGGCCAGCTCGCTGCGCCACAACGCTTCGTGCTGTTGCGCGACGACGATGAGAATCTGATCCCGCGGAGCGAGTGCAGCCGCCCGTTCGATGGCACTGGCGAGCAACGAGCGCTGGCCCCGAAACGAGCAGTACTGCTTCGGCACGACCTCGCCACGTTCGTTGCGCGTCAGCGCGGACAAGCGAGTGCCGTCGCCGCCGGCAAGCACGATGACCCAACGATGATCGGGAGTTGCGGGAGTCGCATGCCATCGACCGCCGACCACGGTCATAGCTGCGCTCCAGCCGAGGCACTCTCACCAACCGCAGCATCGGCTACCAGGTCTCGTTTCGTCTGCGGCTGGCAAACAGCCGTCAGCACCTTGACGATCTCGCGCCCGACGGCCTTGTCCTTGACGGCCTTGGTTGCGAGATCATTGAGGGAGAGCATGCCGCAAAGCTCGTCATGGTCATCGACGACCGGCAAGCGCCGCACCCTGTGCTCAGCCATCGTGCGCGCGGCGGAAACTGCAGTGTCGCCGGCATGGCACGTCACGAGTTGCTTGGACATGGAGTCCGCAACCCGCAAGTCGGCGAGGCCCGCGCCCTGGGTGTAGGCACCCATGCAGATGTCGCGGTCCGTGATCGTGGACCCAAGGCGTCCCTGATGGTCGATCACGGGTAGAACGCCACAATCATGCTCCCACATCTGGTGGGCGGCGCTCTCAAGCGTGTCGTCAGGGCGGCAAGTGGCAGGGTTCGCAGTCATCAGTTCGCGTACGTGCATCGTGGACCTCTGTTGGAGTGGTTGTCTGATCAGGCTGGAGGGATGACCTCCCGACTTCCCAGCCTTAGAGAGCAAGGTCGGCCATCACAGCCTTGCCAACAATTAGGCAAAGGACGTTGGCCACGATGGTTCTCAGGGTAGGCATCTTCCTGATCATTCTGGTTGCCCGCGGCAACGAAGCCCGGCGCGATTGTGTTCGCACATTCGACCGCAGCAAATGCGCTGTTTGACCAAGTGTTGCCGTCGCAGACATGTGATTGAGTCGTGTCAGTGAGGACGCCGACGACCTCATGGATCAGGTGTGGATGGATGCGATGGCGCGCACTGCTGCGGGTCGACGACCACCTCAAGGAAACAACACATGGAGCGGCGAGACCTGCTCCGACCGAAGCTATGGAAGCCATCGAAGCCATCTACAAGCGTCGCGCCGTGAAGCACTTTGATCCAGAACACCGCCTTACCGAGGAAGAGATCAAAACGCTGCTGCAGGCAACGCTGCAGTCACCGACCAGCTTCAACATCCAGCACTGGCGCTTCGTCGTCGTCACGGATCCCGAGCTGCGCCAGCAGATCCGCGCAGCGGGCAACGACCAGGCCCAGATCACCGACGCTTCGCTGCTAGTTGTGATGACGGCGGACATCAAGGCTTGGGAAAAGGAGCCGAACCGCTACTGGCGCGACGCGCCCAAGCAGGTGGCCGACCTGCTGGTCAACTGGATGGCCCCGTTCCACGAGGGCAAGGAGCAGCTGCAGCGGGACGAAGCGATGCGTTCGATCGGCATCGCCATGCAGACCCTGATGATCGCCGCAACCGGTATGGGCTACGAATCCTGCCCGATGATCGGATTCGACCACACGTTGGTCGCCCAACTGATCAAGCTACCGGCCGATCACGTCATCGGTCCGCTCGTCGTGGTCGGACGCGGCACCAAGGAAGCCTGGCCGAAGCCGGGCCAGTTGGACCTTGAACAGGTTGTGATACAGAACCACTTCTGAGTGCTTGGCCAATCGCTTCCCCGCGCCATCTCCATCGTCTACTCGGAGCGCCGCCGGTACCGAAGTGCAGGTGGGTGTTGTCGCCGCAGCGACCCGCAGTCCCCCGGCGATGATCGGCAGCGCCGCCGCGCGGAACTGACGATCGAGGCCAACCATCGGGTGATTGCTGGCGGCATTGTAGACACAGTGCGCTCCCCTGCATCGAGCATCTGGCCGTCTCGTCCGCATAGAGGAGCACAGACACCGACCATTGTCCTCCCGGCGAAAGCCTTAGACATCGCTAGCCACCTTGCTGGCCACCGTGCTGGCCACCGCCGCGGCCGAACTCGCGACAACGCTACTAGGGTCCATGCGTCGGCGAGATGCGTCGGTCGGCGTAGTGGCGCGGGATGGCGTCGAAGCCTAGGGAATGGTGCAGCGCGCGCGATGGTCGCGGTGCGTCTGTGATTCTCTCTCACCACCCCCTACTCACCATGCGCAACATCCTCCTCGCATCGCTCAGCACGGGTCTTCTGATCGGCGCCGCGAACGCACAACGACTGGCCGTGTTCGATCCGTTTGGATCCCTGCTTTCGGAACTGCAACCACCAACCGCGCTGCTCGCGGTGGCGAGCCCCCCGCTCGCTACCTATCCCACCGTGCCCCCGGTCGGTCCGCCGGCACCATTCGTGGTGATTCCCGGCGATAGCACGTTCGACAACTTGCTCGGACTGCATTGGTACACCGATGGCGCGGTGCTCACCGGGATGCCCACGCCGGCATGGCCACCACTCGGCCCGGTGCCGCCGGTGATGGTGATACCACCGGGTTTGCTCGGCCTGCTAGGCGGCCCGGTAACCGGCATCGCGATCGATCCGATCGGGGTCGTGGCGCCAGGTCCGATCATGTATCTGACCAGCGCGCCGGGCGTGATCGTTGGCGTCACGCCGGTTCCCGGTCTGCCGGTGGTGGTGCCGCCGTTCCCGATTCCGTTCCCGCTAGCAGCGCCCACAACCGGCCTCGAGTGGGACGGTGCGACCGGCACGCTCTGGGCCGTCGACGTCACATCGCTGGCCTACAACTTCACGCCGATCGGCGCACCGGTCGGCTTCCCCGTGCCGCCGGCGTCGCCGCCCACTGGTCCAGCCGGCGACATCGCCATCGACAAGATCGGCACGCTGAACCCGGTCGGCCTGCGACCGCTCTACGTTGCTGGCGGGCCAATGGTCTTCGATATGCGTGATCCGGCCGCAGTGCCATTCCCGTCGGGGCCTCCGGGCGAAGGCCTCGCGTTCATCAACCATCCTGCCGAGATCCCGGCTTTGCCGGGCTGTGAGGGGTGTCCAGGTACGACCGCAGGGCCGACCGCCTTCACGACCAGCGTCATGAGTGGTGGGAACGGGGTGTTCACGATTGGCATGGGTGGCTTGACGCCAGGACTCAGCTTCGGGGTCTTCGCGTTCAAAGGGGCTGCAGCGCCGCCGCCGTTCCCACTGATCAACGGGGTCGGCACCTGCCCACTTGGGCTAACCGTTGCTCCGACGTTGATCATGGTGGTTGGTGGGCCTGCCAACGCGGCCGGCGACATCTTGTTGCCGCTGTCGCTCGCCGGCGTCCCTGTTGGCACGGCCTTGCACAACCAGAACTTCACGTTCTGCCCGGCACTGCCCTCGCGATTCGCGTTCTCCCGCTTGCAGACCATCACCTCTGGCGGCTACTAGTCCCAGCCGCGAACGGCATGTGCTTGGCTACGCAGCCTTGGGCGTGTCGTCGCGCACGCGCGCCATACTGCGGTCGCGCAGCCCGCCGAGCACTCGCCGGACACGGCCATCGTCATGCCTCACCGCATGCCACCGATCACCCTGCATGCCGAGGCCACTCCGGTCCGGCACCCGGATAGAAGATCGCGACGAACACCCTCTCCAGCAGTTCGGAGGCGGCGCCTAAGCAAGGCAGCATCCTGACCCCAGCCAGAACACGGTGCCGCCGGGCTGGATCGCACGACGCCGGATGAGCCATTCGCGCACGGTCATGCCGGTCATCGACATCAATCGGGCAACTCACCAAGCGTGTCGAGCAAGTTGCGGCGGTAGGCCCGGAACGCCTTGCGCCCGACCTTTGTCAGTCGGTAGGTCGTGCGCGGCACGTTGTCGACGAACTGCTTGTCGATGTCGACCAGGCCGGCCTGTCCAAGCTTGCTCATGTGTGACGACAGGTTGCCGCGGGTCAGCCCGGTCTGATCGAGCAGGTACAAGAAGTCCGCTTCCGCAATGACGTAGAGGAACGACATCACGGTCAAGCGGCCAGGCTCATGGATCCGCTTGTCGAGTCCACTCAGCAGCGTCAAGTCCGGCAGTTCAGGATCATGCCTGGTCACCGCGCGCCTCCGCCGAACGTACCGGATGGGTTCGCACGAAGATCACTAGCACGACAGTGCCGACCACCAGGCTCACGAGCCCTAGTCCCAAGGCCCAGCGCCTGAGTCCTTCGTACGAGCTCGGCGAATCCATGACCGAACAAGCCACGCCCCAACCAACGCTGAACAGCGCCAACAACCAGTGTCGCCAGAATCGACTGCGCCGCGCCATGTTGACAAACGCGCCCGAGCAGAACCCGCCAATTAGAACCGGCAACCAACGCCGCCAAGCGTCCCAGCTGGTGATGTCGCTAAACAGCCAGAGGCAGGTGGCCAGGGTCAAGATGACGACTCCGAGGTAGGCAAGCACACCGCGCCCAAAGTCCGATCCCTTCTCGCTGCGTAGCTTCACGTAACCGATGCGGGGCCAGGTGATGCGTTGCTTGAAGAAGCGCAGCGCCATCAACATCGGAAAGACCAAAAATCCCGGCACCCAGGCCAGGTGTGGAGAACCGATCGTCCTTGAGACAAGGAAGAACATGGTGCCGGCCAGCAGCTCGGTCAGCCCATCCTGGGCGTCATAGCGAAAGGCTCGGTTTTCAAGATTCTGCAGGTCCTGGTCGATGGCCATCGAACGTCTCCTTGGTAGCCAACTGCTTCGTGATCGATCTGCAAAGCATACCAGTCTGCGCCACAAACTGCAAACTACGCCATCGGGACCGTATCGGCACATAGACGTCCATACACGGGCGACACGCGACGACTTCGAGCAAGGCACGGTTCGCAAGCTCACGACCGCCGCATCCTTACGCGCATCATGACGCGAGCACGCTGCGGCGGACCCGGCGCGCGACAAACACGCTGCCGACGACTGACCCGCAAACGCCAAGGCCATGTCCTACCGCGCATCCCACATGTCGCACGCCGGGCCGATCAAGTCATTTGGCCAGGCTCTTCACCGACCCGATCTTGACTCACGTTGCTCGCTCGACCAACCAGGTCACGAATGGCCGCGGTTGGCTACTACTCTGCTTGGCGGGAATGCGAGCTGCAAGTCGCGGACCGGACGAGGTCCGACCCTCCGGACAACTACTCCTGCGATGGTCGTTCGCCGTCCGTCGGCTCCGTCGGCGTCATGCCGCCGTGCAACTTGCGGCGACTGCTACAAAGCGCCAACGGTGATCGTTACGCCGTTCGACGTGAACAGGCCAACCCAAGTACCGCCAATGTCGAACGCCAGTTCCGCGACCTGCAGGTTCAACACCGAACCGGCCACCGACGGGTTGTCGATGATTGGCAACGACACCGTGACCTGACCACCGCCAGGAGCGAGTGGGCCGTCGAGCAACACCGCGTCGTTCAGCAGCAAGCAGTTGACCCCGGCGACTGGCTGGATTGGCTGCAGCGGTAGCGATGCCTGATTTGGCCCCCAGACAGCCAGCGCCAAGGAATTGGCGCCGAAGTTCGAACCGGTCGCTTGCCAGGTACGATTGCTCCACGGCAGTGAATCGGAAGCCAGCGTTAGCACTCCGCCCGGTCCAGCGCAACCAGTGCCGTAGGCAGTCACTGACGCGATCGGTGTGGCCTGGTACTCGTAAACGGCGTAGACCGGAATCGCGTTCGAGTTCCCCTGGCGCTGACCACAGATCTTGTAGACCTTGCCGGTCGTCGGGACGAATCCAGCCGAGTAGCGGCTGACGCGACCAATCGAGGGGTCGTACCGATTGCACTCGAACTGCGCCGGCTGCGGCACGGTCGTGTTGTCGACCTTAGGATTCGCGTAGAGCAGCCATTCGTTGGTCAGGCAATCGAACTCGCTGCAGTACTGGGATGGGGAACCGCCGTATTCGTTGCCGAGTGCCGTGTAGTAGGTCGCGCCGGTGTTTACACCGATACCTTGGCCACCCTGCATGATGATGCGTTGACGGTTCTGGTCGTAAACCGCCTGATTGGCGTTGACGTTGGCGGGGAACGTGACGCTGCCGTCATTTAGCAACTGCCAGTCGGCGCCGGTCCAGGCCCATGCGTCGAGATGTCGGATCGAGCCGTCGATGCCGCCGCACAGGAACACGTCATGGAAGTCCGTTCGAGTCGCGAGGCTGGGCTGCGTGCGCGCTGGCGGCACCGTCGCCGGGTTCAACTGAACCCACGAACCACTGGCGAACAACCAGGTGTCGCCCAACACGTTGGTACCATCAGTGCCGCCGAACAGCAGCAAGCCGCCGGTGATCGGATCGAACGCCATTGCAGCGTGGTAGCGAGCGGTCGGGTTGCCGCCGGCGGGAGTCACATCGGTCCAGCCATTGGTGCCAGGATCGTATTCCCAAACGTCGCCGAACACGGTGCCGGCCGGGGCCGGGCCACTGCCGTAATTGTAGCCGCCGAAGACGTACAGGCGGTTCGCGAACGGGCTCCAGGCCACCGAGCACCGGCCGCGAGCGTGCGGGGAACCTGGCGCCCCATCCGCGATCAACTGGGTGAACGTGCCAGCACTGGCGACGAACTCCCATAGGTCGTTGTAGGCGAGGTTGAGACTGTTCTGCTGGCGGCCGCCGAAGACATAAATTCGGTCGTCGGTCGCCGCACCGGGCGTGTCGTTGCGGTGTGTCGTCGTGTTCCCGCTGAAGCCGGCGGAGACGACCTCGTCCCACGCGGCACGCGGCGCCGAGCGTAGAATCGAATCCGGAGACGGCAACTGCGCGAACACCGAGGTGGCGAGCAGCGGTAGGGTGAATAGGCTGAAGTTTCGCATGGCAGTTGTCCTTTCCGCCCTCTTTCAATAGAGAGCACGTCTGCCACCAATCTATGTGAAGTGCTGTGCGCGACGCGCCCGGACAAGGTGGCGGCTGAAGGTGGCTTTGTGCGAGACACCGCAGGAACATTGTCAGGCTCAGGTGTTTCTCAAGCCGTCACGATTGCGCGTGTCAACAACGTCAGCGGAGTGCCTGCGGCTACGGACTTGGGCGGGCGCCCTGATCAACAATTTGCACCCGTAGCCTACGGGACTGGGTGCGCTAGCGCTGGCGGGCAGAAGACGCTTGCGAGCACGTCACTCCCATGGCTAGGCAGCACGTTCGATATGAAGGCGACGGGACTCCACCCCTGCAGCTTCGCCGTCGCAGGAACTGCTAAGGCATGGAGAGCTCCTTGGTCGGCCCAGCTTCTTTGACGATCGGCTGCGATGCGAAGCGTCGTCGAGCTGCACTGGCTAACTGGACGGCTTCTCACCCTCCCGCTGACAATCGTGGTGCCGTTTGTGGAAACTCCACAGCAGCAGCAGCCCGCAAGCGGCCAAGAATGCGGCAAGCCAAACATGCAGCAGCCATGGCTCATCGCTCCACACCAGCATCGCCAATGAATACGCGGCGAGCGCGAAGCTCGGAAGCAGCAAGATTGCACGGCACTCCCGCCGCGATACTCGCAAGACGAAGCACTGCCCATAGACCAATCCGGCTAGCGAAGCCCAGCCGATAACTGCCATGCAAATGATGCCACACGCCATTGCGGGAGAACTATCCGTCAAACGTCTGTCACGATCACCTGCGATGCGAAGCGTCGTCGGCCTGCATCGTCTTGGACAGCATCATAGCCGCTCACAACCTAACACTCTCTAACGCCTTGGCAGCGCGCACCGAGTCATCCTCGGGGACCATCAGACGCGTACGGGATTCTGGCATGGAAGGCGGCCCGCCCTCCCAACCGCCGGCATCGTCGTGCATAAGAACCGCGATAATCGCCTCTGCGTCCAAAATGCTCTTTGCTCGCTCGGCATGGTGACGCCACTCGAACTGCCGAATACAAATCCAGGTGGTCATGAGAACAGATCTGCACAACGCCTTGGCGATCACCTGCGGCGCGTAGCGCCGTCAGGTGCATCGCCTTGTTCGGCAGCGACATGGCTCGCGAACCTCTTCAGGATCGCCAGCCACCCCTGGCGCTGCTGCTCGGCGGCGAGTTCGTCCTCTGCATCGAACGTTTCGCGTACCGTCACCCCGTCATCCCCCGGCACGAACTCCACTCTCACGACGCGATCGTCGTCAAGAGAGTACTCGATCAACTCATGCTCGACGATCCGGGTGTATCGGCCCTCGAAATCGAAGCCCACCGAGCCATCGCGGGCTTCCATGCGGTAGCAGAACGCTCCACCTACGCGCAGGTCGTTCACCGCGGTCGGGCAGCACCACTCGTCGGAAGCTGCATTCCACTGCGTGATTTGAGCAGGCGTGGTCCAGGCCTTCCAGACAGCGTCGATCGGCGCAGCGGCCGTCGTTTCGATCGTGATTCTCAAGTGTAGCATCTCCTTCGAGATTGGAGAGTCGGCTTCTGGTCTGCCTAGCGAATAGCGTCTTTGGTCGATCAGCTGCAGCGCGAAGCGCTGTCAGTCTGCATCGACTAGTTAGTTAGGTGTCGCTCCAACGGTATCTCGGAATCGACGCCGACACCATGCGATGGCCACGGTCGAGGCCCCCAAGCTGATGACCGCGCCGAGCGGCCCTAGCCGAGCGGCTGCCGCCATGGAGAACGTGGAGACCGCGAACACAACCGGCAGTGACTTGCTGAGGCTCGTCCTCATCAACCCCCAGATCATTAGAGGATAGGCGATGACAGCACCGACGAAGCAGAGCGGCAGTGCGAAACTCATCACATCACTCGTGAACCACGCCTTGCCGTAGGCACCGTCCGTTGGCGGCAGGAGGAAGTGGAGCATCCCGATGCCTACCACCATCGTTAGCAGGGCACAGCCAACAGTGGCGAAGAGCAGGATCACCGCTCGCTCGAACACAATGTCTTGGTTGTGGGCCACCGCGTGCACCTAACGTCTTTGGTCTCTCAGCTGCGAGCCGCAGGGCTCGTCAGCTGCTGAGACTGGTTGGGCCGCATCATCTTCCCGTCATGGGCTCGAGACTAGCAAGCGCTGCACGACCAACGTGCTCCGGCTCAGCGAGGAACTTCCACACGCCCGTGTCCGGCAGATCACGCAACGCCGGAATCCGGGCGCGCGCGGACGCAAGTGACTCGCGCCGAACGAAGTACCGGATCCTCGACTCCGCACCTTCTACGGAGGCGAAGCCCAATTCGAGTTCGCGCATGTGCCAGGCACTGCCGAACATGTAGCCCGGCTGGCTGCGCGAGTCGCCGCACCCCACTAGCGTCCACTTCCCGGCTGGAGCCACGGGCGACGGGGTCTCCGGCACGTAGACGATGGGCTCGGCATGGCGAGCGCCCCCCGTCGACACGAACAGTTCACGCGTGCCGCGCTGCCGTTCCCCGGCTACCTCGAGGTCATACTCGCAGCGCACGACCATCAGCTCTCCGGCCGGCGGTGCGTCCGAGAGTTCCCAGGACTTCACCATAAGGTCGTCCGGTGCGGCGTCGCGCACAGACCAGCCGGGCGACGATTGGCAAGCGACCAAGAGACACGACAGCGCGAACAGCAGGCAGGTGCGGGAGATCATGCGATTCCTTCGGAGGACTGAGAGAAAGCAACGGGACAGCGAACTCGAAACAGAGGTTCACGGAGTCAATTGGTCATCACGGGCAACACCGGTCGGCCCAACGTCTCTCACGATCAGCTGCGAAGCGTCGTCAGCTGCATTGTGTTGATGCTGATAAGGCCCCCAGAGTACCCGCCTACAATGGCG
>TARA_R110002072_G_scaffold104099_1_pt1 | contig 38877 bp, 31 predicted proteins | sample TARA_R110002072 | Tara Oceans TARA_R110002072 (sample SAMEA4397118) | marine metagenome | biome: Polar Biome; feature: [SRF] surface water layer (ENVO:00010504); material: water (ENVO:00002006), including particulate matter (ENVO:01000060) such as... | depth 5 m
CCGCTCGGACAAATCACCTGCGGCCCAAATGTGGATCACATTTGGTTCCTCGGCGATTTGCCGCTTAACAGGGTGTTATTCGTCTCGCTACTTTTGGGGATCGTCGTATGAATAGAATACGGAGCCTGCTCATAACTTGGATACTGATGTCCATCACGCTTGCCGCAAACTGCGAGACGAAGCGGACACAACAAATCGCAATCAATCTGGACGTCGTGGCGCTCGCTGAGCTCATCGCCGGTTGGGTCTCGGACGCAAGGCAACCTGAGGAAGTGAGGCCGTTCGTCGCTGCGCTAGTCGAAATTGCGGGTGCTAAGAGGTCGATTGCATCGAGACTTGAAGCGGTAGCGGCGGCTTCAACCCCGGGCGCAGAACGCGAACAGATATTGCAGCTCTCCCGTGAGATTGACGAACTCGCACGAAGATCCCGCAGACTTGCCTTCATGCCAAGAGACCTTGACCCAAACTGGGTCGCAGAGAACATTGAACTCGGTATGCTCAGCCACCAGTATACGAATGACAAGCGTGGACTCTTGTTGAGAATGAGTTCTGCGAGCTTCAAGATAGATCGGGAGAATGCAGCCGAGTTGGCGCTACAGTTGCGGCAACAAGCAGATCGGATTATTGGCCTAGCGCAAGAGATTGCAGAATCACTCCCGAATTCCGACGGATAACATGAAGTTGAAGCTGACCAAGGAACCTGGAACGCGGCTTGCCTGCGCAACCCGCGCGCCAGAACCGCTTGGCAGCTTAACTTGGTGTTATGCATAAAACCAATGAGTGAAGGATTTAGCTCTAAATTACTGGCGTGGAATTTCTTTTACGTCGTTTTGGCACTAGTTTCACTGCCAATAATTTTTGTCGTTATTTTTGCATTGATCTGGCCAGTGAACTCCTGCCAAGAAGATTCTGAGGCGGTCGCATATGCTCGATCTTTGTCCACTGAAAGGCTGTCTCAGCTCTACCGTGACATGGAGGAATACTCACATAGAGATGATATACCAATAGATGGGTATCATTTTGGAGACGAACGCTACGAGATGCCAGCGGAGTTCGCAGATTTAAATGTGGTGAAGATACGGCCTGACGATGGGAATATTATGGTCGAGGGTTGCTTTGACCACTACATATACCTAACTTTTAGAGGTATTGGTCATTTGGCTAAACCAACTGACAAGAAAGAAATAATTCTAAACTGGGGTGAACATCCCCCAAACACTGGCACACAAGTATTATGGTCGGAGCAGTGAGCAATGCATAACAAAGCAAAGCAGCGCCGCCCACTGTGTGGGCTGGACAGCTTTTCCGCAGCTTCGCTGCTCCAAATCTGCCGCTGTTTGCGGTGTTATGTCTCTTGACAATGTTGCGCAACGCGCTGCACTTGACGCGTGATCAAATCTTTCAAACACAAAGGTTTGTCCAAGATTCTTTGAATCTGGAAGCGCCCGCGGAATTCAATCCGATCACGTGTCTAAGCTCAGGATGCAGTTAATCGCGTTAGATACAGCTCGAGTTATAGATGATATGGATATTCCTGGATACAAACTTCATAGCTTGAAGGGAAATCGACAAGGCTTATGGTCTAACACTGTAAATGGAAATTGGCGCATCACTTTTGAGTTTATTGACGGGAATGTATATATCGTAAATTACGAGGACTATCACTAATGACGATACACAATCCTCCTCATCCAGCGGAATTCATTCAGTCTACCTATATGCTTCCATTTAATGTTAGCTGTTGTAGTTTAGCGACAAAACTTGATGTGGCAGCATCTACCTTAAACAAAATACTGAAGCAGCAGAGTGGGCTCAGTCCAGAAATGACTCTTCGACTATTAAAAGCTCTGGGGCGTAGTCCTGAGAGTTGGTTAGCGACGCAAGACACTTATGATTTGCGGCATGCAAAAAAGCGAATCAAGCTAGGTAAGGTAATCAAACTCAAGCTCGACTAAGCTACGATCTATTTACCAAAGGTAAAGCGATACGATTTCCATTGGATGTATCGAAGCGAGCCTCTAGAAAGCTAGAATATGTGAATCTCGCAGCCCGAATAGAAGATCTTCGTATTCCGCCGGGTAACAGATTGCACGCTCTTGAAGGAAACCGGAAAGGTCAACCTTTATCAATCGTTGGGACGTTTCCAGCTGCGCATATAGTAGAGAGTTAATCATGAAGACGAATGAGGGAATAAAAACAGTCCTTGTTGGTGCCTGTTCCTGCGGCCACGTGCGCTACGAACTGCATGCGCAGCCCATGTTCATTCATTGCTGTCACTGTAGTTGGTGCCAAAGAGAAACGGGAAGCGCGTTTGCTGTGAATGCATTGATAGAGTCCTCGAATATTGTGGTCCTTGAAGGTGAAACCAAATCTATTTTGATGCCATCTAACAGTGGAGCGGGGCAGACGATTGTGCGCTGTAAACAATGTGAATCTGCACTGTGGAGCTATTATGGGGCTGCAAAGGAAAGAGTGTCGTTTGTTCGGGTGGGGACTCTAGAGAATGCGATTTCTATGGCGCCCGATATACATATTTACACGGCTTCAAAACAGGATTGGGTAAATTTAGGCGGTGCCGTTCCCGCGGTTGAGGAGTACTACCGCCGAAGTGAGTATTGGCCGATTGAGAGTATTGAGAGATATCAGTCAGTTATGAAAACTTGATATAGATTAAATCAACAATAAAGGAACTCTATGAAGAGTTTGTATCTTCCTCAGTGGAAAGCGTTTATTCGATATTACGACATCTCGGCTGAGGGTAATGTTGTTGTGTATCTGCCTGCGCTAAGTTTTCCAGCGATTGCGAATTTCCTTCCTGTTGCGACACACCCGAAGATGCCCAGGCACCGTGCTCTCCTGATCGATAATCTAGGCTCCGGTTTTAGCGACCATGCAGGATCATTCAATTACACCATGGAAGAGCATGCAAAAACTGTTGCGGCAATTCTCGATCATGAAAATATAAAGGCAGCTATGGTTGTCGGTCACAGCATGGGTGGAACCATTGCGATATTGTTGGCGTTATCGCGGCCTGACCTGGTTGCTAAGTTAGTCGTCGGTGAGGGCAATATAACGCCAGGTGGTGGTGCTGGCACTCGGCGGATTGCCGCTTATTCAAAGGAAGAATATGTTGGCGAGGTGTTCCCACGTACCCGTGCGGGTCTAATTGAATCAGCGGTAGCAGGTGATGAAATGGCAACTCGCCTCTCGGGCCTATGGGCGACAGTTTATCCAGACGGTCTTTATGGCAATGCAAAATCGTTAGTAGAACTTGATCCGCTTCTGAAAAATCGGTTTTTGAATTTGACTATTCCACGTACATTTATTTACGGAGAAAACTCACTGCCGGGAGGTACGGTCGAAGTAAGTCCCGATGCGCCAGATCCTGGAGAGTTAAAAGCCCATGGGGTTGAGGTTGGCGTTGTTCCAAAAGCGGGGCACAGTCAAATGTTTGAGAATCTTGATGGCTTCGTTGATGTGCTGATTAAGGCTCTGACTTAAGGTTGCGGATGATCTAGCTATGTTGAGGCGCGGATGGAAATAGGACCTATTAAATTGGAGGACGCTGAAGTATGACGGCCGATGCGATACCACAGCGAATTCGAATTGGCGCCTACGGCGTTGTGATAGAAGCGGACAAAATGTTGTTGTGCCATTTGACGCGCTCTGGACGCTGGACCTTGCCCGGAGGTGGTCTGGACTTTGGCGAAGCACCGGAAGCAGGAATGAGGCGCGAGGTGTTGGAGGAGACGGGGATGGTCGTCGAGCCAGACCGGGTGCTCGGGGTCCACTCATTCACCAAACACGGTCCCGATGAGGACTTTCAATCTATTCAAATTGTGTACAGCACAATTCTGGTGGGCGGCATGCTGAGGCAGGAGCTTGATGGGACAACAGATGATTGTGCCTGGGTTCCGATAGCCGGGATTCTAGATATGGATATTGTTCCGCTTGTGGGGGTGACTTTGAGCAATTTTATGCAGTTGCTGTGACCTGGTGGAAAGACGCTTTGCAAAGAGATTGACATCAATCCAGTCTCGATCAAGCATGTATCTTGTTGTCAGCAGAAATAACAGTCTATGAATGAGTTTACTCGACGTATAGGCATGCAATGGTCCTTGAGGCCGTGGTGGCTAAATCTAATATGGTTTTTTTGTCTGTACATGACATTTATCTATATGCCCTTTGATTTCTTCACCAAGCCCTTTGAGCGATGGGAAGAGGTCTGGTTTGGTTTTACTATTCGCGGCTGGCCAGCGAAGTTATCTGAACCAATTCACTGGGCAATCTATGCCGCGGGTAGTTATGGCATTTGGAAAATGAAATCCTGGATGTGGCCCTGGGCTGGTGTTTACAGTGCGCAAATTGTAATTGCGATGGCAGTATTTAATATCATTGCCGGGCCTGAGTACGGCGATCATCGAGGTGGCGGACCTATCGCTGCTGTAATCACAAGCCTTTTCTTTTTGATTCCTACCGTGCTTTTGTTTCGTGCCCGGTCACTATTTGGGAAAACTGAGTCAGAGCTACAAAGGGAATGAGGTGACAGGATGGCGTATTTAGACCACGTAATTCTTAAGGTAAATGATCTTGATGCGAGCGTTAGTTTCTATACTCAGATAATGGGTTTTACGAACGCGGGAGTGGACGGGCCTTTTACGGTGATTCGCGTTGATGAGAGTTTTCAGCTTCAACTAGCGCCCTGGGGAACAAAAGGCTTTGAACATTATGCTTTTGCTGTGGGTGCTGATGAGTTCAACAAAATCTTTGAGCGGGTTAAAGCGGCCGGAATAGACTATGGTCCCACCTTTGAATCTGTTGGAACAAATAAAGGGCCTGGAAATGAAGTGGGGGCTCGAGGCGCCGCACCAACGATCTATTTTAACGACCCAAATAAGCATCTGATTGAAATACGAACCTACGAATAGATGGCGAGAAGTATGAAGGAAGTTGAGATTACAGGGGAATACGTTGAACTCTACAAGGTGCTCAAGTTTGAGGGTGCCGCTTCTAGTGGAGGTGAGGCAAAGGCTGCCGTTGATGCCGGGCTGGTGCAAGTCAACGGTGAGGTTGAATCCAGAAAACGTCGAAAGCTGGTTGTTGGTGACACAATTGAATTTCAAAGTGAAACCTTCAAAATTCTAGCGAAGGGCTAAAGCAAATTTGATGCACAGGTTAATGTCATTGGTAGAAATCAAGCGAGATCGAGGGCTGCTGATTAAGGTCGGTTGTGTGCTTTTGCTGATGTTTCAACCCCGTCCCTACAGCGTCAGCGCGATGGCGAGCTGTATTGTTGTCATCTTTACTGGCTCGACCCTCGTAGCCAGTTATCTCTGGCTACCTGTGATCGCAATGAGTAATGGGTACGTGCTCTGACAACGGCACGGGAACAACTTATTCTCAGACCTGCGCTGCCTACCGAAAGTGAACGGCTTTGGCAGCTTATCTATGTTGATCCGGTTTGGAAAAAATACGATGCGCCCTATTATCCCCACGAACAAGAAGAGCTGGAGTCTTTTCGCCTGGGAACGATGGCGAGATTTATTGAGGGCGACAGTGCGTTACTGATCGACTTTGAGGGTGAGGTTGTGGGTTCCGTTAGTGCTCATTGGGAAGATCGCGCTACCCGGTGGCTCGAACTGGGCATCGTGCTTTATTCAGATCAGCATTGGGGCAAAAAAATTGGCCGAAGAGCCTTGACCCTGTGGTTGGACCACCTGTTTAAATCCCAGGATGTCGCGAGAATTGGCTTGACTACCTGGTCCGGGAATCCTCGAATGATTCGTTGTGCAGAGTCCGTTGGGATGGTGGTTGAGGGTAGATTAAGGCAGGTCCGCTACTTCGAAGGGGTTTACTACGACTCTATTAAAATGGGTGTGCTGCGAACTGAGTGGGAAGCAAATGAATTTACAATACAGAAAAAATATTGAGCCTTTTGTTGAGCGCGAATTTAATCTGGCGGAAGAAGCGAGGTTACAAGGTAGGTTCGAACAAGAATTCTCACATCTAGAAACCGCTCACGTGCTTGGGCAAACATCAACAGTCCTTCATACCAAAGCACATTGGATGATGTGGTTGTGGGCGGTTCGCCAGAAAAACCTGCGTGAACTTGTTGGGCAAGCCCTCAGAATCGTTGGGGCATTGACAAAAACAGTGTTTGGATTAGTGCCTGTTGGTAATACGGGAGGCGCGAATGTCAGCCCTTTTTGTGTGATGGCGATTAGGCCTGAACATCAGCAATTGATTGATAGGGCGAATAATTTACATTAGATCAAAAGGATCTACGTCTACTGACCACCTGACGGTTCTTGAGCTGGGAAGTGTTTCTGCAACGGTTATTGCAGCGTTAAGTAATTGATGAAGCAAACGTCGGTTTGTACTGCCGACCAAAAGTTGTGCGCGAAATTTTCCAGCGCGTTTTTCCATTGCCGATGGAATGGGGCCTAACAATTCAACAGTACTCGGTGTTTGCACGCCATCTGATATTTGTTCTAGAAAGTCAAAGGCATTGCCGGATTTTGCGGCTTCAGCTCGGATGACTGCTTGATAGGTGTAAGGCGGTAGCTGACTTTCTTCTCTCTCTTTCAAAAGCGCTTCGCAGAACGTTTCATAGCCTTGATCAATTAAGCTGCGCAGCATGGGGTGATCAGGGAAAAGGGTTTGGATGGCGACGACACCTTGTTTTTGTTCTCGACCCGAGCGTCCTCCCACCTGGAGTAATAATTGACCGGTCCGTTCTATTGCGTGGTACTCAGAACTATAGAAGCCTGAGTCCAGGTCAATGATGGCAACCAATGTTACATTCGGGAAATGATGGCCTTTTGCGAGTAACTGCGTGCCGAGTAGTATGCCCCGTGCTCCACTGTTCGCCTCTTCAATCTTGTCGGTTAATGCGCCTTTTGCTCTGGTGGAATCGCGATCAATGCGAAGAATTTTTTCCTGCGGAAACAGCTGTTTTAGGCCGGCTTCTAATCTCTGGGTGCCAAGTCCAAGGGGGACTAATTCCCGACTTTTACAATCGGGACATTGGGTCGGGGCATTGTGGCTGCTACTGCAGTGGTGGCAAATGAGTGTTCGACTTGAAAGGTGATAGGTCATTCTGGCGTCACAACGTTGGCAACTGGATAGCCACAGGCATTGGCGACAATGCAAAACCGGGGCGAACCCGCGTCGGTTCAAGAAAACCAGGACCTGGCCATCGCGCTCCAGATGGCGACCCATAAGTTCAACGAGCTGTGGCGAAAACCCCTCCGTTAATGCCTGGTGTTCAATACCCATAATTCGATATTGGGCCACCTTTGCAGCATTGGCGCGCTCATGTAATCGGAGCATCTGGTATTTGCCGTTTATGGCGTTAGCATAGGTTTCCAAGGCGGGGGTGGCTGATCCCAGGATCACAGGTATGTGTTCTTGCTGGCCGCGTTTTACGGCGAGATCCCTGGCGGAATAGCGGAAGCCTTCTTGCTGTTTAAAAGAAGCGTCATGTTCTTCGTCAATCACAATCAGACCGGGTTCTAGCATCGGTGTAAATATTGCTGATCGTGTGCCAATGATGACCCGGGCGCGGCCAGTAGCTGCATCTCGCCAGGCTGAGAGGCGTTCCCGGTTATTCAGGCCCGAATGCATCGCGACCACGCCAACGGAAAATCTGTCCTCGAATCGGCTGATTGTCTGGGGCGTAAGGCCAATTTCTGGGACGAGGACCAGGGCTTGTTTACCGGCGGCGATCACCCTGGCAATTGCCTGTAGGTAGACTTCTGTCTTGCCGGAGCCGGTGATGCCAAATAGCAGATAAGTACCCTTCGGCCCTATAGCGGAAAGTGCCGTCTCTTGTTCGGGGCTTAAGGTCAGATGTTGCTGTGTTGTTGTAGGTGTAGACGCTTTTGCCTGCGTGGCCTCGAAGGTTTTCCATACTGCGGCGCCTTTATCTACAACACTCTTAATGATGGCTGAGGTGAATTCCTGGGCCTTGAGTTCAGATTTTGCCAAACCCTCTGTTTGGTTCAGTAAAGCCGCTAAAAGTGCGCGTTGTCTTGGTGCTCTAGCAAGCAGTTCAGGGTCGGTCCAAAGTGGCATGAGTTTCCGGTAGGTGCCGTTAGCACTTTCGCCCTGACGGAGCAGAACTGGCAGTGCGGTGTGGAGTACTTCTCCGATCGGATGGTGATAGTAGTCGGCAGCCCAAAGGCAGAGTTTGAATACCTCGGTGGGGATTATGGGTTCGACGTCGATGAGTGCTTCAGCGGGTTTTATTCGCTCAGCCGGGAGGTCGGATGAATTTGTCTGGCCCAGAATGATGCCGACGAGTTGCTGCCGACCAAATGGAATCTGAATTCGAAGCCCAACTTTACATTGGGCAGGGCTACAGCCCCTCGGCGGCAGATAATGGAATACGCGCCGCAGAGGCACTGGTACCGCTACTTCTAGATAGGTGGGGTTCACTGGTATCATCTTGGATCTGTGCAGTTATTATGCCCTAGAGCCCCTGGGAAGAAACAGGAACGCAAATCTAGTACCTGCCGCGGGCAAGGGGCTTGCGAATCATCTGCACTCTGGTATGATTGCGCCCCTTTTCGGCAGCCAGGTAGCCATTATGCGGGCAGAAATCCATCCAAAATATGAAGAAATTACAGCAACTTGTAGTTGCGGTAATGTGATTCAAACTCGCTCTACCAAGTGCGAAGACCTCCACCTTGATGTTTGCTCACAATGCCATCCGTTCTACACGGGTAAGCAGAAGATTGTAGACACTGCTGGTCGAATCGATCGATTCAACAAGCGCTTCGGTGGTCGTGGCGGAGCAAAATAACCGAGAGTGATCTCGTTATAAAGTTTTGAAAAAAGGGTGCCATTGGCGCCCTTTTTTTATTCTATTTTCAGGTAGTATTAGCCTCCTTAAAACAAGAACAAATCCGTCCACCTAGAGTCAATAGAAAAAGGCCACTCCATGTCAGATAAAGACAACATGCGCGAACGCGCACTGAGATACCACTCCCATCCAAAGCCAGGCAAGGTTGCTCTGTCCCTGACAACCGCTGCTAACAATGCCGATGATCTGGCGCTCGCTTATTCTCCTGGTGTCGGCGAGCCGGTCAAAGAGATCGCCCGCGACCCGAAAACTGCTTATGAATACACATCAAAGGGCAACCTGGTCGGCGTGATCAGTAACGGTTCTGCGATTCTAGGTCTGGGTAATCTCGGTGCTCTCGCGAGCAAGCCTGTGATGGAGGGTAAGGCATTATTGTTCAAACGTTTTGCCGACGTGGACTGTTTTGATATTGAGGTCACGACCCAGGACGTTGAAGAATTTATTATGGTTGTGGAAAAGATCGCCGTGACCTTTGGTGGTATTAATCTCGAAGACATCGGTGCGCCTGCCTGTTTTGAAATTGAGCGACGGTTAAAAGCGTCCTGTGATATTCCTGTTTTTCACGATGATCAGCATGGCACAGCCATTGTTACCGCGGCGGGCATGCTGAATGCCCTTGAACTTCGGGGTAAAGAGCTCAAAGACGCTAAGATTGTGTGTCTAGGTGCTGGTGCTGCTGCTCTTGCTATATTGAAGCTGCTAGTGGAGCTGGGTGCTGACAAGGCCAACATCTTTATGTGTGATTCTAAAGGCGTGGTCCACAGCGACCGCGACGACCTTTCTGTTTATAAACAGCAGTTCGCCAACAAAACCAACAAGCGTTCAGTTCGAGATGCCTGTGAAGGCAGCGATGTCTTTATTGGTGTATCCGGGGCTAATCTGCTCTCCGAAGAAAGTTTGATGGCAATGGCGCCGAACCCCGTTGTGTTTGCGATGGCCAATCCTGACCCGGAAATGTTGCCGGAACTGGCGAATTCCTTGCGGGATGACGTCATTATGGCAACTGGCCGCTCGGACTACCCGAATCAGGTCAACAATGTTCTGTGTTTCCCGTTTATGTTTCGTGGCGCGCTGGATGTTCGAGCAACGGACATCAATGAAGAGATGAAAATGGCGGCCGTTCACGCCATTCGTAATCTGGCAAAAGAGCCGGTTCCCCAGGAAGTTTTGGACGCCTACGAAGGCATCGGAGAAATGAGCTTTGGACCCCAGTACATTATTCCTAAGCCTTTAGATCCACGGTTGAAGAAGGCTGTCTCCCTGGCTGTTGCCAAAGCAGCAATTGCGTCTGGTGTGGCTCAGACCGATGTATTGCCGAACTACGACTAGTCTAGAAGATTTGTTGTAACGGTTGTGTCTCGATCTCGTCCTGCTGGTTGGCTATTGCTGCCGGCGGGGCGAACTCTTCTCTAAATATCTCAAAAATACCTTTTGGATCCGACGGTTCTGTTCGTAACCCGGTTGTGGGATCAATCTTGAGGGTCACCAACCTGTCTGGAAATGGCAGGCTTCTGGTTTCTGATTCGGGCTTTAAAACCTCACCCATATATTCGACCCAGGTTTCCAGGGGGACTGTGGAGCCATACTCCCGGCTGCCGACAGCGCCGTTGTTATCAAAACCCGCCCAGGTAGTGGCAACAAGATCCCGGGTGTAGCCAGAAAACCAGATATCAGCATCGTTTGTGGTGCCGGTTTTTCCCCGCAGGTCACGGCGCTCTAAAGCTCGGTAGGCTTTTGCGCCGGTGCCGCGAATCATGACGTCACCTAAAATCGAATCCATGATGTAGGCGACTCGTGGATCCATGATGCGGGGTGCCGGGTTCTCGCAGTCAGTGCATACGCGAGCTGGGTTCGCTTCAAAGAGCACATCTTCATTAATAGAGTCGACTTCCTGAATAAAATAGGGCTCGACATGATGCCCACCATTGGCGAAAGCTGCGTAGCCCGTTGCGACTTCTAACGGTGTGATCGCAATTGTGCCTCCGCCAAAGGCGAGCTGGACGTTTCTTGGGAAAGTGCTGGTCTCAAAGCCGAATCGTTTAACGTAGTCGATGGCATTCTCCGGGCCGTAGTCCAGGATTACCCGTAGTGAGACGAGGTTTTTAGATTTATATAGTGCCTCGCGCAAACGCAGGGGACCTTCGAAGTCATCATTTGCATTGCTGGGTCGATACACCTCTTCAAGGTCGCCGCCATCAAGTACAACGGGCGCGTCATTATAGATTGAAGCTGCTGTGAGTCCGTCCTCAATCGCCCCGGCGTAAAAAAATGGTTTGAAGTTGGAGCCGGGCTGGCGCTTGGCCTGGGTGGCATGATTGTATTGCTGGGCATTAAAATCGTAGCCGCCAACCAGGGCCAGGATTGCTCCAGTATCGGGATCCAAAGACACCAGAGCGCCCTGGATATCCGGCACCTGTCCAAGTTCGTAGCCCGTCTCATTTTTTTGATAGCGAATCACATCACCAACTCCCACCAGTTCTGCGCCACTCTTTGGTCTTGCGCCGCGACGATTAACGTCGATATAGGGTCTCGCCCAGCGATATCCGGCGGGAGTAATTTCGATTCGTTCCAGGGCCTGGGTGAGTACTTCTATGCCATTTTCATCACTGCGGGTAACTACGCCAGGTAACTGATCTCCAAGAATTGTTGAGCCCTCAAGCGTTTTTAACCAGTTATTCGGATAGCCATATTCCGGTGCAGCAATGAATTCATCGGTCCCTTGAATGCGCCGATATTCGGGGCCACGGTACCCGTGGCGCCGATCATATTCATTGAGTTTTTTGGTCACGGCGGCTTCCGCTGCCAGCTGTTTGCGGCTATCTATGGTTGTTCTCACTATCAAGCCGTCGTTATAGGCGTTTCTCCCAAAGTCGGTTAGTAAGCGCTTGCGCACCATTTCTGCCACATATAGAGCGGGGAGTTCGATGTCTCGACCATAAACTTGAGCGGTAACGGGGGATGCGACGGCAATCTCGTATTGCTCCTGGGTGATTGAATTTTGTTCGAGCATGCGAAGCAAAACCAGATTTCGACGATTGATCGCGCGCTCTGGTCCATTAATTGGATTTCCGGCTTCCGGTGCCTGGGGCACGCCCGCCAACATGGCAATCTGAGCCAAAGTAAGATCAGCGACATCCTTGCCATAGTAGGTGTTAGCCGCGGCCTGAACGCCAAAGGCATGTTTGCCAAAGGGGATAATGTTCAGGTAGAGGGTCAGAATTTCTTCTTTACTGAGTTCCTGTTCTATTTTTAGAGCGAGCAACATTTCCTTAAATTTACGAATAAAGCGGACTTCGGTGTCACCGGAAATATTTTTTACCAGTTGCATCGTGATTGTGCTGGCGCCGGTTTTGATAGAACCCTTATTCCGTACCAGTTGCCAGGTTGCATTGAGGACGGTGATGACATCAATCCCGGAATGCTCAAAAAAGCGCTTGTCCTCAGTGTCCAACAACGCCTTGATAAACAGGGGTGGAATCTCTTCAAAAGTGATCGGCAGGAGCCGCTCGCCAAATTCCTGGATGAGTTTATCGTCAGCGGAATAGATGCGAAGCGGGGCTCTTAGCTTCACATTTTTAAAGGTTGAGGCGTCCGGTACCTGGGGGTTTAGATAGAGGAATGCCGCGGCCAAGACCAGTACCAGGCCGCTTGTCAGGCCGAAGGTTGTCCATCCAATTGCGTGCAGAAAACGATTCATATCACTCGGGTGTTAGATTGCGGCCGGTATTATAGATGGATTTAGCAAAATAAGTGTCGACCCGCGGCCATCGGAGGTGAATTTCGTGATTCAGGCCACAAAGTCGAGTCTCAAATGAGGGTAACCTGACGGTCGTAAGAACTAAAATTATAAATAAATGAATGGATTACGGCGTTTTATTCATTTAAATTGTTTGCGCTGAGGTTTCGAGTGTTATTTAATGTGGAATTACACATATCTGGCGTAAGTCCTCGTACTGAATAGGAATTTGCTGTGTTTAGCTTTTTAAACAAAGGACCGAATACCATGTTGGGGCTGGACATCAGCTCCACGTCGGTCAAGTTGCTTGAGTTAAGCCGCTCCGGAGGTAAGTACCGCGTCGAAAGCTACGGCGTCGAACCCCTACCGGAAAACGCTGTTGTGGAAAAAAACATCAGCGATGTTGAAGGTGTCGGGGAGGCCATACAGCGTCTAGTCGAGCGAGCCAAGACCAAAGTCAAAATCGCCGCCGTGGCAGTTGCCGGTTCTGCGGTCATTACCAAAACAATTGAAATGTCAGCTTCACTCACTGAATCCGAAATGGAAAATCAAATTGAGTTAGAGGCTGATCAGTATATTCCTTACCCGCTGGACGAGGTCTCGTTGGACTTTGAAGTCCGGGGTATTTCCCCAAGAAGCGAAGAACAAGTTGAAGTTTTGCTCGCCGCCTGCCGTAAAGAAAACGTAGAAATGCGACAAGCCGCTTTGGAACTCGGCGGTTTGGCTGCAAAGGTGGTAGATATTGAAGCCCACTGTATGCAGAGAGCATTCAATTTGGTGCGGGAGCAGTTTGTCGGTGACGGTGATTCGGAAAAGATCATTGCGATTGTCGACGTCGGCGCGACAATGACAACATTAAGCGTCTTAACGGACAATGGCACTCCTTACACCCGGGAACAATTGTTTGGTGGTAAGCAGCTAACGGAAGAAATTCAGCGGCGCTATAGCTTGTCCGTCGAAGAAGCGGGTCTAGCCAAGAAACAAGGTGGTTTGCCCGACGACTATGAGTCTGAAGTATTGCAGCCTTTCAAAGAAGCTGTGGTCCAACAGGTGACTCGTTCCTTACAATTTTTCTATTCCTCCAGCGCCTATGATGATGTTGACCACATAATTTTGGCGGGAGGTACAGCCTCGATCGATGGTCTTGCGGATATGGTGTCGGCCAAACTAGGTACACCTGCTTCGATGGCAAATCCATTCGTCAATATGTCACTGTCATCCAAGGTAAATGAGGTTAATTTAAACAACGATGCTCCTGCGTTAATGATCGCCTGTGGCCTGGCGATGAGGAGTTTTGATTGATGAATAGACTCTCTGTGTGCCTTGGCGGTTGGAGTTCAACCAATGGGTGATATCAAAATTAACTTACTTCCCTGGCGCGAAGAGCTCCGGGAAGAAAAGAAGAAAGAATTTGTCAATGTTCTGGTCGGCGTTGTTGTCTTTGCCGCCGTCATAATTTTTGCGATTGATCGTTTCTACAATGGTTCGATCGATGATCAAAATGCCCGCAACAAATTCATTAATGAGGAGATTTCGGTGTTGTCTTCGCGCATTGATGAAATTAAGTTGCTGCAGAAAAAGCGTGCTGAGTTGTTGGCGAGGATGAAGGTCATTCAGGAATTGCAGGGTAACCGCCCGGTTATTGTTCGGCTGTTTGACGAACTTGCTCGAAAATTGTCGGACAGGGTGTTTTTTACATCGCTTACTTTTAAAGGCTCGATGCTAGATATTCGAGGCGTGGCGGAGTCGAACAACAGAATCTCTAGTCAGCTACGAAATTTTGATGAGTCTGTGTGGTTTACAGGACCAAATGTCACAGAGATTGACGCAGACCAGAGTTTTGGTCCCCAGGCGAGTCAGTTTTCATTAAGTGTTGAGCAAACCAAGCCTCCAGTTACAGCGGAGGGAGGATAGAAAATGGCGAGTAACGTCCAGGATATCCTCGAAAGTTTACAGAATTTCGATACCGAACAGCTAAATGACTTGAACGCAGTTGGTTCATGGCCGATGGCGGTGAAGGTCATTATTTGGACAATTGTGTTTGTCGGTTCACTGGTTGCTGGTTATTTCGTGCATGTCACGAATCTACAAACTGAACTGGCGACGGCCCAGAAAAAAGAAGTTCAGCTTAGAAAAGAATTTGAAGATAAATATTTTGAAGCCGCACACCTCGAAGGCTATCGAAAGCAGCAGAAAGAGATGGAAGACTCTTTTGAGGCTATTCTGAGACAACTGCCTGGCGATACCGAGATTCCCGGTCTGATTGAAGATATAACGCTAGTGGGATTGAAGAACGGTTTGTCGTTTCAGAGTATCGATTTGAAGGCTGAGGTAAAACATGAGTTCTATGTTGAGAAGCCCATTCAAATTAGTGTGACGGGCAGTTACCACGACCTGGGTTCTTTTGTCAGCGACGTCGCAGACTTGTCTCGAATTGTAACACTGCATGATTTTGAAATTCGTCCGGCTGGAAATGCTCGATTAAAACAAGAGGCTGGTGGTCTGTTGAGTATGAATATTCTGGCTAAAACCTATCGTTATAATGACGAGCGGGGGGGCTAGATATGACCTGTATCCGCGATTCTAAACTGCACATACTGTTGGCTGCCCTGTGCTTGACGATGGTCGGCTGTGCTGGCGGAGATCAATACGCGGACATCAAAGCGTTTATGAAAGAGGTTGAAAACAAACCCTTGCCTGGTATTGCGCCATTGCCAGAATTTGAGCCTTACCAACCTTTTACCTATGGTGCTTCGAATCGTCGGAGTCCATTTGAAGCTCCCGTTATTATTCCGCCTAAATCTGACATTCAACGCCAGAATATTGGTGTTAAACCACCTCAAGATCATGTGAAGCAATATCTGGAACGGTTCAGTTTGGCGTCGTTGCAAATGGTGGGATATTTAAAGCGGGATGACGGAACCTGGGCGCTTGTTGAAGACGACACCGGTGGTGTGCATCGGGTTCAGGTGGGTGACTTTATGGGCTCTAACTGGGGCAAGATCGAAAGTATTGATGATACACGAATCGATGTGACCGAGATTGTAGGTGATGGTGCCAGCGGTTGGTTACGTCGGCCAAGATCAATTGAACTCAAGAGTGTGAATTAAGAAGTCGCACACCAGGAGCGTTTCATGGCGATCACAAATAAGAAAATTGTGGCTGCAAGAATTGGAAATTGGGGTAAGGGGATGATCAAAGGAATTCTAACCGTTTTGCTGGGCTGTGTTTATTCAGTCAGCAGCTTTGCGGCCGTGAATATGCAGAACATCGAGTTCTCCTCATTGCCTGGAGACAAAATTGAAGTTCGTATGCAGTTTGACGGCGTTCCACCCACTCCAACAGGTTACACGATTGAGCAACCCGCTCGAATTGCGCTCGATCTTATGGGTGTTAAGAGCGGACTAAAGTCGAAGTATCATCCTTTGGGCTCTGGCAACGCACGAAGCGTTACGGTTGTTGAAGCCGGCGACCGTACCCGGGTAATTGTATCTATGACCGAGTTGGTTCCATACAGCACACAGGTGGTCGGCAATTCTCTGCTCGTTTTAGTAGGGCAAGAGGACTCCGCTGTTGCAATTTCTTCCGAAAGCTCTGACTTCTCCGCTCAGATTGAAGCGCCAACATTTGCTGCCAACGGTCGTGTTTCTAATCAAGCCACTATCGACGAAATCGATTTTCGCCGTGGTGAGTTGGGTGAAGGTCGTGTGATTGTTCGTCTGTCTGATCCAGGTATTGGCGTAGATGTCTCCAGTGAGGGTGGCAGTATTCGTGTTGAATTTTCAGGTGCTCACATCCCAGAGAATCTCCAGCGTCGATTAGATGTGACAGATTTTGCGACTCCCGTATTGACCGTTGATGCATTGCCCGAATCAGACAATACGGTGCTGATGATTGAACCGACCGGCGATTATGAGTATCTGGCTTACCAGGCGGATGATGTTTTTACGCTTGAAGTGAAACCGCTAACGGCTTCCGAGTTGGAATCATCCTTAGATGCCATATTCAGATATCGCGGTGAGAAGCTCTCTCTAAATTTTCAGGATATTGAAATTCGTTCAGTGCTGCAGTTAATTGCTGACTTTACAGATTTGAACCTTGTAGCCAGTGATACCGTTAGCGGACGTATCACACTTCGATTGAAAAACGTGCCATGGGATCAAGCGTTAGACATTATCATGAAGACCAAAGGTCTGGATAAGCGCCAGTTAGGTAATGTTCTGATGGTGGCCCCGGCGGCGGAACTTGCAGCAAGGGAAAAACTTGAACTGGAGAGTCGCCAACAGATTTCAGAACTTGCACCTCTCAAGACTGAATTTATTGAAGTTCGATATGCCAATGCATCGGAGATTTTTTCATTGTTCGAAGGTAGCGGTGAAGGTGAGGGTGTTCTCTCCGGTCGCGGTAGTGTGATTGTTGATGAGCGAACCAACTCAATTATTCTCACCGAAACCACAGATAAGATTAACGAATTTCGCGCAGTACTCGAGAAGTTAGATGTGCCGGTTCGTCAGGTGTTGATCGAAGCTAGAATTGTGACAGCTAGTTCAAACTTCTCAGATGCAATGGGCGTCCGTTGGGGTGGTCTTGGGTTTGGTTTGTATGACAATAACTCAGTCTTAAGTTCTAGCGGCGGCTCGTTAACCACGGTACAGGAGGTTCGAGATGGTCTAGCGGGTGGTGATGGTATTTCTTTCACTAACCCAGATCACCTGGTTGTTGATTTAGGTGTCGGTAGCGCGGATGCCACTTCTTTTGCAATCGGGTTGGTTGACAGCAAATACCTACTGGATTTAGAAATCTCTGCTTTAGAATCGGAAGGCGGTGCAGAAGTGATTGCTCGACCTAAGGTGATTACCGCGGATAAGCAACAAGCCACTATTTCATCCGGTGTTGAAATACCATTCCAGGAAGCGTCTTCTTCCGGTGCGACTTCTGTGAGTTTTAAGTCTGCAACGTTGTCTCTTGATGTTAAACCTCAGATCACGCCGGACGATCGCATTATTATGGAACTGGAAGTGAAGCAGGATACGGTAGGTGCGGTATTCAACGGCGTGCCAAGTATCAACACGAATAATGTGAAGACTCAGGTGTTGGTTGATAATGGTGAGACCATTGTTCTCGGCGGTATTTTTACGACTCAATCAACGAAGTCTGTGACCAAAACACCATTCTTTGGTGATTTACCCTACGTTGGTAAGCTCTTCCGTCGTAGTACCTCTACGGATGATAAGCAGGAACTGCTGATCTTTATCACGCCGCGTCTGATTAAGGACTCCTTGACCAGTCGCTAGTGTTCACCCCGGTGCTAGTTTTCTAGCGCCGGCTTGGCTACAGTGCGGTCATGTCTGTCCCCCACAAACAAAACATATTTCTGGTTGGCCCGATGGGCGTTGGTAAAACGACCATTGGGAAGATGCTAGCTCAGGAACTAGATCTTACCTTTGTTGATTCTGATCATGAGATTGAACGTCGTGCTGGCGCTGATATCACATGGATCTTTGATGTTGAAGGCGAAGCGGGCTTTCGTGTCCGAGAGACAGCGGTAATTGAGGATCTCACGGCCCGGAAAGGGATACTGCTCTCCACCGGTGGCGGTTCGGTGTTGGCTGAAGAGAATCGGCGGTTTCTGATGTCGCGGGGCGTTGTTGTGCATTTGGATACGTCCCTGGAACTACAAATAAAGCGGACGGCAAAAGATAAAAAGCGGCCCTTACTTCAAGGCGCAGACCACACCAAAGTACTGACCGAGCTCAAAGCGAAGCGGGACCCAGTCTATCGAAGTGTGGCGGATATCACCTGTTTTGTAGGTGAAGAATCTAGCAAAAAAGTTGTCACCAATATCATGCGCCAGCTGAAGCAGGCCTCACTCTTAACGGAACATTAATTCGTGGAAGTCGTCAATCTCGAACTCGGTGGTCGGGGCTATCCGATCTACATTGGATCTGGTCTTTTGTCTCAAGTGGATCTTTTTACGCCCCATATCCGCGGCAAGCAGGTGCTCATCGTCACGAATGACACAATTGCGCCTCTATATCTGGAGCGCCTCAAATCGACGCTTGGGGACTATCAGGTAGACGTGGTTGTTGTGCCCGATGGGGAGAAATTCAAAACCCTTGATACGTTGAATCTGATTTTTGATGCGCTGCTCGAATACCATCACACCAGACACTCAACCATTGTCGCGTTGGGCGGTGGGGTTGTTGGAGATATGGCTGGTTTTGCTGCGGCCTGTTATCAAAGGGGCATTGATTTTATTCAGGTGCCGACCACCTTGTTATCCCAGGTGGATTCTTCGGTCGGCGGCAAGACCGCGGTGAATCACCCCCTTGGGAAGAATATGATTGGGGCGTTTTATCAACCGAAAGCGGTTGTCATAGATGTTGATACCCTGAAGACCTTGCCGGATCGAGAATTGAGTGCAGGATTAGCGGAAGTGATTAAACATGGAGCCCTTGCGGATCATGAGTACTTCGAGTGGGTTGAGGACAATATGGGGGCGATTCGGATCGGAGACACGCAACCCCAAGTCACGATGGTAAAACGCAGCTGCGAAATTAAGGCCGGCATTGTTGCTCAAGATGAGCGTGAGTCCGGTGTTCGAGCACTATTGAATCTTGGTCACACGTTTGGTCATGCCATTGAAAATGGGCTTGGCTACGGTAAGTGGCTCCATGGTGAGGCAGTAGGTGCTGGGCTGGTGATGGCTGCGGACCTTTCATGGCGTCTGGGTGTACTATCGCAGGCTGAAGGATTGCGGTTAAAACGGCTCGTAGAGGCTGCTGGGCTGCCTACCGCCCCCCCGGCGGAGTTAGAAAATGAAATGCTGTTATTGATGTCCCGGGATAAGAAAGCTAATGACGAGGGAATGCGGTTTATTCTACTGGAAGCCCTGGGGACGGCCTATCTCACCGGAAATGTTGACGATTCGAAACTACGTTCTACACTTAGAGCGGGAGCAGGTTTGCTCGAGCTTGTTTAAACTGGGGAATGAAGTGAAGGATAACTTCTTTTGCAAATCCGGGAACACTCTACATTGACAGCGTCCTCCGATCAGTTAGGCATCGGAGACAAGCTGGCGTTTCTGAGCTGCTATAGTCGCTATTATCTATCTGTTACCGCCGAGAATCATGGCCAACTGTCCGAACTGCTTAGTGTTGAGCTGGAAGGCGTGGTCCAGATATGCCGACTGCATGGTGAAGAGCTTGGCAAACATAGTGTCTCACTACTGGTTGCGAATGGCTTTGGCCTGCGACAGTCTGCTGCAGGCGGTGGCGGAGAGTTGGAAGCGCTCGATGAGCTAGTAAAATCGAGTGCCATCCGTCCTTTAGTTTTAATCGAAGATGCACCATTACTGAGCGAGGGCAAACTTCGACAATTATTGGTGCTCGCTGACCGAATAGGCCTTGGGCTGGCGATGTTCGGTTCTGCCTCTCTGGGTCGACGTAAAGCCTGTGCTCAATTCGAAAATCGTATTCTTCATACCACCGTACCAAAGTTGTCGCAAAATGATGTTAGGCACCTTGTTCGGCGTCAGAGTGAACCCGAAACTCAACTCAGTGAAGCTGAAATTGATGATCTAATACAACGCAGCGGCGGTAGGTTGGACAAGCTGGATAGTATCCTTGAGGATGTGATCGAAACACCTGCCCGGCGAATTGGCCTACCCCTCGTACATATGTCCGCTCTTATTGTGCTTGCCATTGTGATTGTTGGCGGCTGGCTGTCGATCAACGAGGGAGAGAGTGCCACGACGGTTGTGGCCGTTGAAATCTCGGAAAGTGAGCCTGCCATTCCCTCTATCTCAACCCGGGGTCTACGGCGAGACTCTGTGAATGCCCCTGAAAAATCCTCAGAGGAAAGCATTGATAGAAACGCCCAAAGAGACAGTTCTGAATTATCGCTCTCTGAATTGGCTTCTTCCGCAGACGTGAGAGAAGAGATACAACAGGTCATCACGGACCGCGACGATGGTATTTTGAACACGGCAGTGTCTATTGCTGAGGTACAGCCCAGGCAGGTGGAAGCATCCAGTACGCCGGTTTCTAATGTGACCAAACCTCAAGTCGCGGAGGTCGCCAGCCCTATCGTGCTTAAAAACTCTGACCCTAATGCCTGGATCAACGAACTACCTCCGACTGCTGCCGGTAGGGTTTCTCAAAATAGATGGTTGCAGAATGCTCCGGACGCCGCGTACACACTGCAATTGATGGGCTCCCATAGCGAGGCAAGGGTGTTAGCTTTTATTGCAGAACAGGGCAATGGTTCCGAATTTGGGTACTTTAAGGTTAAGCACCGAAACCAGCCCTGGTTTGTCTTGACCGTTGGACAGTATCCCGACCGGGATCGAGCGCTACAGGCTATCGATCAGCTGCCTCCCTCTCTCCAGGCCCAAAAGCCCTGGGCCAGAAACGTCGCCAGTATACGCGGTAACTAGTTTCTCTGCGTAACTCCTCTGTTTACATCTCTCCTTAAGGCCGCTCTATAGTCCTGCAATACGCCGTTAGTCGCCTGCGGTAAGGTTTTACGCAGGTCTTGGTGCAAAATAGCGATGGATTCAATGGTATTTTTACTGACTTTCCAGTTAGTACGATTTGTTCACGTTAAATCAGAACTAATTCTGTTAAGAACATGATTTTTATTGATATTTTGAAATACATCTTTTAAGGTTCTGGGAATAAATGGTCCGGCTTCGAGGGAAGCTGGTCCTTGGGATGTACTAGGAGATAAGACCCATGCGCCGACACCTGCCCAGGTATTTAGTGCTATCAATCCTCTCAATTTTACTGACTGCCTGTGGTGGCGGCGGTGGTGGTGGCGGAGGTGACGATAGCGCGCCGACTGTAGGTGGCGGGACCACAACCGGTGGCGGTGGCGCAACAACAACCACTCCAACCCTCACGATTTCGATATTGGACAATACCGGTGCAGCCACGAGCAATGTTTCCGGTAATACACCCGTCACAATTCGAGCGGTTCTGCTTGATGGGTCCGGCGACGCAATTGGCAATACGGCCGTTAACTTCTCTTCAGGTGTTGGCCAACTCACACCCGCAACGGGTAACGTACTGACAGGCACTGACGGCGTTGCAACCATAAGTCTTGGCGCTGGAACCGTGGCAGATGCGGGTACAGCCTCGGCAACAGCATCGGTAGATGGTGTGTTGATCACCAGTAATAGCGTTGGCATTCAAAGTGATGGTGGCGGTACAGGAGTCGGTTCAGCGACCCTCACCGTTGGATTTACCTTCTCAACCCCAGATAGCACAGTCAATGTAAGCCGGAGCAATCCAGGTACTGGAACGGTAACCGTTACCGACAGTAGTGGTAATGGGGTGCAAGGTGCAATCGTAAACTTCACAACAACCGCCGGCGTGTTGAACCCTACATCAGGAGCGGTCTCTACCAATGCCTCCGGGGTTGCCGCAATAACCTTGTCGGCGGGCACAACCTCAGGCTCCGGGTCCCTAAGTGCGCAGATCACCTCAGGTTCAGAAACTGTTGATGCGGACACCATCAACTTCATTACCGCTGGGGACGCATTTGCAACCCTGACCTTATCGGTTCCAAATGGTACTACAACAACGCCTACGTCTAATGCTGCTCCAGTAACGGTTACTGCAACGGTTATTGATGCCGAGGGAAATCCTGTGGAAGGTGCCATTGTGAATTTTACAAAGGCGAATAATGGTGGAAGTGCGGACTCGGGTGTTTTGAGTACACTAATTGATATCACCAATGCGAGCGGGATTGCGACAACCAATTTGCTGCCAGGTACAGTAGTTGGGCCAGGTAGCATTACTGCTTCTACTACGGTTGCAGGTGTTGCGGTTGCCGCTCCGGACGCCAATACAATTACCTTTCAATCGTCGGGAGATGGTCCCTTTGATGGAGTTGGTACCAGTAATCTGAATATTTCTATTGCGCTGCTAAATGGCGCAGGGACAGCCTTCAGCGGATCTATTGATGCGGATAGCCCGGGAGTACTGCAGGCAACTGTTACCGACGCAACCGGTGCGCCCCTTGCGAACATGGTGGTTGAATTTGTCACCGATGGCGTGGGAGACGTTTTCCCAATCGGCGGTCTGGCGCTAACGAATGCGGCAGGGATTGCAACGGTTGCATTGAACGCCGGCAGTACCCCTGGTGCTGGTCGAGCGACCGCAACACTGCTTATTGATGGCGGACGCTTCAACTCAAGTAGCCTGACTTTTCAGACTCTGGGTAATGCTGGCGACGCACAGATTGTATTAACTCTGACGTTTACCGATGCCACTCCAGGTAACGGCACAAATATTATCACCGTTGAGGACAACGCAACGGTTGGCATACTGGTAGAAGATGCAGCGGGCACAAACTTACCCAACCGCACCGTCACCATTACAACATCGTTAGGCACCGCGGCGGTGGGCAGCGGTACGCCGGCGTCAACGATAACGGCGGTTTCTGATTCAGACGGCCGTGTGAACGTCACGCTAACGGCGGGTACAACCTTTGGAACCGGTGACTTTGTCGTCATTGTCGGGGATACCACCGCTTCGGTTCAGTTCACGGTTGGCATTGCGGGTTTGCAAATTGGCACCTGTAGTGGAGGCACAAGCGCCACCGATTGTGTTTCTGCTGGGGCAACACGTACTGGCTTTGCTGCGCCGCTTGGTACCGCAGCAAATGGTGTGCTCAGTATAGGTGTTTCACCATTGTCAGCCGGTGGAACATCTTCTGTTGCTGTTGTGGTTCTTGATGCAACGGGTACTCCCGTTGAGGATGTGGACATTTCATTTACCTCCAACTGTGTTGGGATAAACGATGCAACATCAGGCAACCCACTTTCTTCGATTTCTCAAACCGTAAGCTCCCTGGCGAACGGTGTTGCAACGGCGACCTATCAGGATGATGAAGGTTGTGCCAGAAGCGACATTATTACAGCTACAGAGGCGAGCACCGGGGAAACGGCAACCGGTACAATCGAGGTGCTACCTGCTCAGATTGGTGCCATAGTGTTTGACTCCGTGACGCTGCCGGACGGTGTAACTGCCACAGATACAATCTTTATCAAAGAATCTGGCGGTACGAGTTCCGCGCGGGTTGTTTTCCAGGTGCTCGACGTACTTGGTCAGCCTGCACAGGACCAGACAGTTTCCTTTACGCTGACGTCAACGGTTGGTGGTATCGAACTACAAAATAGCCAGGGGTTAACGGACTCAACAGGTAAGGTTGCAGCGATTGTAAGTGCGGGTTTCATTGCGACGACGGTCCGCGTTCGTGCAAGCCTGGATGTTGATACCGACGATGATGGTGATAACACTGACTTCTCGACGAATGGTGCCGCAACACTTGTCACCTTGTCGGATCAATTGTCGATCAATACCGGCATCGCGGATCAAAATAGTTTTACTCTGGCTGCAAACGAACTTAACTTCGAGGGCAGCGAGAGAGATGGAGAAACGGTGACGTTGACCTCCTTTCTTGCTGATCGGTTTAATAACCCAGTGGCAGGCACCAGCGTTCAATACCGAACGGAATTCGGCACCATTACTCCTGCGTGTACGACGAGTGGCAGCGGAGCCTGTGATGTTACATTAACCTCCACCGAACCTAGAGACCCCCTCGATACCAATGTTAGCAATCTCAACATTGAGGATAATAGGTGTCCTTCAATGTTAATCTTTGAAGAAGTGGCTACCGTAGCTGGTAACGATGTTAATACTTTCTACACTGCGGCATCCATCAAACGAGTCGAAACGACAGGCAACGTATTAGTATCACCTGATGACTACACGGTAGATAGCGACGGTACTGGTATTACTTGTAAGGTTGCCACCTGTAGCGGTCAGGCAACCTTGAAAATTACTTATACCAGAAGCTTTCCGGATGAGGATGCCAACGAAGCGACAACCCATGTAATTACAAACCCAGGTGTTGCAACTGCGCCATTCCGTTCGACCTTACAGTTAGATGGAATTGTTCCCTGTGCAGCGAGTAGTGTTGCTCAAGGTGGAGCATTGTCTTCGGGTTATTTAGGTGGTCTGGGTCAAAGATATGGTGGACGCTCGACCGTACTGGCCTTTACCCAAGGCGAGGAAAGCTTTATCGATTCAAACGGCAATGGTCTCTACGACTTTAATGAACCCTTTGTCGATTTGACTGAAGCCTTCGTTGATTACAATGAGGACAATGTCTTTGGTAACGGCACTCCGGCTACAGATGATTCTAGGGATTTAACCACTCGCACATGTTATGGACCGGTGTCTCCTGTTACCTTGCCAGGTCAAGTATTAGGGAATTGTTTCCAGGTAGGCGGTAATGAAGAAGAACCTATCGATTTTAATGAGAACGGAAAATTTGACGCTGGAAACGGCATCTACAACGGAACGTTGTGTCCGCTTGAGATTAGTAATCGAACAGACACATGTGATAACAATGCGGATCCCTGCGATCAGGCAACAGAGAAATACTGTACGCGTGATCTGGTGAGTATTAACAAAGAGAAGACAGTTATCTTTTCGGGGTCTGCTGCTTACTTCGCCTTACGCGACTTTGCGACAGGCGAGTTTATAAACAATATCAACATAAGAACGGTTGCAGCGTCGAGCTTCCAGGCAGCGAGTAGTGTTACGACTAATTCTGGCGCTACCATTGCTGCCAATACCGATTTTCAGATTGGTCATGCCGATGGGCAGGTTCCTCCTCAAATTGGTGATACGGTAGCCCTTAGCTCTGGTTCTTCCGCCATATTAGTTGATATTGCTGACCGGTTTAATCAGCAGATGCCAGCGGGTACGACAATATCTTTTGCTGCAGGTACTGGAGGATGCACGATCACAAATAGTCCGGGTACAACTCAACTGAGTACAAGCTCAACAGAGGTTAGCAGTATCCTGGTATCCCTTGGTGCTCCAACAGCGCCTGTTCAGGGGACCGGTCCAATCACAGTGACGGTAAGGACGCCTGAAGATGTCACTTCTACCTTCGTCTTCACTTGTACCTACTAGTTAGTCGAAGCATGAAACAAAAAAGGCGCCTTAAGGCGCCTTTTTTTTAACCAGAATTTTGGTTAAGGAAGTTGGGTGTAACCCATCAGTTCTCGATCAATTTCTCTTGCGGCTTCTCGACCTTCATTGATCGCCCGAACCACCAGGGATTGCCCGCTTCGGCAGTCACCTGCGGCAAAGACTTTGTCCACTGATGTCTTGTAGTTACCCTTGGGCGCTTTATAGTTGCTGCGTTCATCGTACTCGAGACCCGTTGGATCAGAAGCGTCATGTTCCGGGCCAAGAAATCCCATTGAAAGGAAGATCAGGTCTGCTTCCCAGGTTCGTTCGGTACCGGGAATCTCTTTTAGATCCGGTCCAACATCAACGGTGACAACACCTTTAAGGACATTGTTTTCATCGCGAATAAAATGCTTGCTCATCACCGAGAATACCCGGGGATCATCGCCAAATTTTTCCGCTGCTTCCGCATGACCGTAGTCAACCCGATAGATTTTTGGCCATAGGGGCCATGGATTGTTTGGCGCTCGGTCAACAGGTGGTTGTGGTAACAGCTCGAAGTTTACGAGTGATTCACAGCCATGACGGAGGGAAGTGCCAATGCAATCGGTACCAGTGTCACCACCGCCAATTACAATCACTTTTTTACCTTTGGCGGAAATATAAGCGCCATCGCTGTGGTTTGAATCAAGATAACTCTTGGTATTTGCGGTTAGGAATTCCATCGCAAAGTGAACACCAGCACCCTCTCGACCGGGAATAGGTAAGTCCCGGGGATGGGTGGCCCCGGTGGTGTAAAGTAATGCATCGTTGCCTTTTAGGAGATCGTCAACTGCCACATCAATGCCAACATTCGCACCGGTGACGAACTCAACCCCTTCAGCACGAAGCAGGTCAACGCGTCTTTCTACAAGCGCTTTTTCAAGCTTCATATTGGGAATACCGTACATTAGTAGACCACCGACTCGGTCTGCTCGTTCATAAACCGTCACCTTGTGGCCGGCCTTGTTTAGTTGTGCCGCTGCCGATAGTCCAGCGGGGCCAGAACCTACTACGGCAACCTGTTTGCCGGTTCGAGATGTTGGCGGAGTGGGTACAACCCAGCCTTCTTCAAAGCCCTTGTCGATAATTGCACATTCAATATTCTTGATGGTGACGGCGGGGTCTGTAATGCCGAGCACGCAGGCACCCTCGCAGGGTGCAGGACAAACTCTGCCGGTAAACTCCGGGAAATTATTGGTCTTGTGCAAACGATCTAATGCTTCTTCCCAGTGACCTTTGTATACCAGGTCGTTCCATTCAGGAATAAGGTTGTGAATTGGGCAGCCTTCGTTTGACTGACAAAAAGGTACGCCACAGTCCATGCAGCGCGCGCCTTGAGTTTGCAGCTCAGGGGTACTGTGTTCCGTGTAGATTTCCTTGAAGTCGATCAGGCGATCAGCAACCTTCCGGTATGGGGTTACTGCTCGCTCGAACTCTCTAAATCCTGTGGGTTTGCCCATAATATTCTCTTAACAATATATCTAGCTTTAAGCGCTTTCACTGATACGCAATTGTTCTGCGTGCTCTAACAGTACCCGTTTGTAATCCGTTGGCATTGCTTTAACAAAATTGGGTAGCTCTGATGCCCAGTTGTCCAAAATGGATTTTGCTACCGCTGATCCCGTGAGCCTGAAGTGGTTATCAATTAGTGTCTTCAGTTCGTTTTCATCTGCTTGATCTACTACGGATTCAAGTTCAAAGGTCTCAGTGTTGCATTGCTGTTCGAAGTTGCCGGTCTTGTTCCAGACATATGCGATACCACCGCTCATACCCGCGCCGAAGTTGCGCCCGGTTTCACCTAGAACGACAACGCGTCCCCCTGTCATATATTCACAGCCATGGTCTCCGATGCCTTCAACCACGGCACTCGCGCCGCTGTTACGGACACAGAATCGTTCTGCAGCGACGCCTCGGAAGTAAGCTTCACCACTAATAGCGCCGTACAGACACACGTTGCCAACGAGAATGTTTTCCTCACTCAAAAAGGAGCTGTCCTTAGGCGGGAAGATGGCGATCTTGCCCCCAGAGAGGCCCTTGCCCACATAGTCATTTGCATCGCCTTCAACGGTAATACTAATACCTTTGGCCAGCCACGCACCGAGACTTTGGCCAGCGGAACCATTGAGCTTTATCTGGATAGTGTCATCTGGCAGTAGTTCTCCATTGGTTGCTTTAGCAACCTCGTGGGAGAGCATAGTGCCAACGACGCGATTAATGTTGATGACAGGTAGTTCGATATTCACTTTGGTACCATCTTTTAGGGCAGGTTGAGCCTGTTTGATGATTTCAACATCAAGGGCTTTTTCCAGACCGTGGTTTTGAGCGATGGTGCGGTAGGTCTCGGTATTTTCGTAAACAATTTTTGCTGGCGCTAGGATAGCTGAAAGATCAATACCGTTAGATTTCCAGTGGTCGAGTGCCTTATTCATTTCGAGAACGTCCGAACGACCGACCATGTCATTGATATTACGGAAGCCAAGTTGCGCCATAATCTCGCGCAATTCCTCGGCAACCATAAAGAAGTAGTTCACAACGTGTTCTGGTTGACCGCCAAACTTCTTACGCAGTTCTGGGTCCTGGGTTGCGATGCCCACGGGGCATGTATTCAAATGACATTTACGCATCATAATGCAACCAAGGGTAATCAATGGCGCCGTTGCAAAGCCAAACTCTTCTGCTCCGAGTAGTGCTGCCATCGCAACATCTCGACCGGTCTTAAGCTGGCCGTCAGTTTGTAGATAGACCCGCGATCGTAGGTTGTTCATCACTAGAGTTTGATGGGTTTCTGCAATACCAAGCTCCCAGGGTAAACCGGCGTGCTTGATCGAAGTTAAAGGAGATGCACCGGTACCACCGTCGTGGCCAGCAATGACAAGGTGATCTGTCTTAGCTTTAGTCACACCTGCGGCAATAGTACCCACACCTATTTCTGAACCCAACTTAACGCTAATGCGTGCTTCCGGGTTAGCGTTCTTCAAATCGTGGATAAGCTGGGCAATATCTTCAATTGAGTAGATGTCGTGGTGCGGAGGAGGGCTAATAAGACCCACTCCAGGCGTTGAATGACGGATGCTGGCAATATAGTCATCGACCTTGCCGCCGGGCAGTTCACCGCCTTCGCCGGGCTTGGCGCCCTGGACAATCTTAATCTGCAACTCATCGGAGTTTGCGAGATACCAAATGGTGACACCAAAACGACCTGAGGCAACCTGTTTAATGGCAGAACGTTTAGAGTCGCCATTGCTCATTGGCGTAAAGCGAGCAACGTCTTCGCCGCCTTCGCCGGTGTTGGATTTACCGCCAAGTCTATTCATGGCAATCGCCAGTGATTCGTGGCTTTCTGTTGAAATAGAGCCGAGGCTCATTGCCCCTGTACAGAATCGTTTGACAATATCTGCCGCTGACTCAACCTCGTCGATACTAATTGGACCGTCATTGACACCTTCTTTGAAGGTTAAGAGGCCACGGAACGTACAGCGGCGTGTGGTTTCCTCATTAATATGTTTGGCGAACGCCCAGTAGGCGTCTTTGTTGTTAGTGCGGGCTGCATTTTGCAAGCTAGCAATCGCCTCGGGATCCCACATATGGGCATCACCGGTTTTACGCCAATGGAAGTCACCGTTGTTCGGCAGTAAGGGAATCAGGTTGTCCCGTCGAGCGGGGTAACCAGTCAGGTGCCGCTGAAACATTTCTTTAAAGAGGATATCAAAGTTGACCCCTTCAACCCGGCTTGCTGTTCCAACAAAACAGCGATTGATAATTTCTTTGGCCAGTCCAACAGCTTCGAAGATCTGGGCACCTTTATAGGATTGGAGCGTCGAGATTCCCATTTTTGCCATGACTTTCAACATGCCTTTCGCCACGGCTTTCTTGTACGCATCAACAATCATGCTGTCTTCTGGATATGCTGCTTTGTCGAGTAAGCCATCAGCCTTGGCTTGCCAAAGGGCTTCAAATGCAAGGTATGGGTTGATGGCATCAGCGCCGTAGCCAGTCAGCAGGCAGTGATGATGAACTTCCCGTGCTTCCCCGGTTTCAATAATGAGACCAATTCGGGTGCGTTGATGAGTTGCCACTAGATGATGGTGCACGGTGCCACAGGCCAGTAGTGCACTGAGGGGCATCTTGGTGCCAGATATATTCCGGTCAGAGAGTATCAGTAGTGATTTTCCGGCTGAGATAGCTGCGGAAGCCTCGGTACAAATTCGGTCTAGTGCGGCAAGCATGCCCGCTTTACCTTCACTGCTGTCGAAGGTGATATCGATGGAGGCAGAGTGCCAACCACGGTAGTCCATGTGTTTGAGTGCCGAGAGTTCCTCGTTACTCAAAATCGGGTGGGGCATTTTGATTCGATTAACATGCTCAGAAGAGGTTTCGAGCAGATTAGCCTCTGGACCAATAAAACATTCCAGCGACATCACCACTTCTTCCCTGATCGAGTCGATCGGCGGATTGGTGATTTGGGCAAATAGCTGCTTGAAGTAGTCGTAGATCATGCGGGACTTGTCTGACAAGCAGGCAAGGGCAGCATCGTTACCCATCGAGCCCAGGGGGTCTCGAGCCTCGGTGACCATCGGCAGCAACATAAATTGCATGGTTTCTGTGGTGTAGCCAAAAGCCTGCATACGCTCAATTAGGGTGTCGGGCGCAAAGCCATGGGAGTCCGCTACAGCAGGGATGTTTTCCAGTCTGATGCGTTTTTCATTCAGCCACTGGCCATAGGGGTGACGGGTTGCAAAATCGTGTTTGAGTTCTTCGTCAGGGATCATGCGGCCTTTTTCAAAATCGATGAGGAGCATTTTGCCCGGTTGCAGGCGCCCTTTAGCAAGAATTTTGTCTGAATCAACGGGTAACACACCCACTTCTGAGGCCATGATGATGCGATCGTCCGACGTAATGTAGTAGCGGCTCGGACGAAGTCCGTTTCTGTCTAGTACTGCGCCAATGCAGTTGCCGTCTGTAAACACAATAGAGGCAGGACCGTCCCAGGGTTCCATTAATGCGGAGTTAAATTCGTAAAAGTCTCTTTTTTCCTTTGGCATATTAGCGTCTGACTGCCATGCCTCGGGAATCATCATCATGACTGATTCCTGCAGGGTTCTGCCGGAGAGCATAAGAAATTCAAGAACGTTGTCGAAGGTGCCGGAGTCCGAGAATTCCGGTTCAACAATTGGGAATAACTTCTTGATGTTGCCGCCAAATCGTCCAGAAGAAACTACACCTTCCCGTGCGGTCATCCAATTCTTGTTGCCGCGTAAAGTATTGATCTCGCCGTTGTGGCTCATATAGCGGTTGGGTTGGGCTCGATCCCATGAGGGGAAGGTGTTGGTGGAGAATCGTGAATGCACCATTGCCAAATGAGTTTTGAATCTTGGGTCATCAAGGTCTAAATAGAACGGAAACAGCTGGCTTGGGGTCAGCATGCCCTTGTAGACGATGACACTGGAGGATAGCGAACAGGCGTAGAGTAGATGGGATTCTTCTAGCACCAATTCTCGACGCAGACGCTCGGTAAATCGACGTCTAATGATGTATAGCGTACGGTCAAAGCGTTCTTGTTCTGTGGTGGAGCCGATAAAAAGCTGTTTGATGACGGGTTGAGCGGCCCTTGCTGCTGGACCAACGTCTGCCTTGTCAGCATCTACAGGTACATCACGCCAACCGAGGAACGTCTGGTGTTCTTCAGCAATAATGGCCTCAATATTGGACATGCAGATTGCCCGCTCGGCCTCATCCTGGGGTAGAAAGATGTTGCCGACAGCAAATTTTCCAGGCGCCGGTAGTTTTAGGCCAATTTCCGCCGCAACTTCAGCAAAAAAGGAGAATGGCAGTGCCGTTAGAATGCCCGCGCCATCACCGGTATTTTCTTCGAAACCACAGCCGCCACGGTGATCCATCCTGGAATTGATGTGGTAGGCATCCTGCAAAATCTGGTGGCTGGGAACACCCTTGATATGTGCAACAAAGCCGACACCACACGAGTCATGCTCATTTTCAGGGTCGTAGAGGCCTGTTGCGGCGGGAAGGCCGCCTTTTTTCACTATGCTATCTTTCATGGGTGTCCTATCTTTTCTAATGGGGCACAACTGACGACAGCCAGATCTACAAAGTAAGAACTGACGGTTGCCACTAAATATTGGAGATTGCAGATGTGAGTGCAGCCTCGGCCCCCCCTGCGGGCCGAAAACAATACCACCGAATGATCTAAAGTCAAGCATTCTGGCTAGCTATGAAAATCCGGAATAGCTGCAATAACATACTGTTAAATAAAGGTTTTTCACTTTTGGTGCGTCGCACTAATGTCAAGCTCAAATGTGGTCGAACAAGGATCATCACATAGCCCTGACTCATGTATAATTACGCTCTTTTTCGCCAATTTTCTTTCACGAATCATGCAAGGACAAATCATGAAACAGCCAGTACGAGTTGCGGTGACCGGAGCCGCGGGGCAAATCAGCTATTCACTTCTTTTCCGTATTGCCTCCGGACAGATGTTGGGCGCCGACCAGCCGGTTATTCTTCAGCTTCTAGAAATCGAGCCTGCAATGGAAGCATTGAGCGGCGTGGTGATGGAATTGGACGACTGCGCCTTTCCTTTGGTCATGGATATTATCCAAACCTCCGATGCCAATGTGGCGTTTAAAGATATTGACTATGGATTGCTGGTCGGCTCACGACCCCGGGGTCCTGGCATGGAACGTAAGGATCTGCTGGAAGCGAATGCGGCCATTTTCTCGGTTCAGGGTAAAGCGCTAAATGAACATGCTTCTCGTGATGTGAAGATTCTAGTGGTGGGTAACCCAGCAAACACCAACTGTTTGATTGCTCAACGGAACGCGCCTGATTTGGACCCGCGCCAATTTACCGCCATGACGCGTCTGGATCATAACCGCGCGATGACACAGCTAGCCCAGAAGACCGGCCATCATGTCACTGAGGTGGCCGGGCTCTCTATTTGGGGTAACCACTCAGCCACTCAATATCCTGATATCACCGCCGCATCGGTAGCGGGTAAGCCCGCCATGGAACTGGTTGACCAGGGCTGGGTTGAAAAGGATTTTATTCCTACCGTCCAACAACGTGGCGCTGCGATCATTAAAGCCCGGGGTTTGAGTAGCGCTGCTTCCGCCGCTAATGCTGCGAGTGAGCATATGCGGGATTGGGCCCTTGGCAGTGACGGCAAAATTGTTTCCATGGGTATCTACTCCGATGGTAGCTACGGAATAGAGAAAGGTTTGATCTATTCGTTCCCCTGTATTTGTGAAGGTGGTGATTGGTCCATTGTTGAAGGCCAAACTGTAACCAGCTTCAGTCAGGAGAAAATGCTTGAAACTGAAACAGAACTGAAAGAAGAGCGCGACGCGGTCAGTGATCTGCTTCCGTAAATCTGTTCAGGCAGGCATCTATCTAGGTGCCTGCCTATTTCTCTCCGCTTGCCAGCCAGCCGGCCGATTAGCACCCTTAGAAAGCGACGCCGTATTACTTGCCTTCGGCGATTCCCTGACCTTTGGTACAGGGGTTAGCCCGGATAAATCTTACCCTGCTGTACTATCTAACTTGATTGGCCGTCAGGTTGTGGCCGCTGGCATTCCCGGCGAAATCAGCACCGATGGACAAAAACGGCTGGGGGGTTTACTAAAGCGCCACCAACCCGATGTCTTGATACTTTGCCATGGCGGTAACGATATATTGCGCCGCATGGACGCAAAACAAACCGAGGATAACCTCCGGGCGATGGTTGAGCTTGCCAGGGCTGCGGATGTTGAAGTGGTCATGCTGGCAGTCCCGGCATTTGGGCTTTTCCCCAAACCAGCTGGATATTACGATGATCTTGAACGCGATCTGAACGTGCCCATTGAAATGGACATCCTGGCGGACCTCGAGGCTGACCGAAGTATGAAGTCTGACCAGGTGCATTTTAATGAGGCTGGGTATCGGCGGATGGCCGAGGCTGTTAAAGCGTTGTTAGAAAAAGAAGGTGCGCTCTAGGGCTTTTGTTTCGCTCAAGGCTGTTTACTCGCTCAGGGCTTTTGTTTCGCTCAAGGCTGTTTACTCGCTCAGGGCTTTTGTTTCGCTCAAGGCTGTTTACTCGCTCAAGGCTGTTTACTCGCTCAAGGCTGTTTACCGCTCAAGGCTGTTTACCGCTCAAGGCTGTTTATTCGCTCAAGGCTGTTTATTCGCTCAGGGCTGTGGCTCAGCAAGCAATATGACGGCGTTGGTTTCGGCATGAATTGTGAGGTTGTCGGAGTGTGCAGGAATCAAGAATGCGGCTTCAGACTCACATCTGGCTGGACCAAGCTTCGCTACTCCGCTCACCCCGATGATTAAGCAATAGTCTGCCGATGGATCGAGTTCGTAGGAGTGACCCCTGGCAATCGAGATTCGTTTCGCGGTAAAAGCCGTAAAATTGGCGATGGATTCAACCTTGACGTATTTGTCCTTTTGGAGCATCGGCAGACTTTCCACTTTTGGAAGGTCAAGGATTGCCTGGTCTAGTGCCTGCTCCGTGTCCCAGCCTTTTTGGGTCAGTACCTTTTGAGCAAAAGATAGAATATGTCGCTCATAGGAGGCAGTTTGAAACTCAATAACTCGAACCCCATGCTGTAGCGAGTGGGGAAAAAATGGCTCAACGGTGATGACGTCGCCTACCCGTACATCTCTTAGGTGAGTGAATTGATTCATGGTTGCTCGGAGTTTGGTCTCTCTGGTTGAGAGGTCATTCGGTATCTCTGTCAGCCAACTTGTCATCAATTCGATGGGGACTTCGTCGTTCTCTCCTAACCCAGTCGCCCGCCGTTTTTCATCAAGGCGTTCATCAATGTGGATACGGGTCTGTCGGTAGGCAGCAACAGCGGACAAATATGCTGCTTTGAAAGCGTTGTCGTCAGGGTAATTGGCGCGCAGAAATTGATTAAAGCCGTAGCGAATTTTGCCGATGCCATCGGGCCAGACACGATTGTCGATGGCCGTCACAATGTAGACCTCAATTTTCTTTTCATGCAGTTCAAAATAGAGGTCACCCAGGCTTTGATCAGATAGAGGGTCCAATATTTTGAGCAGCAGCGGCGCGCTTTCTGCGGCACTCCCGATTAACGCCCCGGGCAACAGGTCTGTGAGCCAGGGCAATGGCATGCCGGCGGCAGTACAAATCCCTCGCTCCTCTATTCCGGTGTACCAGATTTCTGCACCCCAGGGTTTAGGAATACGCAGGGGTTGAAGGGGCCAGGGCTCGTGAAGGTTTATGGAAGGGAGCTGAAATTGCTCAACCAACAAGTGGAAGTGTTCTAATGGATCACCGCTAGCATCTTGAACGGAGAAATCTGCTAGTTGGAAAATACTAATCCAAAAATGATTGGCGTTTTTGAGCCAGAGCACCTGCAGGCGAGTGACGTTTGGATTCTTGAGATAGTCCGATTGATGATCAAAACTAAAGTACACAAAAGATTCTGATCGCTCGAACAGCGATTGGTCGTACTTGTCTATGTGTCCTAACGTTTCAATCATGGGCCGAGTATACCAGTGGTTATGGGTTTCAGAACGAGGTCCGATTATGGCTAGCTTAACATTCATGGGTTACCTAAGCTGTGTTCCATGACATCCGATACCGACAAACATTTTTCGCATCAACAGTTTGAGCAGGCTCGACAGGCCCGGGATTCACGATTTGATGGACGGTTTTTTATTGGCGTAAAAACGACCGGAATATATTGTCGGCCGATTTGTCCGGTCAAAATGCCCCTGGCCAGAAATGTCCAGTTTTATCTCACTGCTGCCGCAGCTTCCGAAGCTGGTTTTCGACCTTGTCTACGATGTCGACCGGAAGCCTCGCCGGGTACACCAGCATGGATGGGCACATCGACAACCGTCAAGCGTGGCCTCCAACTAATCAGCGAAGGAGCATTGGATGAAGATTCGATTGAAGCCTTAAGCGATCGCCTGGGGGTGACATCAAGACACCTTTGTCGGTTATTTGCACAGCATCTGGGCGCCTCGCCGGTGTCGGTTGCACAGACCCGTCGGCTACATTTTGCGAAAAAGTTGCTCGATGAAACCCGGCTGAGTATGACGGACATTGCTTTGTCCTCGGGCTACAGGAGCGTTCGACGCTTTAACGATCATATAAAGCAGGTCTATGGGCGCCCGCCGTCGTTGCTGCGCCGAGAAGCAATGGATCACAAGGGTGCCTTCTCCCTTAAGTTGAGTTACAGAGAGCCCTTCGATTTTTCAAGTATTCTGTCGTTTCTTGCGGTTCGCGCAATACCTGACGTTGAAACAGTAACTGATTCGGCTTATTCAAGAACCATAATTGTGGGTGGTGTGGCATCTAGATTGACCGTAAAAAAACATGCCGTTGAGGCTGCTCTGTTGGTTGCAATAGAAACCGATGATGCAAAATTACTGTTTCAAATTATGACCCGGGTGAAAAATCTGTTTGACCTCGATGCGGACCCAGCGGAAGTAACTTCAGTTCTGGAGCGAGACCCCGATATCCAAAAGCTTGTTCTACAGTCTCCGGGTCAGCGGGTTCCGGGTTGCTGGTCTCCGTTTGAAATTGCAGTTCGGGCAATTGTCGGACAGCAGGTGTCTGTGAAAGGGGCAACTACTGTGATGGGCCGGATTGCGGCCCAGTATGGGCAACAAACGGAGTTCGGATTATGTTTTCCTGAACCCCAGGCGCTTGCGGACCTGGATATTACAACCCTATCGATGCCACAAAAGCGTGCCCAGGCAATCAAAGACTTGAGCCACCGGGTAGCGGAGGGTCATATTCGTTTTGATCCGGACGTGGCAACAGAAACCCTGGTTGAGCAACTGACCTCAATCAAAGGGATCGGGCCCTGGACCGCACAATATATTGCTATGCGGGCGCTAAATGATCCCGACGCATTTCTTGATGGGGATCTGGTGCTGTTAAAAGTTGCCCGGTCCTATCTTGGGGTCGAGACCCGGCAGGATTTGCTCGATCGTGCTGAACGTTGGCGGCCCTGGCGTGCCTATGCGGGTATGCATTTATGGCGAGCCTCCGCCCAATTGGAGAATTAATTATGTTGTATTGTTACATGCCATCACCGATCGGCGATCTATTACTCGGGGGGGATGAGTGCAGTCTTTTTATTATTGGCTTCCCGGAGGGGAAAGGTAGAGTTGAGCCACATCCCGAATGGGTAGAATCCAATATTCGATTTAACGAAGAACAAAAACAGCTGACGGAGTACTTCCGCGGCGAGCGAAAAGTTTTTGATCTGGCATTGTCACCCAGGGGTACTGCTTTCCAGATCCAAGTGCTTGATGCGCTTCAAGAAATCCCCTTCGGTCGCACCTGTAGCTATCGAGATATTGCGCAAAAAATTGGCCGCCCAAAGGCAGTTCGAGCCGTTGGTGCTGCTAATGGGCGAAATCCAATACCAATAGTAATTCCTTGCCACCGAGTTATTGGTGCAGATGGAAGTTTGACTGGGTTCGGTGGAGGGCTAGAGGCTAAAGCCTGGCTGTTAACCCATGAGGGCAGTGCTCCGGGAAAACAAGAAGCCTTATTTTAATAGGGCGCGCCGGAGAGAATTCCTGGTGGAGCCGTCACTGACGAGCTGAAAAGTCTAATCACGGATTTGTCTCAGCTTCTAATTTGGATGCTAAGCAGTTTTCAAGGCCGGAACGCAAACCGAAGCGAATACTTCAAAGTAATCAGGAAAGGTTTTTGCGGTCACTTCAGGATTGTTAATTGTAATAGTTTGATTTCCAAGGGCGGCAAGGGAGAAGGCCATCGCAACACGGTGGTCGCCATAGGTATCAATTTCTGACGATTGTAAGACCTCCGGTGGTTCGATAATGATGTAGTCATCACCGGTTTCAACAATGGCGCCAAGCTTTCTTAGTTCCGTGGACATGGCGTGTAATCGGTCGGTCTCTTTAACTCGCCAGTTATAGATATTGCGGATAGTAGTGGTGCCTTCAGCGAAGAGTGCCATGGTAGCGATTGTCATTGCCGCGTCGGGGATATGATTAAGGTCCATGTCGATGGCTTGCAGTGGTGCCCCTTCAACTTCAACCCAGGTGTCACCTCGTCGGACGATTGCCCCCATTGCTTCGATGACATCGAGGAAATCAAAATCCCCTTGAACACTTTCCTTACCAATGCCATTCACTTTGATAGTCCCGCCCTTAATAGCTGCAGCAGCAAAAAAGTATGAGGCCGAGGATGCGTCTCCTTCAATCAAGTACTGTCCCGGTGACTGGTAGGTTTGGTTTGCTGGAATCTGGTAGCTCTGGTAGTTGTCATGGGTCGCCAGGACACCAAAACGCTGCATAATATCGAGGGTTAGGTCCAGGTAGGGTTTTGAGACCTGATCCCCAATGACATTCACCGTACTATCTCTGCTAGCTAGTGGTAATGACATCAGAAGAGACGTTAGATACTGACTTGAAATGTCACCCCTTACCGATACAGGCCCGCCTTTTATTCTGCCCCCGGTGACGCGAATGGGGGGACAATTTGGTTCTCCCAAATATTGAACACTTGCGCCCAACTCGATGAGCGCATCCACTAAATGGTGGATTGGCCGAACACGCATATAGTCATCACCATCAACGATAAACGTACCTGGCATCATTGCCAATATTCCTGTTAGGGGGCGAATGGCGGTTCCTGCGTTGCCAAGGAAAAATGTCGTATCGTTGGGGGGTGAAAATAGACCGTTGTTACCCCGAACTTTGCAGGACTGATAGTCCTTCGATAGATCTATCGCCACGCCGAGTTGGCGTAGAGCCGCAACCATCTGCTCGGTGTCCTCACTTTTTAAGAGGTTAACTAGCCGGGTTTCTTCAGGACACAGGGCAGCGAGTAACAGGGCGCGATTGGATAGGCTTTTTGATCCGGGTAAGTTGATCTCTCCGCTGATTGCGGATATCGGCTTTAACGTCAGTTGGTTCATGTAGTTTCTTCTCGTTCAATCGTCTCAGTAGATCTCTTTAGTAGATCTCTTTAGTAGATCTCTCTAGTAGATCTCTTTAGTAGATCTCTCTAGTAGATCTGGGGCGGTGCTAAATCCGGTTCCAGTCGGGTGAGGAACGATGCGATGTCTGATTCAACTTCGCGAAGTGGAGGCTTGCCTGGTTCCTCGAGTAAAACTTTGCCGGTTTCATTATCGATGCTTAAAAACAGCTCAGAATCTTCCTCTGTTGTTGCAAAAAAAACAGTGAAGGGCTGTTTACTCTGGTTTTTCATAAATAGGTGTCCGACCAGG
>TARA_R110002072_G_scaffold162687_3_pt1 | contig 38861 bp, 30 predicted proteins | sample TARA_R110002072 | Tara Oceans TARA_R110002072 (sample SAMEA4397118) | marine metagenome | biome: Polar Biome; feature: [SRF] surface water layer (ENVO:00010504); material: water (ENVO:00002006), including particulate matter (ENVO:01000060) such as... | depth 5 m
CTGGCTTCGACGTGCAGTTTACGCGGCCATTCGATGCCAAGCGTGCCGCCAGCAGCGACGCCTACCGCATCGATCGTTGGCGCTACCAGCATCACCCTGACTACGGCTCGCCGAAGTTTGACCAGGCACAGGTCGAGATCGACAGCATCAAGCTATCGGCGGATGGCATGACGGCACACCTGACAATGCCGCTACAAGGCCAGCGCATGTATCAGCTCACCTTCGACCTGAAGGCCGCGAATGCAGATGTGCTCAGCAGTCGCGTCGCGTGGTACACCCTCAACCGCTTGCACAACTAGCATGAAGAGAATCGCCTACACCATCGATCTGCAGGACGACCCGGCGCTCATCGAAGAGTATCTGGAATACCACCGCAACGTCTGGCCGGAAGTGCAAGACGGACTCAAATCGGTCGGCCTGGTCGAAATGAACATCTACCGGCTGGGTCGGAGACTGTTCATGTTGATGGAAGTCGCCGACGACTTCGACGTGGCCACCGGACTGCCCGCGTATCTGAAGACGCACCCGAAGTGCCAGCAGTGGGAAGACATGATGGATAAGTATCAGTCGCCACTGCCCGACGCAAAGCCAGGCGAGAAGTGGTCCGAGATGGACAACATCTGCCGGATCGTTTGAGTCAATGGCAGGTAGTCGTCACTTCTGGATCATCACTTCTGGGGATCGTCACTTCTGGGGCTCGTCACTTCTGGGGCTTGAGGCGGATCATCGCCTCACCCATCGATTTGCCGATCAGGTAGTAGGTCTCCCAGTTCCTCATCCAGTGGTAGTCCTGGCGAGACGGCGACTGTTCGCGAGAGCGTTGGAAGTCGCGGGTTTCGACACCAGCCACGTTGCCCGCAAACTCGGGGTATTTGCTCGCATCGCCAAGCGCCAACTGCGCCTCCATCAGCTTCTCGACCTTCGCCTTGTAGCGAATCGGAATCTCCCACCCGCCCATGCCGGTGTTGGCGATCACGAACGGTAGATCGTCACTACCGAGTCCTTTGCGCATATCGCGCACGAAGTGCACCAGATTCTGTTCGTAGACATCGACTGCGGCTTGGTTGACGCGATCGTTCCACCCTTGGTGCCAGCCAAAGCCAACGAGTTCGAAGCCCTTGCCCGCATAGCCAGGCAAGTGCTGCTTCAGGTCCGCAGTGACCTCGCGCACGTGCCGTAGCACTTCGGCGAAGTGAAAGCCCTTGTCGCCGTCCTTCTTTGGCGCTGGATAAGTCGCCGCGCTGGGCGGCAAGAAGTTGTGCACCAACGAGCGGCCGCCCCAAGCACACTTGATGATCAAGACGGGATCTTCGAAGTGGTCGCCCACGGCAAACCCAAAGCCATACTCGGGACCGATGTGGCCAGCACTCGCGCCATAGCCGGTTGTCAGCCATCCCTGCTGGGGCTTCGCCGCATCGGACAAGTTGACGATCCAGACGTCATCGCGCACGACGTGCAAGCCATCCTTGCCAAGCAAGTGACCGTAGGCTTTCGGGTTGCTTGCAACGTACGCAGCCATCGTGCCGGGCGTGCCAGGCTTGCCATCCAGTTGGCCGAAGCCAACCATGTTGGACTGGCCGGCCAAGATGAAGATCTTGAGCTTGCCGTTGGCCGGAACTGCTTGCGGCGCGTCTTGCGGAACGCTTGCAAGTTGCACACTTGCCAGCAATGGCGCAGCCAAGGACAGAAGGAAGATCGACAACAAGGAACGGTTCAACATGATCTGATCGCATCGAGACTCGGAAGCCAGGTAGCCAGCTACCCCGCCATGCAACTACCCGGTCATCCAACGCATCACCGATTCGAGCGGTCCACGTCGCCAGTGCGCCCGCCACCAATTGGCGAACGCAACGGCCGCCAGCCAGCAAACGACGACGTAGAACGCGATGAAGGTCAGGTTCTCACCCTGCAATCGATCGATCCGCTTCAGCACATAGAAGCCGATGACGACGTGAGCCACATAGAGCGTCAACGCCATCTGCCCCGCGACGACAAACGGCCGCAAGATGCGCCGCATCATCGCGAACGATGCGAGCATCAACGACAGCGCGATGACACTGAGCGACACGCCCATCGCCGTCATCATGTAGCCAGGTCCCGGTGTGAAGCCGAACGGATCCATCAACCCGGCCCAGCGCGCGCCGGTCGAAGGGTCCAACATCGCTGCAGTATCCAACCAGCGGGTGTCCCAGAGCACCATTTCCGAAGGGCCTTCGGGAGTCACCGGCTTGACCGCGAGACGCCGCTCGATAGCTAGCAGACCAACTGCGGCAGGCCAGCGAGGCTCCTCCGCAGCGGTACCAGACTCGGCCGCGCGCGCGCGTCGTTCGGCACGCACCCAGCGTTGCACCATGCCGCGCACGCGCTCGATTTGCGGTTCGTGATCACGGGGCGCTGCTTGGCCCTCGCCGTAACTGAGCGTCAGCACCAACGCACGGCGAGGCTCACCTCGCTGCACGTCTGCAACGCGCAAGCTGCGACTGCCAAAGCCGCCGATCGCCGCCAACAACTTCTGTAGGCGCTCGGCCCCAGCAACGAAGTCCGCGTTGGCAGCTCGATCGAAACCTTCCGGCAAGATCAATGGGATGTCTGCGGAGGGGCTCTCTGCCGGTTGCGGGTCTTGCGGCTGGGGTTCTGTGGGCTGGGCTTCTGTGGGCTGGGCTTCTGTGGGCTGGGCTTCTGCTGGTTGCGATTGCCCAGGCTGCGATTGCTCAGGTTGCGGTTGCTCAGGTTGCGATTGCTCAGGTTGCGGTAGCTCAGGCTGCGGTAGATCAGGGCCAACCGCGCCGGCGGGTGCCTGTTCGTTCGCAGGACGTTTCGCCGCTACCAACAGTTCGCGATCTGCAACATGCCGCTCCACCTTCGGCCCCGCCTCATCGCGCAACCTGTCCATGACCGGCTCTGCCCCGGCATAGCCAACCACTGCCAGCGTCAAACCCAGCGCCAGTAAGCCGCCCTTCGCGCGCCACGAACCCGGGTTGATTCGTCCGATCAAGACGCCGACGAACAAGAAGGCCAACCACGGCAGTACGGGATGGAAGCCACCGACAAACAACTCGCGCCCCATGGCTTCGAGCGTCCAGTTGTTACCGACATTCTCAAACGGCTCCAACGGTGCGCCGCCGCTCTCGACGAACTGCCACCAGAACGCGGCCGTGAGGATTGCCACGATGCAACCGATCACCCAAGGCCAACGCAGCGTCAGCACAAACACGCCGGCAAACAGATAGATCGCGTAGAAGCGCAGGATGTCGCCACCCCACAGCGGATACCAAACGAAGCCGACCGCCGCCAAGAACAAGGCACGCTTGAGCAGCACTGCGCGTGGTCCCCACCCGCGTCGTCCAAGAATCAGTAACGTCAGCAGCAGCGCGCCACAGACGCCCGCGCCAACCTTCAAGAACATGCTGACTGCGCCTTCGGCCAGGGCTGAGCCATAGTCCCAAAAGCGGGTCTGCAGCGGCGCCAGGTCGGCAGCCGGAGTGACGCCGCGCTCCAACCCAGCCAACGGACCGAACTGCACGGCGCGCTCGGCGGCCGACTCGAGGACGTAGAAGTCGACGACGACCCAAGCACCGGCCAACATCAAAACGAACGCAATCGTGCGCAACCAGTTGGTCCATCGCTTGGGATGCACCGCGTCGCGTCGAGCTCGCCACAGCAACGTCATGCCCACCCCGGCCAACATCACGAACGTCGCCGCCGCACGCAGCGTGAAGACATCCATGGTTGCCAGCAACCACTCGGGGGAGCCGCGGAAGCCCCCCATCACGAAGCGATAGTTGACGACGACCATGCCGAAGAACGCCAGACAGCGCGCCAGGTCATAACCAACAACCCGCCCATCGCGTTCGCTCGGCGCGACGACTGCAGGGGAGGGCGGAACGTCGATCGAGAGTTTGGTTGCCTGCGAGTGGATTGTGCTCATCGGGTTGCGCGGCAACAGTAAGGCGGTGGCACACCGAAAGGGAGCTTCGCTGTTCGACGACATATTCGACACATCACCAACCGGCCGCCTATCGTGTTGGTCATGAAGTTGCTCAGATTCCCCCTGTTGACGTTGCTCGCGCTCGGCAGCTGCCAATCGATCCCCGACCAACGCCAAGTCGAATCGCCGTGGGTCGAGGCGTTTGAGGCGCCACAACGGATCACGACCAGCCGCATGCGGCTCGAACCGCTACAGCCGAAGTTCAACGAACTCGACTACGCAGCCGCGCAGGGCAGCACCGAGCATCTGCAGACCACGCTGCAGTGGGGTTCGTGGCCATCACCCGACATGACCGCCGCCCAAAACAACGGCGACCTCGAGCGGCACTGGCAGGAATTCAACCGTCGCGAGGCATACGCCTACACCGTGCTACATCCGAGCGGCGCCCCATGCATCGGCTGCGTCTACCTCAACCCGGACAAGTCGCAGCCACGCGCTCTGCGCATGGCCTACTGGGTTACTGCGGATCAACTGCAGACGGGACTCGACGAACACCTGGTGGCAACCGTGCTCGACACGATCGCGGCGTCCTGGCCGGTCGACTCCGTGACCATCACCCATCCTGTCCAGAACCCGCGCGGCATCGCGATCCTGGAGCGCCGCGGGCTGACCAAGCTCGGCGACAAGGGTGGTCAGATCGGTTTTGCGTGGCGTCGGTGATCAACGACCGCCGCGTGACTACAGCAATCGCGTGCGTCGGAAGACCACGATCATGATCGCGGCGACCACCCCGAGAGCGGCACACACGATCCAAAACGCGTAGGGATTCTCGACTCCCGGCATGCCGCCGACGTTGATACCGAGCAGTCCGGTCAACAAGCCAAGCGGTAGGAACACACCGGTAACCACCGCCAACACGTACATGTTGCGGTTCATCTGCTCGGACAACCGGCCGTTGAGCTCTTCGTGCACGACGCTGGCACGCTCGCGCGCAGCGTCGAGTTCTTCGACCAACCGGGTCTGCTGCTCGCCGGCCTCGCGCATGCGCGCTCGCTGACGGTCAGCAAGCCACTCGATTTCCTCGTAGAAGAACCGAGTCAGCACTTCACGCTGCGGGGCGATGTAGCGGCGCAGGGCGATCGCTTGGCGGCGGAACTCGGAAATGCGCGATCGCAACGAATAGCCAGCGTTGGCCACCATGCTCGACTCGATGTCGTCGACCTCTTCTTCCAGGTTATTGACGACGATTGCCTGCAGCCCGAGCAAACTGCTCGCGATAGCCGACAGCAGTGCCCCCGGCGAGCGCGGCCCCTTGCCGTCGAGCAGTTGCTTGCGGATTTCCTGAATCGAAAACAGGCGTCGGCTGCGCAGCGTGATCACGCGATTCTTGTCCACCCAGATCCGCAGCGAAACCATGTCGTCCGGATCCGCTCCCGGATTGAGGTTGATGCCGCGCAGGATGATCAGCACGGACCCATCCGTGCGCAACAGCCGTGGCCGCGTCTCGACCGCGACCAGCGCGTCACAGGTCAGGACATCGAGTCCCGACTCCTCGCGCAACCACTTTTGATGGCTCTGGTCGCTGTAGTTCAGGTGGATCCATTGCCACTCCGGGGACTTCACCGGCTGGGTAGCCTCTTCGAACGTGATCGGTCGGCAGCCTCCCTTTCCATCGCACAAGTAGCCGCCGAGACCGGCTTCGGGCGAAGCACCTAGCACAGCTGGATCAGGGAGCGCGGTTGGATCAGGCATCACGACGTGAACATATCCCCGAGCAACCAGTAAGCACGCGTCGTCACGATTCCGAGCACGACCTGTGCATCGGTGCTGCAAGCCCGATCACCGCCGGATCGGAACTTGCACCTCCGGTTTTCCAACACCGGGTTCGTCGTGACCCATGCGGCTTCGGTTAGCCAGCAAAGTTGCTCGAAACCCATATCCCGGCACACCTTTTGACATACTGCGTGGCATGACGAATCCCGATCCACGGCTAGACCGCACCAACCTGCGCGAAGATGCCGAGCAATGGACTTCAAGATCGAGCAATGGCGTCGTCGCATGCGCTCACTACCTTGCGGCCGATGCCGGTGCACAGGTCCTGGCTGCCGGCGGCAACGCGGCTGATGCGGCCATTGGCGCCGCCTTGGCGCTCAACGTCTGCGAGCCCGCAGCCTCGGGGCTCGGCGGCATGACCATGATCGTGGGCCACGGCTTCGCCGAGCAGCCGCCGTTCTTCCTGGACGGCGCCTGCACGGCGCCGGCAGCGGCAACTCCGGAGTTGGTTGGCGCAGCCCACCGCTACCGCGGCTACCGATCGGTTGCGATTCCGGGCGCCGCGGCTGCGTGGGCATCCATGCACCAGCGCTTCGGCCGCTTGCCGCTGGCCGAGATCGTGCAGCCAGCCATTGCTCTGGCACGACGCGGCTCGACGATCACTCCGCTGCAACATGAACTGGCGCACACCTACAAGAAGGCCTTGCTGGCCGGCAACTGCCCACACCTTGGCCTCGATGCGGCAGGCAACCCACATGCGATCGGCACGGTAGTGCCGCAACCACGGCTGGCGGAGACCTTGGAACGCCTCGCCAAGCATGGCCTGATGAGCATGTATCACGGCGAGATCGCCGCTGAGATTGCGGACGACATGCGGCAAGGGGACGGCTTTCTGACGGCAGACGACCTATCAGCCGTCACCGAGCCAACTCCGCGCGCCCCCATTGCCGTCAACTTTCGCGACCGGCGCCTGTTCACCGCAGGCCCGCCCGCCGGCGGCATCGCCCTGGCGCAGTTGGCCATGATGTGCAACAGCCTCGACGCGGACCTCGATCCTCGGCAGCCACGTGACTTGGTCTTGATTGCCGAAATGATCCGCCGAGTCCGTCAGGACCGGCGTCACACCCGGCTGGACATCGGTGCTCGCGAACTCGGCATGGCAGGCTCGCTGCTCAGTGCCCGCAATGCGCAGACCGCGATGCAAGAAGTGCAGGCGGCAGCTGACGGGGGTGCCGGCGAGACCTCGCACCTGTGCGCCATGGACCAGGATGGTGGCTGCATCTCGATGACCATGTCGATCGAGCGCAGCTTCGGTTCGGCACGCATGCCGCAAAACCTCGGGTTCCTCTACAACGGCTACCTGCGCGGCTTCAAGATCCAGAATAAGCGCCACCCGCACTTCCTGACTCCGGGAGCTCCGGCACGATCGAATGCGGCGCCGACCATCCTGATCGATGGTCCAAAAACCATCGCCATCGGTTCGACCGGCTCCGAACGCATGATCTCAGGCATCTTCACCACACTGCTTCGGCTGCAACACCAAGACGAGTTCGACGCAGTGCTCGCGCCACGTATCCACTGCTCACCAGAGGGCGACCTGCTGGCGGAGATCGGCCGCATATCGCCCGATTGCGCCGATGCCCTGAACTCTCGGTACAACGTTACGAATGCAGACCCGTATGCATTCAAGTTTGGAGGCCTGCAACTGACCACGAGTCAGAATGGCCAGTTTGTCGGAGTCGGGGAGCCACGCCGTGACGGTGGCGCCGCGTCCCCCGCGCAAGCCTGACCGAACCAAGCTCGCCCCCTTTCGACTAGCACAAACCACCGCCTGCATGAATACCGACACCGACCAGATCGCCGACCCCAAACCACCAGTCGAAGGCGAACCATGGCAAGTTCTGTCCGAGCGGCTGGAGGCCGGTAAGGGGGTCCGCAAGTTCCTCGCGACGTTGCATGGCAGCGAGATCATGCTGGCGATTTCACGCCTGCCCGAAGTGCTGCAAACGCAGCTATTCACCGAGATGCGGCCGGGCGATGCGGCCGACCTCATGGAGCAGCTGCCAGACGCGACGGCGGTCGAGATCGTCGAGCACCTCGACCCAGGTGCAGCTGCCCGCATCATCCACGAGCTGCCCAGCAACGGGCAAGCCGACCTGATCGGCGAACTCGACAGCGCAGATGCCGAAGCAATCCTCTCCAATCTCGAGCCGGAAGAAGCTGGCGAGGTACGGACGCTGGCGGCGTACGAGGACGACGAGGCCGGCGGCCTCATGGTCACCGAGTTCCTCAGCTACACGGAGACCACGACCGTCGGCGAAATGGTCGACGACTTGCGTAGCAACCGAGAAACCTATGCAGACTACGACGTGCAGTATGCCTACGTCGTCGACGCGGCAGGCTGCCTGATCGGTGTCATGCGCATCCGCGACCTGCTGCTCTCGCCAGCGAACACGCTGCTGCGCGATCTAATGATCCGCAAACCGTTCTCAGTCCTAGACCACGCGCCACTCGAAGAAGTAGAAGCACTGTTCGATGAATACGAGATCATTGGCGTGCCCGTGGTCGATGCGAACGGCTTGCTACTGGGAGTCGTGCACGGTTCCGATTTTGAGTCGGCACTCGCCGAGCGCAGCGACAATGACTACCGCGTCGCACAGGGCATCGTCGGCGGTGAAGAACTGCGCACGATGCCCGTGCTGCTGCGATCGCGACGCCGACTCGCCTGGCTGTCGTTGAATATCGTGCTCAACATTCTGGCTGCGAGTGTGATCTCCGCCTTCGAAGGCACCCTGCAAGCAGTCATCGCACTCGCCGTATTCCTGCCGATCATCTCGGACATGAGTGGCTGCTCGGGCAACCAAGCCGTCGCCGTCAGCATCCGCGAACTGTCCCTGGGCTACGTTCGCGTCAGCGAAACCTGGCGCGTTTGGCGCAAGGAGATCGTGGTCGGCACGATCAACGGCCTGCTGCTGGGCATCCTGGTCGCAGCTGTTGCCTGGCTGTGGAAGGGCATCCCGGCACTCGGCCTCGTGGTCGGCGTCGCCATGATGATCAACACCATGATCGCGGTGTCGATCGGCGGTTTGGTGCCGCTGGTTCTGAAGCGCTTTGGCAAGGATCCGGCACTGGCCTCCGGGCCCATCCTGACCACCATCACAGACATGTGCGGCTTCCTGCTCGTTTTGGGCTTGGCGTCGCTAATGATTGACCATCTGACCTAGCTCTCACGCACGACGCACACTATGGACCCCATCCCACTCGAAGAGTTTGAAACGCAAATCGAAGTTCGCCCACTGCAGATGCAGGACTTCGACGCGATCATTGAGATGCAATCGAAGTGCTTTCCTGGCATGCCCACGTGGACCAAGAAGCACGTCGAGAGCCAGCTTTCGCATTTCCCCGAAGGCCAGATTGGCATCTTCTATGAGGGCCGCCTGTGCGCGTCTTCGTGCAGTTTGATTGTGGATTACGATCTGTGCTCGGATTGGCACGACTGGAAGGCAGTTGCCGACGGCGGGTTCATCAGCAACCACGATCCGAATGGTGACGTGTTGTATGGCATCGAGATCATGGTGCATCCCGACTACCGCGGCATGCGCCTCGCACGAAGGCTATATACCGAACGCAAGCGCCTGGCCCGGGAGCGCAACCTCGAAGCGATCGTGATTGGTGGCCGCATTCCTGGCTACGCAGCGCATCAGGAAGAGATGACGGCGCACGAGTATGCCAAGAAAGTCGCGGACAAGACGCTCTACGACCCGGTACTTACGACGCAGTTGGCCAACGGCTTCGAACTGAAGCAGCTGATCCCCGACTACTTTCCGAGTGACGAAGACAGCGTCGGCTGGGCCTCGCACATGGAGTGGACCAACGTCGACTACCGCTCCCACCAGAAGCGTGAGATCCGGCCGGTGCAGATGGTTCGCCTGGCCACCGTGCAGTACCAGATGCGCGCGATCTCGTCGTGGGAAGAGTTCGAACAGCAGGTGCTCTACTTCGTCGACACCGCCGGAGACTATCGCTGCGACTTCGTAACCTTCCCGGAACTGTTCACGACACAACTGCTATCGCTGGTCAAGGCCAAACGCGCCAGCATGGCCGCACGCGAACTGGCATCGTTCAATGAACGCTACATCGAGCTGTTCCAGAGCCTGGCAGTGCGCTTCCACGTGAACATCATCGGGGGCAGCAACTTCGCCATCGAAAACGACAAGCTCTACAACATCTCCTACTTGTTCCGCCGCGATGGCACGATCGGCAAGCAATACAAGATCCACGTAACCCCAGCCGAATGGCGCTGGTGGGGAGTCACTGGCGGCGACAAGGTCGAAGTCTTCGACACGGACTGCGGTCGCATTGCGATCCTGATCTGCTACGACATCGAGTTCCCCGAACTTGCCCGTATCGCCACCAAGAAGGGGGCGCAAGTCATCTTCGTGCCGTTCAACACCGACGAGCGCTCCGGCTACCTGCGGGTTCGCATCTGCGCGATGGCGCGCGGCATCGAAAACCACGTCTACACGGTGTTGTCCGGGTGCACCGGCAACTTGCCACAAGTGCGCAATGCGGACATCCACTACGCACAGTCCGGCATCTACACGCCGTCCGACTTGCCGTTCAGCCCTGATGCAACGGCAGCGGAATGCACGCCCAACATCGAGACGATCGTCATGAAGGATCTCGACATCGAACTGCTTCGCCGCCACCGCTACGGCGGCACGACGCAGAACTGGCGTGACCGACGACGCGACCTATATCGCGTCAAATACCGCGAAGACGGCGTCGACTCCGACGTGTGATGTCCGTCACCCCAACCAGCGGCGTCAACCGACGCCGCTGGAGCAGTTGCTGCCTTACGCCAGTAATGATCGGCCCAAACCGCGCCGCTACGAAGCGTCGCCCGAGTCCTGCAACTGCTCGACTTGCTTCTTGGTCATGAGCTCGACCAATGGCTTTGCTGAGCGAATGTGCAGGTCCCGCTGCGGGAAGGCGATCTCGATGCCGACCGCCCGGAACTCTTGATCGATGCGATGGTGCAAGCCATCAATCAACTCGGGCCATGCATCGACGCTGAGGGTGAAGACGCGCAACTGGAAGTCCAGCGTGCTTTCCCCAAACCCCATGAAGAGAGCCTTGGGCTTGGGGTTATCAAGGATGCTCTCGTCTTCTTCGGCGATCCTGAGCAGCACCTCGCCGGCCAAGTGCGTGTCGCTGCCGTAGGCAACACCCACCTTGATGATCAGCCGCGTAATGGCATCCGACAAGGTCCAGTTGACGATGGTGCCGGTAATGAACTCCTTGTTCGGGATCACCAGTTCCTTGCGGTTGTAGTCGCGAATGGTGGTCGCACGCATCTTGATGCGCGTCACGTAGCCATCGACTCCGCCAACGGTAACCAGGTCGCCCACGCGCACCGGCCGTTCGAACAGAATGATCAAGCCCGAAATGAAGTTGGCGAAGATCTCCTGCATGCCAAAGCCGAGGCCAACACTGACGCCGGCCGCGAGCCACTGCAGCTTGCCCCAACCGATTCCGAGGGTCGAGAAGCCGTAGATCCCACCAACCAGAATGATGGTGTAGCGGGCAATCGCGGTAATCGCATGACGCTCTCCCGCGTGCACCTGCAAACGCTGCAATAGCGTCAACTGCAACACGCCGGGGATATTGCGAGCCGCCAAGAACGTCATGATGAACACGATGGTTGCGAACAACGCGTCGGCGAGAGTCACTTCCTGCCACAGCGGCACTTCGTCGAAAATGCCCAGCGCCGGCAAGACATCCACCCAGATCGCCCAGATGCCCAAGACGATGCACAACAGCGACAACGAGCGAACCAGGCTTCGCGTTTGCTCGGCAATCGAACCGACATCGATGCCTGGCTCCGGTGTTGGTTTCTCACCCTGAAGTGCCTGCGCACCTTGGGCACGCGCAGCCGCGGCGACCTTGCGTCGCTCCGCGGCTTGCTGCTTCGCGAGCCTGCGCCTCGCAAGCACCAGGCCCCGCAAGACCACATCCTGCAGCAACAGCAAGGCTGCCAGCAGCGCGAGGGTGATCGCGAATCGCTGCGCCAACTGCACCGTGGTGAAGTTGTAGCCCAGCATTGCCAACAGCAGCAGCGTCGCAGGAGTTCCTGCGCCAAGCACGAACCACAGTTGCCGCATCCGCAAGGACCAGCCGTCGGCTGGCGCGCCGCGCAAATGGCGGATGCCGTTGTGGGGTCGCAACAACCGCCCGGCAACCAACATCACGCACGTCAACGCAACCATCAAGGCGGGCCGGCCAAGTCCCGCCTTCCAACTGAGATTGCCGTAGTTCTCAAGCGTCGAGATCACCACGCTGGCAACGGCCACGACGGGAATCAGGCACAGCAGATTCCGACGAATCAGTGGCAGCGCCACGACGTTCCAACTGAAGTGCGCTTCTGCCAGGCCACCAGGTCGCAGAACCTGGCGGAAGGATTCCATTCCCAGGACAACCAACGCGGTTCGCTGCAGTGCCAGGCCCAACGGTCTGGCGAAGTCGAGGCTACTGCCACCCGACTCGAGCAGCCGCCCCACCAAGAACAGCACCGCCGGGATTGGCAGCGTCGTGATCAGCGTCAACAGCAGTGCCCAACCGGTAGGTGCAAAGTCCACCGTAGTGCTACGGATGGCTTCTTGGCCATAGCTACGAATGCCTGCGCGAGCGCGCTTCTGGCCCCAGAACAGCACCCCCAACAACAGCAGTGCCAGCACGACCAAGGCGATGTTTTCGATTACCGCATGCCAGGTCGAAGCAGCCAGGGCGGCCCAGTTGCCGGAGCTGACGAACCATGCCGTCGCATCCCGCAGGTCACGCCCATTCGCCTGCCACAGCGGTGTCGTGCTACGAATCCACAACACCCGCTGGTTGACGAACTCGGTGTAATTCAGAGACTCGGCAAGCAGACGTTGCTCCGCCGTATCAAGGCGCACCAACGAATCCAGCAGGGTGCTGCTGTCCTTGCGCAGCAACTCGACCAGTTCTCGGCGTGCGTCCACCAGTTCGCGAGCGACCCGCGCAACACTCTCGGCGTCTTTGCCAAGCGGCGGCATGGCGGTGGCTAGCAAGGTGTCTACGAACGCCTCGCCAACGAGGGCCGTACGGATGTCGTCGTATTCGAAGCGTTCCTGCTGCAATGCGGATCGCAGGCCGCGGCCCTCTTGGATCCGGCGACGCACGTTGCGAGGATCCGGCAACGTCGACCGACGATCGCGCAGCAATGCCCCCATCGCGTCCGTCAGCCCGATCAGCCGCACGCGTTCTGCGACCCCCTTGAAATCTTGCTCCAAGTTGTTCAGCCGTTCGCTCGCCCGGTTGACGGCACCGGTAGCCGCGGTCAATCGAACGGCGAGCGCACTACGCCGCTTGGCGAGGGCTTCGTTTTCCTTGGCGAGCTGCTCCAGCAGCGGATGCCGATTCTCGGTGCGCAAGACATCCGCCGCCGCGCTCTGCTCCGCCTGCTTCGCGTCCTTGGCGCGTTGCGCCCTACGATGAGCTGCCAACTCTTGACGAGCCGCGGCGCCTGCATTGCTTGGCGCTGCGCAAGGTCGCGCTCGGCAGACAGCAACTCTTGGCTGCCCTCATAGCTCGCGAGTTCGGCTTCAAGTGCCGCGACTTCGCTGGCCCATGCATATTGCTCAGCGGTCAACTCGACGCGCCTGGCGACGCGCGTCTCAGGCTCTGCGGCAAGCGGTGCCAGAGTCGCCAAGGCAGCATTGGTTTGGGTCAGGCCTTCGTCCGCCGCACTCAACAACTGCGGCAACGCCGGCTGACGCTTGGCGCGTGTTTCCATCCGGGCTTCGACGTCGTTCAGCGTTGCCGTAGCGACACGCGCGGCTTCTTCGGCGACCGAAAGTGATTGCGCTAGATCGGCAAGCGGGGCGCCACTCGGCACCGAAGGCTCGCTCGTGTCCAGTGGCTTCGCCAGCTGTGCCCGCACCAACTCCAGCTGAGCTGGCTGCGCCGACTTCGCCGCTTCAAACTCCTTCTTGCGGGCAATCGCCGCGTCGCCCTTCTTGATGGAATCGAGCGCCTTGGCGTAGCTCGCGGCAATCGCAGCACGATCGGTTTCGGACAACTGCGGCGAGTCCTTCGCGGCAGCTAACCCAGCCTCGATCGCGGCGACATCCAAACCGGCGGGTCGATCGGGCTGCTGGCCAACGGCGGCTGGCGCGAGCCAACCGCAGAGCAACAAAACAGCGGCCAGCCAAAGCCGTCGCCGGCACGTCATTCGATCAAACACGCGAACAACAATACCGGATAGCTAGCGGTGTGATGCAGACAGTTGCCGTCTTCTGAGCGAGTCATCGGCGTCGCTCGCAAGGCGCATTGCCGCAGGCGTATTGGTGGATACGTCGAGGTCAAGGCAACGCCGCGAGCGGCGCCGCGGGCCGCTCAGAATCCGGCAGGTTTGTGCATCACACCACTGGAGGCGTGGCCGGACAGCAGCGTGCATCGCGTGCGGATGGAATCGCTGTGCGTGGTGGTGCGCGAGAACGCAGGCGAATTGATGGATTCGGCGAGGCTCTCGCGGGACGCCAAGTGCGGCGAGGCCGCCGCAGGCGGTGGGCGCGGCTTTTCGGCCGGGCCTCTAACAAAGAGGAGCTACTTGCTCGCCTTCGCCTTGCCCTTGCCCTTCTTCTCTTTCTTGGCCGGCTTTTCCTTCTTTGCCGGCTTCTCTTTTGGAGCCGACTTCTTGGCGTCCTTTTCTCGGAGTTGCGCGACGAATGCCTCTGCCTTGCTCTGCTCAATCGACGCCTTGACGATCTTCAGTTTTTGGGCCTTGGGCGCCGGCTCCGCGAACTTCTCTTTGTTCTTCTTGGCATCCGCCTTCGCGGCCTTGTGGGCGGCAAGAGCGTCCTTGTGATCTTGCGCGAGCTTCTTCTTGAGCTTCGCGACCTCATCCTTGCCGACGATCTGGTAGTCGCCGCCGACCAGCACGACGGCAGACATGACAGGCTTTTCCTTGGCGTCGGGCTTGGTCTTCTTTTGCGCAACAGCGTCGCCGCCGAGTGCAACCACAGCCATCAAGAACACGCACACTGCAGAAACGGTCTTCGTCTTAAACATTGGGGTCGTCCTCCATGGACGGGGGTTTTCTTTGGCAGAGCAACAGCCGTGCCACGGCCATCACACCTACCCATCCAGCTTACACCAGTCGCGCGGCGCCATCTGCATACAGCTTCGCATGCCTGCATTTGCGGCAACGTCATCGCCAAAGTATCGGATGGAGCACTGCGACAACGCGCCCACTGCCAACTGGCAGGGAAACGTTCGTGCTGCTGGACCTCCCCGAGGCAGATCAGCGGGCCTCTGCACCCGACCTGGGGAGCCGATCGGAGGCAGAACATCCGACAAGGAGCAATTCCGCCGGCGGGCTCGAGTCCCTAGGGCTGCGCCTCCGCGAGCAAGAACTGGGCTAGCAGCAGGGTTCGCTGGACCACGCCGATGCGCTCGACAGACTCCGTCGACGTGTCCGTCTTCGTCGCCGCTGGGCCGACGCCACAGATGACGGCCGTCGACGCCGGCGCCAAGCCGCTGACCGATGGCAGCAAAGAGGATTCTTCAGCGAACGGCAGATGCCACGCGGCTGCCGCCTCGCGCATACGATTTGCCAGGTCTTCGGATTCGGGCGTCTTATGGAACGGGGGGCGATCGCCAACCAGAGTCAAGCGAACCCGCAAGCCTTCTTGCTGCTCGAGTTGCGCATGCAGCCTTGCCTCGATGCGATCCGCAGCCGCTACCTCGAGGTAGTTGATCAAGATCGTTGCCGACACTTCGTGGGGCAGCAGGTTCTGGAAGCCAGAAGTGTGCAGATCGACCACCGAGACGGCTACCCGATCCTTTCGCGACGACATCGCACAGCATTGCTCCAAACGCGCCCATGCCCAGCGTAGGATTTCGGCCCGCTTGGTGGTTTGACCGAGCTTGCGCACCGCCCCGCTGATGCGCAGGTCGAACCTTCGCACGCCGCGGCGCTGGGTGATGCACTGGCCCCCGGGACTGCCTGGCCGCATTACCAAGACCTGCTTGGCACGCGCGGTTGCCGCCCGAATCAACCCGGCACTCTGGGCGCAGTCCCGACCTTCATCGCCGTAGTACATGACCCCCAAGCGCGACTTCGCCAATTGGCGGCGGCTGCGCAATGCTTGCAGCGCGAACTCCATCGCCACGAGCGGCGCGCGCGAGGATGCAATGCCTTCGCCAAACATGCGCTCGGGCTCACGCTGAAACATCTGTCCGGGCACCGCATCTGGCAACGGCACGTCGAGATGGCCAAGCAACAAGGTGCCGCCATCAAGTCCCGCGGAGGTTTCCCACAGACCGGCGAGGTGTGGCTCGACGTCGAGCGACTTGCGCCGCAATCCCAATTCGGTCATCGCGCGATCCAGCTTGTCGAACGCGCCCATCAGGCCAAGCGTGTCCCCGGTGCGACTTGCACGCCGAGTCCACTGCTCGATCCGGCGCTCGATGCGTTCGCGACGCGAAGTGACGAAGTCCAACAACTGGTCGGCATCACCGGCCGTGTCGGGATCTATTTCCACCGGCGCCGGCGTGCCGAAGTAGCGCGCGCTGGCGACCTCGACCAGACGATTGACCAGCGCGCAGAAGTCGAGCCCGGCGGCTTCTGCAGCGGCCACGAACGAACCGTGCTCGCCGAGGCTTGGCAGGCTGTTGACCTCAAGAATGTAGGGGTTGCCGGCCTCGTCCAGACGTAGGTCGACGCGGGCGCAATCCAGGCAACCCAGGGCATCGAACGCGCCGATTGCCAGCTCCTTAACTCGCCTGCTGGTGGCCTCATCCAAGTCTGCTGGACACGCAATCGATACCGTGCGGCCGGACTTACGGGTCTTGTCTTCGTAGGTGTAGATCTGCGGCCCCCCCTCACCGAACAGCAGTTCTGCCGGCGGCAAGGCCTCCGGCGTGCGATTGCCGATCAACCCGACATTGACTTCACGGCCGCGAATGAAGCGCTCGACCAACACCGGTTGCGCAAATTTCTCGAAGATGATGGCGGCCGCGGCACGCAGTTCCGCCTCGTCGTTGACAATCTGGATGCCGAACGACACCGCCTCGTTGCGCGGCTTGACGATCAGCGGGAACCGGAGGTCCGACACCCGATCTTCCGGAGTCTGTAGAACCGCAAACTCCGGTGTCGGCAGCCCGTGCTGGACGAAGATCATCTTAGCGATGACCTTGTCCAGCGCGAGCGAATGCGCCATGGGACCCGAGCCAACGTACGGGATGCCGACCATCTCCAGGATGCCAGGCACGTGCGTGTAGCGAGCTTGTCCTTGGATGCCGTAGGCCAGATTGAAGGCCATCCCCGGGCGTTCGCCCTTGACGACCTTCGGCATGAAGTCCTCGAGGTTCGCGATCAAATCCTTGTCGCCTTCGAACGCCCGGACTTGATGGCCGCCGCGCTTCAGGCAGCCAACAATGCGCTCGATCGCCTTCTTGCCGTACCGCTCTTGGTTGACGGTTCCGAAGGCATTGATCACCCGCTTGGACTTGCTGTTGTAGATCACCGCGACGTTCATGCTCGGCGCTTAGGCAACCACCGTGCCGTGCGCTGCCGGCTGGCGATCAAGTGGGGCTTCTGGACGATCTCGCCAAGCGATCGGGCCCAGCTTCGAGCAAGCCGGGCCCGATGCGAATCATCCCTGGACCTCTGAACGGTTTAGGCCAGAATGACGGCACCGCGGCTGCCAGCGTCGAACCGCTCCAAAGCCCCCACGGCACCATGCTCGCACGACTCGTCTTCGCCATCACTGACGCCCCGCTTCGCACCCGGCTAGCGGAGCTGGCGGAAGGACCAGACACCGTCGTATCCGAGCTGACCTCCGGGGCGTGGCTACAGCAGATCGGCCGCATTGACTGCGATTTGGTGGTCGTCGATACCGCCGCCCTGCTGATTCCGGCCAAGGACGTGGTCGCGGCACTGCGACAAACCAACGCACGCCCCGAGCTACTGGTGGTCGGATCGGATATCGGCGCGGCTGGCCGGGCAGAGCTGCTAGCTGCCGGCTGCATGGCGGTGATCTCCGACGAGCTTTCGGACCAGCCGTTCCGCGAGGCGTTGGCAACCCTGGTCCAGCGGCGGCGGGAGACCGTGCAACGGCAACGCGAAGCCGACGAAGCGACCCACACCTTTGGCGGGTTCCTCAGCAAGAGCGCCAGCATGGAGAAGTTCTTGCACATCGCGCGCAAGGTCAGTCGCTCTTCGAGCACCGCCCTGATCCTTGGCGAGACCGGGGTCGGCAAAGAACAGCTGGCGCGTGCCATCCACTCGCAAAGCCCCCGGTCCGCGGCGCCGTTCATTGTGCTCAACTGCGGCGCGGTGCCCGAGGCTTTGCTCGAGACCGAGCTGTTCGGCCACGAACGCGGCGCCTTTACCGGAGCAGTGCGCGCCCACCGCGGCCACTTCGAACTCGCCCACCGCGGCACGATCTTCCTCGACGAGATCGGCGAGATGCCGGTGCATCTACAGGTCAAGCTGCTGCGTGTGATCCAAGAACGCACGATCCAACGTGTCGGCGGCGAAGATGCATTGCCCATCGACGTGCGCATCCTGGCCGCAACCAACCGCGACCTGGCCACGGAAATCCGCGAGAAGCGCTTCCGCTCGGATCTCTACTACCGATTGAGCGTCGTCACTCTCGAGATCCCGCCACTTCGCGACCGCAAGGACGACATCCAGATGCTGGTCGAGACGTACTTTGAGCAATTCAAGGCCCAGATGCCAACCTCGGCCGAGTCGATATCCGAGGCGGCGATGGAGACCCTGCGCGCCTATGACTGGCCCGGCAACATTCGCGAGTTGATCAACGTGGTCGAACGGGCCGTGTTGTTGTGCGACGGCGAAGAGATCGTGCCCGAGGACCTTCCCGAAGTCGTCAGTGCGGCGGCGGTGCCCAAGGCTCCGGCTGCCGTGACGCGCCAATTCGACAACGCGCTGCAAGGGCTCGACAATGCCTGGCTGACCCGGCCGCTGGCAGAGTCGCGCCTGGCCTGGAATACCGCGCACGAACGAGCCTACCTGCAAGGTCTGCTGCGACAAACCAAGGGCCGCATCAGCGAGACGGCGCAACGCAGCGGCATCGATCCGCGCAGCCTCTACGCGAAGATGAAGCAACTTGGCCTTCGCAAGGAAGACTTCCGCTAGTGGGCTTGCCGTGCCGGCGTGCGAATGCACAGCCGTCTCGACGCCGGCGTCCTGCATGCCGCTTGCCGTAACGACGCCCAACGGGCGGGTTGCGCGCCGTATCGGCCATACAATGTGCGGGGTACTCACGGTAACCTGCCGCCATGCACCTAGTCGTTCGCGCACTGCTCTCGCTGGTGATGGCCACCGCCGTCACCGCCCAGGGCAAGAACCTGTTGTTCTACGGCAACAGCTACACCTACTTCAGCTGGGGCTACGGAGTACCCGAGCTGGTTGGATTGATTGCCGCCGAAGCCGGGCATGCGCCGCCGACGATTGTGCAAGCGTTGATCGGCGGGTCGAACCTGCAGATCCATGCGAACGATCCAGCACAAGTCGCCGTGATCAGTAACGGTTTGCCCGCGGGCCAGACTTGGGACCACGTGGTCATCCAAGAGAACTCAGTCGGTGCGACTCCCTACTTCGGCTTCAGTCCCGCCGTGTTCCGCAGCAGCGCGCTCACCATCATGGGCAACGTTCGCAACCACAGCCCGGCCGCCAACGCGGTCATGTACCAGACGTGGGCACGCGCGTGGGGCCACATGTACTACCCCGCGCCCTGGCCCGTGCCGATCGACATGCACAACATGGTTCGCGGCAACTACGACCTCGCGGTTCAGGACATCAACATGACCTACGGCGCAGGCTCAGCAGCCAAAGCCGCGGTCGGCGACGCAGTTGCGTTACTGGAATGGAACCCGTCGTGGTACGACCCTGACCTGTCGCACCCCGGTCCCGCAATGACGCTGCTCGCAGCGATGTGCATCTACACGACGATCTACGGCCAGACGACTTGTGAGATCGACCCGGACTTCACGCCGGGAAGTCCACTGGAGACGTCACTGACGCCGCACGCCATCGACCGGACCATCTGGAACCACTTGGTTGGCCTGGCCGACCGCAGTGCGGTTCCAGCGGTGCGCCGCTATCCGGGTTCGGGCGACCACCTGTTGCTCGAAACCGCAACGGGCCCCAACCCACTGACTGCGTGCCCGACCAAACGCATGACGACCGGCACGCCGATGCAGATCCAACTGCGTTCGATGAACGGCGTCTACGATGGGGCACTCGGCTGGCTGCTGGTCGACTTCTTCGCGACTGGCTCGCCGCCAGGACCGTTCCCCGGACTTCCCGAACTCCAAGTCGACCTTGGTCGCGTGATCCTCAGCCCAGCAGCATCGCTGAGCAGTCCGCTATCGGTAGCCTTCCAGATGCCATTCTCGCTGCCTGGCGGCTCGTTCCTGGTGCAGGGAATCGCGTGGCAGCCCAGTGCGGAAAGCGGCAACCCATTGTTCACGGCGACGGACGCGCACGAGTTGGTGTTCTTCTAGCAATCGCGCGACCTGGCAATCGGCGACAACGGACGGTTGTGATTCATCCGTTGTCATCGAACCGATGTCGCCAAATCGGTGGCAGCCAGGAAGAATGCTACGCGCTCACAACCGTCCAGGACCGTATCGTGTGGCGATGAATGTTTCGGCTCCCTTGCTGCTTGTGCTGTTGATGACATCGGCCGTCTCGGCGCAAGGCAAGAACCTGCTCTTCTACGGCAACAGCTTCACCTACTACTCGTGGGGCTACGGCGTACCTGAACTCATTTCCCTGATCGCGACCGAAGCAGGTCACCCAACCCCGACCATCGTGCAGGCACTGGTTGGCGGAGCGACGCTAGGTCATCACGCGACCGACCCTTCGCAAGTCGCCATCATCAGCAACGCGTTGCCTGCCGGGCAAACTTGGGACCACGTGATCATGCAAGGCCGCACGCCAGAGGCGACCACGGGTGGCGGCTTCAGCCCGATTGTGTTCCGCAACAACGCCGTCGCGATCACTGGCAACGTGCGCAGCCACAGCCCAGCCGCCAGCGCGATCATGTATCAGACTTGGGCAGTTGCTTGGGGGCACATGTATTACCCACTGCCGTGGGCTGTGCCGCTCGAGATGCACAATGAGATTCGCGATGGCTACCGCCTCGCAACCAGCGACATCAACGCCACGTTCGGCAGCGGCGCCGGCTACCTGTCGGCGGTCGGCGATGCCATCGCACTGCTAGAGTTCGATCCCGCGTGGTACGAGCCCGACAAGGCGCACCCATCGCCGGTCGTTGTGCTGCTCGCGGCAATGGGGCTCTACACGACCATGTATGGCGCCCCGGTGTGCGCCATCGATCCCGATTTCACGCCAGGCAGCCCGCTGTCACAGGCGCTGTCGCCGTTCGGACTTGGCGAAGCGGACTGGGACTTCATGGCGGGGATCTCGGACCGCATTGGCAACGCTTCGGTGCGCCGCTTCCCGGGTTCCAACGATCATCTACTGCTCGAAACAGCGACCGGCACCAGCGCGCTGACTTCGTGCCCCACCAAACGCATGACCGCCGGCACGCCGATCCAGATCCGCCTGAGTTCAAAGAACGGCGTCTACGACAACGCCAACGGCTGGTTGATGGCCGACTTCTTCGTGACGGGTTCCCCACCCAATCCAGTGGCGCTATATCCTGAGATCCGGGTCGATCCCGGTGGCTCCATCCTCAGCCCCGTTGTCACCCTTGGCACGGCGCTGACCGCGTCCTTCCAGATGCCGTTCACGTTGCCCGGCGGTTCGTTTCTGGTGCAGGGCGTGACCTTGCAGCCGAGTTTGCAATCCGGCAACCCGCTGTTCACTACGACCGACGCGCACGAGTTGGTGATGTACTAGCCAGAGCAGCCAAGTCTTTCGCGGCCACCGCGACCCTAGGTTTGTTACTCTCTGCGAGATGAGACGCGCCCTCTTGCATGTCACCGCGATGCTGATCGCTTGCGTGTCGTGCCCGGCGCAAACGCTGCAAGGCGTCACAACCGCCGCCCCCTCTCATTCCGTGCTCGTGCGCCACTGCACGTCCTGCCACGGTGCGGACAAGCAAAAGGGCGACGTGCGTTTCGATACGTTGGCCGCCCTCGCGCCGAGCGACCGCGTCGCGTTATTCAGCATGGCGCGAGAAATGGTGCAGCTGCAGGAGATGCCGCCGGCCGACGAGCCACAACCGAGCAAGCAAGAACGCATCGAACTCGGCGAGTGGTTCGACACCCAGATCCAAGCATCGGGCGGACCGGATGCTGCCGACAAACTGCGCTACCCGCACTACGGCAACCTGGTCGACCACGAACAGCTGTTCTCGGCGAGCGGCGCGCGGGCCGCCACGCAAAAGCCCTACACGTTGGCGCGCCGTTGGCTGGTCAGCCCGCAGATCTTTCACGAGCGCGTCATGGATGTGTTCCGCTTGACGGGGCGCGACCGCCAGAACAAGCAGCACGGCAGCTTCGTCGGGGTCACCAACCCGTTCTTGTTGACGGATCACTCCGGCGTCCGCTACTACGACCTCGACGCACTGGACGGCGGCGACCTGCTGGTCATGCTCGGCAACGCGAAGTGGCTCGCCGACCGCCAGATCCTGCTGGCACGCTTGCTCGGCGGCGACAAGACCGTCGCGTTCCCCAACCCCAAGGACCGCTGGCGGCCGCGTTCGCTGCCGAAGTCGTATGCGGTGTTTGCCAAGATCCTCGCAAGCACCGACATCCCGACGCGGACCGAAATGACGGCCGCCGTGCAAGAACAGTTCGACTGCGTGCTGCGTCGCCCAGCGACCGAAGAACAGCTCGCCAAATACATCGAGCTGTTGCGCAGTTCGATCGAACTCGCTGGCAACGCCGCGGGACTGCGGCAGATGCTGATCGCGGTGCTGCTGGAATCCGAGTTCGTATACCGACTGGAATTCGGCGCCGGGCCCATCGACAACCATGGCCGTAAAGCGCTGGCACCGCGCGAAGCAGCCGACGCGATTTCCTATGCCCTCGGGGATCGTCGCCCGGACGCGCACCTGCTACAGCAAGCAGCGCTAGGCAAGCTCGCGAGCAACGCCGACTACGCGCGCGAAGTTCGCCGACTGCTCGCTGACGACAACTACTACCGCGGGCAAATCGATCCTTCGCTCAACGGCAAGCACTTCCGATCCAACGTCACCAGCCACCCGAAGATCGTTCGCTTCTTCCGCGAGTTCTTCGGTTACCCGGCCGCGACGAAGGTATTCAAGGACCCGCCACGCAGCGGCGGGATCTACCGCAACCCGGGCCGCGGCACAACCGCAACCCCAGGACGACTGATCCTCGAAACCGACCGCACGGTCACACGGTTTATCGAACAGGATCAAGACGTCTTCCAGCAACTGCTGACGTCCGACGAGTTCTTCGTCTACCACGACAAGGACAACGACAAGGGCCAAGCCATCATCGACGACTGGCGCAGGGTCTACGAACACCTCAAGGCAAGCAACTGGAAGACCGCGCCGGAGCAGGTGCTCGCGGACAACCTAGAGTTCTTGAAGAGCAGCAAGACGATGCGGGTTCGGGACGCCTCCCGACCAGGCGAGCTCGTCAATTACATGCACTTCTTTGACGACTACTTCGGTCGCGGCATCACCCCGTTCACGACGGTCCCATGGGCACACGGCTACACCCTGCATCACGCGCCGCTCTACAACTTGCCGGCGACACCGAGCATCGGCCGCTATGGCAGCTGGAAGTCGACGAAATACCGCGGCGACAAGATCGAGCGCAAGGCATTCTGGGACTACCCCACCAAGCAGCCGTTCCGGATCAAGAACCGCATGGGCTTGCTGACCCACCCATCTTGGCTGATCGCGCACTCGACCAACTTCTTTCCCGACGCGGTGCGACGCGGCCGCTGGATCCGAGAGAAGCTGCTGGCGGGGCGCGTGCCGGACATTCCGATCACGGTGGATGCCCAGGTACCCGACGATCCCCACAAGACGTTCCGCTTGCGCCTCGAAGAGATCACCACGCAAGACGCCTGTTGGAAATGCCACAAGCACATGAACCCGCTTGGGCTGCCGTTCGAGGCGTTCGACGACTTCGGCCGGTTCCGCACCGAAGAAGCCCTCGAGCACCCCGACAACCTGATCCAGCGTGGCAACGGCAAGACCACCTTTGATGTCTACCCGACCGCCCCGGTCGTCACGACCGGCAGCCTGCACGGCACCGGCAACCCACAGTTGGATGGCGACGTCGACGATGCCTTTGAGCTGATCCAAAAGCTCGCCAAGTCCGATCGCGTGCGGCAATCGATCATCCGCCACGCATTCCGCTTCTACCTTGGACGCAACGAACTACCCTCGGATGCCCAAACCCTGATGGACGCCGACCGCGCCTATGTCGAGAACGGCGGCAGCTTCCGCGCCGTCATCGTCGCGCTGCTTAGCTCCGACTCGTTCGTGTATCGAAAAGACGCAAAGGACCCGCAATGACGACCCGACGCGATTTCCTCCGCAGCAGCCTGTTCAGCGCCAGCGCCATGGCGTGCATGAATCCGACGCGCCTGTGGTCGACTCCCGAAAAGCCACCGATGCGGTTCATCTTCATGCATCGCGGCAACGGACTCTGGCCCAAGGTGATGGTGCCGCCGAGCTTTGATCGTGCGCTGCAAAAGAAGGAGCAACGCAAAGAACCGTTCGAAGCCGACCTGGCCAAACACGAACTGCCGGCGTGGATGAGCCCGCTGAGCAAGCACGTCGACAACCTGACGATCCTGCAGGGTTTGTCGGGCAAGATGTGCACAACCGGACACCACTCGTGGTGTTCGTCGCTCGGCGTTTTCAAGGCCAACGAACGACTGAGTTCGATCCGCTGGGCCACGGTCGATTTCGAACTCGCGCGACTGTTCCCATCGCCCGCCGAGCACATCGAACTGGCCTGCTTCCCCGACGGCGGTGGCAACGCCCGCGGCAGTCTCGACGGCATCGCCACCGGCTTCTCAGCACGCGGTGCGCAACAACCCAACTACGCGTTTGGTTCGCCGCGCGTCGCGCTCGACGAACTGTTCAAGTCCGTCTCACAGGACGCGACCGCCCGCACGCAGTACCAACTCGAACGCAAGCTGCTGGCCTTTGTCGCCAAGAACGAAGGCGCCACAGCCAGCGATCTGGCCGCTATCGAGAAGGCCAAGGTGCAAGGCTACGCCGATTCCATCCAGGCGATCCGAGAACGCAACCGCAAGATCGACGGCATGGCGGAGCGCATCCGCAAGCATGTGCCCCAGTTGGATGAGAAGCTGATGACCGGCGAGATCAACACGTTCGAACGCCAGATCGGCCACACCGAGGTCCTGCTCGGCGCGTTGATCTCCGGCCTGAGCAACGTCATCGCGTTCACGGTCGATGAACTCGGCCACCCCTATACCGGCATTACCGGGATCGAGGGGGAGAAGGTCAACATGCACGATGTCGGCCACAACAAGTCGTTCGGCGGAGTCGACGCGACCGAGATTCGCGCCCGCTGCCGCAAGCACCACATGTCGCTCGTCGACCGCATCGTGACCAGACTCAAGTCGGTTCCCGAAGCCGGCGGCACGATGTTCGACAATACGATGCTGTGCTACTTCCCCGACGGCGGCGAAGCGCACCACAGTCACGGCACCGAGTATCCGTTCGTCGTCTTGGCAGGCGACAATGCCAAACTGCAACTGGGCGGCCGCTACGTGCGCCTGCCCAACTACGGCAAGCCGGGCCACAAGACGCTGGGCAACTGGTACACCACGCTACTCAACGCCTACGGCAACCCGATCGAGCACTACGGCGCCGTCGACACCGGCTTGGACAAGTTCGGCATCAACCAGCTAGGCCCGATCGCCCAGTTCTTGCCGTAGCGCCAACTGCCGCCTAGCGAGGGATTCGAAGAGGTTCGGGCCGCTTGCCTGGTTGATGGCGAGATCTGGCGGCTAGCGCTTCTTCGCGATCTTCAGCTTGTCGATCTTGGCCCTCGCCTTGATCGACTCTTCGCTGCGCGTCATCGACTTGCTGATGGCCTTCAGGCCCATGCCCTTCTCGATCAGTCGGTGAAGGGTCGCAATCTCGCTAGGCGTCCAAGCCTGACGGTGCCGTTCGAATCGTTCGCTCATACTTCGACCTACTTTCGCACCGATCGGTCGAGCAAGCAACTCAGCGACACGCGCTTCCGCCGAGCGTCACTTCTTTAACGACGGTGTCTCGTCGAGGAACGCGCGTCGCTCCTGGAAGAACTTCTCGAGGCCGGGAGTGCGTTCCGAACCCGCGCCGAGCCCCTCCTTGAAGGCTGCGTAGCCGTAGAGGCCCTTGTCGTCCTTGCTGACAATGGGCTCGATCATCACGCGCCACCCGGCGACGATCGGGCCGACCCTTTGCCAGTCGACCCACGTGTCGCGCAGCTCGCGGCAACGGTCGAGGTATTGCTCTCGCCATTTCGGCACGGCCAAGAGCTTGCTTGACAGCGCCGCGCGTTCTTCGTCCACCAACTTCAGCGGATCCATGACCGCCCCACGGCTGCGCGTGCGGCTGCCGCCATCGCGACCGAAGCCGCCCGGGCCGCCGCCGTAGTTGAACGACTCGTTGTTGTCGCGGAACAGTGGATAGAACTTGCCGTTTGGGTGCAGATAGAGCGCGTAGTCGCTGCCGCGGTAGTGGTAGCCATCGCCGTCCATCAGCACGTTGTCGAGCGCGAGGAACCACAGCGCATGGTCGATGTCGAGCATCGCCGCCAGGTTCTTCTCGAGCTCTGAGGGAGAGCTCTCACTGAGCGTCGAACAAAGCTTGATCAACGCCCGCCACGATTTCTTCTTTGGGCCGGACTTCAACTCGTACTTCGATTCGTAGTTTGCTCGGTCCGGACCTTGGTAAGCCAACGCCGACTCGCCGTTGAAGTTGGGCCCGATCTTCCAGCGCGAGCCCTTGCGGGTCTCGAAGGCCTGTTCGATGAAGTCCTTGTTGAGTTGCTGATCATTGATGTAGAGCCCCCAGCTCTCGCCATTGATCACCAGGTGCACAAAGCACGCCTTCGGCATCTTGACGTAGTTGCCGGCAATGTGCGCAAACAACACCGTGCGCATGTAGGACGGATCAGCGTGTGCGCTCAGCAAGTTGACGGCTTTGCAACCAGCCAACCGCTGTTCCTTGTTCTCGTGATCGAACGACAACGACATCGACTTCTTGGGGCGATTGACGACCGAGAAGTACGACGAAGAACCGCGAAAATGCACGCCGACTCCCGGGTAGACGACCCCGTCCACCGTGACCGTCGCCGGCTCGTCGATATCGGTGCGGTAGAACAGCTTCATGTCCTCGGACCAGTTCGCGTTGGCGAAGTCGATGAAGATCGTGCGCACCACCGACGTGTCGTAGAGATCGTGATCGCCGTAGCGCTGCACGCTGTCCTTGGCGACCTTGTATGGCTTCAGCTCCGACTCAGGTGCCGGCCGACTGCCGCGACGCCGCGGCGGGTTCTTCTTGAGGTCCTCGTGGATCCACTGGATGGCAGCCGTGCGTTCGTCCCCGGTGAGCCGGCCGTTCTGGTCCGAGTCGAAGGCCTTGACGAGCTGCTTCTTCGAGAACTTGGGCGCCCCTTCGGGTCGACCTTGGCAGGTGAGCGAAGCACTGAGCAAGCCAGCAAGAACGAGTAGCGTGGAGGCAATGCGAATCATGAGTCAGTGACCGGGTATCTGGAAGCCGACGAATGTAGCCCTTGGCCAACCAAGGCGGCTGAGGTTGCGACGATGGGACGCAATCGGCACCGGCTACTGACCCGGGGAGGGCACCTTGTGCCGGCACCTTGCACTGGCTCCTTGCACTGGCACATTGCATTGGGGCACGCCGCCCCATTCGCCACTGGCCCCCGCCCGGCGTAGACTGTTGCCACGTCCCCCGAATGACCACAGCCGCTTCGCCAGCCTGAACGGAACCCGACCTACCGATGCCGATCACCAGAATACTCCTCGCTGCAACCGCTCTGTTTGGCCTGCTGCAGTCCTCCCTACCAGCGCAAGCATCGGCGGCTCTCGACCCGCGCCGCGTGGAAATCAATGAGCAGATGACCACGGAGATGGTCGCGATGGCGCGCAACGCCGCAGCCAAGAAGGCCTTCACTCTGTCGCGAGAAATCGCAAACCTGGTGATCGCGCACTACGCGCCAGACAACGGCGCCGCGCGCAAGCTGATCGGCCAACGCAAACTGCGCGGCGAATGGCAGAAGAACACGCGGGCCGTGCTTCGCGACGACGCCGTCCGGCCGCGGCAACTGTCTTCCCTGCAAGGCAAGTGGGGCCAACTAAAGAAGCGCGCCGGCATGCTGCATCGCAGCCTGGCGCTGGCGCTCGTCGCCGAAGGCGCCAAGAACGATCAAACCCACCCAGAACTCGAACTCGCGCTGGTCTTCATCCCCAACGATCGAGCTTGCCACAAGGCGCTCGGCCACCACGGCCTGGATGACTTCTGGGGATCGGCCGAAGACGTCGCGTTCGCGCAACTCATGCGCGACATCCGACAGAAGGCAAGCGAGTTGGCGCAAGTCGAACACCAAGCGACCGAGCTGCCGGAATCCGAAATGCCCATCGAACTCAAGCGCATGGGCATCCCGATGTATGGCGCGAAATCGAAGCGCTACACCTACTGGGTCAGCGACTCATTCGAATCAGCGGCCAACCTGACGACGTGGGCCGAACGCTGCCACGATTTCCTTGCCCACCTTCTCGGGCCAAAACAAGAGCTCGTGCGGGCCGACTCATGGCGATGGCACGTCGTGTTGCGAACGGTGGATGAACGCGACACGTTCTTGCAGAAGAGCCCATCGACAACCGGCCCGTTTACCTATGAGCAGGCGCGCCTGTTCGCGGGCATCGGCTTCGCGCTCGAAGGCGGCGGCCGCGCCTCGGCAACCTGGCACGAACAGAACCTCGACTCCGACCACGCGGTCGCCAACACCACCAAGCGGCACCTGCTCGGCGAACGCAATGAGGGTCTCGGGGAAGGGTTCATGCACGTGACCACGTGGTTGCTGTGCGGCAGCACCTGGACCTACTTCGCCGATCTGCCCAAAACAACGACCGGTGGCGAGAACATGTCGCGGGATGCCAAGGGCTGGCTCGAACGGCTGCAACAGCAAATCGAAGACGGCGAGGACCAACCGCTTCGCATCGTCCCGCGCGAGCGCATCGACAACTTCCGCGACAAGACCCGCCTGAAGTCGTGGAGCTTCATGTTCTGGTTGCTCGCCAGCCACCCGGACAAGTGGTTCCCGTTGATCGACGCCATGAGCGTTCCAGATCTCTCTCCCGAGCAAGTCGACCAAGAGTTCAAGAAGGCCTTCAAGATGCCGATCGAAGCGCTCGAGCAGCAGTGGCGAAGCTGGGCGAGGCGCGGCTCGGAACTGGGCAAGGCGTCCGGCTGGTCGTAGACCTGGCTACGGGCCCCGGTCCGAGCACTGCGTGGGCTCGCGGCCACCATCACCATTCAGTCCTTCTGCAGCAAGAAGCGATGGTAAACCATCTCGCGCGCTTGCAGGCTCGTGAACATGCGCCCCCCGCGGAGCCCGGCGAACTCCCCGAACATCGACCGCAGGCGCGGCGTGATGATCTCTTCGATCAACTGCCGCTTGCGAGCATCGTCAGTCTGCAACGCCGCAACAACTCGCTCCGTAATATCGACGGACTCTAGCAACCTACTACCAGGAAGCGCCGCGAGCTTCTCGGCGAGTTCCTTCATTTCATCCGGCGAACGAAAGTCTGCCAGCGCGAAGTGGCCCGCAGATCGTAACACGCGCATCGCTTCGGCGAAGAACTTGTCGACGTCGCCATAGCAGTGGCTGCTTTCGACGTTGATCAGCACGTCGCACGACGCATCCTCGAGAGGCAGGGCTTCGGCGTCGCCAGCCACGAACTCCAGATTCGCAACGTCACCGTGGGTTTGCCGGCACAGTTTCACGGCACTCTTCGAGAAGTCGACACCGACAACGTGCTTCGGTCGATGCGTGCGCGCGAAGTAGCGAGCCCCACCACCTCGCCCAGAGCCGACTTCGACCACGTCCTTACCTTCGAGGTCGATGCTGCCGACGACCTGTTCGTACAACTGCACGCACAAACGGTCGGGTTCGTATTCGGCATCGAGTTCCAGCGCTGCAGGGCCTGAACCTGGCCTCGGTTCTGGCTGCGGTTCTAGCTGTGGCTCTGGCTCATAGCCGTAGTTCATGAAGGTCCACGACTGCTGCGTAAACTTCTTGGCCAAGCGGCCATACCACCACCGCCACAACAACCGTCGCAACAGCGGCGACTTGTCGAGTGCAGCAACGGCGATCTTGATCAGCATGCGCGACAGTTTGCACGAGCCGCACGCAAGATGACGCAACAATAAGGTGGCACACGAAGGCGCGTTGCCCACCACGGCCTGATGTATGCTGCGAGCATGGTGAAGATGATTCTGCTGGCGTTGCTCGCGGCCGCCTGCGCGACGCCCGTTGCACCCCACGTATTCCGCCTCGATTCCATCGAGTCCGGTCCGCGCCGAGCTGCCAACGACCCGGCGCGCATCGATGCGCGTCGAGATGTGGATCGCCGCATGACCGAAGGCATCGCGACGCACTGGGAAGTGCTCACCAACATGATCGCCGACGGCTGCCCAGAGGGGTGGATCGGCCTGTTTCGCTTGGTGCCGGTGCAGGGGCGCGAGCGCGCGGCAGCCCAGTGCCAGATTCTTGGCCGCCTCGCAGACTTGGATCCGGACCACGAGTGGTTCGCTGGCCACATTGCTCGAACGTGGATCGACACGGAGGCTGCGATCGATATTCGCGAGGGGTTCGCAAGCCAACTACGCAGCAGAAGCAACTTCGTCGAGCAACCCCTGACCCGGCTCGCGACGCAAGCGAGCCGCGCCGATGTCCGCGCAGCTGCAGCCGGCGCGCTCGGTCGCATGCTGGTCTTTGGCAACTTGCCCACCAAGAATGGAGCAGAGCCGGTGGCCCGCGGCGCCGCACACCTTCGCAGTGCGCTGTCGGTCTGGAGCAGCGGCATCGAAACACCAGTGGCGCTCGCGCTGCATCAACCGCGCACGTCAGAATCTGCGCGCAGCGAACTGCAGGAACTCACCGTCGCCGCTGTGGCACGCGTGCAAGGGCAACGACTCGCATCGATTTCGGTCTTCGATCCGTATGGCCAACGCATCGGCATTACGGACGCGCTCGGCCAACGCCCGGCGGTGGTCGTGGTGTGGGGCTTTGCTTGACACGGCTGCGTCGCAGCACTCCCGGTCTGGGAGTCACTGAGTCGTCGGTTTGGTTCGCGGGCGCCCATTGTCGGCGTCATCAGCACGCCCAAGCAACCCATTGAGGATCTGCTGGCGCGCACCCAAAAACTCGGTGTGCGCCATCCAACCTACTTCGACATGGACGGCGGGACCAACCGCGCGTGGGGCATCACGGGTCACCCCACCATCATGATTGTCGACGGCAAGGGCAATATCGTGCGCACGATCGATTGGATCGCAATGCTCGCGGGCAGTGGCGAGCCGGAGGCGCGCACGGAGGCTGCTTGGCGACTACGCCTGGAAAACGAACTTGCAGCCGAACTCGACGAACTGCTGCAATGATTGCGGCGAGAACAAGCTCAAGCGGCGGCGACTGCAGCCCCCGGCGCCACCGCTACGAGACAACCGCCAATCGCTTGACTGCGTCCAGCGGCGGGCACCAGTAGTAGCCACCGGTCAACGGCTTCGAGATCGTGAACATCTGATCGGTGACCTCATCATCGAGACCAACCATGCGCCGGAGCAACGCATCATACGCGTAGAAGCTGCAACCAAACGCGACGAACATCAATCCACAACCGGCATCGCCGCGCCATGGACTGGCTCGCCGCAGCAGAAACGCTTCCGGATCAAAGTCCTCCTGCGCCGTGCGTTTGACGTGAGCCGACGCCGGCGCATCAAACTCTTCGTTAGTGTCCATGCGACGACCGATCACGTCGTCTTGTTGGTCGCGACTCAGGGTGTGGAAGTGATCCATGTCGTGCTGCCATTTCTGCACCGCAACAAACGAAGAATCGCTGTGGAACGCTGCCTTGACAGCCGCGTCGCCCACCGGGTTCTCGGTGCCATCTTCGTAGCCCGTAAGGTCGCGACCGGTGTCGTATTTGAAGCCGTCCGTCACCTCAACAAGCTCGAACTGCGACTGCAATTGTGCCAACAACTGCACCGACGTCGCAGCAACGGCGGCCGGCGTCGCGCCGCGCACCCATACCCAGAGATCGAGTTGGGTCGACGGCACCGAGAGCTCTCCATGCGTGATCTGCGGAAAGGCCACCATGCCCGGCACCTTGATGCCAGCCTGCTCGAGCAACGCGGCGCCGAGCCCAATCACAAAGTCTTCGGTAACGTCCAACGACGCGAGCAACGCAACTGCCGAAATTCCGGTTCCAGTCAGTCGGAACTCATGGAAGCGAGAATGGGCAGGGATGTCGGGGAGGATGCCTGGCTGCTTAGTCATGCGGTCGTTAGCCTTCGGTGAAGGTCGGACCGTTGTAGCACACAGCAAACGCCATGCACGGGCTAGCGCCCGATCTCTAGTGACTAGCCAAGGAACTTGACTCCGCCTTGGCAATCACTTGCATGACCGGCAGATGACTGTGCGCAGCATCGGTAGCACCGTGCGTTCGATGTCGCTCTCCAGCAACTGCTCGCCACAGGCGATGGTTTCCTCGAACCGTCCGGAGAGAACCATGACCAACGTGCAAATCGCCCAACCCGCAGCCACGACCATCCCAAAGCCAGCAGCCGCAATGGCAGCAACTGAGCAAAGCGCAACGGTTGTTGAGCGCTTTCTGGGTCTTACCGCGGCGATCACCCTAGGAATCTGCTGCCTGCAACTCGAAGGCGGACACCTCGGAGACTATGCGCAAGTCGTGACCTTCGCGATGATCTGCTCGCTGACACTCGGCGGCATGATCATGTCGCATGGTCCGCGTCTGGTGGCGCGCCTGCTCGCAGTCAGCTTCGGCTCGCGAGCACAGGATGAAGTCGAATCCCAAGCACTGAGCAGCTTGTGCCAACGCGGCCGGCGCCTGGCCTACACCGCCACGGTTGTGCAAATGATCGTCGGCATCGTGCACGTGCTGTCGGTGCTAGACCAACCAGCCCTGATCGGTCCCGGCTTGGCCGTCAGCCTGACCGCATTAGTGATCGGACCGCTGATCGCCGAGTTCGGATTCGGTTCGGCCCAGCAATGGGTCAAGCGCTCGATCCAATAGCTTCGGCAGCGGCAAGCGCCACAGCCCGCCCTGACAAGTCATCTGAGGCCAACTTCAGACGGTGGCGCTGGCGATGTGTGTTGCCGGTGGCATCCAACCGACGCAGCACAACCTGCCGAAGCGACGTCGGATCTACCGGCGCTGCCGAGGCTGCCCGCGCGGCTACTCGACTGGACAGCTGGCCTACCTGCTCAGTCGCCGTTCACGGCAACCGGCGAGCGCCCGATCAGTCCAAGCATGTCGAACGACGTCACGATACCGACCAGTTCGCCAGCTTCGACGACCGGCAGGCAGTTGATGCGCTCACGCATCATGCAACGTGCAGCCTCATCGACCGGCATCGATGGATCGACGACGACCGGATCCCGCCTCATGACGTCGGTGACCGCAACCTGTGCCAGCTGCTGTTCGCGCTCCGCGGCCGGTGTCGAGACCACGCGCTCAGCATCCGAGGCACGCAGCACGTCGGTAACACTGACGACTCCGAGTAGCTTGCCGGCGCCATCGACAACGGGTAGATGGCGGAAGTCTCCCCACTTGCAGATCGACTGCGCGACGTGCAGCTGCTTGTCTGCGAGAATCGTGCGCGGTCGAACGGTCATGATGTCTTTCACATTCATAGCAACTAGATCGGCAGGACAAGGGCTCTGCTGGATACGAACTCGGTCGTAGGCCAGAGCCGTAACCACAAGTTCGATGCTCTGCACCGTGCCCCTACTGTTGGGTGTTGGCCGCAACGCGATGGCCATCGAAGCAGCCGAAAGCCGGCTTGACGATGGACCCGACCATCGGGCCCGGCAACTTGCTGCGTTGCCGCATGAAAGCAACGGACCGGGCCTACATCTCATGCAATCCTTGCGTGCATGCCCAGGGCAACAACGCCGGAGTTCCCTATGCAGACCCCATGTCGCTGCTGACTAGCAACTTCGACTTCGGGCAGTCCGGGCCTGCCACACTTCCCGATCCTCGATGCAACATTGTTCGGGCAGAACCAGAACAGCTACATCGAAGGGCTGGGCAACACCAACACCTTCGCCCTCGAATCCAGGCAACTGCGCCACCGCGGCTTCCAGCTCAACGCCCCATGGAACGCCTGCCCCGCGCAGACGACGCCAACGGCGCTGTTCTCGGGTCACCTCGCCGCGCGCTTCACCTTCACGTTCACGTAGCCCGCGCGGCGCACCTGCTTCAGGCAAACGCGCGCTGCCGAAGTGCGTGCTCGGGGCGCCCCAAGCGCATCGCGATGCCGACGACGCCGAGCACAACCAGGATCGCGGCAACGACCAGCGCTGCATGCACACTGAGCAGCTTCACCGCGAACGCGGTGATCACCAAGGCAGCGAACACCAAGATCGGAAGCAGGCTACCTAAACCGCCAGCGCCACAACCGGCGCGGCAAAGCTGGCTGCCAGCAACCAACGCGACGACCGCCCAACGCTCGGAACTCGCGCCAAACAGCAGCACGCACGCGGTGGCAACCAGACAGCTAGGCAGTGCGACAGTCAGCAATCGAGTGATCAGGTTGTGCCGTTCGATCTGGCGCAGGTCGACTCCCCACAGGTACGCCTGCTCGGGCCGCTCGATCGTCAGATGCGCCACCGACAAGCCAGCGGCAAGCAACGGCCATATCACCGAAACGCCATCGCGAGACGACCACACCGCCAGACCCGAGGCCCACAATGGCAGCATCCAAACCAGGAACAGCAAGACAACCGTCAGGAAAGTCTGCAACGGCCGCTTCGCCATCAATGCGAAGAAGTCCCGCTGCGACGACGACGCAGCAAACCAGGCGCTGCCCATCAGAGTGCGGCGACGCGAAGCTCGCACGTCTGGCAGCGGTCGCGAATCCGCGAGTTCGAAACGGGTTGGGTCCTGCCCTGCTGTGGCCGTCGGCTCCAATAAGAAGCCATTGCGGTCATAGCTTCCCAGATCACGTAAGAACCAACCGACCACGAGCAGATCCAGCGCCAAGGTGACCATCGGCAACCAGTCCGCAACCTGCACCAAGCCGCCTAGGAAGGTCCCCGCAATGGCGATTCGCAGCACCGAGCTGCCGGTCTGGTTGCGCAGCATGTGCGCGAGACTCAAGGCAAACGGCATCAAGCCAATCGCCGCAATCAACGCGATGTTGTCACTGTGCGTGGCGAGCATGACCATCCACAACACGCCAATGACGCCCAGATACGGAGCGAGACGACCCAACCGCAGCAGCAGCAAACCGGCCGGCGGTGCGTGCAGACGCTCGAAATCTGTGAGCTTCAACCAGCTCCCCGCGAACGGCGCGTAGAACACCAACATGGCGCCCATCAGGATCGGCACGTTGATAGGCACGTCGCGATCAAAGGGCATCAACATCAGCGAACCAATCGCGACCGCAAAGCACACGGTCAGGAAGCGTGAGACCTTGCCGACCGGCACCAACTTCTTGCCGAGGATGCTGCTTTGCTTGGCCTCGCGATGCGCACGATCGACGCCGGCAAGGCGCCGCGCGTCTGCCATCCAGATTGACAAACTCATCGCGACACCTCCTCACCCGACAGCTTCTCGCCCGACAGCTTCTCGCCCGACACTGCCTCGCCCGGCATTGCCTCGCCCGACATTGCCAAGAACATCTCTTCGAGGTTGATGCGATCCACCGAGATCGCGTCCGCAAAGCGATCCGCGAGCGCTTCGCTCCAGCTGCTCGTCACGATCGCGACTTCGCTGCCGAGTTGTTCGCGACCCAATTCGCCCTCGAGGATCTCGGGAGCGCTGTGACCAGGCAGGATGACGCGACGCACGCGTTCTTTGATTTCATCAAGTTCGCCAGCCACGCGCAACTTGCCCTGGTGCAGGATGCCGACGTGGTCCACCACGCGCTCTACATCCTGCAAGATGTGCGAACTAAACAGCACCGTCGTGCCACGCTCCTGCACCGTCTCGAGCAACGTCCACAACACCGAACGACGCACCGATGGGTCGAGACCGATCGCTGGATCGTCGAGCACCAACAGGTCCGGCGACGGCGCCACCGCGAGCAAGACTTCGGCGAGACGCCGCTGTCCCTTGCTCATGCCGTCCAAGCGCTTCCTGCGGTCGACGCCAAGACGCTCGACCAGGTGATCACACCAATCCCAATCCCATTCGTCGAAGAACCCGCGCACGAACTGCAACGCATCGACTACGGCGATGTCGTCGTATGGAAACTCGTCCTCTGACAAGTAGCCGATGCGTTGCCTCGTCGCCTTCGAAAGCCGGCGCGAGTCTTCTCCGAATACCAGGGCTTCGCCACTATCCTGCAGATTGAGGCCGAGCATCGTGCGCAGCGTCGTTGTCTTGCCGGAGCCGTTGCCGCCGACGAGACCGAACACCGAGCCACGGGGCACAGTCAGATCGAGTCCATCCAGCGCAAGGTCAGCCGAAGAGCCATAGCGCTTGGTCAGGCCGCGAATCTCGACGGCGTTGCCCGTCATCGAGGTGGAAGGAGCCCCCGCAAGAGAGGCTTCGATGGAAGAGGTGGGGTTCATTTCGAGCGTCCTTGGTTGTTGGGTTGCTTGATGGCCTTCTGCAATTCTTCGGCGACCAGCTGGGCGAGCGAGTCCAACTCCACGTCGCCGCCGGCGAGGTCTTCGACCAACCGCTGCACGTGCTCTCGCACCACCAGTCGCAGATCCGCAGATCGCAGCCGCTTGGCCGTCGACGACACGAACGTGCCGCGGCCGCGTTGGAACTCGAGCACTCCGTCGGCCTCGAGCTCGCCATACGCCTTGCGCACGGTGTGGAAGTTGACCTGCAGCGAAGCCGCCAGCTCCCGAGCAGACGGCAGCCGTTCGCCAGGGGCAACGCGCCCCTGGCCGATGGCCAGACGGATACCGCGCACGATTTGCACGCCGAGCGGCACCGGGTCATTGGGTTCGATTCGCAGGAAGACCATGTTCGAGGGTCTAGTGATCTATACCATTAGATCACCTGTCGCGAAACCGCAGTTTTTTTCGCTGCGGTGGGGTCAACGGCGGATTCGCCGGACCGATCCAATGCCGGCAAGCTGAACAACTTCCAGGCGGAACCCGTGCCGGCCGAGCCCCTGCCGTTTCAGCCTGGTGGGCTAGCGCCTAGAGCTTGCCGAAGGCTTCGTCGAAGTCCTTCGCCGCGGCATCCGTGAACTCGTAGGTCTTGCGGATGTGGGCGAGCGTCGCCTTCTCGATTTCCGTGACGCCTGGGCCATCTTGCGCCGACTTGAACAGATCGACGACCTCATCCTTGGAGATCTTGCCTTCGCCGCGCCCGGTCGTGTGCTTGTCTGCGAGTTCAATCAGTTCTTTCTCGTACTTGTTGCCGTCAATCTGAACGTATGCCATGGGAGTCTCCTTAAAGCGAGTTGGGTTGCACCCGGGTGTCGGGTGAGAAGCAGGCACCATGCCGAGCAACTGCCCGGGCAGCAATTGGGGATTGTTCCGATTCCGCCTCAGGGGTTCCCTCGCCGTCGTGGCGCGGGGGGGCAAATCGCTGCTGACGGGCAAACCTGCCCCAACCCGAACGGCCACGTCCAGCTGGCCGCAATGCGCGCGCACCTGGCCGGCGGGCCACCCGTCGCCATGGTCGCCAAGCCAATCTCGCCTGATATCCCCTAGGTGGATCCCTGCCCTGCGACTCGTCCTGCTCAAGCCAAGGATTCCCGTGTGTCGAAACAGGAAGCACATACCGAGAGCGGAACATGGGGAACAAGAAAGGTCACAGGAAGACCCGGCGCCGCCTTACGGGCGAGGGGCTGGAATCTAGGATTTTGCTCTCGGCAACGTGGGTCGGCACCGATGCGGACGATTCCCATGAAGGCACATCCGGCGATGACGTGATCGATGCCGGCCTTGGCGACGACATCATCGCCAGCCTTGGTGGCGATGATGTCGTCGACGGCGGCGGCGGCAGCGACACGATTGACTACTCGTCAGCTGACGGCGGGATCACCGTCGACCTGACATCGACGACCAACCAAGAGATTGGCGGCGGGCAAGGCTCGGACACGCTGCAGAACATCGAGAACGTGCGCGGCAGTGAACACGATGACGTGTTCCGATTTTCGGATCCAGCCGATGGCGCCACCTATGGTGTCAGCGGCAACGGTGGTTCCAACACGATCGACCTATCGGCCTATTCCAGCAGCTCGGTGTCCTTCGCGGACGGCTCCATCGAGATTGAGATGGAAGACGGCGGTTCGTTCACGGTCGAATTCGAAGACGTCGAGTCGTTTGACTTCTCCGATCGCTCGATGAGCATCGTCACCTGGGATGGTGATGCCGGCACGAACGACTGGAGTGACGCCGGCAACTGGTCCTCCGACACGGCGCCGGGTGTCAACGACATTGTGGTCCTTGGCTCAGGCGATCCGCACGGTCTCTCGATTGGCTCGGGTGACGGCGCCACGGCTCTTGGTGGGCTGATTGTGCAGTCCGACTACGGCTCGACGATTCAGGTTGCTGGCGACCTCGACATCGACGGCGATCTAGTGATCGGTAGTGGCTCGCTCGATGCGAACGGCCACACCATCCACCTGGCCGGCGACCTGATCGTCGAGTCGGGCGCTTCGCTGCAAGAGGACAGTGCGAGCTTTGTGTTCGATGGCGCCGGCGAACAGGTTGTGCAAGGCGCCGGCCTCGAACTCCACGACGTGGTGATCGACAAGACGGATGGATCGTTCGTGCTTGGCTCGGATCTCGAAGTGCACGGCGACTTCACGGTCAGCAACGGCACGTTCGATGCTGCCGGCCACGAGATCGAGTTCCAAGGCTACAACACCACCATCGACGCAGCGGGCGTCACCTTCGACGACGTCACGATCAATACGTCCGGCACGACCACGTTCACGAACGA
>TARA_R110002072_G_scaffold87129_9_pt1 | contig 38793 bp, 29 predicted proteins | sample TARA_R110002072 | Tara Oceans TARA_R110002072 (sample SAMEA4397118) | marine metagenome | biome: Polar Biome; feature: [SRF] surface water layer (ENVO:00010504); material: water (ENVO:00002006), including particulate matter (ENVO:01000060) such as... | depth 5 m
GTAGAGCCCCCAGCCTGCCGTGGCGTTGGGGTTGGCACACGCAACCGCGAGAGGCCAAGAAGGGGGCGGTTGCCAGCGAGCTAATGCTTGGCAGGGGAAATGGAGGTCGCGGGCGGAATCGAACCGCCGTAGACGGATTTGCAATCCGTTGCCTAACCACTTGGCTACGCGACCGTGGGGCAGCAAGTTAGCCACCTAGCTGCCGGGCGCAAGAGGCAATCGTCAGCAGCTTCAGAGAATGGTGCCTCTGTACGGTGCTCAGTCGTTATGCTGTTTCGCCGCCCTCAGCCGAGGGCCGTAATTCAGCCGTGAAGACTAAGAAGAACATTCATTTCGAGTTCAGCCAGGATCTCGTTCGCGAACCCTTGCTGTACCAGATCAACCGCTCCTTCGATGTTGTTGTGAACATCCGGGGTGCGTCGGTGTCCGATGAAGGGGGCTTCATTGCTCTCGAACTCGAAGGCGAAGAAGAGGAGCTCCAGCGCGTTATGGACTACTTGCTCGGCCAGGGCGTCAAGCTCGGCGAAGGTCTTGGTGGCGAAGAAGAAGCCGGTTCGGGCGGGAGCGTCAGCAAGTAATGCTGGCCCGCGTCCAACGTGGCGCGGTAACCAAGTTGGGTGCCGCGGCGGTCTTGGTAGCAGCAATGGTCCTTCTCGGCGGCCGCGGGCCCGGGTTGGAGGGGCCGGCTGCAGATCGATCAGCTCTCATCGGAGACACGCTGCCCAACGACATGGTCGCCAGGGGCAAGCACGGTGTCGTCGTAACCCAGGAGCCGCACGCGACCGCAGTAGGTCTCGAAGTGCTTCGTCAGGGTGGCAATGCCGTCGATGCTGCAGTGGCCGTGGCACTGACGCTGGCGGTGACGTTGCCGCAGGCCGGCAACCTTGGTGGCGGAGGCTTCATGGTCTTGCGCGGGCCGGATGGTCAGGTCTCGACGATCGACTTCCGCGAACGGGCACCGAAGTCCGCGACGCGCGACATGTATCTGGAGCCAGATGGCAGCGTCGACAATGACAAGGTCCAGCTGTCGGTGACCGCGGCGGGCGTGCCGGGCAGTCCAGCGGGATTGCACTACGCGCTGCAGAAGTTCGGCACCAAGAACCTGTCCGACGTCGCCAAGCCGGCGATCCAGTTGGCGCAGGAAGGCTTCACGATCAATGAACATCTGGCGGGATCGTTGCGGGCCAAGCAACGACAGCTCGGCCGCTTTGCATCGTCGCGCGCTGTGTTCTTCGACGGCGATGCACCGCGCAAGCAGGGGGACCTGCTGGTGCAATCGGATCTTGCCGGCACGCTGCAGCGCTTTGCCGATCAAGGACTCAAGGGCTTCTACGAGGGCGAGACGGCGGACTTCATCGCGGCCGACATGCAGGCCGGTGGTGGCTTCGTGACCCGCGACGACCTCAAGGCCTACGAGCCGCGGGAGCGCGATGCCTTGCGCGTCAACTACCGCGGCTACGAAGTCATCAGCATGGGGCCGCCATCGTCGGGTGGCGTCGCGATGCTGCAGATGTTGAACCTGCTGTCGCCATACGATCTCAAGAAGCTCAGCTACGGCAGCAGTGACTACATCCACTTGCTGACCGAGGTCATGCGCCGCGCCTATGCCGACCGTTCGCGGTGGCTTGGCGACCCCGACTTCTACAAGGTGCCGACGGCTGGGCTGATCTCGGCGGAATACGCCAAGCAGCTCGGCGCTTCGATCGACCTCAACAAGGTCAGCGAGGTCGCGCCCGGTTTGCCTCCTGGTGCCAAGGAAAGCGACGATACGACGCATTTCTCGATCATCGACAAGGATGGCTACGCGGTTTCCTGCACGACGACGATCAATTCGACGTTCGGTTCATGCTCGCTGTGTGACGGCGCCGGCTTCTTCTGGAACAACGAGATGGACGACTTCTCGGCAAAGCCGGGCGTGCCCAATCAGTTTGGTCTGGTCGGCGGCAAGGCCAACGCGATCGTGCCGGGCAAACGCATGCTGTCGTCGATGACGCCGACGATCGTCTGCAAGGATGGGCAATTGCGCTACGTCATCGGCGCACCCGGCGGCGGCCGCATCATCACCGGCGTCATGCAGGTTCTGCTCAACGCGGTCGACCACGAGATGCCGCTCGAACGGGCGGTTCGTGCGCCGCGCATTCACCATCAGTGGAAGCCGGACGAGATCCAGTGGGAAGACCTGGCGCTGCCGAAGGACGTGCGCGCGGCGCTGGCCGTCAAGGGCCACAAGTTTGACCAGCACTGGCGCGGAGTCGCCCAGGTGTTTGCGGCCGAAGTCTTGCCCGATGGCACCCGGATCGGGGTAGCAGATCATCGCAGTGGCGGCGCAGCGGCGGCATACTGAGCGTATGCATCCAGTCCGAATTGCGCCCTCCCTGCTTGCGGCCGATTTCACGACGCTGCGCGACGAAGTGCAGTCCGTCGAGCAGGCCGGTTGCGACTGGCTGCATCTCGACGTCATGGATGGGCACTTCGTGCCAAACCTGACGTTCGGGCCGTTCATCGTCGACGCGATCAAGAAGTGCGCGACCAAGCCACTCGATACCCACCTGATGATCACGGATCCGTGGCAGTACGCGGACCCGTTCTTGGACGCGGGCACGGACCTGCTGACCTTCCATATTGAGGTGGAAGAGAACGGCGATGTCGGTGCCTTGCTGAAGCACATCCGCAGCCGTGGCAAGCAGGCTGGGTTGTCGGTGCAACCCGATACGCCCGTCGAGCGTCTGCGACCCTATGTAAAGGATCTCGACCTCGTCCTGATCATGAGTGTGTTCGCCGGATTCGGCGGCCAGAAGTTCATGACCAGCGTCTTGCCCAAGGTGAAGCAGCTGCGCGACATGGGCTTCCAAGGCGAGATCTCCATGGATGGTGGCGTCGCACCCGGCACGATTGCCGACGCTGCAGCAGCCGGTACCAACGTATTCGTTGCTGGCACTGCGGTGTTTGGCGCCGACGATCGCACGTCCCGCATTGCCGAACTGCGGCAACTCGCCGAGCAGGCGCAAGATACGGGGCGAGCGGATACCGGAGTCACTTCTGGCTGAATGATCGTGTCGATCCAGCAGATGCTGGTCGACTCGCACCCAACTCGGTATCTTCACCTTCTCCTCTCCGACTACTACGGGGCCTCGGCCGTGCTCGGCCCCCAGACTTTTGAATGGCAGCGAACGATATGGCTTGGACCCGATTCGGTAAGAAGAAGGACATGCCCGGTGGGCTTTGGATCAAGTGCGAATCCTGTGGGGCGATGCTCTTCCGCAAGGAGTTCGAGCAGCGCAACCGGGTTTGCCAGACCTGCAATTACCACTTCACCTTGCCGGCCCGTGAGCGCATCGCGCTAACCGCCGACGAGGGCTCCTTTGAGGAGATGTGGATCAAGCTCGGCGCCGAGGACGTGCTCGAGTTCAACGACCGCATTCCCTACGGCGAGAAGCTGATCGCATCGCGTCAGAAGACGGGCGAAAGCGATGCGATGGTCACCGGCAAGGCGACGATCAAGGGCGTGCCATGTGCACTCGGCGTCATGAACTTCCAGTTCATGGGTGGTTCGATGGGCATGGTCGTTGGCACCAAGATCGCCTTGCTCTGTGAGATGGCCGCAGAGCAGGGGCTACCGGTCGTGCTGTTTGCTTGCTCGGGCGGCGCCCGCATGCACGAAGGTGCCGTGTCGTTGATGCAGATGGCCAAGACTTGCGGCGCGCTACAGCGCTTGCACAAGAGCGGTGGCGTCTCGATCAGCGTCATGACACACCCGACCACGGGCGGCGTGACGGCTTCGTTCTCGTCGGTTTGCGACTTCGTCATCGCTGAGCCCGGCGCACTGATTGGTTTCGCTGGTCCGCGCGTGATCGCGACCACGATCAAGAAGGAGTTGCCGAAGGGCTTCCAACGCTCCGAGTTCTTGCTCGAAAAGGGCCAACTCGATCGCATCGTGCATCGCTCCAACATGCGCAACGAGTTGGCGCGATTGCTTGCCTACGCGACTGGCCTCGATCCGGTTGCCGTTTACAAAGCTGGCCAGGAGAAGGTCGGCGAAGACAAGCTCGGCGAAGACAGAGCCGGCGAGGCAAAGGCCGGCGACAAGAAGGGCGCCGCCGTAGCGTCCGCTGTTGCCTCTGCCGCAGAAGTGGCCACCAAGGCGGACAAGAAGTCGGACGCCAAGGCCAAGAAGGCCGACAAGAAGAAGGCCAAGCCGAAGGCGAAGGCCAAAAAGGGCTAAGCGTGAAACCTATGCGCCCCGTGCCGCGGGGCTGTTCCGCCGGGTTCTTCCACGGCCTCTACAAGGTGCAACCCGAGGACTTCGTCGTCGAGGAACTGCCCGCGTACGAACCATCAGGTGACGGCTCACACGTTTGGATGTGGATCGAAAAGCGTGGGCTCTCGACGATCGACATGCTCCGCGACATGGGCGATCAGCTCGGTCGCCACCAAAAGTCTTTCGGCATCGCGGGCCTCAAGGATGCCAAGTCGGTCAGTCGCCAATGGGTCAGCATGGACCTCGGCGACGAGCGCGAATGCGACGACTTGGAGAGCGACTTCTATCGCGTCCTCAAAGTTTCGCGCCACAACAACAAGCTGCGCCTGGGTCACCTGCGCGGCAACCGGTTCCACATCGTGTTGCGCGACACCAAAGATGGCGACTTGGAGATCGCGCAGCAGAATCTTTCCGAGCTCGAACGCGTTGGCGTGCCGAACTACTTCGGCGAGCAACGCTTTGGCAAGCGTGGCGCCAACCTTGCCAAGGGCTTGGAGATTCTTGCCGGCGATCCGATGACGGCCGCGCGCCGCATGCCGCGACGCGTGTTCGGGTTGGTGATGTCGGCGGTGCAAAGCGAGGTCTTCAATCGCGTCATTGCGGCGCGCTTGGATCGCATCGGCACGGTGCTGCCGGGCGACCTTTTGACGCTGCATCGCAACGGCGCCACCTTTACCGGTGAGGATCCAGAGCAGGATCAGCCCAGGGCCGACGCGCTCGAGCTGTCGCCGTCCGGTCCGATGCCCGGGCCGGACATGTTGGTTCCGTCCGGGGAACCACTCGATATCGAGCTGCAAGTCCTCAGCGAGTTGGGGCTCAACGGCGAAGAATTCAACGACCTGCCATTTGGCATGGCGAGTGGCGAACGCAAGCCCCTGCGCATGCCGATTCACGACGCCGCAGCACGCATGGTCGACACTGGCTTGGAAGTCAGCTTCAACTTGCCGAAGGGTGGCTACGCGACGTCGGTTCTACGTGAATTGCTTCGCGACACGATCTGGTTCGGGCGCGATCGGCGGTGATGGCAGCGTGCTTGGCCCGATCGGAAAACTCGGCAAACTGCGCATCGCGCGACCGACGGATCAGCTAGCGAAGGTCGCGGAGCAATACCAACGAGGACTCGGCTTCGAGCGGCTTTCGCAGTTTGAAGATCACGAGGGCTTCGATGGTGTGATGCTCGGTCACCCGCAGCACGCGTGGCACTTGGAGTTCACGCATCATCGCGGTGCTACCGTTGGGCGCGCGCCGACGCCTGACAACTTGCTGGTTTTCTACGTGCCGGACCGCGCACTGCATGCGGCAGCTAGCGAGCGGATGTTGGCAGCAGGATTTGTCGTGGTGCCGTCGTACAACCCGTATTGGGATCGCGATGGCACGACGTTCGAAGATTGCGACGGCTACCGTGTTGTGCTGCAGCTCGGCGAGTGGACTAGCTAGTACGCAGCGCCTCAGCGAGCCCCGAGTGTCGTTGTGGCCAGTTGGCGAGGCCCGCTTGCAGCTGGTCTCGATTGGCGCAAACCGTCGCCCGACTGCGAGCGCGAGTGACCCCGGTGTAGATCAGCGAGGCGTGATTGAGCGGCCCCGGGCGATCGGGCAAGACCACCAGCACGTGGTCAAACTCGCTGCCCTGCGCTTTGTGCACGGTCATCGCCCACGCGGTTTCGTGCGCTGGCAAGCGACGCGGGTTGAGTTCGCGGGCGTTGCCTTGCTGGTCGCGTACCCAGACGACGGGCGCGCCGTCCTGGTTGCGGCCACAGACTCCGAGGTCCCCGTTCCAGATGCGGCTGTTCTGGTCATTGCTGGTGATCAGGATGGGGCGGCCCGGGTAGTAGGGTTCGTCGGTGCGATGGCCGAGCTCGAGCAGGCGCGCTTCAATGCGGCTGTTCCACGCGATGGCACCATGGGGGCCGAGGCGTTGCGCCGTCAGCACCCGAGCATGGCTGATGGCCGCCAGAGCGCGGGCCGCATCGTTGTCGCTCGCCGACTCCAGCAGGTGTAGCAGTTGCGGTTCGATGATCGCGAGCGCGTCGTCCAGGCTCTCCGTGTACGCCAGGTCTTCGTGGCCGGCGTCGAATGCCGCGAGTGCGTCCATTGGGCGGCGTTGCATCAACGATTGCGCGAACGTGCCGATGCCGGGCTGCTGGCCAAAGCGGTGGTTCTGCCACAGCGCCACGGTCGCGTTCGCGATCGGAGCCGCGTTGGCTTGTGCTTCGATCGGCATGCCAGTCGCCGCGGTGACGAACGTCGCGAGTTGCTCGCCGAGTCCTAGTTCGGGTCTCGCCGCGTGACAAAGATCGCCGAGCACCTGGCCGGCTGCGACGGCCGCCAGTTGGTCCTTGTCGCCAACCAACACGAGGCGCGCGTCGTCGGCCAACGCATCGCACAGCACGGCGAAGATGGCGGGGTCGACCATGGAGACTTCGTCGACGACGACCAGGTCGTACGGCAACTTCTTGTCGCGACCAAATCGGAATGCATCGTCGAGTGGCAAGTAGCCGAGCAAGCGGTGCAGCGTGCGCGGATCCAGCGTGGCGAGCTGTTCGGAGCGTTCCGGTTGGGCAGCGGCCCGTTCTTGCAGCGCTTCCCCGAGCCGTGCCGCAGCCTTGCCCGTCGGTGCGGCAATGGCGATGCGCAGGGCGGGGTCGTCGTGCAGCAATGCCGCAAGCAGTTTGGCCACGGTCGTCGTCTTGCCGGTGCCGGGGCCACCGCACAGCACGGTCAGCGAGCGCGTAGCGCCAGCGACGACCGCAGCGAGTTGCCAGTCCGGTTCGGCCAACGGTTGCTTGGGCAGCAAAGCGATAGCTGCCAGAGTGGCTCGCAACTTCTCGGGTGTTGTCGTGGACTCGCGTTGCAGCCGGTCCTGCACAAAGCTCGCGATGCGCTGTTCGGCGCGGTAGTGGCGAAGTGTGTAGAGGCGATGCTGTGCATCGAGAACCAACGGCAAGGTCGGTGCAGCGGGGCCGTGTGCGGGCGATGCCGTGGCGAGCGATGCCGCTGCGGGCGATACCGCTGCGGGCGATGCCGCCTTGGGCGAGTCCGCTGCGGTTGCATTCCCTGCCGCTCGATTTGCTGCAGTTGGGTCGACGGCAACTGGATCCACGGGACGGTGCTTCGGATCGCCAGCGCCAACGACCCCAGTTGCCAGTAGCTGCGCGCGAAGTGTGGCCAGGTCGGGGCGGGGTGCCTCGTCAACTTCGCGTGGTTCCTCAACCCAGCGAGCGAGGTCGATGCAGACATGGCCTTCGTCGCGTGCCGCACCGAGGGTCGTGATCAGTTGCCGCAGCAGTCCCAGGTCGCCGCCCGTTGCCATCCGGCACAGCAGGTCCGCTTGCAATGTGGCTAGAGGCGCCGCATCCGTTTGCGTGCTCTTTGACCTGCCGGGGTTTGTCGTGCCGCTCATCGGGTCTCTCCGGTAGCCCAGGCATCCATCGCTTCGATCAATTCACGCGGCGGTCGGGCGTAGAACATGCCGGTCGTTTCGTTGGGCACGGCCCCGCGCAAGAACGCGTAGCTGACGCCGCCAAAGTGCTCATCGTAGTCGTAGCCCGGCAGGCGCGCGCGCAGGTGACGATGCCAGGCCAGCACGTAGAGATGGTATTGCAGGATATAGTCGTGACTCTGCATCGCGTGCAGCAACGCCTTCTCGTCGTAGTCGCTCGGATGGTTGCCGAGGTGGTTCGACTTCCAGTCGACGATCCAATAGCGGCCATCGCATTCGGTGATCAAGTCCGCGAACCCGGTCAAGAAGCCGGCGAAGTGTTGCGGCGCGAGATGGCTCAGGCGATTGGCGTAAGGTGCCGCAATCTTGCAGGTCGATTGGGCAAAGCACTTCGCCAACGCCGGCAGATCGGGCTGCGAAATTGGGATCGTGAACTTCCACTCGGCGATGCGCACCCCACCGCAAACATCGAGCAGCGTGGCTCCGCCCTCGTGCACACGGGCACCGGCTAGGTTGCGTAGGTTGTCGAGAACCGCGTTTGTAGGGTCGAGCACGCCGGGGTGGTCATCGACGTCGAGCAGACCGTGTTGCGCCAACGTCTTGACGACGAGGTTGCGCGTGGCTGGCTGGTCGAGTGCGTGTAGGTCGACGTGCTCAAGCACCGTGTGCAGGCACAGCCCTGCTTCGGCACCGCGGGCAAAGCCGAAGATGTCTTGGCCGTCTTCTGGGAGCTGGGATGCGGCGAGCTGGGATTCGGGGACCTGGGATTCGGGGACCTGAGATTCGGGGACCTGAGCTTCTGCTACCTGGCTTTCGGGATCGCGCACCTCGTGGGCATGGACCCCGGGCTCACTGCCGGCGACCAGCGACGAGAAGCTGTGCACAACCAGCGGCCGGCGGGACTCTCGACGGCGTGGCCGCGCCTTGGCATGCGGCTTGGTCTTGCCCGTGTTGGACTTGCCCTTGACCCTGCCGCTGCTGGTTGCGGTCGCAACCACTGCAGGTTCGATGACGCGAGGCCAGACGTCATCGACCATGTCGATACCGATCGCGCCCTGCGACTGCTCTGCAATGCGCTGTAGGTCCGTGGTGAGGCCGCCCGAGCGGGTCTTGAACGCCCTGCCCCAGGTGAGCGGCCAGTCCTTCTTCTGCTGGTCGACGCTTTCGGTCTGCAATAGCCAGGCCAGGGCACTGCGCCAATAGCCGCCCGTGCTGTAGCCGATGGGGCCCCAGTGCACGTAGCAGCGACGCTTGGCGCGGGTCAGCGCGACGTAGGCCAGGCGACAGTCTTCGGCGAGCCGGTCCGCTTCCGAACGCAGCCAGCCGGGATCGCTGGTTTCGACGGTGAAGGCGAACTTGCGATCGCCCGGTTGCTTGCCTTCGCGTTGGTCGTCGAGTGCGGTGAACTGCGTTTGCGCGCCGCGCCCATCCCATAAGAACGGACAGAAGACGATCTCGTACTGCAGACCCTTGCTGCCGTGCATCGTCAGGATCTGGACCGCGTCTTCGTCGCTCTCGAGGCGAAGTTCGCGGCGCTGGTAGTCGATCTCATCCTTGTGGCTGCGTTCGTGTCGCAACCAGTGCAGCAGGCCTTCGGGGGACAGGCGGTGATCGTGTTCGGCCTGGTGCAGCATCTCGCAAAGCTGCTGCAAGTTGGTCAGACGGCGCTCGCCATCGTTGCGAGCCAGCATGCGTGCGTTGACCTTCAAGTCTTGCAGCAGCTGCTCCTTCATGACGACGAAGCCCTTGTGGATCCAAAGTTGCCGCCAGGTCTCGAGCCGATTGAGTTCGAGTTCTAGCTTGGCCTCGTCCTGTTCGAGGTTGGCGAGATCCTCAGCGTTGTAACCCCACAGTCTGGTTGTCAACGCCGCCCGCGCGCTCATTACGTCGTTCGGTCGCTGGATCGCCAGCAGCAAGCGTTCGAGCTCCGCCAGTTCGTCGGTTTCGAACACGTCGCCGGCCTTGCCGATCACCGAAATGATGCCGGCGTCGCGCAGGTTCTCTTGGATCATCACCGCCTCGACATTGCGCCTGGTCAGCACGGCGATGTGTCGCGGCAGGATGCGGCGGCCCTCGATCCGCGGTGGGCCATCGAGCAGGCGTCGAATCTCTTGGGTGACATCGCGCGCAATCCGTCGGCGGGTCTCCTCGGGGTTCAGGTCGGCGGCGACGCCCTTGTCGTTGATGTCGTGCTGCAGCATGCGAAAGCGCATCGCTGCGCCGTCATCGTCTTCGATCTGCAGATCGTTGGCCTTGGCATTGGCCCGCACCTTGTGCATGCGGATGTCGGGTTCGACGAAGGACCCGGCGCGTGCGAACAGTTGGTTGACCGAGTGCACCAGCTGCTCAGAGCTGCGGAAGTTGACTTGTAGCGTGTTCTTCTGCACCGCGTCGTTGACCGCGTTGAGATAGGTACGCAGGTCGGCGCCACGAAAGCCATAGATCGACTGCTTGGGGTCGCCAACGAGGAACAGTGGCCGATTGCGAAAGCTCTGCGACAGGATCTCGTATTGGCGTTCGTCGGTGTCTTGGAACTCGTCGATCAAGGCTACCGAGTAGCGTGCATGCAGCGCTTGCAGTAGCGCGTCGCGACGTTTGGGGTCGGTGATCGCGGCGTGGGTGCGCGCTAGCAGGTCGTCAAACGTCAGCAGCGCCTGCTCGCGCTTGAGGCGGCCCAAGCGCTCGTGCATGTGCACCATCAGGTCGGCGTGCAAGTGGTCAACGGTCAGCAACCACTCCGTGCGCACTTCGTCACAGGTAGCGAAGAACGGTTGTTCGAGCTTCGGTGCGCCACGCTTGTACAACTCCGCCCGCAACCGAGTCGTGCTCAGTTGATCGAACAGCGACAGGCAGAGTTCCGGCCGCCCATCGAGTGGCTTGCTTGCCTGGGTGAAGTATTCCTGCAGGTCGCCGGTGGTTGGCAGATACTTCTTCTGCCACGTGAACCCTGCGACGTAGCCGAGCAGGTCCTTATCCCACTGCGCGGCGGCACAGTGCACGGCAGCACGCAGGTTGGCCAGGTGCACACCGAGCTGCGGGTCGCTTGGTTCGAGGGTGACGTTGGGGTAGCGCTGCCAGTTGCGGTAGAGGCGCACCAAAGCCTGCGGATCGATCTTTGCTTGGTGCAATACCGAGCCGAGCATCAAGCTGTCGTGCTCGCGGACCAAGCGCAGGGCGTCGGCCGCGGCGGCGTGCCACAGCGGCGTTTCATCGATGGCAAAGTCGAGGTCGAACGGCTCGTCACTTTCGAACGCCGACTCATCGAGCAGGCGTTTGCAAAAGCCGTGGATGGTCATCACCGACGCCTGATCAAACTCGTCGAGCGCGCGTCGCAATTGGGTTGCGCCCTTCTTGCCAAAGGTGTGCAAGCCCTGGAAGAACGGGTCGTCATCCTTGTGGCCCAAGCAGACGTTGTGGGCCCGTTGGATCGCCGCACGCAGACGGTTCTTGAGTTCGTCAGCGGCGGCCACCGTGAACGTGACGACCAACGCCGATTCGACGTGCTCGACCAGCCCTTCGAGCAGCATGCGCACCAGGATGCCGGTCAGCGTGTAGGTCTTGCCGGTGCCGGCGCTTGCTTCGAGCAACACCGTGCCTTCATCGAGCGGCGCGTCCGCCAGTTCAAAGCGTTTGTAGAGTGGCGTCGCCATCAGACTTGCTCCTGCAGGTAGCTGAGCGGTGCCAGCCACACTGCCTTGGCCAGTCGGAAGAACTCGCTGTCGACGCCCTTCTCGAACGGATCGCGATCGCGCATGCACAAGGCAATCGACGCATCGCCAGCGTCATACTTCCATGCGTCCGATGGATCCTTGACCAGATAGTCCTTGGTGCCTTGGCGCAGCGCTTTGGCCTCATCGTTGTTCTTGTTGAGCCGTTCGGCAACGGCATGGGAGCAACGTTCAAAAAAGGGCAGCGGCCGGCGTTGGCCGGCGTCGTAGAGTGAGAGCAACAATTCGAGTTGTTCGCGTGCGACGGGCTCGGGGATCTCGCCGTAGATCCAGGTGCCGTTGCTGGCCAGGACCCGGGTCGCGCGTGGCCATGCAGGTTGCTGGTCGTCGCCGTCTTGCAAACGTTGCATGGTGACCACCAGGTGCAAGATCCACGCCTTCATGCGATCCTTTGGTTTGAGCTTGCTGACCCGCATGTAGGCGAGATCACGGTCGCTAAAGCCATCGATGGATCCGGTGATTCGGGTCTTGCCAAACATCAGATCGATGCGTCGTGTCGTGGTCGTAGCAAAGCGTCGGGCCTCCAGTAGCAGCTGGTGCGTCTCGGCGCGCAGTGCCTGGTAGGTGGCGTCGCCGTGCGAGCCGACCGGTAGCACACCCTTGGCGCGCGTCCACTGCAGCGGATCGTTGGGGTCGTCGTCGCCGCGCTGGGCACTGCGCACCGCTTCATCCTGGAGCTGGTAGCGGGTCAGCGCGTCGAGGCTGAATGGTTCGTCGGCTTCGTCCTGTTCGTCGTCAGAGCGAACCCGCACACGCAGTGTCTCGCGCAAGAATGCACGACATGGGTGCCACCAGAACATCAACAGGTCGTCGAGTGCGAGCTTGTTTGGTTCGTCCTCGTGATCGTTGCAGATCCCGATATCGAGGTCCTCGGGGCACCACGGCTCGGGTTCGCTGCGCACCGATGGGCCTGACTTGGCGAGCGACGATTCCCGCGCATACGTGAACAAGCGCGGATCCGCGCCATCGCGGTAGCGCTCGCTCCACGGTTGCAGCGGATGCTGTACGACGAGCATCTTGTGAGGCTGCAGTTGACCTGTGCCATCTTGGTTGCTGATCTGGCACGTGCGGTCGACGTGGTCGAACAACTCGGCCAGCACCACCGATGGCGCACCCTCGGCATTGTCTTTGGCGGAGTGGCCGACGAAGCTCAAGTGCAAGCGGTCGCGGGCGGCAAGCAGCAGGTCCAAGAACAGCTGGCGGTCATCGATACGTCGATTGCGATCCCCTGGCCGGGGTTTGGCGACCATCAGATCGAACGGCGCTGGCTTGTCGCGGCGTGGAAACGATTCGTCGTTGAGGCCACAGACAAACAAGCAACGCACGGGCACGGCGCGCATCGGCAGCATCGCGGCGATCGTGATCGAGCCCCCGAGGAACCCGCGCGACGGCGCACCCTGGGCAAGCGCGTCGTGCAACCAGTCGCGCAGCACCGCCAGGCTGACGCTCTGGGTGTGCTCGGCAGCGCGGGCATTGCTGCGCAGGTTGATGGTCGCGCGCTGCAGTTGTCGCAACGCCTCTTCTTGGTCGCCGTCCGTGGCGGTGTAGAGCGCGTCGGCAACCGCATCGACGCGATCGGCCCAGTCTTCGAAGGAATGTGGGTGGCGCAGGACGGCGATCTGGGCGAACAGCGTGCGGCTGAAGGTGACGAACTTCGCCAACAGTTCGGCGCGCGACTCGGTGGTATCGCCAACGGGCAGTTTGCCGAGCACGAGGTCGTCGACGGGGCCCGTGAGCGTGCCGAGCAGCAACCGGTCGATGCCTTGCCGCCATGCATTGTCGTCGAACGCCGGCAAATCGAATTGCTCATGGCGGCTCTCGCCGTCGAGTCCCCAGCGAATCCCGGCCTGTTGGCACAGGTGGCGCAGCACCGGCACGTCGGTTGGGAACAGGCCGAACTTGCGTTGCACGGCGGTGTTCTCCAGCAAGTGCAGCACATCGGCGAGGGTCAGGCGGGTGCCAGCCAGTTCGAGCACGGATAGCAGTGACCTGCAGATCGGCAGTTCGCGCGCCGGATGGCGGTCGGCGACGTGGAACGGCAAGTTGTATTGCACGGGTCCGAACACCGCTTGGGCATAGGGCGCATAGCGATCGATGTCTGGCACCAGCACCAGGAAGTCGCGCGCTTGCAGCGACGAGTCGTCTTCGAGGGCTGCGAAGATCTGATCGCGCACGACTTCGAGTTCGCGCTGGGCGCTGTGGCAATCGTGAACGCGCAGGGAGGCATCGTCGATTGCGAGTTGATGGCGATCGGCGCCGCGCTCGCCGCGATCGAACGCGTGCACGATATCGTGTTGCAGGCAGCCGAGCAGCGAGCTGGGGGGCGCCGATTCCTCGAGTTCGTCGAGGTCCATGCGCTCGACGGAAGGCCCGGACGCCGCGCGGTCTTCGAGGTCGACCAATAGCGATTGGAACTCGCGGCTCTCGGTCCCGAAGCGAGCCAGTAACGCGTTGTCGCCGGTGCGGTTCTTGCGCTCCCGCAAGTCACCGATGAAGTGCGGCGTCGGTTGCGGCACGTAGAGATCGACCTGGATGTGTCGTGCGATGTGGTGCAGCACGTCGAGGAACGCGGGCGGCATCGTGGTGGTGCCGAACACCGATAGCCGCGGTGGCAGGTTGGCGTTGCACCAGGCGGGATCCGTGAGGCGCGCGCGCAACGCCACCAGTCGGTGTGCGGTGTCCCGGGATGGATCGCATTCGGCGGGCTCGTCGGCCATCTCGGCGAACAGGAACGGGGTTGCCTCGACCGCAGCGGACTTGTTCGACCGGCCGCGCGGCAGGGCCAGGCCAGCGTCCTCGAGCAGTGCGCGCCAGATTCGCGCTTGCCACGGTGCGTGTGGCGACAGCGCCTTGTGGTCGTCGCCCTTCTGGAAGTCCGTCAGCAAGTCGTCGCGATACAGTTGGTAGTCGTCGAAGCATGCCGCCAGCCGTGTGCACAGCTGCAGGCGCTTGCGGCCGTCGTCGTCGCGCTGGCAGTAGTCGGTCGCCGCGCCGAATGCGATCTTCGCGTCTTGGCTGTGCAGTCGCTCGGAGATCAGGCGCCACAGCCTCAGCACCAAGACTTCGCGTGCGAAAAGGTCGCTGTTCGGAGCGCGCGCGCCGTCACCGCCTTCCTGCGCAGCCGTGGCAATCGTCGAGGCACTCAGTCGGTGCAGGTAGGCGCCGAGGAATGGCATCTCCAAGCCAGCCGCGATGCCAAGTTGATCGGCAATGCGCAACTCCAACCAGCGCGCAATGCCTTGGCCTGGGACGAGAATCGTCTCGGTCGCCATCGGGCCGGCGGGAGAACGCTCGAGCTGTTCGAGCAAGGCTCCGAACAGATCTTCCAGACGATGGCCCGTGACAACAGTAACACCCACTCCCCGAAGCTATCGCGCCGGGGCTGGCAAGTCATCCACACTCAATGCCCACAACATCCACCTTTCGATGGGGAAGGTTCACTCGGTGGCACTTCTGCGGGCGAAGCCTCGTCGCCCTTGTGGCCGTGATTGTGCCCGTGATCGTGGTCATGATCGTGGCCATGGTCGAGGTTGACCGGGGACTCGAACAGGCGTTCGAGGAATGGACGCACTCCCTGCCGCAACAAAGACCAACCAAAGACCAACACAACTCCCCACAACCAGACCCACGAGAGGTTGTCATGGTGGGTGTTCTCCCCGAAGCCATGCATCTCTGGGACATCGATGGCCCAGTTGGCGATGTAGCCGAGTCCGATCGCGCCGAGCCACATCGAGATTGCGAACACCAATGCAGTGCGTTTGCCGTGCAGCTTGGCGAGCACGCCGAAGGTGGTGATGTTGGTGGCGGGGCCCGTTAGTAGCAATGCGAGCACGGCGCCGGGGGATAAACCTTGCACTAGCAGCATCGCGGCGAGTGGCGTGCTGCCGGTCGCGCAGACGTAAAGCGGCAGTCCAATCAGCGCGGCGATCGGCACGTCGATGCCGGCGGGCAGTCCCGCGATCCACAGGGGATCGATGTAGGGCATCAGCATCGCGGACAGCAGCAGTCCGGTCAGGATCCACGTTGCGGTGCTGTCGACCGCCGGTCCGAAGCCGAACGAGAACGCCGTCTTCAGTCGGGCTGCGAGCCCGCCGGTCTGACCTTCAGGCATCGAACACGCCGTGTCTTCTGGCGCTGGTTCCCGCGTCTTGGGGTTGGCGAGCGAAGCTACCAGCACGCCGACGCCGAGGGCCAGCACCGCGGCCATCAGCGCGCGTACCAGGGCGATTTCGCCGCCCATCAGCTGCCAGGTCAACATGACGGCAGCCAATTCGAGTTCGGGCGTGGCGACCAAGAAGGCGATTGCCGCGGCAACGGCGGCGCCCTTTTGGATCATTTGCCGGTAGATCGGCACGACCCCGCACGAACAGACCGGTAGCGGCAAACCGATCGCCACGCCGCGCAGCGCCTGGCTGACCTTCGAGCCACGGGTCATGCCCTTGAGCCAGTTGTCTGGCATGTAGGCGTGGCACAAGCCGACCAGCAAATAGGCAATCAGCAGCGCCGGAGCTGATTCGAGCGCCAATCGCAAGAACACCTGCGCGGGGCCGCCGTGCTCCCCTTGTGGGAAGTGGTCGTGAATGACATAGCCGAGCACCGCGACGCCGATCGCTGCGCCGAGCACGGACGCTGGCCGGATGCGGCCCTGTTCGCGTGGGGCCGGGATGTGTGCATGCAGCACGACGTGTAGCAGCGAACCGACCAACAGCGACTGCAGCATCGCCAGTGCGTTCTGCGAATCGTCGGTGAGCACCGAGCCGCCGAGAAAGTAGCCGAACAAGGTCGCGACGATGCTGGCGACGGTGATCAGCACGGCGGGCAGCACGCCGAGGGTGCGCGGCACGATCCACCAAATGCCGAGGCCTTCGGGGATGCGGTGCAGGATGACGGCCCACGCGGTCAGTTCGTGGGTTTCGGCATGGAGGTGCCCCTTGTGCGCGTCGCCGCCAACATTGAGGAACAAGCCATCGAGCGTGGCGTGCGCGGCGATGCCCAGCACCGCCAGGACGATGACCACGCGTCGCATGCCTGGATGGCCGTGATGCAGCGTGCGCTCGGCAACGGATGGCAAGATGAAGCCAAGCAACGCGAGCGGCAACACCAGCCAGCCCGCTTGTTCGGCTGACTCCGGCAGTAGGTGCAGCAACGCGAAGCCACTGATCGTGATCAGGCAGAAGCTGTCGAGCACTACGGTCGACCACGTGTGCGAACGCAGCAGCCAGACCATCAGGGGGCCGGCACACAACGCCAGAAACCCGAGTGCTAGAAACGACTCGGACGTCAGGTTTGCGGGGATCGGGGAGCTAAGGAAGGACAGCACGCGGCGGCAGACTAGGACAACTGGGTCGACACCAACAGGCTAGTCCGGGTGCAACTGCCGCCTGAGGGCCGCTTGCACGGTGCCGCGGGCACGTGCAAGTCGCGACCGCACGGTGCCAACGGGGACCTCGAGCCGCTCGGCGATGGTGCCGTAATCGAGCCCGGTTTGCTCGTAGAGGGTCAGGGCCTGGCGTTGCTCGCTCGGCAGCGTGTCGATGCAAGCCGCCAGCTGCTCGCTGGTTTCGTGGGCGATGGCGATGTGCAGGGGATTGTCGCAACCCTCGTGCAGCTCGCAGTGCGCCGATGCGATGTGTTCGTGTTTGCGGCGGCGGGCGGCGGTTCGTCGCAAGTGCAGGCAGCGGTGGATGACCGTGCGAGTCAGCCACTGGGCCAAGTGCGGTGGTGGGCTCTGTTGCCGCCAGAGTGCGACCAGGCCTTCCTGAACGGCATCGTCGGCGAGGTGATCGCAGCCGAGCAGGCGCCGCGCGATGGCTCGCAGTCTAGGGAGGTGTGCGGTGAGCTTGGTGCTGGCGGTGGGGTCCAGGTGGCTGGTGGAACTGCTGGTGGGGCACGGCATCGGCGGCGAACATACGCGCAAACCGCGGATGGTTACCGGGAACTCTTGGCTAGTTCGCTTTGTCCAGTTTGTTGGAACTGCCTACCCGCAAGCGGCACCTTGTCGGCATGCATGTCGATGCTCGAGTTGGTTTGGTGACACGGTTGGTTGCGCTTGGCGCGATCGGGCTGCCAGGAGTGGCTGCCCAGGATGTTGGCGCGAAGAATATTGGCGCACAGAATATTGGCGCACCAATTATTGGCGCACAGAACGTCGACCCAGAGCATGTCGGGCACCGTCACCAAGAGTTGGCATTGCCACAGACGACGGGACCTTTCGACAAGCTCAACATCAGTCTCGATCTGCTGTTCGCCATTGGGAGCTCGACCGAGCGAGATGCGCAATTGATTCAGTTGCAGGGCGGAGAACACGACCCGCGGCGCCGTGGCCTGACCATGCAGCAGGCGGAGATCCAGCTAAATGGCACCGTCGACAACTGGTTTACGGCGCAAGGCGTCTTGGTGTCCTTTCTCGATCCGGAGGGCGAAACCGTAGTGGAGCTCGAAGAGGCGTTTTTGCAGACGACCAACCTGCCGCATCGCTTCCAAGCGAAGGTGGGCCACTACTTCACGGAGTTTGGTCGCCTCAATCCACTGCACCCGCACGCCTGGGACTGGCAAAGCCAGCCAGTGATCCTGACGCGCGTATTTGGGCCGGAAGGCATGCGCGCACCGGGAGCGCGGTTGTCGTGGTTGGCGCCGACCCATCGTTATTTGGAGTTCTTCATCTCCGGACAGAATGCGAACGGAGAGACGATGACCAGCTTCGGTTCGAGTGACGAGGCGTATGCCGAACGACCCGTCGGCGGGCGCTTCTTTGGTCGCACGGACACCGATGCTCGATCGATCGACGACATGGTGTGGAGCGGTCGGGTGGCCACGACCTTCGAATTGGATCAGGAGTCGGCACTCGGATTTGGTGCGTCGGTAGCGTTTGGTGGCAACGCAACGGGTGGCGGACAGGCGACGATGATTTCGGGGGTCGACTTCGTCTACCAATGGCGGCCGGCGCCAACGGATCCCGGTTCGGCGTTCTTGCGGCTGCAGGGTGAGTATCTGTATCGCGACTTCGAAACCGCCGCGCAGGTCGACGCGACGGGGCCCAGCAATGTCGCGATCCCCAGCGCGACCCTGCGTGATCACGGTGGCTATTTGTATGGCCTGGTCGGGTGGGACAATGGCTTTGCCGCCGGTCTACGCTGCGAATACGCGACGGGTTCTTCGGCGAGCTATGTGGGCACTGGAACGTTCGGTCGCAACGCCGATGCGTTTCGCGCAGATCGCATCCGGATCTCGCCGCTCGTGCAGTACCAGGTGTCGCCGTTCACCCGCATGCGGCTGCAATACGATTACGACGACAGTGCGCACCTAAGTGGCTCGGCGCATTCCGTGTGGCTTGGATTCGAGGTGCTGCTTGGCGCCCAGCCGCCGGGCCGGGTCGGCCGGGATGGTTTGTCTGGCTGCAGTTGTCGGTAGCGCCGGGATGCCTGACCGCTAGGCAGTCGTGACTTCGCGGCTGCGCTTGCGCTCGCTGCCATACTCGCGAACCTTGTCGGTCATGCGCTTGGCGCGCGCTTCGATGGCTTCGAAGCGATGCTTGGCCATATCCATCGGTTCAAACAAAGAAGCGACAAACCCGAGCCCGAACGCGCCGGCGGCGAGCCATTCTTCGCAGTTCTCTTCGGTGACACCGCTGGTTGGGAACACTCGCAGGAACGGCAGCGGCCCGCGCAACGCCCGCAGGAAGGCGGGGCCGTTGGACGGACCAGGGAACAGCTTCACCAGGTCGGCGCCGGCCTTGTGCGCGGTCATCATTTCTGTCGGTGTGAACGTGCCAGGAACCGATACCAGATCGTGTTGACGACAGAATGTGATGATCTGGGGATCGGTGACGGGAGAGACCAGGAACTGCGCGCCGGCGGCCATCGCCTGCTTGGCGTCGTCGACGGTCAGCACGGTGCCGGCGCCGATCGTCAGGTCTTGCCCATCGTGGTTGGCTTGCGCTCGCAGGTCGGCGATCTGCTCAAGGCAGCCGGGGGTGGTCATCGTGATCTCCACGATGCGGAAGCCGCCGCGGATGGCAGCATCCATTGCTGGTCTGACGGCTGTCTCGTCGTCTGTGCGCAAGATGGCCGAGCAGCGGTGCTTGGCGAACGATTCGAGTACGGCGGCGCGGGGAGAGAGCATGATCCGGCGTGGTTCGAGTTGGTTGGGGAGAGCGTCAGGCAGGAGTGCTGCCCGGTTGCTAGCATAGAGCGCGCGCCGGCCCGGCGCGAAGGATACGTTGCGAACGTGGATGACTTGTGGTGTCGATTGGTGGTCGTTGTGCGGGCAGCCGCGGCAGTGATTTTGTCACTGGGGTTTGTCGTATCTCAGGAACTGTCCACTCCCATGGGGGATCCGGAGGGATTGCCCAGAACCGCGAAGCAGGTTGCGCGCCACGGCATCACCTGGACGTTTGCCGGCGAGCATGTGGTCGGAACGTTCGCAAATGGGGATCCATGGGTGCTCGGCCCGGCTGAGATCATTCGCATTGAGCCGGCGACGCAGCAGGCAAATGGGCGCGTGCGACACGGTTCGATGATCAATCCGGACCCGAGTAGCGACGTGCAGGGCTACGACAGCGAGTTGTTCGGCCCGGACACCCTGAAGCGATACGACGCGAAGTTGAACGTGGCTTTGGGGGTCAGTGCGTTGCAACCATTGCTACTGGCACCTGCGCAGAGCCTGGTCTCGGTCGAGAGTCGGGCAACCAGTTCTGAGGCACCCATTCTGCAGAAGGCGGCCGTGCTGACGTGTGTTGGCACGTTGCCGGCACCAGATGCGTTTCGGCCGCCCTACGTATCTGGGGACAAGGCTATGCGGTTTCGCGCCGCAGATCTCGACTTCTCCTGCTTGCGCGCTCTGCAACCGGTCGCAGACGTGCCCTTGATCGAGACGATTGCCGAACGCTTCGACCGTCTGTGGCTCGACCACATCCCCGGTTGGATTGCGCGCTACGTGCACCCGGCGGACAATATGCCGGACTACGGCCGCGACATCGCTTCGTTGGTGGGCAGCGCTGCGCTGATGCTCAATCTCGATTCCTCCGAGACCCGCAAACGCAGACTGCTGATCAGCGTCGTGCAAGTCGGTCTCGACAACTACGCGGCGCTGCGCGGTGGTTGCCGCTGGCAAGGCATTGGTGGCCACGGTCACGGCCGCAAGTTGCCAATCTTGATCGCCGGGCGCGTGCTCCACGATGAGCGCATGCTCAACGTCGGCCACGACTACGAATCAAAGGCCATCAAGGATGGCGGCAAGGGTGCGTGGTTCGCGGAGGATGGCCAGACGTTCTATGTTCGCGAGACGTCGCCGGGTGTTTGGAACTGGGGCCACGGCAACTACACCGTCGAACATGACGGTTTGCCCGAATGGGGGTTCAGCCACTGCGACCATCCGGATCGCGACGACGTGCGCTGGGATGCGAATCCGTATCGCCGCTGTTGCACCGGCAATGCTTGGCTGGGACAGGCATTGGCGGCGCGCATGATGGGGTTGCGCACGGCTTGGAACCACGATCCGTTTTTTGACTACGTCGATCGCTACGTTCAGGTCGACCACGCCGAAGGTTGGCACTTGTCGTGGGTCAACTGGCACCCGGCACTGTGGGCTGCGTATCGCAGCAAGTTCTGACGGGGTTACTGGAACTCGATCGGAACGTGGGTTCTGGACCGTTTGGTGACGATCACGGTGCGGGTGACGGTGCCGTGGGTTGGCGAACGCACGGTCAGGGTGTACGAGCCAGCTGGGAACACGGCCGCGAGTCGGTTGGTGCTTAGCGGTTGCAGGGTGCCAGCCTCGGCAATGCGGGCTGCGCCCGATCCGTCCCACGCCATCGTCATTGGCGTGACGTCGTTGCCGCTTGCGTCAGTGAGTGAGAACGTGCCGCCGCGGCGCGTGCGGTTGGGCGCGAAGACATCGACTTCGATCGTGCCACCGAACGTGGCGTCGTAGGTTGCGGACAAACCTTCGGGCGGCACAGTGACCTGGTAGTTGCTTGGCAGCAGGTAGACGCCGCCTTGCGCGTTGTGCACGTCGTGGATGGATAGTTCGTATTTGCCCGGCGGGATGTGCAAGACGAATGGTTCGTCACTGGCGTTGCGTTGCGTGGCGAGGCGGAAGGCGACGCCCACGGGCAGCGGTTGCCAGGTGAACATGGCGTTGAGCAGCACTGGCTTGCTTTGCAAGTGGATGCGCACGTCGCTGAGTTCTTGCGCCGCAAGCGTCAGCGCGACCACGGGTGGTCGACCAGTTGCTGGCAATTCAATCCATGGCGAGGCGTGCACGTTGTGGCGGCTACGAACGCGGACCGGCCCTGGTTTGAGGGTGACCTGTAGCGAGCCAGTTGCGTCGGTGCGCCATCGAAACTCGTCGATGTCGATCCATGCCCGGGGAACTGGCTTGCCCTGATCGAGAGCTTGCAGCGTGATGAGTTCACCGGGCGCAGTCAGTTCGACATGTCCAGGCGCGGTGGCCACGGCGGTGGGTTCGCCAGCGAGCAGCAGGGGCCGTTCGGCAGTCGCCATGAACTGGAACTGTTCGCCGGTTGCGAGATGCAGCGAGAACGTTCCGTCGGCGTTGGTGCGGGTGCGGCCGCCGGGCACGATGCGCTGGCGGTCGGTCCAATGCAGCAGGTAGTGCCATGCTGGTTTGCTTGCCTGAGCTGGCCCGGCATTGATCCAGACGTTCGCTAGCGGTTGGCCGTTGGCGAGCGCTGCGCGACCGGTGACGACGCTGGTTGGGCCAAGTTGCAGGTCGGGCAGGTCGCGTGGCATGCAAAACTCACCTTCCACCCGCTGCGACGCCGGCACCAAGTCCGCACGTGATTGGCGCGCGTCGCGGCGGGCGAGATCCTCCATCGCGCTCGAGCTGGTGGGCCAGCTGTTGTCGACGGCGAAGAGGCTTTGGCCTCTGTCTTGGAACGTTGCTTGGGTCACGTCCGCCACCAGCAGCAACGGAACGGCTGGCGGCACACGAATCTGGTAGAAGCCATCTTCGTCGCAGACCGTGCGCGCCCGCAACGGTTCTCGTGGTCCGTCGGCGTCCCACATGAAGGCGCGCATCCTGGCGAGGATGCCGTTGCCGTCGGGGTCGACGACGCGGCCGCGCAAGATCGCCGTCGCTTCAACCGCCAAGGTCATCTGGCCGGTGTGTTGCAAGGGCGCCGTGCGATGCTCGGCGTGCGGGATGCGGTAGTTGGGGTCAGCCGCCGAAACGCGCAAGTGTTGCATTCCCGGGTTGCGGGCACCGGGCGGTGGCACGAAGCGAAACGCGCCATCAGCATCGACGGCGCCGTGCACTTCGAGCCGACCTTCGAAGGTGATCGACAACGGGGCGCTCCATGGAACGTTCGTTCGCATGCCGACGAGCTGCACCGTCCATTCGCTGGGTTGGTCGGGTTGTGGTTCGTTGGCCGTGAGTGCTTGCCGTTCTACTTTGGATGCCGCGGCACGATCCGGAACTTTGGAGCCAGTCGCCTGGGCTTGCTCTTGGGTGACCGCGCGCGAACCGTTCGCATTGGGCGTCGGCGGGGCGTCCGGTAGCTGCAGCAGCCAGCCAAGCACGAGAAGCGCTGCCACGGCCAACACTGCGAGCAGCGCCGCGCGGATCGTGACGCCGTGGATCGTGTCGCCGTCGTTGGTGACGCCGTCGTTGGTGACGCCGTCGTTGGGCGAGGAAGCGTCTTTCGAGGAAGTGTTTTTTGGTCCTGGCACCGTACGGCAAGTTAGGTGGATTGGGTGCGGCCGTGGGGGTGGGCTTGGTCGTAGACGTCGCGGAGGCGGCCGATGGAGACGTGGGTGTAGATTTCGGTGGTGACCAGGCGGGCGTGGCCTAGCAGTTCTTGCACGGTGCGGAGGTCGGCGCCGCGGTCTAGCAGGTGGGTGGCGAAGGAATGGCGCAGGCCGTGCGGGGTGAGGCGGGATTGTAGGTCGGCCCTTTTGGCGCGGGCTACGACGGTGTTGAAGATCCAGCGGGCGCTCAGGCGCTTGCCGCTGCGGTTGAGCCAGAGCGCGCCGTCGTCGAAACGCTTCGCTGTGCGCAACAGGTCCTTGCGGGCTGGTAGCCAGGCGTGGATCGCTTGCAGGGCTTGCTTGCCGAGCATCGCGATGCGTTCCTTTTGGCCTTTGCCAATGACGCGGCAGATGCCTTCATCGAGATCGAGCGCGTTGAGACTCATGGTTGCACACTCACTGACGCGGCAGCCAGTTGAGTAGAGCGTTTCGAGGATCGCCTGGTCGCGGCGACCTTGGGGCGAATCGTCGAATGGTTGCGATAGCAATTGGTCGACTTCGGGGGACGTCAGGAACCTTGGGATGCGCTTTTCGGCTTTGGGGCCTTTGATCAATTTGGCCGGGTCTTTGTCGATGTGGCCTTCGCGCTGCAGCCAACCAAACATGCCGCGGATGCTGGCGAGCTTGCGTTGCACGCTGGTGGCCTTGAGGCCTTGCTCTTCGAGCTCGACGAGGTAGCGGCGTAGCTGGAGGCGCGATACTTCGGCAATCGTGCGCTCGGTTTCGCCGAGCCAGCGGGCAAACGAACGCAAGTCGGTACTGTAGGCCCGGAGGGTTGCCGGGCTCTTCTGCCGCTCGTTGCGCAGCCACACCATGTACTTGTCGAGCAGTTCCACGTTGAGTCGCTGGCAACAGACTGGCACACTCCGCCGCCCTTTGCATGCCCTACCTCGGTGAGTTCGCGTCGCTTCTGACAGCCTTGTGTTGGCTGGGAAGCAGCCTCGCGTTCGCCGTGGCCGGTCGCGAAGCAGGCGCTCAGCCACTCAATCAGTTCCGATTGTATGCCGCGCTGCCGCTGTTGTTCGTGCTCGGCTTCGTGCTGCTCGGTCAAAGTTGGCCGAGCGATGCGTCGTGGCAACGCCTGTCGCTGATCGGTTTGTCGGGCGTGCTCGGGCTTGTCATCGGCGACTACGGCTTCTTCCACGCACTTGCGACGATTGGGCCGCGGTTGGCGTCCGTGATCATGTCGCTGTGGCCGGCGTGCACCGTCGCCATCAACCTGTTGCGCGGTCAGGCGCCGACAACGGGTCAGTTGTTCGGTATCGGCTTGACGGTGGCCGGCGTGGCGATGGTGTTGCTCGGTAAGCGCGGCGGTGCTTGGCGGCCCGACCTGACTCCGCGCCAGTGGCTGTGGGGGTGCATCGGCGCGTTGGTCGGGGCACTCGGGCAAGCCTCGGGGTTTGTCATGGCGGAAGTCGCGATGCACCAAGGCCCGGATCTGCCGGCAGGTATCGACCCGTTGTTGGTGACCATCGTTCGCATGTGTGCCGCGACGATTGCGATGCAGCTGATCGTAGCAGTGCAGCGCCAGCCGTTCGCGATGGTCAAGATTCTGCGCAATCGCAAGGCGTTGATCGCGGCCTGGATCGGGGTTGTCTGCGGCCCTGTGCTCGGCGTCTGGATGTCGATGGTTGGCGCGTCACGAGCGCAGGACACGGGGGTCGCGTCGGCGCTGATGGCGACGACGCCGATATGGATGTTGCCAGTGGCGATCTGGTTCTACAAAGCACGCGTTGGCATGCTCGGCATGTTCGGCACGGTGTTGGCAGTCGGCGGCGTCGCGGTGTGCTTTCTCCAGGGCTCGTAGAGCGGCTGGAGCACGCAGTTGCGGGGTGCGCCAATTGCGAGGTGCGCCAATTGCGGGGTGCCACAGTCGCGGGGTGCTTCAGCCGCGGGGTGCCCCAGTCGCGGGGTGCTACAGTCGCGGCGTGCCACAGTCGCGGGGCGCTACAGTCGCGGGGCACCACAGTCGCGGCGTGCGAACTACGCGCTGACGCGGCCCCGTTGGTAGGCCATGGTCATCAGTCGCTCGATGCGTTCTTCGATCGGAGGATGCGTCGAGAACAAGTTGGTCAGGCCGGCGCCGCGGCCGCTCAAACCGCTGAGCGGGTTGACGATCGACAGGCTCGTCGTCACTGGCTGTGGCACCGCTGCGCCGCGTTGCATCAGCTGTTGGCCATAGCTTTGCAGCTTGGCCAAGGCGTTGGCGAGGCCTTCCGGATCGTTGGTCAATTTGGCAGCGTAGTCGTCGGCGATGTATTCGCGCGAACGGCTGATGCCGGCCTGGATCATCACGGCCCCGATGGGTGCCAGGAATGCCATCAACAATGCACCGAGACCTGAACTGCCGCCTTCGTCGTCGCTGTCGTGCGACAGGCCGCCGAAGATTGCCGTCCATTGCAGGATCGATGCAACCGACGTGATTGCCGCTGCAGTTGCCGCGGCGATCGTCGCGATCAACGTGTCGCGATGCTTGACGTGCGCCAATTCGTGGGCGAGCACACCGCGCAGTTCGCGTTGGTTGGTCAGGCGCAGCAAGCCTTCGGTCACGGCGACGACGGCGCGCTCTGGATTGCGGCCGGTTGCGAACGCATTGGGCGTCGCGTCCGGAACGATCGCAACCTTGGGCATCGGCAGGTCGGCGCGGTTGGCGAGTTCTTGCACCAGGCCGAACAGCGCTGGCGCTTCGTGTTGGTCAATGACGCGAGCTCGGCTCATGCGCAGCACGAGCTTGTCCGAGTGGAAGAACGCGGAAACGTTCATGACTACGGCGAGCGCAATCATGATGCCGAGCATGGTGGGGCTGATGGCGCCGCCGATCGCGATGAGCAGGACCGACAGGGCGCCCAGCAACAGGATCGTCTTTAGCTGGTTGGCCATGTAGTGATGTGGGTAAGACTCCGGTGGTGGTGGGACAAGGGCAGCCGCGGGTCCAATCTGAGGAAGAAGTTGCGTGTGACAACGGCGGCTGGCAGGTCGCTGCCCATGCCTTTACAACGAATGCGCCCAGTAATTACTCCGGTCCAGATCCCGGTTGGCGGGCGCCTACGGCATCGCGCCAACGAGCGTGTGTTCGCTGACGTGGGCAAGCCGGATCGCGCGCAAGCCGAGTAGCACCAGCAGCAACGCGGCCAGCATCGTGCGTTCGCCGATCAGGAATGCCAGCCACCCGCGGTCGGGAATGCGGATGCCCTCATTCAGTAGCAGCAGCGAGGCTTCCGCTTGTTGCCCCAACACCGACTTGCCGGTGATCATGCGGCCGAGCAAGCTGGTGCGGTAGGAATGGCGCAGGAAGGCGCGCACGTGGTTTAGCTGGAGTTCGTCGGGAGCACCGACGAACTCCATCAGCGCGATGGCATCGCCAGTCGCGCGGATGTCGGACCAGTCGTGTTGTGGATACGTCGTGAAACCACCGGGGCGGGTCAGCGACTGGGCGCGCGCTTCGGTGATCCAGTGCCGCATCAGCAGCTCGTGCAGCTCGTCGCGGTGCCGTAGAACCATGTCGCGGCGACCCAGCCGATCAAGCCAACCGGCCAACAGCTTCGCTTGCCCCAGGGCATCAATTTGCTGGCCGGGTTGCGGCCACGACGCATCGATGCGTTGCACCAGGTGTTCACGTTCTTGGCCCGTCAGTTCTCTACTGGCGAGCAGGCAATCCAGCAGGTAGTCGTTGCTGGGCGCATGGCTCAGGGGGCCATTGCGCTCAAGTAGGTTATTGAGCCTCGCCGGTGTGAAGTCCGTGGTTGCGAGTAGCGCAAGCTGCTCGCCATCGAGTAGGCCGAGTCGAGCTGCCGTTGACCAGACCTGTGGGTGCACGGTGCTCTTGTTGACGCTCACTTGGGCACGCACTTCGGCTGACCAGGGACGGGAGGGCAGCTCGGCCTCAGCGACGACGGCTGCGGCGACGCGTTTGCGAACCTCGGGCATGGCTGGCAGTTGCTCGCCGGTGGCTTCGAGCGCGTGGCCGAGGACCTGGGCTGAGGACCAGTAGGTGAGGTTCTCGGGACTGAGCCAGAGGGAGTTGAGATGGCTGCGAACGCGCGCTTTGGTATCGGATGGCAGCTCAAGCGAAGTGGCACCCAGTAGTGGCAGCACCAAGAACAGGAACATCCCGATACCTGGATCGAGGTGGCGGGATTGCTGCGCGACCAGCAAGCATGCGCAGACCGTGCCGAGCCACAGCACCCAACCGACACCGCTGTGCCCGAACAGAGAGTCCCCATCGAAGATGATGACGCTGCCGAGCCAAGCCCAGCAGCCAAACACGGCGGCGAGCAACAGCAGGATGATTGCGCGACCAATCTGGACCGAACTGGCGACGCCCGAGCGGGCCGTTTGGCCGATGTGCCAGGTCATGATCAGCATGCCGACGATCAATCCGAGGGTGACCAGATGGGTCGCTGCGTTGCTGCCTGCGATCCAGAAGGTCGCCATCGCCGCGATGCCAAGCAAACTACCGATCGCGGGCAGCAGCGTCAGGAAACTCGTGTTGTTCTTGGTCGCGCGATCCGACGGTTTCGGTTGGTCTCGATAGGTTGCCGGGTCGACACCGCGTAGGCCGCGGCCAAATGCCACGATGGCGCCGACGAGCAGAACGAACGGCATCCCCAACGTGGTCAGCAGCGACTTGCCAGAGGCTCCGCCTGCCGGCACGCCGGGCAGGATGCTGGCGGCTTGCCTGCCGAGTGAGCGCTGGCTGGTGCTCGCGTCGCCCTCACGATGCGGGCCTCGGGCCTGGTTGGCTTGCTTCTTGTCACTCTGCTGGTGACTGGCAGTCTGTTGGTCCCTGTCAGTCTGCTGGACCCTGTCAGTCTGTTGGTCACTGTCAGTCTGCTGGACACTGTCACGCTGCTGGTCACTCTGCTGCGAGTCATCGGCGGCGTCCGCGGAGTTGGCTGCCGCCGCCGCGGCCAGGCGCTGCGCAATGCCGGCAGAGAACTGCGCTGCATCCGGACGCCGCGGCGCGAACATGGCGCGCAGCTCACCTTCTTCGAGCATCGTCGTGCTCTGGTTCTCTTCGTGGTTGCGGCTGGTCATTGGGAGCCTCCTGCCATGCTGGCGTGGATTCGTTGTGCTTGTTCGCGCAGGGCGCGACGGGCTTGGTAGAGGCGCCCTTCAACGGCCTTCTCGGTCAAGAACAGCAGCGCGGCGACTTCGCGGGTGCTCGCCTCATCGAGGTAGAACATGCGCAGCACGGTTTGGTGTTCGGTGCGCAGTTCGGCAAACGCGGCGCGCAAGGCATTGAGACGCTCGTCCCCTTCATCCTGGTGGATTGGAGCCGCGAGGTGATCGGCCTCAGGTAGCTCGACCTGCCGCATCTTGTGGATCTTGCGACGCGTCTGGCGCTGCAGGTTGGCGGCAATGCCGCGCAACCACGGGCCGACGATGCGACTGTCCTTACGGCTACCGCGCAGGCGCTCGATGCTTAGCCAGGCTTCGCAGAAGGTGTCCTGCGCGAGTTCTTCGGCCTCGGCCCAGTTGGAACCCCACGAAGCCAGCAGGCCCACCAGGGGGCCGCGGAATCGTGCGATCCACTGCTCCAAGGTCGGGTCGAGGGAAGGTGTCATTGCTGAGGATTGTCCGGGGTGGCCGCAACCCCTCGCAGTTTCTCAGATGTTTTCCTCAGGCGCGCCCGGCTTGGCAATCGTGGCTACCACCGGCCCGCCGGGGCTGGCCGCGAACGGGTGTGCAGGTCCTGTGTACCAGTTGCTGCAAGTGCGCTGATGCGAAAGCTCTAGAGCGCGCTCAGCAGCGACTCAAGGCGCGCCATCGTGTGGTCGCCCATGTGGCCAATACGGAACGCCTTGCCCTTCAAGTCGCCGTAGCCCTTGTCCATCTTGAACCCAGCTGCAGCGGCCTGTTTGGCCAGGGCTTCGACATCTTGGCCGCCGGCATCGATGCAGCTGACCGTCGGCGAGCGTGCGCCGGCGTCGCCGACGAATGGTCGGAATCCCTTCGACTCGGCCCAGGCGAAGGTGCGTGACTGCAGGTCGAGGTGGCGCTGCCAGCGGTTCTCCATGCCTTCGTTGGCGATGCGATCGAGCTGACGTTGCAGTGCGTAGACCAGTGGCACACACGGTGTCGCGAGCGTCTTGCCGTCGTTGGTGTCCTTGATCGCCTTGGGCAAATCGAGCAGGAAGCCGCGCTCCTCGATCTTCTCGGCACGCGCGAGAGCCCGGTTGCTGACGGCGTAGACTCCAAGTCCCGGCGGCAATGCCAGGCACTTCTGTGTCCCGGCGAAGGCGTAGTCGAGGCCCCAGTCGTCGAAGCGCAATTCGGCCCCGGCTAGGCTGGTCACGACGTCGACGAGGATCAGCGCATCCGGTGCGTGCTCGTGCACCACGGCGCTAAGCGCCTGCAGTGGTTGGATGACGCCCGTCGAAGTTTCGTTGTGGGTGATGCAGACAACGTCGGGCTGGGCGCCGTTCTGGAGGCGTTGTGCCAGGGCTTCCGGGCTGTGTGCCTGGCCCATTGGCATTTCCATGACCTCAGGTGCCCGGCCACATGCCGAGCTGATCTTGGACCAGCGCTTGCCGAACGCGCCGCCGACCAGGTGCAGCGTACTACCGCCGCGTGCGACCAGGTTGCGCATCGATGCTTCCATCAACGCGGTGCCAGCACAGGTTTCGAAGGCGACGTGCTGTTCGGTGAGGAACAGCGGCTTCAGCTTCTGGCAGACGTCTTGCACCGTCGCGACGAACTTCGGGTCGCGATGGCCGAGCAATGGCATCGCCATGATCTGGCGGAGTTCGTCGTCTACTTCGGTCGGGCCGGGGATGAAAAGCACAGGGTGATCGGCCATATCCATGAGCATCATGATTCGGCTCAGGAAAGCAACGAGCTGAAGTTCGGATCCTGCTGCAGCACGGAGACTTCTTGGGCACTCAGAATGTGCGGCAAGATGGCGGCGAGGCTCGGCTCGGCAACAAAGTAGTCGGCTTGGGCGCGGACCGCTTCTCGGGCGACCACGCCGCCGAAGCCAATGAAGCGTGCGACGTGCTCCTTGGTCTCGAGGTCGGTGATGCCATCGCCGACGAACACCATCGGGTGGTGATCCGTGGGCGCCCCTTGCACGATCGGGATCTTGCCGCCGTTTTGCCACAGCGGCGATTCATGGTCGAAGTCACGGTAGCTGCCGTCGTCGTGGAACAGCAGCGGCACGGCGTGCACGTGCTCTAGCGGCACCTGCAAGTGGCGGGCGATGTGCTGCACCGGGATCAGCAGGCCGCCGGAGACGATGCCGATGTGCTTGCCGAGGGACTGCAGTGCCGCGATGGTCGCCTTCGCATCCGGCACGAGGTTCTTGACGTAGACCTTGCCGATTGCTTCCAGCTGAACTCGCTGCGGGGCAAGCTTGCTCAGTCGAGACTCATAGACCTCCGCCAGCGGCAGGGTGCCGTTCATCGCCTGCGTGGTCAGTTCGGCGATGTCATTGCGCAGTTCTGGATCGGCGAACTCCAGCAGCTCGTCGATGCCTTCGATCGACGAAAGCGTCGAGTCACAGTCGAAGTAGACCGCTCGGAATGGGGGGCTGCCGGTGGTGGGCGTCACAGGTGCGTTCTGCTTGCTGGGTCGTTGCTGGGAATCGTCTCGGCGAAGCGGCTGTGCCAACACCTGGGCTAACGCCTGGGCCAACGCCTTACGAGACGCCTCGGGCGAAGCTCGCCTTAGCGCACGACGTGCGCGCTGACGATGGACGAGATGCTCTGCACCTTTTCGCGCAAGTCGGTCGGAATGTTGCCGGCGAGGTTCAGAATGCCGAGCGCGATGTCCTTGTCCTTGCCGGTGCCGATCTGCATGCGTGAGATGTTGCAGCCGGAATCGGCCAGCATGGTGCCGAGCTTGCCGACGACACCGGGTTCATCCCGGTGGAACGTGACCAGCATCGGACCTTCCGGGATCGCATCGATGACGTAGTCATCAAGTTCGACAATGCGGCCGTGGCGTTGGCCGAGCACCGTGCCCGAGGCGATATGCCGTTCGTCGCCGATCAGCGCTTCGACGCGCAGCAGAGACACAAAGTCACGCTTCATCTCGGTCGATTCGAAGTGCACGCGCACGTTGCGTTCCTCAGCGATGCGCTCGGCGTTGACAGTTGTCAGGGTGCCACTGACCGACGCCCGCAGCGCCCCGACGATCATCGCGACGGTCAGCGCTCGGTGCGACGACGCTGGGATCGCGCCTTGCACGCTGAGGCGCAGTGATACCAGCGGGCCTTCGAACGTCTGGGTCAGGAACGACGCGAGGTTTCGCGCCAAGTCCATGTATGGGCCGGCCTGGACCGCATCGGCCGGCGACAATTTGGCGACGTTGACCCCGTTGAGCACGACGCCCTTGTTGACCGCGAGATCGATCTGGCGCGCCATGTCGAGTGAGACGTTGCGCTTGGCTTCTTTGGTGCTCGCACCAAGGTGCGGAGTCAGCACCAGGTTTGGGGCAGTGCGCAAGGGGCTGTCGGCGTCGAGCGGTTCCTTCTCAAAGACGTCCAACGCGGCGCCAGCGAGGTGGCCCTCGTGCAGCGCTTCGCACAGACCCTTCTCGCAAACGATGCCGCCGCGGGCCGCGTGTATGAGGCGCGCGCCCTTCTTCATCGCGAACAGTCGGTCGCGGTTGAGCAGGTGCTTGGTTTGCTTGAGCAGCGGCAGGTGCAGCGTCACGAAGTCGCTGGTAGCCAGCAACTCATCGAGATCGAGCATGCGCACGCCATCCGGCGCCTTGGCTTGGGTGACGAACGGATCGTAGGCCGCGATGGTCATGCCGATGCCGGCTGCCTTGCCGGCGACGACGCGCCCGATCTGGCCGAGACCGACGACACCGAGTTGCTTGCCTTGCAGTTCGACGCCGGTGAACTTCGACTTCTCCCACTTGCCAGCGCGAATCGACGCGTCGGCGGCCGGGATGTTGCGCGCCAGGCTCATCAGCAACGACAGCGCGTGCTCACCGGTCGTGACCGCGGCCGCCTCCGGCGTGTTCATCACGGCGATGCCGCGCTCGGTGCACGCCGGCACATCAATGTTGTCGATGCCGATACCGGCGCGGCCGATCAGCGCGAGGTTGTCGGCGAGTTCGAGACTCTTCCTGGTGACCGTGGTCGCGGATCGAACGACCAGCGTCTCAAAGCCCGGCAGCGTTTCGCGCAGGGTGGCTTCGTCCATGCCCGTCTTGAGCGTGACGTCTCCGACGTCGCGCAGCAGGGCCATGCCTTCCGTTCCTAGATCATCAGCTACCAGAATCTTCGTCATTCGTCTCGCGGTGCGTATTCAGCGTGGCGGGGGCCACTCGTAGTTGTCTTGCAGTCGTGGCGCGCGGCGCCGGTTGTGCGCGGCGTCCGTTGTGCATTTAGCGGGTGCGTTTGTGCAGGTGAGGTAGTGCGCGTTGCGGGCGGTGCCAGTTGTGCGGAACAGTTGTGCGGAACAGCGGGCTAGCGAGCGCCGGTTCCGCGCAGGATCACGGCAACCGTGCGCAGGATGATGTTCACGTCGAACAGCAAGCTCACGTTCTTGATGTAATACAGGTCGTAGCGCAGTTTCTCCTGCGCGTCCTCAATCGAGGCGCCATACGGGTGGCTTACCTGAGCCCAGCCGGTCAAACCCGGCTTGACGGTGTGGCGCAGCGGGTAGAACGGGATGTCCTGCTTGAGCTGGTCGACGAAGTGCTTGCGTTCGGGTCTCGGGCCGACAAAGGACATCTGGCCACCGAGGATGTTGAAGAACTGCGGGATTTCGTCGATCCGGGTCAGGCGCATGAAGCGGCCCACCGGGGTGACCCGCGCATCGTTCTTGGCGGCCCAGACGGGGCCGGACGTGGCCTCGGCGTCCGTGCGCATGGTGCGGAACTTGATCAAGCGAAACACTTCGCCATCTTCGCCGACGCGTTCTTGCAGGAAGAAGATCGGGCCGCGGCTGGAGACCTTTACCGCGAGTGCCGCCAAGCAGAAGATTGGCAACGACAAGATCACTCCGACCAGCGACACCAGGATGTCGAGCACGCGCTTGAGTGCCAGCGTCAGGGGCGCCTTGGCGAAGCCGCGGCCGTAGATCAGATAGCTCGGGCGCATGCTCTCGACGGCCAGCTTGCCGGTGAGCCGCTCGTACATCGCTTCTTTTTCTTCGATGATGACGCCGTCCATGCGGCACTTCAGCAGCGCGTCGACCGGGAACCTACCGCGGCGTTCTTTGAGCGCGACGATCACGCGGCTGATGCCTTCGTCGCGGCACTTGGTGTGCAGGCACTCCAGGGTGCCGATCCGCGGTGGGTCGGTTGCGCGGATCTCAAGCGGCGCCTGGCCTGCTTCTTCGATGATCCCGAGCATTTCGAACCCGGCCATCGGGTTGTCCTGGATCATGCGCGCCAGGCCGAGGGCCTCGGGCGACGACCCGAGCACGATGACCCGTTCTCCGAAGCGCCACTTGTAGAAGAACCAGTGGAACGCGTGGCGGTAGATGAATACCAACACGAAGGCGATGCCGACCAGCAGGATCAGCTTCCAGGTCTCGCCGTTGAGGTCCTTGATTCCCGGTAGGTAGAACAGCGTCCCGGCAAACAGTGCCAGGAATCCGATCATCACCAACGCATAGCCGTAGCTGTGCACCAAGCGGTTGGCCAGGCTGGCCCGGTTCTGCGAGACCTTCCAGTCGTAGAGGTCGTTGTAGCTGAGGGATGCCTGGCAAATGATCGCGATCGTCAGGCTGGTCAGCAGGCCGCGCCACAGGTCGGGCGACGGCTCGAACAGCAGGAAGCTGTCGGTGCTGAGCGGCGGCACGCTGGTCCCGACCAGCACGACGGCGACGAACAACAGGGTTTCGCTAAACAGAAGCAGCAGCTTGCGCCGCGGAATCATCTGTTCTGCAAGGGTGACCATGGAGTAGGTGAGCGAAAGCGTTCTAGCTATGTAACTCGGCGAATGAGGAAGTGTTGCGCGCGATTTGCGGGAAGACCCTAGGCCATGGCTCGCAGCAGTCCAGCAACGGTATGCCTCGAAGTGCTGAAGATCGGCAGACCGATGGTCGTAGCTGTCGCGGCGCCGCCAACGCACGGTGATGACGTCGATCCGGAGGACTCGCGCGCGCGGTCGCAAGGACGCTTCGAGGCGTCGCAAGCTACGTTCGATGCGATCGAGCTGGCCCTTGCTGACACAGCGTTCGGGGGCCGGATGGTCGCGACGTGCCTTGACCTCGACGGCGCAGTAGGTGCGACCGCGCCGTGCCAGGATGTCAATCTCGCCGCTCGGCAACGCCAGGTTGCGCGCAACAATGCGATACCCAGACCGTCGCAGCGCGCGGCATGCGAGGTCTTCACCGTGTTGACCGGATGTTTGGGTGGCATTGCGGGCCGGGTGATTGCGAGCCGGAACGCTGCTACTTACCCGTTTCCGCTGCCGGTTCGTCACGAACGATGCGCGATACCGCGCTGCGATCGAACGTGATGTTGGCGTCGCCCGCGCGGATCGTGACCGTCTTGTCGTCCAGCGCGCTGACGACGCCGTGCATGCCGCTGAGCATGACGACCGATTCGCCGACCCGGATCGCGGACAGCAGTGCCGCTTGCTCCTTCTTCCGCTTGCTCTCCGGGCGGATCATCATGAAGTACATCAGCACTGGCAGCGCCAACATCATCCACATCATCTCGTCGCTGGCGCACGGACCCGTGGCTGCGGGCTTCTTGGGGTCGTTCGGGTTGATCGGGCTCGGAACCCCGGTATTGGAGCCGTTGGTGCCACCGGTGGTCCCCGTCGGGCCAGCTCCAGTTGGGCCAGCACCGGTTGGGCCGGTGCCGCCGGTGACGCCCGTGGGGGTTTCGGGTCTCGATTGCGGATCCTGGATCGAACGGGCGAAAGCGAAGGGAATGAAGTAGGTCAGTTGCGACATCGGCTGGTCGGTCGAGAGCCGGGCTCTCGGAGTTTCCGTCGGGAACGGCTTGGAAATTGGGCCAGCAGTATAGGGACCGAGCGCCTTGTGTTGCAGGCAAAGAAGCGCATCCTGTGCGACCCGCGGTTAATACTGGGGTCCAATTCATGCGAGTTCTTGTAGCGATGTCCGGTGGTGTCGACAGCAGCGTGGTCGCCCTGATGCTCCAGCAGCAAGGCCACGACGTGGTCGGTGTATTCATGCGCAACGGCGTGGCAGGCAAGTCTGCCCAGGAGAAGTCGTGCTGTTCGGCGAGCGACGCGCGCGACGCTTCGGTGGTAGCGGATCGATTGGGCATCCCTTTCTACGCGGTGGATTACGAGCAGGAGTTCGCCCGGCTGATGGATCATTTCGCGGCGGAATACCGCGCCGGCCGGACGCCAAACCCCTGTGTGTTGTGCAATCAGGACCTGAAATTCGGGCACCTTTTCAAGCTCGCCGACGATGTTGGCGCCGAAATGGTCGCGACTGGACACTACGCGGTGCAAAAAGACGGCGAGCTGCACCTGGCGGCCGACGCCGACAAGGACCAGACCTATTACCTGTTTGGCGTCGATCGCGCCGCGCTCAAGCGCACGTTGTTCCCGCTGGGTGGCATGACCAAGGCCGAGGTGCGCGCCGTCGCCAGCGAAGCATCCTTGGTGACCGCCGAGAAAGCCGAGTCGATGGATATCTGCTTCGTGACCAGCGGCGACTACCGCGACGTCGTGCGCACCCGGGGCGGCGCCGGCAAGCCGGGCAAGTTCTTGGACGCGTCGGGCCAAGTGCTGGGCGAGCACAGCGGTCTCGATGGCTTCACGATTGGCCAGCGCAAGGGTTTGCCCGCTCTGGGCACGCCGCACTACGTCGCCGCGATCTCGCCCGATTCTGGCGATGTCACGTTGGTGCCGCGCGAAGGCCTACAGAAGAACGTCATGTTCGTCGACGGCGTGCACTGGCTAGTCGACGCACCCACCGACGGCGAGTCCTTCGCCAGCGACGTCAAGGTCCGCGCCCGCCACGAACCGGTCCAAGCAACCATCCACCCGGAAGGCAAGAAGGCGCGCGTCGAGTTCTCCGAACCTGTCGAAGCCATTACCCCCGGCCAAGCCGCCGTCTTCTACCGCGGCAGCCAGGTGCTGGGCGGTGGCTGGATCGACGGCTCCGCCTAGCCGGATCTGCGTACGGTACCCGGTTCACACCACAGATTCGGCGCAGGCGCCGAATCTGTGGTGTGAACCGGGTACGGTACGCAGATCTAGATGCTGCTGCGGAGGCCAGTGCCTGGGCGGAAGCCGACCGTGCGTGAGGCGGCGATCTGGATCGGTTCTTTGGTGCGCGGGTTGCGGCCCATGCGGGCCTTGCGCTGCTTGACGGAGAAGGTGCCGAAGCCGACGACCTGAACTTCGCCGTCCTTCTTCAGTCCTTCCTCAACTGCCATCAGGAACGCGTTTACGGCGCGTTCGGCGTGGGCTTTGGAGCACTCGGCGCCGAGATTCTTCTGCACGCCGGCAATCAGTTCTGCCTTGTTCATGGTGTCGTTCTGGATGGGTGTCGGCGAGAGAATGGAGCGCTGCGACCATACGCCAGCCTGGCTTCTGGCCGCAAGCGTTCCGGGTGCTCAGGGGGTATGGCGTCCGATTCTTCAGACGATTCGTGGTCGTCGGCTCAAGTTGGCCTTGGCAGGGACCGATGAGTGCGGGACCGGGGCAGGACCGCCTCGGACACCCCAGACTTCGAACGAGGAAACTATGAGGATTGCGGCCACCGCTGCCACCCTGTTGTTCGCTTTGACCGCCTGCTCGACCACCGAGAGGGCAGTCAGCCCTTATCAGCAGCCAAACGCGCTGATGAGCACAGAGATCAACCAGCGCATCGATCAGATCCCGTATCAGCATCGTGATGAGCTGGTGCAAAACCTTCTTTGGCTGGCGCAGACCGGCGAGCAGACCATTCCGGCGCTGATTGCCGGTCTCAACAGCGAAAATCCGAAGGTTCGGAGTTCGTGTTGCTGGGTGCTCGGGCGACTGCGTGACCGGCGCACCGTGCCAGCACTGCAGAGCCTGGTGAGAGACAGCGAGACCAGTGTTCGTATGGAAGCCTGCCGCACGCTTGTGCTGATGGGTGACCTCGAACAATCGCCGAAGCTGATCGAAGGCCTCGACAGTGACCGCAAGGAAGTCCGCTACATGTGCCACGAAGCACTGAAGACGGCGACCGGTCACGACTTTGGCTACGACCATCTGAATCAGGATCAGCAAGAACTACAGTTCGCTGTGCTTCGCTGGCGTCAGTGGTGGGGCGAATACGGTGGCGACACCTTCTTTGCCTCGAGCTACGAGCAAGAACACGGCTTGAACAACCTGGCTGCGCCGGGTGGTGAGACGCAGGCACAAAGCAACAGTTCGTCTAACGGCGAGAACGGCGCCAACCCGGATTCGTCGATCCCGGCCACGAACACCGAGGAACCGATGCCATCGACAACGGCGACCGAGAATGGCAACGGCAAATCCGAAGCTCAGACTCAGCCACCGGCAACGGTTCCTGGAGCCAAGCCGGCAGCCGTGCCGCCATCGATTCCGCCTGCCGTTCCGCCAAGGAAGGGAAAGACGGTTCCGGTTCCGGAAGCCGGCGGTCAGAAGTCCAGCGCGGGCTCCGAGACCGGCGCCGCACCCGAGACCGAAACGAGCCCGGCGACCGGCACCGAGTCCGGTCAAGCACCGAGCGCCAACACGGGCTCGGCAACCGGCGCGGAATCGAACCCGAATACGCAGAATGGCCAGGCCACGAAGCCGGCCCCGGTGATCACAGTTCGCCCTGCCAACGGCGGTAACGCCACTGGCGGCAACGCGAACGGCGCTGGCAACAGCACCGGCAGCGAATCCGGCGGCAACTAGCCGCCGCGAGCCCTCGCGGGCGCATTTGCTGGTGGCCGTTCCCAAGAGCGGTCCGACGCACTAGACTGGTGGGGACCCCATTACCCCTGACCCCGCGAGACCGAACTATATGCGCCGTTCCCAGTCCGGCTTCACGCTGATCGAACTTCTGATCGTCATCAGCATCATCGGCACGCTAGCTGCCGTTCTCCTGCCGCGAGTCCTCGAGACCCGCGCGGCGGCCAACGCTTCCAGTGACGCGTTGCAGATGCGGACCCACTATTCGTGGTTCGAAATCTACAAGCGCGCGCACAAGCACATGCCGACGAAGGGTGGGCACAAGTTTGTGTTGTCGACTTGGACCTCGAAGATCTTCGATCACACCCCCGAGAACCTCGACATGTACTTCTCGCCGGGCACTCGCGACGCGGATGGCTACTACCAAGAGCAGCGCGACCGCATGGAGCAAAGCGATGATCCGTGGCCAGACATTGAATCGGTCACGTCGGAAGACACCCACTATGTGGGGCGTGCCCGGAAGTACCTTCGCACGGTCGAGCAGAGTGCCCATGACGCATGGATGGCGACGGACAACGAAGGTGTCTGGTCGTTCAGCGACGGCACCGTCAACATCCTGCTCAACGGCGGCACCGTGCGTAGCTACAGCTACCAGGAACTGATGAAGAACTTTGGCCTGGGCGAACTCAACCTCGACGAGCCGGTCCAGACTTGGGGGCCGAATTCGCCGATTCCCGAGTGCCAAAAACTAGACAACTAACGCCGAATCGCGAGCACGCCTGCGACGCGTGCTTGCTGCGTTGAACGACCGCTGAAAGCGG
>TARA_R110002072_G_scaffold164879_3_pt1 | contig 38754 bp, 35 predicted proteins | sample TARA_R110002072 | Tara Oceans TARA_R110002072 (sample SAMEA4397118) | marine metagenome | biome: Polar Biome; feature: [SRF] surface water layer (ENVO:00010504); material: water (ENVO:00002006), including particulate matter (ENVO:01000060) such as... | depth 5 m
TTGGTGCGGGCAAGACGCGATGGACGCAAGAGCTTGCCAGAGCCATGGGGCTGAACTCGTCAGAAGTGACCAGTCCTACCTTCACTTTGCTGCGAACCTATCACGCGGAACAGCACACGCTTCATCATGTCGATGCGTATCGTGTTGGCGATGAAGACGAATGGTGGGAACTGGGATTGGAAGAGTGTTACCAAGAGCCCGGTTCATGGACGGTTATCGAATGGGCGGATAGGTTTGCTGATGCGATGCCGCCCGAAGCAATCTGGATGCAAATCGAAATCGTTGCTGACTCACCCGATTCCGGGACTCGCGAAATTCAATTCCGTTGCGCTGACCCAGATCGTTGGCAATGGGTCGAGCGTGTTCTGAAACGTCTTCATGCAGCTTCATAAGCAACGCATTGAGAACGTTGCTGTCGTGTTACTAAACGCGATGATTTACAGCACGCCTTTGGTACTTGGGATCGCATCGCTGCGAGGGTCGCTTTCAACGGCCATGCGGATCGCTCTCGCGGTGGCTTTGAAAACACATTCGCTGATGTGGTGCGCGTTGCTGCCGTAATGCAATAGAACGTGCAGGTTGCACTTCGCATTGACCGCGAACGATTGCCAAAAGTGTTCGACCAGTTCGCTGTCGAACGTTCCGATCTTGGACGCCGCGATGGGAGCGTTGTATTCAAACGCATAACGTCCGCCCATGTCGACGGCCGACGTGACCAAGCACTCATCCATTGGCAACGTGAAGTGACCGTAACGACGAACACCTGCGCGATCACCGAGAGCTTGATCGACAGCGGTGCCCAAAGCGATGCCGATGTCTTCGGCGGTGTGGTGGTCGTCGACGTGCAAGTCGCCTTTGGCTTCCGCGGTCAGGTCAATCAAGGCGTGCTTGGCCAGCAGGTCCAGCATGTGGTCGAGGAATCCAATTCCCGAGTTGCGTTTCCCTGCGCCACTGCCATCCAGGTTGATCGACAGCTTGATGTCCGTCTCGCCGGTTTTGCGTTCGAGGCTGACTTCGCGCGACGAGTTGGAATTGGAAGAGGTCATGTTGAGTCCGCTCGGGCGGGAAGGGAAAAGTTGAGAGACTGCATCGCGCGTTCGATCATCAGCAGGCACGCATCGATTTGGTCGTCCGTGCCAACACTGATTCGCAATCCGTCGCCCCAATCCGGGAAGTCCATGTATCGGATCAGAATCTGGCTTTGTTTGAGGTACTGGTGAATTTCCGCGTGTTTTCCTTCGGGGTGACGGCACCACACGAAATTTGCGTGCGACGGTGTCACGTCGAACCCAAGTGCTCGCAAGCGATCGGTCATTCGTTCGCGGGTGACGTTCATCTTGGCGACGACATCGGCCAGCCAATCCTGGCAGCCCATCGCGGCGGTTGCGGCGGCGATGGAGATCGCGTCGCAGTTGTAGCTGTCTTTGATTTTCGTCAGTTCGGCGATCACGTGCGGTTGTGCGACCAAGAAGCCAAAGCGAATGCCAGCCAACCCGTATGACTTGCTGAGCGTTCGGGTGACGAAGATGTTTTCGTCGGATTGAACCAGGTCGAGACAGTTTTCTTCGGCGAAGTCCGCGTAGGCTTCATCGACGACCAACGGGCAGTTCAGCGAATTGGAAAGTTCAGCGATCTGAGTTTTGGAAACGATCGTTCCGCTGGGGCTGTTCGGGTTGGGCAGCAGCACCAGTTTCAGGTCATCGCGATTTTCACCAAACGATTGCGGCAGTTCCCAGGGTTCATTGAACGGGACTTGTTCCCAGTTGGCACCTTGGATGTCGGCGAGCGTGCGGTACAGGATGTAGCTGGGGTACGGCAGACGCAGCGATTCGCCCTCGCCCACAAAGCCGCGAACGAGCAACGTCAGGATTTCGTCGCTGCCGTTACCGGCCAGGACCCATTCCGGTCCAGGCAATCCCAAGGCATTCGCGGCGGCTCGTCGGAAAGAAGTCGCCATCGGGTCGGGGTAGCGATTCAGCGGGCCGGTCGCGGCGGCTTGGATCGCGGAGACAACCGGCGCCGGTGGTGGGTACGGGTTCTCGTTTGTGTTGAGCTTGATGAATTTGCCCGGCGGAGGTTGTTCCCCCGGGACATACGGTTTCATCTTGGAAAGCGCGGGACGGTATAGCAACGAATCAACTCGGAGAAGAATGTTGGATGAGCAGTCGGGGGAGCAGGCATTGTAGTCATTTCACGACAACATCCCATTCCGGGCGAAGCCGAAATGGGATGCTGGGTTGGACATCGTGGAATTGGAGTGACCGCCAAGCGGCCAGTCAGGTTCACCGATTTGGAAAGAACGATGGGTTGTACCCGAGGGGCCGTTGATTGGTGGACGGTTGTGGGTTCGATGGGTTGGTGGGGGAAGATGTCGAGGGGGGCATCGAAGGATTTTTGGGGGCGTCATTCTTCTGGATGTCGCTGAGGTTCCAACGTTTTCCGTTCAGACCGTCGGAGGGGTTCCAGCTGAGACCAGGAACAAACATCAGCGACGCGATGCTGGGGCCATTGATCGACGCGGTGCCCCATTCGGTTTCGACCGTGATGAGTTTGACGTCCGTTGCTCCGGTGATCGAATCGCCATTGAGCATCACGACAGTGGTCGTTGCATCGTTGGCGGATGCGAAACGGATGCCGGCAACTTCGGAGAGTGGAATGCTGGCGGTGCCGAACGAGGTCTGCATTTGCAGCTGGGTCGTGTCGGTCAGCGTGCCTTCGATTTTTGAATCGTTGACCAATCCAACCGTTACGCTGAGTGGCCGTGCCTTGGACGACAAAGCAGCATCCTTTACCGGAGCTGCTTTGGTTGGTTCAGCTTTGGCGGGAGATGCCTTGGGAAGTTCCTCGTCTTGGGCGTGGGCCGAAACGGAAACCACTGCCAACGCGGCGGCCATCAAAAGGTGGAAACAACTGCGTTTCATCGGGAAAACTCCGAGAAGATTTGAGCGTAATGGAGCCCGCTCCCTCCACGGGTGCGGGCCAATCATAGGTTAACCGATCAGCGGAAGGAGAGAAGGCAGTCCGCCAGTCAAAACTGGCGGATTGGTCCGTTGATGATCGTCAAATCTGCCCATTTGGTGCGACCCGCCTGAACGCTGCAGTTGCATTCAGGTTGGCGGATTCACTCCGCGAGCAGCCCATCCATGGTCGAAACGAGCGATTTGACCGCGTCGACACTGTTTTGGAAGGCCTTGGTTTCTTCGTCGGTCAGCGACAATTCGATGATGCGTTCCACACCACCGCTGCCCAAAACAACTGGGACGCCGACGTAGTAACCGCCCACGCCGTATTCGGATTCGCAGTATGCGGCAACAGGAATGACTCGCTTTTTGTCTTTGACGATCGCTTCGACCATTTGGGCACAGGCTGCGGCGGGAGCGTAGTAAGCGCTGCCGGTCTTCAGCAACGAAACGATCTCGGCTCCGCCCTTGCGAGTCCGGTCAACGATTTCGTTCAAGCGTTCTTTGGAGATCAGTTGTGTGACGGGGATGCCGCCGACGCTGGTGCAGCTTGGGATCGGCACCATCGTGTCGCCGTGGCCACCCATCAGCAAAGCGCTGATGTCTTCGACGCTGACGCCCAATTCCATTGCCAAGAAAGTGCGGTAGCGAGCGGTGTCCAAAACGCCGGCTTGGCCGATGACTTTGGCAGGTTCGAAGCCGGTGACTTTGAACATCTGCTGAACCATCGCGTCGAGCGGGTTGCTGACAACGATGATCACGGCGTTAGGGCTGGTGGCTTTGATTTCTTCGGCAACGCTGGTCACGATTTTCGCGTTGGTGGCCAGCAAGTCATCGCGGCTCATACCAGGTTTGCGTGGCAAGCCAGCGGTGACGACGATCACGTCGCTGTCGGCTGTGTCGGCGTAGTCGGTGGTGCCGACAATGTTCGAATCAAACCCCATGATCGGCGAGGCTTGCATCAGGTCCAGAGCCTTGCCGCGAGGCATGTCTTCGGTTCGGGGGATGTCCAGCAGGACGACATCGCCGAGTTCTGCGGCCGCACACCAGTGAGCACAGGTGGCACCAACATTTCCGGCTCCGACAATGGTGATTTTAGCGCGACGCATGGGGACTCTTGGGGGTAAAGGAGAGCAGGGACGGGCGGGTGAAATGTCCGCCTATGGTGGCATCCATCGACGGAGCGTCAAGAGGGCGCGGGTGCGACGATTGTGACCACTCAAGCGGGTGATTTGGCACCGCGGGGAACGTTGCAGTGTTCGCGAACGGTCGGTGGCTGAGATCGGTTGTGGCTTGTCCCGGCGGTAGAGTCCCCGAGGATTCGATTGCCAAAGAGGGACGGTTGTGCCCAGGAGCGACGGGAGAGAATGTCGCGACCGCGAAAAGTCGCGGGAAGAAAAAAACGAAGCCAGTATTGCTTCATGCAAGACTGGCTTCGCTCTGTTACCAATTCAAATTGTTACCCGACGCGAACAGTCCTTGTCGGCGACCGGAATTCAAGTTCATCAATGCACCTTGATTGCGTGAGAGAAATCAAGAAGCACCGTTGGGCAACATGAATGAAGGGAGTGACGTCCGTGTCAATCAAAGCAATGAAGCTAAGACGTGGAGTCCAAACCGTCTCCCATGAATCGTTCACAATCGTTGTGACGAACAAAAAAATGGCGAGGCCCTTCGCCATCATTCAGTCAATGGAAAATAGCCGAGTCAATCAAATGACGTCGGACGGCGGCCCCGCTTGCCAAGGGGAAACGTCGAAGAAAGTGTGGGGCGATCGGTGCTTGACAGACTGTAGAGGAACTCTGGCAAACCGCATCGAACACACTCCGTGAGAAGAGACAAATCATCGACCACAATCGGTTGAACAGAACGTCCAATGCAACCGCCTCACAAGCGTGGTGAGGGGATCGAAGATGTGTGGGTCAAGCGAGCGAAAATTTGGCGTGGTGAACCATCAATGTCAACAACAAAGTCATCAAAAAATCATTCGCGTTGACCGGTCGATTGATTTGACATTGGAAATTGCGACTCGTTCGAGTGAAGTTTTTTTTGTCAACCAACTTCGAAAGCAACTCAACACCATTCGTGATTGCGACGTCGCAACATCGACGATGCGAAGTGTCGTATGATGTGCGTTAACAGGTTTCCTTTTCTTGGTTGCGGACAGGTTGTTCCACGGATCAACACGACGATGTCTCGTCATTGCCGCAACACCCGGTGTACGCAACGTGAACGAATTGAACGCGTCTTCCGATGTTGTGTCGGACGAATCTCAAACGCATTCGGATCCCGCATCATCGGGTGTCGATTCAGCCATTGATCCGGGTTACTGGTTCAGCGACGAGTACGTTTCGCGAATGCGGCAGACGCTTGGTCCTGATGCTTGTCGCGCGCTGTCGATCTATCCGCTGCCAAAAGCGTTTTGTTTGTCGGTGATCGTGCCGGTCTACAACGAATGTTCGACCGTCCAGTCTGTGCTCAACTCGCTGCGCAACACCGGTCTGCCGATGCAGATCATCGTGGTCGATGACGGATCGAACGATGGATCAGGGGAAGCCCTTAAACAGTTTCAGGATGAACATCAGGTCTCGTTGCTTCGCCATCCCGAAAATCGCGGCAAGGGTGCGGCGATACGCACTGCCATCGAAGTCGCACAGGGCGACGTTATTGTCATTCAAGATGCCGATAGCGAGTACGACCCAGGTGACTTTCGCGTGATGTTGCAACCGCTTTTGGCGGGTGAAGCCGACGTGGTTTACGGTACTCGATATGGCCATTGCGATCGTCAGGTTTCGCCGTGGTGGCACCAAGCCGTCAACGGCATTCTGTCTTGGTTGGCCAGCGTTGCGATTGGTCCACGACTGAGTGACGTGGAGACGTGCTACAAGATGGCTCGCCGCGAAAATTTCTTGGACATTTTGCCGAAGCTGAAAGAAAACCGGTTCGGAATCGAGATCGAACTGACTGCGCGTTGGGCTCGCAAAAATTTGCGTTTCACGGAACGGCCGATTCGCTACCACCATCGTTGGTACGACGAAGGCAAGAAGATCGGGTGGCGTGATGGTGTCGCCGCCCTCGGGTGCATCTTCCGTTACGGATTGCTTCGCCGTTGAGGCTCATCTTTGAAGCAGCCCGATGTCTGATCGTGACTCGCTGCCTAATCGTGAATCGTTGTGCGTTTGCACGCGTATGTTCAGTCGGTGTCACTTTGCTGAAGAAGTGTCACCCGGACGGCGAGGGGTTTCCCGCAGTTTGTTTGATATTTGATGGCTGAACGGGCGGGCCGGAATGAGCTATCAAGTTTCACGATGTTTGGTTTCACGTTGATTCAGCCGCCGATGACGAGTTTCACGGTGGTTGAACCCACCGAAATCGTTCATTGAGCTGATGATTTCAAGCCTGTTTCGATCTGTTCTTTTGCGGGATGAGTTGAGTATGGTCGCAATCGTGAAACGGAGACTCGACGAGGTCTCAAAAGCCAATCGCAAGATTGTCTTCAGCGGACACCAACCACGGTTGGCAAGGTACGCAATGCCTCGTTAAGTAAACGTTTTCGTTGACCCAACACATGCAGTGCGAAGGATTCGCCGAATGCACGAACGGACGATGCGAGCCGTGGCTCGAGGTTTGTTCGTTGCCTGCTGCGCGGGTCCGACATGTGTGACGTTGCTCATCATCCTGGTGATGTGGTCGCCGTGGTATCACCGTCGTTGTGTTCTCGCGACCGAAGCGGCTCTGGCATTGCAGACCGGATTGGATGTTCGCATCGGTTCGTTGGAACGCATCAGCCCGACGACTTGGCAGCTTGGCGATGTCCAACTGCGAGACAACGAGACGAAGCAATCGATCGGTCGGGTGCGAATTGTTTCATGGGTTCAAGAAGACAATCGAACCGTCGTGCGATTGAGCCAGCCGGAGATTCGAGCAGAGTTTCTCAATGACGTTTGGGATTTGGTTCATGACCGGTTCTTGTGCCGACCGGAACACACGTTGAATCCGATCCGTTTGGCGGCCGACGACCTGACCATTCAATCGGCTCATTCGCAGATCACCATTCGCGATTTGGATGGAACGATTCTGCCGGACGAGAAACAAGTCACCGCAATGCTGAGTTGCATGTTGGCGGGCGAGCGTCCTGACATCGAACCGATGGAAATTGAAATCACGCGCCGTCGCGACGAAGGCTTGCCTCGAACGACGGTTTCGTTGCGAACCGGCGAGCTCAACGCTCCGCTCGCGTGGTTGGCCGGCTATCACACCGCGTTTGAAAAGCTGGGCGGTGACGCGACGTTCCACGGAGCCGCAAAGCTTACTCAGGTGCCGAGCCGAGATCGTGGCGGGAATGCTGGTTTGGAGTGGATGTTGGATCTCAGCAGTGCCCGGATCGAAAACATCGACCTGGCGAGGATGACGGAATTCTTGCCTCATCGTTTGGCCGGCCAAGCATCCTTGCAATTGAATCGTTGCCAAATCGTGCCCGGTGGCATGGTCGATGTGGATGGTGTGATTCAAGTTGCCGGCGGTTACATCTCCGCTTCGTTGCTACCGCGATTGGCAGAGGATTTGGGATGCCAATTGACCACCGCGGTTCCGGAAGATTTTCAGTTTGACTTGATTGCCATCGACTTTGATTTGTACGACGGCAAGCTCGCGATGGAAGGCTTGTGCAACGGGCAACGCGGGTTCGAAAAAATGCCGCCGGGAACCATGTTGTGCGCCGGCGGCCAGCCGATTGTGGTGACCGGCCCACAGCAGATCGCGGCGACACAGTTGATGCGTCTGTTCGCGGCTCCTCACAGCGTGTCGGTTCCGGTGTCCGGGCAAACGCTGGAGATGCTTTGGTTGTTACAGCCGCCTCGTGGTCCGCTGACGTTGAACGATACCGTTGGCGGCATCCCGGGTGTGCCTCGTTTCGGCGAGTCGGGACATCCGGTGAATGAGGATCCGCCTCGGATCTCAGGTCGTATCAGCGGTTTTCAATCCGCTCCCGCACCAAACGGCACGCCACCACAGCGTGCGTATTGGTGAGCAATGACGCCGGTCATTGCGTTGCCGGTGACAATCGCTTCAACGATGGGTCCGTTGCATTGCCGCCGAGGATCACTCGGTCAGCCAATGCATCGTTGCTGTTGATCGAGTCCACGTTTTGCGTGATCCGGTAGATCCCACCCAGGCAAGCGGCAGACACGATGAAGCAACATGCGGTCCAGTAAGGATGGTAGGCCGGTCCGTTGGCGGTGTTCAGGATCAGTTCGTTCAGAATCGGCAGGTCCAATTCCGCGACGCGTTGCAGTGACACCGACAGTGCGTTGTTGCAAAAGTGAATCGCAATGCCTGGCAAGACGCTTCCAGTTCGAAGAGCAATCCAACCGAGAAGCAAACCCATGAAGGTGGCCGAGATCGATTGTTGAAGCACACCGTGCGAGATACCAAACATGAGCGCGGTGACCAGCACCGCACGCAATGGATGCCCGCCACGAACGAGTCCGCCAAAGATGAATCCGCGGAAAGTGATCTCTTCGCAAATCGCCGGGACGAACGCCATCAGCAGAATCACCGACGTCCAAGGGGCCGATGCAATTTGTTGCGTGAACGGCAGCATCGCTTCGGCGGCTTGATCGCTGAGCGGATACATCGTGCTGATCCATCCGGCCAACTGGATGTAAAGCGGGTGCAGCATGACGCAAAGCACGCCGATGACTGGCCAAGTTCGCCAACTAGGTAGGCTGAGCCGCAAGCTGGTGCGAAGTGACGTGGTCAGCATGATCGACATCAGCAAGGTCGGAGCCAAGATCAATCCAAGTTGTGGGATCAAGACCAACGTTGCGATTCCGGCCAGCGTGGTAGGCATCTCGGTCACGGCCAGTTTGCCAAAGAACAAACCAACCAGGACGACGGCACCACATCCAAAAGCGACGGTGGGTGTGGCCGCCAGTTGACGGTCACGCCAAAGGTGTCGGAACCACGCGCCGAGTTCCCATTGGTCGCCATCGCCGAACAAGACCGACTCGGATTCGAATTGGCGTCGAGCCCATTGGACCGCCATCCACAAACAGATGCCCGTGACCAACGCAACCGTTGGAACGTAGGTCAACGCTTCGAACATGTGTCCTTCGACCAATGTTCGAACCAACAAGAACATGCCGGTGACTGGGATCAAGCTGGTGCCAAGACTCAGCGTGGTTCCTGGCAACATGGGTAGCAGCACAAGCGGCAGGGTGAGCATCATCAAAGGCATGAGATAGTACTGCCCTTCTTTGCTGCTGCGAGCCATCGCGGCGACTGCGAGAGCCAACGCACTGAACAATGCCGACAAAGGAATGAGAGCGACGAAGAGCCACAGCATCGGAATCAACGGCGGCGTTCCCATCGATCCACCGGCGGGGCCGATCGCGATTTGATTGAAGACGAACGTGCTGGTGACCAGCATCGAGCAAGCATTCAAGATTGCAGTCATCATGCTGAACGACATGACAGCGCCCAGCTTTCCCCAAACGATTTCGCTTCGCAGGGTGGGACTGCAGAGCAGTGTTTCCAAAGTGCCGCGTTCTTTTTCGCCCGCGACCAAGTCGATCGCCGGATAAAACGCGCCGGTCATCGCCCAAATCAGCATGATGAACGGAAGCAGTTTGCTCCAGAAAGCGGCTTCGCGAGTTCGTTCCGGTGCGATGTCGACGTCACGAACTTGAAATGGGTCCAATACCGAAAGCTCCATCCCAGCGGATGACAATCGATTGCGAACCCAGGTTCCTCGCCAGCGATTCAAAATCGATGCCATGCGTTCTCGGGCAACCAAGGATTGATCGGACGCAACGTTATAGAAAAGTCCGATCGTGCCTTGTTCATTTGGATGCACTGGATTGGCGCCCGACAATGGCGTCTCAAAGCAGATCACACAGTCGTAGATGCCGTCGCGAACCCAGGTTTCGCTTCGTTTGCTGAGGTCGCCGGTGCGTTCGAGTTCGCTGGTGCGATAGGTCGTCACGTTTACATTGCGAACATCCTCGGAAACCGCATCGGCGAATCGATACTGCGGCAATGCCTTTACTGGTGCATCTGATTCCTCTTCAGCCTCCTTCTCAACGAGCAGCGGAGGGATGTCTCCAGTCGCAGCCGACTGAACATGTTCCATCCCGATCACACACACCGAGATCGGATGTTGTTGAGTGAACTGAGCGATCTGAAGAAGCAGCATCCCAACGATGGGATACAGCAAGATTGGAAGGACGATGATCGTGAACAGTGTTCGACGGTCCCGCAGTTGATCTCGCATCTCACGCGCGTAGATCAGTCCGATGGTTTCAAGACGCGGTCGGTTGGCTCGTGCGGCTCGTTCTCGTTTTTGTTTGGATGATTCGCTCATCGAACAACCTCCGTGGTGGCGAGCGTTTCAGTTGTGTTTTGGTAGTTGCCCGACATTAAATTTTGTTCGTTGGATTCTGCTGTTTCATGTTCGCTGAGCAGTGAGAAGAAAAGCTCTTCGAAGTTTTGTTCTTCGTGGCGGTCCACCAGTTCGTCCAGGGTGCCCGAGTCCAAAATCCGCCCGCGGTGCATGATCGCGATTCGATCGCACAACCTTTCAACTTCGCTCATGATGTGAGTGGAGAAGATCAGGCACTTTCCAGCTTCTCGCAATTCGCGAATCACTTCGAGCAAGTTGCGAGCGACGAGCACGTCCAGTCCAAGAGTTGCTTCGTCAAAGATCAACACCGGTGGGTCATGCACCAAGGCTCTCGCGATGGAAACTTTTTGCTGCATGCCAGTGGACATTTTGCTGCCCGGCACGTCGCGAAATTCGTTCATGCGAAGCTGGCTGAATAGCTTTTCAAGGCGATCGTTCAGTTCGTCTCGTTGCATGCCATGAAGACGACCGAAGTAACCCACCATTTCCCATGCGGTCATTCGGTCGTAGATCGCCGTGTTGTTGCTGACAAATCCAATGCGGCGGCGAACTTCGGCTGGTTCGTGCGACACGTCGTAGCCGTCAATCGTTGCGATGCCCGAACTGGGACGCAGCACGGTCGACAAAATTCTCAACACGGTTGTCTTGCCAGCACCGTTTGGGCCAAGCAGTCCAAAGATTTCTCCGGGTTGGACACAAAACGAAATGTGGTCAACGGCCAAGAAACGTCCCCGGCGAAGATCTTCGTAGGCCTTCGTCAGGTGTTGGACATGAATCATGAGGTATCAGCCAGTCGCGGTTGCAAACGATCAATCGGAGGTCCGCGCACGGTTCATGCGGGTTCCTTTGGGAACCGTAACTCTCAGCTTGGCGCGAGGCGACGTTCCAGGGTGCGAATGCGTGCTGCAGAAGTCAAACCGATGACGCGATGAGCGGTTTGTTGGGGCTGGTCCGGTCAATCCGGTTGTGTCGGTGGACCGTTGCCTGGCGATTTGGCAAAGAATGCAAAGCGATTCGCAGTTGCCTTTGATGCAGAACACCCGCGCGGCCGCTTCGGCAAAAGTATCCGGCCCGAATTTCAATCGTGCTTTATTCGCTTCGCAGTACCAGTTGCTCGGCTTCGATGGAGACACAGATGCCTCCGGGGAAGTGGCCGCCATGGTCGAACCCGTCGTCAGCTTTGTCGGCCGGGGTGGCTCCGCTCGAAGTATGCCAACTCGATCGATCGTTGATCAAACCGGAGAGACGTTGCCAGTGCTGCATCGTCATGGAACCGCGAGACCAACCGAGGCGGTCCCAGGCCAGTTGGCTGGCCGCGACGATGACCGGTCGTTCGAACATCCAGTCGCAAGTGGTGTCTGTATCAACCGTTCCTTTTTCAGGATTGGTTGATTGCGACAGTCGCTGAGTGTGGATGATCCAGCGGTCGTCACTGAAATCTGTGAACGCTTCCAACCACCGCTCGGCCAGTCGCCGAACCATTTCGTTCATCTCGTGTTGCAGCGTCCCGGCACGATGAATGGCCTCGACCGCGTTTGGGTATCGGCTTTCGATCAGCGGCAGAACGTCGTGCCTGATCCAATTGCGGGTGTAGACGGTGTGCCGGTTGCTGGCGTCTTCCCGCCACGCTTGACCAATTTCGCGAAGGCCGGCTCGCAGGGTGTTGCGGCGAACTTGCAGGAGAGGCCTGCGAAGAACGATGTCGGTATTCAGTTCGGAAACCTCCGCGATTCCCGCCAATCCGAGCGGGCCGGTTCCGCGAATGAAATGGTGCAGCATCGTCTCGGCTTGATCGTCGGCCGAATGAGCCACGGCCACGTATCGGCACCCGTGTTGCTTGGCGGTTCGTTCGAAGAAATCTCGGCGGATCCCCCGAAGCGTTCGTTCATCGCTCGGCGGACCGGTTGTGGCAGACTCACTCGGCTGAGCAACGTGATGAACGACGAGAGGCAGTTGCAATTGATCGCAGAGCTGACGAACAAAAGCTTCGTCGGCATTTGATTCTTCACCGCGGAGCCCGTGATTGCAGTGTGCCACGACGAGCGGCGCAACGGGTTTTGCCGCGGCTTCGTTTGTCGGCGCCAATGCGTTGGACTCCTCCGCCCAGAGTTCCGCCAGCAGGCGAATCAATGCGACGCTATCGGCACCGCCGCTGCATCCGACCAATGTGGCGATGTCCGACGATCGGCCGTGACGGTTTGGCCACGTCGACCGAATCGCATGACGCAGGCGGTGCCAGTTGGGCGATTCGTTGGGGGTGGTTGGAAGCACGTCGCCGATCATTTGGTGGTTGGAAGCGTCGAAGGGGGCTCGTGTCCGTTTCCTGCGTCAGTTGGGTCGGTTACACTCGCGATTCCGTCTTAACACCACCGCTTTCAATCCCGTGCTTCGCATTGGACGTTTTGCTCATGTGGCTGATAATTTATCTGCTGTTCACTCGCTTAGCGACGGTTGGCGTCCCTTTTGCCAACCCAGTTTCGCTGCGATTATGTGTGATGCAAGGCGTCCTGCACCCGCTCGACCACTGGTGCACGCCTGGGATGAACAAGCGGCTTCGAGAATCTAATGAATCCGCAACTCGCCTCCACAATCCTCTATTGCCTATTCTTCTTTTTCCTCGGTATTGCCGCTGTTCTGGCCTTCATCCAGCGTCAGGCCGTCAAACGCCGAGAACGGCTTGATGCCGAAGCCGAAGCGGTTCTCGAGTCCGCTCGGCGCGAAGCTGAAACAAGAGGCAATCAAATCATCGTCGACGCTCGCGAAAAAGCATTGGCTATCAAGGCTGAAGCGGATCGTGAAGTGGCGGCCATGCGCGAAACGGAACAAATCCGTGATCGCAAACTCGACGCTCGTGAAGACCAACTCGCGTCGGGACAAGAGTCGCTGCGCAAAGCTCAACGCGGTTTAGAAAGCAGCCAAACGCGACTGGCCGCGCAAATGCGGAACTTGACCGAGCAACGTGCCGAGCTGGATCGATTGGTCCAGGAAAGTCAGCGGTCACTCGAGAAGGTCAGCGGAATGACTCAGGAGGAAGCCGCCGAGAAGTTGATGCAATCGTTGCGTCAAGATCTGGAGCACGAGATCGGTTCGACGGTGCTCAAGCACCAACGAGAGTTGGGCCGACGTGTCGACGCTCAAGCTCGCGAAATGTTGCTCACAGCGATGCAGCGATACGCGTCGGTGCACACGGCGGACACCACGACCAGCACGGTTGGGGTGCCAACGGATGACATGAAGGGCCGCATCATCGGTCGCGAAGGCCGAAACATTCGCGCTTTTGAAAAAGCCACCGGTGTGGACCTGATCATTGACGACACGCCCGGTGTGGTCGTGGTCAGCGGCTTTGATCCGGTCCGACGCGAGGTCGCTCGCATGTCGCTTGAGAAGCTGATCGCGGACGGTCGGATCCATCCTTCCAAAATTGAAGAGACGGTGGAACAAGCCGGCAAAGAGATCCAAGCGTTTATCTTGCAAAAGGGGCAAGAGGCGGCTGGCGAAGTGAATGTGTCAGGGCTTCACGATCGCGTGATCGAGATGCTCGGACGATTGCATTTCCGAACCTCGTACAGCCAAAACGTTTTGCGGCACAGCGTCGAAGTCGCGTTCTTGGCCGGCATGATGGCCGAAATGATTGGACTGGATGGCGATCTGGCGCGTCGTTGTGGATTGCTTCACGACATTGGAAAGGCCGCGGACCACGAGCTCGAAGGTGGGCACCCGAAGATTGGTGCCGACTTGCTTCGTCGCAGCAAAGAGAACGATGAAGTGGTGCACGCGGCCAAGGGACACCATGATGAAATCGTGACGGAGTTTCCCTACACGATGTTGGTCGCAACCGCGGATGCTTGCAGTGCGTCTCGGCCGGGGGCCCGTCGCGAATCGCTGGAACGTTACGTCAAGCGAATGGAAGAATTGGAATCGATCGCTCAGCGATTCGATGGTGTGCAACAGGCCTACGCGATCTCGGCCGGGCGTGAATTGCGAGTGATGGTCGGCAGCCAACAAGTCAGCGACGAACGAGCCGCCGCGATCTGTCGCGACATCGCATCGACCTTCGAAAAGGAACTGACCTACCCCGGTGAGATCAAAGTCACCGTGGTCCGCGAGGCTCGTTTTACCAACACAGCCAAGTAAGCCCTCGTGTTGCCGGCCCGTACGACTGACTTCCAAGTCCGTCGAAGTGATTCCTCACTCCTTTTCTGCTCGGCCTCTGACTTTCTTCGTCCCGGTAGGGAGGTCAGATGGTAGCCGAGGGTTGCTGCCTAGCATCATACCCCCGGAAAACATGTTTCGCAGTCCAGGCTGACGCCAATCGACTCATTCCAGAAGACTCCCGGCCGATCCGTTTCGACGGCCTCGGAAGGCCATCGTACGGTCTTTCGTCGTGTCCGGCGGCCTCGTTGGGCCACCTTACCTTCAGCTTGCCATGGGGATGATTTGGCTGAGGATGATCGTTGTGACCAAGCCTCCGACCGACAGTGTTGCCAACAGCGGTGTCCAGCTTCGAAGCGATTCGCTTTCGGTCAGTCCGCCCATTTTGGTGAACACCCAGAATCCACTGTCGTTCATCCAGCTTCCCATCAGCGATCCACTGCCGACGGCCGTCGCAACGTAGACCAAGTGAAACGGAGGTTGTTGTCCGCCCAGGATCGCGGCCATCATTCCGGCGCCGATGATCATGGCAACGGTGCTGCTGCCTTGGGCGACTTTCAAGACAGCCGAGATCGACCATGCGAGCAACAGGATCGCCAATCCGGCAGCTTCGCGGCCTTCAAAGAATTGTTGGATTGTGTCCGCGATGTTGGTCGCGCTGAGCATCGCCCCAAAGGCGCCCCCGGCGGCGGTGATCAAGATAATGACGCCGCCACTCATCAGCGATTCCTCGACATCAACGCCGACTTCTCGCCACGACAATTGACGGACGATTTTGAAGGTCAGAATTGCCGACAACGCTGCCAACAGCAGTGCGAAGTTTGGGTTGCTCCACAGCCCCAGTGAATTGGCGGTCTTTCGCATCGAACTGTCCCAGCGATGGGCGGCGAGCAACTCTGGGTAGGCCGCGTCCAAAAGAGCGCGGTTCATTCGACGGCGATCAACCGGTTTCATTCGAAGTTGGTTGGCAGCCATCAATTTGCTACTGACTTCGGGGATATCGACATCGTCAAAGGCGTCGGCATCATAGAAATCGGGATCAAGCAAAGCGTCGTTCATCGCGGCGACGAACAAGGCTTCTTGTTCAGGAGTGGTCGGTGGTGTCTTCAGCGTTTTGCGTTGCTCGTCGGTCAGTTTGGTGCTGCCGACCAACCGACCAGCGGGTGACATGGCACTGGCATCGGTAAATTTTTCGCTGAGCAGTTCGAAGCTCTCGATGTCAGCTGCGGTGATCGCGGCACGATCTTCTTTGTCGGCCAGCGTTGTGGCCAAGGTGCCTGCACCAATCAATGCGACTGGCAGAATGACTGGCAGCATCGAAGCCCAAAGCGACGGCAATTGTTCTTCGGCCAATGGTTCGTGCTTGTCTTCGTTGGCACCCAGCGGTCGCATCGGGACCGGCATCTTTTTGTCGACGATGATCGAAAACACGAGGCCGAGTATCGCCGATGGGATGGCGACGGCTGCACCGACGGCCATCATCATTCCGATGTCCACACCCAAAATCGCGGACACCAATAGCGGGCCGGGAGTTGGTGGAACCAAGGTGTGTGTGATGGCTCCGCCGGTGGCGATGGCCATCAGGTATCGCAGGTAGTTGGCCTGCGTTCGTTTGTGAAGGCTGCGAGCCAGCGGTACCAGAAGATAGAAAACGGTATCGAAGAAGACCGGCACTGCGAGAATGAAACCGCTGACCATCAGACCCAGCGAGGCTTTCTTTTCACCAGTAACACCGACCGCGGTGCGAACGATTCGGTCGGCTGAACCGCTGTCTAGCATGCACTTGCCGATGATCGCCGCCATGGCGATGACGATACCGACGCCACCCGCTGAACCTCCAAAGGCCGAGACGACGGCTTCCATCCGTGATCCCGCATCGGCTCCGGATTGGAATCCAACCAACAGACTGACGAAAAGGGCTGAGATGATCAAAGCCAGGAAGGCGTTGAGTTTCAGCCCAATGATCATGGCCAAAACACTGACGATGCCTGCCAAAACCATCCAAATGGGAGTCATGGAAATGGATTCAGTGGCTTGTGAGCCAACCTCGGCGGCGGCCTCGGCAGCGTCAAGGTCGCCCGAGAAAATCACGAGCGAGAACAAACCCAAACAAGCGGCCAAGCGTTTCATCGCCGGCCCGTTATCCCAAGGCATCATCCGATTCGTTTCCAATGTCGATTGTGAAGACCAGAGTTTTGGGGGGCAGTGCGGTCTGTCCGCCCAACTTTCGGCCGCCGTGTCTTGCGATTCGTTTCCTACGATTCGACCGAACGCCAGATAGTAACAGAAACCATCGCAGAGTTTGGGTTTCGGGCGTCGTTCGCGCCGTTTCAGAGGATTGCTACCATGACCGGCATCACGGTTTTTGCTTTTGACGACCCGTTTTCTCTCCTTGTTGATCCAGCTATCGCTATGACCGATTTTCGAACCGAACGCGACTCGATGGGCGAAGTCCGCGTGCCGCAAAACGCTTACTACGGTGCCCAAACTCAACGCGCGGTCGAGAACTTTCCTGTCAGCGGCTGGCAGCTTCCGCCATCGATGATCGCCGCGATGGGACGCGTCAAATTGGCTTGCGGGATCGCCAACCGCGATCTCGGAAAGCTGACGGGATCGGGCAAGAACCCGCTCAGCGATGGTCAAGTCGAATCGATGTTGTCTGCCGCCAAAGAAGTGGCCGAGGGACAGTTGGCGGATCAGTTCCCCGTGGACGTGTTCCAAACTGGCAGCGGCACCAGCAGCAACATGAATATCAACGAAGTGCTGTCCAACCGCGCGATCGAAATCGATGGCGGTGACCGGATGGCCGAGGAAAAGTCGATCCACCCCAACGATCACATCAACATGGGGCAATCGACCAACGACACATTCCCCACCGCGATTCACGTTGCGGCGGCTTACGAAATCGAGAATCGGTTGCTGCCCGCTTTGCGCCGCATGCACGAATCGCTGACGGAAAAAGCTCAGGCCTGGGACAAGATCATCAAGATCGGACGAACTCACCTGATGGACGCGACGCCATTGCGTTTGGGGCAAGAGTTCGGCGGATTTGCTCGTCAAATCGAATTGTCGATCGCCCGAGCCGAGGCCGCCCGAGACGCGGTGCTGGAACTGCCAGTCGGTGGTACGGCGGTTGGCAGCGGCATCAACACGCACCCAGAATTTGGTGCTCGCGTCGCGGCCAGTTTGTCGGAGCAAACCGGCATCGCGTTCATCGAAGCGGTCAATCACTTCGAAGGCAACGCCAACCGCGATGGTTTGGTCGACTCACACGGTGGACTGAAATGCGTCGCTCAAACGTTGCTCGGTCTGGCGAACAATATTCGCTGGCTGGGAAGCGGGCCTCGTTGTGGTTTCTATGAAGTCAAATTGCCGACCCGCCAGCCGGGAAGCTCGATCATGCCCGGCAAGGTCAACCCGGTGATGTGCGAGTCGTTGATGCAAGTCGCCGCCCGCGTGATCGGCAACGACACCTGCATGACGGTCAGTGGCGGCTGCGGCGGCAACTTCCAACTCAACATCATGATGCCCGTGATGGCTCACACCATTTTGGAATCCATCGAGTTGCTGGCCGGTGGCGTGACCGCGTTCATCGATTTCTGCTTGGAAGGCATGGAACCCAACGAAGAAGCTTGCGAAGCCTCGGTGGAGCAAAGCCTGTCGATGTGCACCAGCCTGAACCCGTTGATCGGCTACGAACAAGCCGCGGCGTTGGCCAAGGAAGCGTTCAAGTCAGGCCAAACGATTCGCGAGCTGTGCAAAGAGAAGGAAATCTTGGCCGACGACGTTCTGACCGAAGCGTTGGATCCTTGGAAAATGACCGAGCCACAAGCGTAGCTCCGATTTCCCCAACCTGTCGCTCGGCGGTCCCCGCCGAGAGAAACCAACAACCCAAGTACGATGGCCTCCCAAGGCCGTCTGTATAGAAGTCGATCGACCTGGAAGCCCGTGGAGAAGTCGCCTGGCCCAAGAAAACCGTGCGGCGAGTAACCTACAAATCCAATTCGTCCAGCGAATCGATCAGGCGATCCAGGTTGTCTTTGGGCTTCTCGTTCAAAGCAGCCTGTCGTTTTTTCAGGTTGTCGTCGATTCCAACCGCTTCACGACCGGTCAGCAGCAACTGTTCGTCGCGTTCTCGGGCGGCGGTCGCGATCGGGTCGCCCTTGTCGGTGGGAGCACCGAAGAGCTGGGACAAATCGATTTTGAAACCCTCGTCGCCTTCGGTCACGGCGCCGGCGATCGCGGGTGCTTTGTGTTGCGGAAAGATGATGGCATTCTCGGGGCACACTCGGCTGCACGCCGGGCAACCTTTGCGACAATTATCAGGCTGCTCGACCAAAATGTTTTCGACTCCATCAACGCCGTAGACGCCGAACAAGCAGAAGTCGATGCATTCCATGCAGTTCGTGCAGCGACTGAAGTCGATGACCGGGTACCAGCGTCGGCTGGTTGTTTCATCAACTTCAACGATCTTTCCGCCGACGATGGGCAGCGATCGATCGGCCTCGTCGGCGATGTTCAAAATGCGTTTGATTTCGCCAATGAAGTCGTCTGCGGACTCCGATACCTTCAAGTCCAGGCAGTGGATCGTGCGGTCGGGACGCGGGTACAAATCCGTCACCCGATCGACCGGTTCCTGTTCGTCCGTCGCGGATTCAGCGGTCGCGGAAGGGGATTCTTCCTCGTCGGATTCATCGGCACCCAGTTCGACTTCGCCGGTGACGCCGCCGATTCCGTTGCGGTCGAGGACCCAATGGGCGGCTCGCGAAAAGATCCAGCTGCAGACGATCAGGTCGCCCTCAATTTTCTGGAGTAATTCCAGGGATTCGCCACCCTTGGGCAAATCGTACAAGTGAGGGACCATGATGACTTCGACGCCGTCGAGCTGACCCGCGGCCTGTGCGATCGCCGATTCCAGGCCTCGTTTGGCCGGATTGCGAGATTGTCCCTTGGAAACGACCAGCGTGCACGTGGTGGGTTTGGCGGCGGAGATCATGTTTCATCCGAAGGAGGCGAATGGGGCGGGACTTCATCCTGACTCTTGAGCAGCGACAAATCAACCGGAACCAATTCTGCGGAGGGCGTTCTCTACGGCACTGGACCGTTAGTCTATACTCTTTGCGTTAGCGCGATCTGTTTGCCTCCATGCGCGATTTTCCCCCTCATCTGCCCCACTTCTCAGCTTCGCATGACTGTTGCTCTGTTCATCCCCTGCTACATCGACCAGTTCTTTCCGGATGTTGCGATCGCGGCGTTGACACTGTTGGAACGTTTAGGGGTCGAAGTCGAGTATCCGGCGGGGCAAACCTGTTGTGGACAGCCGATGGCCAACACGGGGTGTGATGCCGACACGGCACCCGTCGCCAAACAATGGGTGAAGCGATTCGCGGGCTACGACGCCGTGGTGTGTCCCTCGGGCAGTTGTACGTCGATGATTCGGAATCATTATGCCGACTACTTTGCGCCCGATGACGCCGAATTCCAGCATTTGCGTGAAAACACGTATGAGCTGTGCGAATTCGTTGTCGATCGCTTGGGAGTTCGTTCCATTCCAGGGACTTTCAACCGCCCCGTGAGCATCCACTCCAGTTGCCACGGTTTGCGAGAACTGCGTCTCGGGAAGTGCAGCGAAAACATGACGCCGCGAGAAGACAAGATGCGGATGTTGTTGGAATCGTTGGATGGAATCGAAATCAAACCGATCACCCGTGTCGATGAATGCTGTGGTTTTGGCGGCACATTTGCGGTTGCTGAACGGGAGACCAGTGTGGCGATGGGGATTGACCGCGTGACCGACCACATCACCTCCGGCAGCGAAGTGATGATCGCAGGCGACATGAGTTGTCTGATGCACATGGGCGGATTGATTCGCCGACGCAACATGCCGATGTCGGTCAAACACATTGCTGAAGTGCTGGCCGAAGCGATGCAGTCCGATTCCTCCGGATCGGATCGATCCGCACCAGCGATCGCGAGTCGTTGACCGACTGACTGATCTGGTGCTCTTATTTGATTGAATGAATTCCTAAGCGAAGTGACTTCCTTGACATCCACTCTTCCCATCGTCGATCACCCGAACGCCGCCCGCGAGTTCGTGACCAATGAGCCTCGATCGCATTGGCATGATGATTCGTTGTGGTTCGTTCGAAGCAAACGTGACAAGCAGGCGCAATCGATTCCCGAATGGGAATACCTTCGCGAACAGGCGTCCACGATCAAGACGCACACGATCGCGAAACTGCCGGAATACTTGCAACAGTTTGAGGCCAACGCGACTCGTTTGGGTGCGGTTGTTCACTGGGCTGCCGATGCCGAGGAACACAACCGCATCGTCTTGGATTTGCTACGCCGCAACGACACGCTTCGTATCGTCAAAAGCAAATCTATGCTGACCGAAGAGTGCGGTCTGAACGAATACTTGATCGAAAACGGCATCGAAGTTGTCGACACCGACTTGGGTGAACGCATCGTTCAATTGCGTGGCGAAACCCCCAGTCACATTGTGCTGCCGGCGATTCACATCAAGAAAGAAGAGGTCGGCGATACCTTTCATGAACACCTTGGAACCCGCGCCGGCGAGTCTGACCCGCAAGTGCTGACGGAAGCCGCTCGCGGCCACCTGCGCGGCAAGTTCTTGAGCGGTGAAGTCGGAATTACCGGCGTCAATTTCGCGATCGCTGACACCGGCGGTTTGGTCGTTTGCACCAACGAAGGCAACGCGGACTTGGGAGTTTCCTTGCCGCGAATTCACATCGCTTGCATGGGCATCGAAAAGTTGGTGCCGCGGTTCCAAGATCTGTCGGTCTTCACCCGCTTGCTCGCTCGCAGTGCGACCGGCCAACCAATCACCAGCTACACGTCCCACTTCCACGGGCCGCGTGACGAGAACAGCGAACTGCACATTGTCTTGGTCGACAACGGTCGCTCCAAAATTCGCGACAGCAAGACGTTTCGCGATTCGTTGCACTGCATTCGCTGCGGTGCTTGCATGAACACTTGCCCGGTTTATCGACGCAGTGGCGGGCATAGCTATCGAGCCACCGTGCCGGGGCCGATCGGCAGCGTTTTGGGACCGGCGAAAAACGCCAAGGCTCACAAGAGTTTGCCGTTCGCATGCAGTCTGTGTGGTTCGTGCACCGATGTTTGCCCGGTCAAGATTCCTTTGCACCATCAGTTGTTGGCTTGGCGAAAAGTTTTGGTGGGCAAGCGTCTGGTTGCTTGGAACAAGCGAATGGCGATGAAGGCTGCTTCGTTCTTGTTCCGCAATCCATCGCTGTTCGCGGCGGCGGGCTACTTGGGCCGAGTCGCTTTGAAGGTGTTGCCGAAATCGCTGACTCACAACCGCTTCAACACCTGGGCGAAAGACCGAGACCTCCCCGAGCCACCAAAGAAATCGTTCCACGAGTGGTACGCCAAGAACCGGCCATCAGGCTCGCAAACAGTTTCGCGGGAGGAGCAATCATGAGCGAAACACAATCCAACAGTCGGCAAGTCATTTTAGATCGGTTGAAAGGCTGCGTTGTGGACGCGCCCGAGTTACCCACGATTGATCCCGCCCGCGTCGTTCAATTCGATGACCGACTGCAGCAGTTTCAAGAAACGTTGGCATCGGTGGGTGGCGAAGCTCACTTGGTCGATACGCCCAGCGAAATTCACGAGAAGTTGCAGGCGATCGAGGTTTTCCAGTCCGCACGTCGGATTGCCTCGACCGTTCCTGAGGCGGTGACGGCCACCGTGGATCTGGCGACCATCGATGACCCGCATGCATTGTCGACATTGGACTGGACGATCGTTCGCGGCGAGTTTGGTGTGGCGGAAAATGGAGCGATTTGGATCGATGGCAAAACGTTGCCTCACCGAGTCATGATCTTCATCGCCCAGTACTTGGCGATTGTGATTTCTCGATCCGATCTGCTGAACAACATGCACGAAGCGTATGCCCGAATCGGTGCTCCCAGTCCAGGTTTTGGCGTCTTTGTTTCTGGCCCCAGCAAAACGGCCGACATCGAGCAGTCGTTGGTTCTGGGCGCCCACGGATGCCGCAAGCTCCAGGTTTTTCTGCTGCCTTGACGGGCTGTTGATTTGATGAGCCGTACCGCGTTAGCGGCGGTTAGTCAAACGCCCACCGGGGCTAACGCCGAATGGCTAATTGTTGTTATTCGGTATACGGCTAAATTAACAGCCCGTTGAGTCGCGGGGCTTCGCGACCTTGATCGCGAAGCAGTTGTTGTTTGGGCGTCGATGGAACGTCTTTAGGGCGAGGAGACATGCTGATACGCAATTACGTCGCCGAAGATCGTGATGCGGTTGTGGATCTTTGGTTGGCGGTGTTTCCGCGATCTACCGGGCACAATGATCCTGGCACCTCGATCGATCGCAAAATAGCCGCGGACGATGGATTGTTCTTTGTGGCGACGGACGATGCGAACGTGGCGGGCACGGTGATGGCTGGTTACGACGGGCATCGTGGATGGCTGTATTCCGTCGCGGTGTCGCCTGCCTTCCGACGACGTGGCGTGGGGACTCGATTGGTCCGGCATGCTGAATCGGAATTGTCCCGTCGTGGTTGCCCCAAGGTGAACTTGCAAGTGATCGCCGACAACAGCGAGGTTGTCGCGTTTTATCGATCACTCGGATTCCAAGTCGAAGAACGAATCAGCATGGGTAAGCTGACGGGCGAGTGATCGATTCGACGGCGAAGTCCATGTCGCAGGCATCGTGTAGCGGACGCGCAAAGGATTGCCGGAACGCTTGGGTCGGGACGCAGAGCGATGGCCTTACCAAATCCACCAAAATCAATCGTCCTTGGCACCGACGGACTCGGAAGTCCGTCGTACGGCTAGCCCATGCCTTCGATCATCGCCTTTCGGTGTGCGACGGCTTCTTTTTTGGTCTTGAACGTCAAGAAACGTTGGACCCCGTCTTCCTGCCAAGTCGCGACCCAGCGGCCGTAGAAGTTTCTGCTGACGCCTGTGATGCCAGACGTGTTGTTGGTGGGTTTCTTGCGAGGCCCTTTGCGCCATTGTCGCTCGCCGAGCTCTTTGATTTTGGCGTCACGCCATTTCTGGGCCTTGGCCAGCGACTTTCGGATCCCGCCATCGGAGAACCGAAAGTACTTGGAGTGCTGCTCGCCTTCGCGAACGATTCGAACGGTCCAGCCTTCGGGACCCCGGGAGATATTTAGGTTTTTGTTCTTGCTCATGCTTTCTACGATAACCTGCCCAAATCGGCCAATCAACATAGAGTTCACGCACGGTCCCCGGATCCCGCGGGTTCAAACAGCCGAAAAGCAGTGAATCAGGGCGATTCCCAGCCAACAGGCTGGGTCCAGGCCTGCTGTTTTTGGTCCTTGAACGATGGGTCTCGGGCAGGTTGGCTGCTGGTCACGACTGCCCGAACGTACAGTTCCTTCCCAGTCAGCGTGTACTGAGGCTGAAGGCTGTCGGATGTGGCGACGGTCACTCCGATCCGGTGTTCGTCGATCAAGCCGTCCGCTTTTGCCAGCGTCGCGATGAACTTGGTTTGGTATGTCGTGTCGGGGTCGGATTGAATTTGCAGCGACAAGGTTTTCGATTCGGCGTCGTATTTCACGTCGTCCAAGCTGACTCCGCTGGACGCATAGAAATCGCCGCGTTTCATCGCTCGGATCAAGTGCTCGGGCGTCAGGTATTGGCTGCGGACCATCACCCACCCGCGACCGGGACGCGATCCGGGTTTGCCGTGGTATTCGTGGCTGTCATCGGTCGCGATGCCCATCATCGGCGGGACGTTCAGCGAAGTCTGACGCAGGGCGTTGATGATGTCCCACATGCGTTCGATGCTGGGGTGTTCGTCATCGCCAAGATGGTTGACTCCCGGGTGCCCGTTGTAGACCTCGAAGAACCGTTCCGACACAACCGAGGCGAGGTCCTCGGCGGTGACGGCGTAGTGGAAGTTCGGGTGGTTCACGTGCGGCAGAACTTCTCGGCCGTGTGCTTTTTCGTGTTCCAGGATCGCTCGCAAGTTGTTTTCGATCACTTGGCGAACCGTGTCGCCTCCTGCGGGTTCGAGAGCTTCGGCCAGGTTCGTCGCGTTGATGTGAACTGGTTTGCCTTCCCCGCGATCGCTGATTTCTTCGGCGGGAATCAGGATGAATTGGTCGTGCTGTTCGACCAGGTATCGAAATTCATCAAGCGGTTTGAGTCGCACTTGGTAGTCGGCTTCGCCTTCGGTGCCCCGAGTTTCTACCCAGGCGTTGCCGAATCGGGCTCGGTAGCGGTCCAGAATTCCATCGTCGCTGCGCTGCAGGATTTTCGAGTAGTCCATCCATCGTGATCCCTCGCTGAGCACGTTGTGATCGGTCAGGGCCAGAAAGTTGTAGCCCTCGGATTGGTACCAGTCCGCAATCATTTCAGGGAATTGATCGCCATCGCTCCAAAGCGAGTGTGTGTGGATATTTCCCTTCCACCATTGGGGTGCCGGTTCATCGGCGTGAGACAAAGGTGTGAAACACGGAATGGTGAGGCAAAGTGCGACGAGGGAAAAAGGCAGGAGACGACGGTGCAAACGCTTGGTCAGTTTCATGGTGGAATTCAGGCGAGAGAGTTGGCGGGAGGTCGAGTGCAAGTCACGAAGTAGAACGGTTGTCTGCAGCGGTTCGCGTGAAGGCTCATCATCATTGAGGAACGTTGAGCGATCGCGGCGGACGTTGTTGCGTCGAGTCAGTTGGCTTGGGGAGGAACGCTGATCGACGGGATGTCTGTGGACAAATGTTCTGCGCGGAGGCAAGTTTCACGGAAGTGTTTCATGACGAGCGTCCTTTGTACTGGACGCTTCAGAACGAAACATTCGTTGCCCATCAAATCTTCATGGAGCGAGCCGACAGGATCCTTGCGTATTTGGCTTGAAAATGAGCCTCAAGGACGGCTGGCGAAAAACTTCACGATTTTTCGGATTGCCGTCAAAGTTTACCCGATCGGAACCCGATACCTACTTTCGGATGAAGGTCTCGTTCCATTCGGTGGAACGATGATGGGCGAGACTTTTGTAGGGGGGCTTTCCACACTCGGCCCGACCGGGGACATGCCATGCCGCACTCGCGGCACTCGTGGGGTATGTTCTGCGGCGGCACCGCGCCAGGGAAGTCCAGGGCATGAATCGCTCATTGATCCGTTTGACTGCACAACTGCAATTGGGAATCACCCTCCTGATCGCCTGTGGGTGCGCTCCAACTCAGCCGTTCTTCTTGAACGAGTCACCGGACCTGAACTACTATCTCAACTCAGCCACCCAGATTGAATATCCGGATGTGGACGTGGAGAGTCTGCCCGAAACGACGGAGGCGTTGCCTCCGCTGGCGATCGGTAATCACGACTACCAGTTCTGGGACTTGACGCTGGAAGAAGCGACCAACATCGCGTTGCAAAATGCGAAGTTCTTCGTCACCACCAGCGGCATCGCAGAAACACGTCAAAACGTGGCTGACCAGTTCATCAGCAGCACGTTCGAGCAAGTAGGCAGCATTTATGATGTTGCCATCCAGCAATCAACTACTCAGTCGGTCCCGTTGACCGTTGATAGCAATGGCAACCGCACGCTGCCTCGTGGTGTTCTGCGAGCCAACCAAGTTGGCGGTGTCGAAGATGCTTTGGCTGAGTTCGATGCTCAAGCCAGCGGGTTCATCAGTTACAGCAACACCGACCGTCCACGAAACTCGGGCAACAGTGCTGTTTCAACCTCGTTGTTTCAATCCGACGATGTGACGGCACAAGCCGCGATCAGCAAACGGTTCGCTACCGGTGGTGTTGCCACACTTCGTCATCAACTGGTGTACGGACACAACAACCTGCCAACCGCACCGCTGGCAGCCAACTCGGCATCGCGAGTTGTTTCGAGTGACTACACCGTTTCGATGGAAGCTCAAGTGCAGCAGCCATTGATGCGGAACCGAGGCACCTTGGTCAACCGAATTCCGGTTGTCTTGGCCAGCCTCAACGAAGACGTGTCGATTGCCGAATACGAAGTCCAGGTTCGCAACTTGGTCCGTGATGTCGAGAACGCCTACTGGGACCTGTATGTTGCTTACCGCAACGTGGCCACTTCGGTGGTCGGTCGTAACAGTGCGATCGCAACGGCACAGTTTGCTCAACTCGCTTTGGAAAACGGTACCGGCACGCTGCAAGAGTTGTCGCAAGCCAAAGGTCAATACTTCCAGTTCAAGGCACAGCTTGAGACTGCACTCGCTGGATCGAACCTGCCTGGCCCCGACCGATTCGGTGTCTATGGTTCGGAAAACCGTCTGCGTGAGTTGATGGGATTGGCGGCAACCGATGGTCGATTGATTCGTCCCATCGACGAGCCAACCCTCGCTCGTGTTGAATTTGACTGGAACGAGTCGGTTGCACAGATGTTGTACCTGTCGCCCGAATTGCGTCGAACGAAGACCCGCATCAAACAACAAGAGTTGGAGCTGATCTCAGCAAAGAACCAAATCCTTCCCGAGGTGAACTTGTCATTGCTTTACCGCTGGGTGGGTGTCGGTGACACGCTTGGTCCTCCTGATGGTGGAACCGGCGAATTTCCTGAACCTGGAAGTTCAGCACTGGGCAGTTTTACCGGTGGTGATTTCCAAGAAGGGGCGGTTCGCCTCGAAGTGACTCCTCCCGCGATTGGTAGCCGCCGAGAGCTTGCTCGAATCCAAGGTTCGAAGTTCCGATTGGCTGCAGCCCGCAGTAAGTTGCAAGAAGACGAACGTCTGATGGTCAGCAAGTTGTCTGATGCGATCCGCAAGGCTCAGTCGCACTACCAACTGACGCAAACCAACGCTCAACAATGGCAAGCTTTCGAAACCGAAGTGGAAACTCGATTGGCCGAATTCGAAGCCGGCACACGAGACATCAACGTGGTCCTGCAAAGTCAACAACGAAAGGCTCAAGCGGAAATCAACTACTACCGTGCCTTGGCTGAATACAGCAAATCGTTGAGCTACGTCGACTACTTGAAGGGCACCTTGCTGGCCAACAGCGGTATCGTGTTGCGAGAAGGACCTTGGAATAAGAAAGCCTACTGGGATGCACTGGAACGTGCTCGTGAACGAAGTGCTGGCAAGAAGTTGCAGTACGGCGTGACTCGTCCAGGCGTGGTTCGCCAAGGGCCGGTTCGTGAGGCGGACTCCGCTTCGCAGATCATCGGCAGTGGTGCCAACACCCACGGGCAAATCTTGCCGCCGGGTGAGTTCGAGATGAACGCGGCGGATGGCCAGGCCATCTTCGGGGATGCCAACGGCGAAGCCTTGCCAATGGACATGGGAATCGTTCGCGATCCAATCCGGATCGACGATCACCAACCCTTGAGCGAGTACGGCAGCAGCACTCACGAAATGTTGCAGGCTCCGCAGCCTATCGACCGACTGTCACCTCCCGTGACCGTCCCAACTCCGGCTCCTTCGATTGAATCGGCTCAGCCACTTCGATCGCCCGCCGCATCGTCCAACGATGGTGCGTCGTGGGGAACGGCTCGCCGAGTCCAACCGGCCGCCTACACGGCACCCGCAGCGACATCGGCTGCGGAACCCGCCGAGTACGCACCGCAACCCGTGCGACGGAAACCCATTCCTCGCTGAAACACTGAACACGAACCTGATCTGAGTCACTGACCGGCTGATCGCTGGCAGACTCGGAACGGTTCTCATCACCTTCGTAGGGGCGGAGGCTTGGGTGGTTGTCGTCCGACACACGCGCGTTGGATCCACGACCCACCCCCACGACTAGCTCGACCGGTCTGCTTGCAGGCCCGTCGGGCTTTTCGTCGTTTTCAGACAAGTACGACGGGCTTTTAGCCGGTCGAGAATCTCGCCGTACGATGGGCTTCCTAGCCCGTCGCGAACTTGAGCCGAGCACCGACGGGCTTGGAAGCCCATCGTACGGGGTGAACTCGGAAGCCCGTTGTGGTTTTTGCAAGTCGGGACGAGTTGCGGTTGGCGGGTTAGGAAAGTTTCGACGGCCTGCTAGCATTGACGTTGCACGCCGGTCGACTCAGTCCAATCCAAGCTCGAGCAGCTCCGGTCGTCCCACACACCTTTTTATCCCCACTGTTTTCCGACCATGATTCGCACGCGATTTGCCCCCAGCCCAACCGGATACTTGCACATCGGTGGCGTCCGCACCGCACTTTTCAATTGGCTGCTCGCGAAACAGGCTGGCGGACAATTCATTCTTCGGATCGATGACACGGACGCCGGACGAAACGTCGACGCGGCATTGAAACCGATCCTGGATGGTTTTCGTTGGCTCGGGATGGACTGGGACGAAGGCCCCGATGTCGGCGGCCCGCATGGTCCCTACTTTCAATCGCAACGAGGCGATTTGTACCGAGCCGCTGCTGACAAACTGCTCGCCGATGGCCACGCCTACCGCGATTTCGCCAAACCGGAAGAACTGCAAACGCTTCGCGAAGAAGCCCAGAAAGCTGGCGAGGCGTTTGTCTACGATCGACGCTGGATGGCGGAAGACGAAGCGACCGCAGCCAAATTCGAAGCCGAAGGTCGGCAAGGCGTCGTGCGTCTGAAGATGCCACGCGAAGGCCAATGCGTGATCCAAGATTTGATCCGCGGCGAAGTCATCGTCGAATGGGCGTCTGAACAAGACCACGTGATCGCGCGTGCCGATGGCAGCCCGCTGTATCACCTGGCCAGCGTCGTCGATGATCACGAACTGAAGATCACGCACGTCGTTCGCGCCGCGGAGCACTTGCCCAACACGGCTCGCCAACTCTTCATCGCTCAGTCGCTCGGGTATGAATTGCCGATCTACGCTCACCTGCCCTACGTGGCCGAGCCCGGTGGATCCGCCAAGCTGAGCAAACGCAAACTCGACAAGTACAAAAAGAACCGTGACTTCGCCGTGTTGTTGGCTCACGGTGAAAAGATCGCCGAGCGTTGCAACATGCAAGTCGACGCGGACACGTTCAATCCCGTGTTGGTCGATTTCTACCGCGAGATCGGGTTCCTGCCCGATGCGTTGTTGAACTACCTGTTGTTGCTGGGATGGTCGCTCGATGGCGAAACCGAGAAGTTCACGATCGCGGAAATGATCGAGAAGTTCACTCTGGATCGCGTCAACAAAGCTCCCGCCTCATTCGACCCGGCCAAACTGCAATCGTTCCAGGGCGACGCATTTGCGGAATTGTCCGATGAGAAACGAACCGAATTGGTGCGTCCGTTTGCGATTGCCGCTGGCTTCGTTGCCGAAGGGGATTCCGATGAAGCGTTGTCGGCCGTGGTTGCTGCGGCTGGTGATCGTTTGAAGATGGCCGGCGACATCATCGACTTTGACTACTGCTTCGTGGACGATTATGCCGTTGACGAAAAAGCCTACGAGAAACGTTTGGTCAAAGCCGATGGCGCGAAGGAGTTGCTTGCGAAGCTGAATGAGACATTGAAAGCAGCGACCGAGTTTGATGCCGCCAACGTGGAGACCACTGTGAAGTCGTTCTGCGAATCAGAGGGCATCAAGATCGGCCAAATCATTCACGCGTTGCGAGTGGCGACGACTGGAGCGGCCAGCGGCTTTGGCATGTTCGACACGCTTGCGGTCTTGGGGAAAGACAAGGTGACCGCACGAATCGAAAAGACGATCGCCGGCCTGTCCTAGGCAAGCGGTGGTTCGCAACCTGTCGCTCGGTGGTCCCCCACCGAGATGAACCTTGGCCTGTCTAAGCAATCCTAAAACCAGACTTCGCTCAATTGACCTGACTCGAGTTCGTTGGCGTAGCTGAGGTAGTAGTTGCGATTGGGCGCATTGTATTCCCTCGCAGCGAGAGCCCGGAGTGCTGCGATCTTAACCTTGCGTGCGAGCTTGACGTCGGCATCTTCTAGCCATTTCACATGGTCGGAAAGTTCCAACGCCCATTGGAATTCTTCCTTTGCCAGGGCTGATTCCATCTTCTCGGTCAGCTCCTGTGTGCCGCCCGCCAACTCGGCCATTTTCTTCGCCTTGAGTTGGGGTCGCAACGGATTTAGCGTCGTTGGGTTGCCGTCGTACCAGCCCAACAGCCCGGCATAGATCGCTCGTACCGCGTGTGGCACCGAACCATAAAACTGAATCAGGTACGGCTTGTCTTTTAGGTGTTCAGGAAGCTTGACTTCGTGTGCCAGTTGATCAGGACCTTTGCCGGCGTTGATGCCGCGGACGGTTTGGTCGTAGACACTGCGGATCGCTTCGCTGTAATCGTTCAGTGCGGTGGTGGCGGCATCCTGACCTTGAATCGGCATGGTGTGGCCGGGGATCAGGACGTCTGGTTTGAACGTCGCCATATTGGCAACGCTCTCGGACCAACTCAGCACGTCGCGATAGGCCGTTCCGCGAATCGCGTACAGGTTGGGGAAGGAACTGTAGAAGTTGTCACCCGCAAGTAGCACCTTCTCCTTTGGCAGCCAGATGAACATGGCATCGCCGGTTTCGCCTGGTCCGTTATGAAATTCGATTTCGACGCCCGCGATTGTCGTTTTAAGTCCGTCGCTGGGGACGGTGACAGTTGGCGGAAGGAATCCTTTGCCTCGGTCGCCGTCTTCGGTGTTGGCTGGAGCGACACCGCGATTGGTGCTTTCGGATGGCGAGAGATTGCGACCAAACTGGCGTATGTTTCGTTTCGCTTTCACGGGATCAACCGCTTCGTTGACGCCTTCAGCTGAACCAAAGGTCTCCGTTGCGTAGACATCCGGTTTCTCATCGCCAACGAAGGCACTGGCTCCACCGGTGTGATCGCCGTGGCTGTGGGTATAGATGATCGCCTTGACCGGTTTGTCGCTGTACCGCCTAAAAGCTTCCGCCGCTTTGGAAGCACTGGCGGGACCGAAAAGAGTGTCGACGATGATGACCCCATCGGTACCGACAATCATCGACGTGTTTGCGCCGTGAAAACCAACCGCGGTGTAAACATTGTCCGCGACTTGAACGATACCCTTCTCGAACTGTTGTTGCTGAGCGTTCAGCATCCTCAGCGCGGTCTCGGGTTGGACCTGTGTTTGTCCGTTGGCAAGGCCAGCAGTCAACGCGAGGACGCCGAGTAGAACGGCTGTTCGTAAGCTAGTGCCGAAGCGGATTCGGAAGTGGTTTTTGTTCATGAGATTAATCCTTTGAAAGATGGTTCTTGAAGTTTCTCTGCATGTGTTGCAGAACGTTTTGCGCTGCATCCAACTCCTTCTTCGAGATTCCTTTCAAAGCGATCTTCCGCTGGCCATCCAGCAGCGGCGGGACGTTTGGCAATCGTTGCTCGGAGTCAAAACGCATGGTCCGCCGCGGAAGGCGTTGATGTTGGAGCGTTCACAGAGGCAGTCTGCTTCGTGGGGCCAGCAAAGATTGGTCGGTACCAATCGAAGTAGCAGTAAATCAGCAGTGCACAGGCAGCGAAATCAGGAATCCCGATCGCCAGGTATTGATGGGCGAAGAATGTCACGTACAGCAGGATGTTGACGACGTAGGGCAGTGACATCAGCACAGCCAGGGGTGCTGTTCGCGGGAAGAACATCAATCCACCAGCAACCGTTTTGAAAAAGCCGACCCAGAAGATCAGGTAGCCAGTTTGCTCGAGTGCGATCATGAATCGCCCGACATCATCCGGCGTCTCGCCGACGGGGTAGCCATTCAATGCAAATCCCATCGTCATGATCCCCGTTCCAAAAAGGAAGGATGCGAAAAGGATCCGGGTCACCAAGGCGACTCGCGGCAATCGGATGTTCCGTTTTACTGAAGTCATGGCATTTGTTTTGTGCGTGAAGCGAGGAAGCGAAGTGCGAGTTCGAAACCCGTCGATTGGTTTCACTACGAAAGCTGTATTGTGCAGGTGTTTGTGCGTGAGTCAACGTTTTTGTGAAAAAATGGTGCTTCGATGAGCTTTGTCCATGTGTAATGGTCAGCCGGCCAACGCATCCGTCTGGTGCGATTCGCCCGTCTGCTGCCATTCATCCTGTCATCGAGACTGTTCGCCGTGGCCAGTCCGTCGGGAACTGCAATGCGGTCGGATCAAATTCAGGGCAGTTGGACTTCGATTGCCGTGCCGTTTTGTCGGATTGGAAAAACCGCTTGAAGAGGTTGGCGGCTGGTCGTTTGGGTTCCGGTTTCCAGTTCGTATTGCCATCCATGCCAAGGACACGTCACGCAGCCGTCCGCGACATGACCTTCGGCGAGCGGTCCGCCTTGGTGCGTGCAGATTCCGTCCATCGCGTACCATTGGCCCGAATGAAAGATCACGGCGAGAATTCGATCACCCACCAAGGCTTCTCGTACAAAAGATTCTGTGTTGGGATCGGCAGCCAAGCGTTCGGCGAGTCCCGGTTCGGCCTCGTTCAGATCAAACGCGACGTGCCACGGAAGGTCTTCTCGCGGTTGGCGGTTGTGATTTTGCTCGGCGAGTTCGTTGGGATACAAATTTCGCGTCGGTTTCGGATCGGAATTTGAATCGCTCATGGGGTCTGTCCGTGAAAAGCCTTTGGCAATGAGCGGGAAAGAAGGTGCCGGTGCCCATTGCCGGAACGACCCAGCGGGGCTTTGCACAAATGGTACCGGACGCTCGTTTCTCGACCGCTCCTGGAATGCACTCAGTGTGAAGTTTACTGGCGATCGCGGCGACCCCGGGGGGACACACTTGTCGACTCGCCGTTACAATTCGGGCGTCCCTCAGCTCATACATCACTCCAACGAGACGATCGGATGAATTTCGCAATGCTTTCACAACTGGATGTGGCGGCGGTTCGATGCCGCTGCGGACGCAGAACGTCCGCTTTCCTGCTGAGCAGTCTGGTCGCTGCTCTCTGTTTGATTCCAACCCTCTGTCCTGCCGATGACGCGGCAAAAAAGGATTCGTCCGTGCCATTGAAACTCCGCGAAGTCGAGGGGATCAGCGAATATGTACTGCCCAACGACGTGAAGGTTTTGCTCTTTCCCGATGAGAGCAAAGAAGTCGTGACGGTCAACATGACCGTGTTCGTTGGCTCGCGTCACGAAGGCTACGGGGAAGCCGGGATGGCGCACCTTCTCGAACACATGTTGTTCAAGGGCACGCCCACCCACCCGGAAGTTCCCAAGGTGTTGCAGGATCGCGGAGCTCGGTTCAACGGCACGACTTGGATGGACCGGACGAACTACTACGAAACACTTCCGGCCAGCGAAGACAATCTCGAGTTCGCATTGAATTTGGAAGCCGATCGGTTGCTCAACAGCAACATCAAAGGCGAAGACCTCGAAAGCGAAATGACCGTTGTTCGCAACGAGTTTGAACGCGGCGAGAACTCACCGATGCGAGTCTTGATGCAGCGGATTGAGTCGGCCGCATTCGATTGGCACAACTACGGCAAATCGACGATTGGCAACCGCAGCGACATCGAGCGTGTGCCGGTCGTCAAGCTGCGCCAGTTCTATCGCAAGTATTACCGCCCGGACAATGTGATGGTCATCATCGCGGGCAACTTTGAGGTGGATCACGCGCTGAAAGCGGTCAACGATGCGTTTGGCAGTCTGCCGGTTCCCAACACTCCAATCGACGAAACTTACACGGTCGAGCCTCCAAAAGATGGGGAGCGAACGGTTGTGCTGCGTCGGGTCGGCGACGTGCAAGTCGTCGGCGCCGCCTACCACATTCCCGCGGGCAGTCATCCAGATTACGCCGCGGTCAAAGCTCTCACGAACGTCTTGGGTGATGAGCCAAGCGGTCGTCTTTACAAAGAAATGGTCGAAACTGAAATCGCCAGCAACGTTTTCGCGATGGCGTTCGGTTTTCGCGAACCGGGGTTGCTCATGACGATGGCAGAAGTGCCCAAGGAGCAATCCATTGAGCAGGCCCGTGCCAAGCTGATCGACTTGATGGAAAACGATTGGGCGAAAAACCCCATCACCGAACAAGAGGTGGAACGAGCCAAACAACAAATGTTGAAGGCTCGCGAATTGGAATCAGCCAACACGGACAAAATCGCCGTTTCGCTCAGTGACTGGGCCGCGCAAGGTGATTGGCGTCTGTATTTCTTGTATCGCGACGCTGTGGAAGCGTTGACCGTCGAACAAGTTCGTGACGTTGCCGATCGCTATCTGAAACGAAACAACCGAACCGTTGGTTTGTTCATGCCATCGGAGGAATCGGATCGTGTCAGTATCCCCGAATCACCGGATTTGGCGGCTTTGCTGAAAGACTACAAAGGCCGGGCCGCTGCCGCCGCTGGGGAACGTTTCGATCCCAATCCGGAAGCGATTGAAGAGCGAGTTCAACGTGGCAAGTTGGCTGGCGGAATCGAATACGCGGTGCTGCCGAAGAAAACTCGCGGTGATTCGGTCTCGGTGTTGATGACGCTCCGATTCGGAACGGCTGAGTCGCTCAAGGACAAACTCGGCGCGGTTGAGTTGTTGGGAATGATGATGGCTCGCGGCACCGAAGAACTTGACTATCAGCAACTGCAGGACGAGTGGACGCGTTTGCGTGCTGAGGTCCAGATCTACACCTTGAAAGGTGTGTTGCAGGTTCAGGTGCAAACCAAAGAAGAGTTCTTGCCCGAAGTCATTGACTTGATTGGAAAGATTTTCCGCTCGCCTCGCTTTGAGCCATCGGAGCTCGAAGTCATGCGTCGCCAAGTCATTACCGGATTGGAAAAGAACAAGACTGAACCAAATTCTCTCGCACCTCGCAAAGTGCAGCAAATGCTCTCGCCGTACGACAAGGATGACATCCGATACGTCATGACGATCGAGGAAGAGATCGACATGTACGAAGAGACGACCATCGAACAGATCCGCCAGTTGCACGCGGAGTACTTGGGCAATCAAGCCGGTGAGTTGGCCATCGTTGGCAACTTCGACGTTGAGCCGACGCTAGAGAAGTTCCGGTCGATCGTGGAAGGTTGGGAAGCCAAGCAGCCGTTTGAGCGAATCGTGACGCCGGCTCAGCCTGATATTCCCGGTGCCGTCGTGACGATTGAGACTCCCGACAAATCCAACGCGTTGTTGTACAGCGGCCAGCAATACAAGTTGGCGGATTCGGATCCCGAGTATGCATCGTTGGTACTGGGCAACTTCATTTTGGGTGGCGGATCACTGAGCAGCCGTTTGGCCAACCGTGTGCGTCAGCAAGAAGGGTTGTCGTACGGGGTTCGTAGCGGTTTGACCGCGGCGAACTTTGCGGAGGATGAAAAAGTCAGCTTCACGCTGTACGCGATCACCAACCCGGCCAACAAAGACAAGCTGCTTCGCGTGATTCGCGAAGAGGTTGTGCGGGTGCTCGAAGACGGCGTCACCGAAGAGGAATTGGAGCAGGCCAAGGGTGCGTATTTGCAAGCCGAACGGATTGGCCGAACGGGTGATTCGAGGCTAGCTAGCATGCTGGTCAAATCGGTCTTCAACGATCGAACGATGGCCTTTGTGGCGAAGCACGAAGAGCAGATTCAGGCGGCGACGGTTGATTCGGTCAACGCGGCGCTGAAAAAATACGTGGATCTCGATGGCTTGGTGATGGCCATCGCAGGTGACTTTGCGGCGGTCGAGCAGCCAGCAGAGTGATCTGGTTGCAGTTCGGCTGCGATCGATTCATAAAAATGCAGCGAAGCCGGATCGGGCGGGTGCCAGGTCCGGCTTTTGTTGTTTACACTCGGCACCAACATTGATCTTTTTCATCCGAGTGTTTCGTCCTTGTCCAGGGTTCCCGTGGCTGGTGTTGTGCCGGTTGGTAGGGGATCCCAGCCGATGAGGTTCGTTTTTGCCTGCGTTGTCGAGCGTTTTTTATGACAACTTCATCCACCAACGATCCTGTGGGAAATCCAACTTCCCCGGCGAACTTTCTGCAAACACCGTTGGATGCTTGGCATCGCCAAGCTGGGGCCAAAATGGTTCCCTTCGCCGGTTACGAGATGCCGATTCAGTACGAAGGCATCGTCGCGGAACACCAAGCCTGTCGTACCAAGGCCGCTTTGTTTGACGTGTCGCACATGGGCCGATTGCGGTTCGATGGCGATCACGCGGCCGAATTTCTCGACCACGTTTTGACGCGTCGTGTGACCGATATGGTGCCCGGCCAAGTCCGCTATGGCATGGTCTGCAACGCGGAAGGCGGCGTGCTGGATGACGTGCTGGTTTCGTTTTTGCAAACTCCATCGGAACGACGCTTTCACCTGTTGGTGGTCAACGCATCGAATCGAGAAAAAATACTGAAGTGGTTCGAGCCTCACCTGGCCGACTTCCCGACCGTCACCATGTCGGATCGCACCGAGTTGACGGCGATGATCGCGATCCAAGGACCGATGGCGATCGAAGTCTGCAAGAAACTTTTCTCAATCGATCCGTCGCGACTGAAAAACTACAACGCCTTCATCACGGACCAATTCAAGAAACCCGTCATTGTTAGCCGCACGGGATACACCGGCGAAGATGGACTGGAGTTGATCGTTCGAGCCGAAGAAGCTCACCGAGTTTGGGAGAACGTTTTGCTCGCCGGTCGCGAAGCAGGATTTGTACCCGCCGGTTTGGGCGCTCGCGACACGCTGCGAATGGAAGCCGGGATGCCGCTTTATGGGCATGAACTGGACGAAACGATTGATCCAATCACCGCCGGATTGAAGTTCGGTTGCAGCTTGAAGGACCGTCACTTCATCGGCGAAGAAGCTTTGCGGGCTGTTGCTGAACAAGGCCCAACACGACGTCGAATCGGATTGCTTCCCACGGGTAAACGTCCCGCTCGAGAAGGTTGCGACGTTTTGAGTGCGGACGGCGAAAAGATTGGGCAAGTCACCAGTGGTGGTCCGTCACCCACGTTGGGTGTTCCTATCGCGATGGCGACCATCGATGCCAAGCACGCGAAAGATGCGAGCTTCCAAATTGATATTCGTGGCAAGACAACGGATGCTTTGCCTACGAAGCTGCCGTTCTACAAACGGCCACCCGCGGCGTCTTAGTAGTGCGACGCGACATTCCGCGACCGCGATTCGCGAATGTTGTTCAACAAGTTTTGATTCATCCATTTCCCTTTGTTTTTCATTGATTCGTTAGGAGCCTCCGATGGCACGAGACCCTTCGACCCTGCGTTATGCCGAGACCCATGAGTGGGTGGACGTTCAAGAAGAAGGCGGCGACAAGTTCGCAACGATCGGTATCTCAGCCTTCGCCGTCGAGCAGCTCAACGACTTGGTCTACATGGACCTTCCCGAAGTCGGACGCACACTGGAAGTCGGCGAAGAATTCGGTGAAGTCGAATCCGTGAAAGCGGTTAGTCCGTTGTACAGCCCGGTTGCCGGCGAAGTGGTCGAGGTTCACACCGACCTGCCAGACAACTTGGACAATTTGAACGATGACGCGTTCGATTTTGGATGGATTCTGAAAGTAAAATTGTCAGCGGATCTGCCTGATTCGTTGATGGACTATGCCGCTTATCAAAAACAGTGTTCCGAAGCAGGTTGATCGAATGAGTTATCTCTTTCACACCGACGAAGACCGCCGAGAGATGTTGAAATCAATCGGTGCAGAAAGCATCGATGAGATCATCAACGATCAGGTGCCAGAAGCGGTCCGTATGAAACGCCCGTTGGATTTGCCACCGGCCTGCAATGAGTTGGCGTTGACCGCCGAGATGACTCGGTTGGCCGCTCGCAATTCATCGGCGGATTCGCATGTTTGTTTCTTGGGTGGCGGTGCGTACGACCACTTCATCCCTGCCGCCGTCGATGAGATCGCTTCGCGAGGTGAGTACTACACGTCGTACACGCCTTATCAGGCCGAAGTAAGCCAAGGCAATTTGCAGGTGATGTTCGAGTACGAAACCTTGGTCACGCAGTTGACCGGGTTGGGCGTCAGCAACGCCAGTTTGTACGACGGCGGATCCGCAGCGACCGAGGCTGTCTTGATGGCTTTGTCGATGCAACGCGGACGCAACAAAGTCATCACGACCGATGTGGTTCACCCACAGTATCGCGACATCTTGGTGGCTTACCTCAAGAACATCGACGCTGAGTTGGTGGTGGTTCCTTCGGATGAAAATGGGCACTCCAAGCCCATGATCGATGCGATCGATGACAAAACCGCTTGCGTGCTGATCCAGCATCCAAACTTCGTCGGTCAACTCGAATCAGTTTCTGAAATCGCAGCCGCGGCCAAAGAAGCCGGGGCACTGACGATTCAAGTGTTCGATCCAGTCAGCCTCGGGCGTCTGAAGCGTCCCGGCGACATGGGCGTCGACATCGCCATCGCCGAAGGTCAAAGCTTGGGCAACCCACTGGCATACGGTGGGCCTTATCTT
>TARA_R110002072_G_scaffold7239_1_pt1 | contig 38747 bp, 46 predicted proteins | sample TARA_R110002072 | Tara Oceans TARA_R110002072 (sample SAMEA4397118) | marine metagenome | biome: Polar Biome; feature: [SRF] surface water layer (ENVO:00010504); material: water (ENVO:00002006), including particulate matter (ENVO:01000060) such as... | depth 5 m
GTATTTTATTTTCATCTAATTCTGCTGCATCTTCTTTGCCCATTCCTCTTAACCTTAAAGCTTGCTTGATAGCAAATACAGCATCTTGTTCGTCATACCCATATCTCTTAGCCATTGCTTTAATAAACTGATTGACTTTTTTAGATACTTCTGGGTTTAGGTTTTCTTTTATAACTCCTTCGTCATATGCATCTATCATGTATGCATCTCTAATTGCTTCTATTACTTCTAATGCTGCTTCTTTAGTTGTAGTTCCGTCTTCTGCGGCCATGTCAGTAATTACTCTTACGATAGTATCTAGATCTCCTCTACCTTCTTTTATAGCATCATCATAGCTCATTTGCTTCTGTCCTGATGCTTTTTCAATAGCATTGTCAATCTTATTTAATATGTCTCCATACTTATCTGCAATAGGACCTCCTGTTGGTTCTGCCTCTTGCTCCATGTCTCTCATCACTTGACGTCTTTTAGCTTGAAGTCTATAGAGAAGCTCTCTTTTCTTAGGGGACAAACTAGAACCCTTTTTATAGTCAGGATTGATTGACGGTGAAGATTTTTTAAGTTTATCAACTTGCTTCATATTTCTACCGTGTTGATTAATTCCACGAATTTTCATAGCCCAATCGCTATTGTCTACTGCTTCGTCTATATCATGGCTTGAACCTGTAACGGGAATATCATTAGCCCTTAAGTCCATTGCTACATCATATATAAATGCTGCTGGGTCTTCTTCTGGTTCTTGGTAAAATTCTGAATCTTTATTTTCTGAATCGTCGTACATATCGTCAAATCCATCTTCATGTCTGAAGTTAAAGTATATTATTACATTACCGTCTCCATCGTCATCTACTATATCCATCTTAACATAAGTTGGGTCAATATTATCATCTAATATAGACATAGCTTTTTTATAATCTGATGTAGCTATTTTAATGTATGTTGTTTGGTGTGGTCCTTCTTGTAATCTTTCTCCTTCTTCTAAATTATGGTCTTCAATCTCTACCTTTGCAAATTCTAATGCTTCTTGTGCTCCTATTGCAGTTTCTTCGTCTTTAAATATATAATAGTTGCTGCCGTTAGTTTCAAATTGATTTCTAAATGAATCATGTAAAACTTCTAGAGCTACTTTTGCTGTACGAACTGAAACTTCAATGTAGTAATTGTCTGCTTCATTTAAGCCTCCTTCTTGTTCTGATAATGCTTGGAAGTGTTTAAGTAATTCGTTAGCTAAAACGTCTACGTTAAGTATTGGTTCTCCAGAAGGTTTAACTCCTACTTCTACTAAAGGTTTAGTAAACGAAAAATCTGCTAATACTAATTTATTATTTTGTACATGAAAAGAAAATTCATCTCCATGATTATTATCCTTATAATCTACATCTATCTCAAAGGACATTGGTTCAATTCCTATTGCTTTAATACTTTGAATTGCGTCACCTGCTTTCTTTAGAGCAATAATAACTGCTTTACCTGTAAGCTTAGCAAGTTGTTTAGTTGCTGTAAGATCAAACTCTACTCCTTTGTTCTTTACAAGACGTTCGTTTTCTTTAGTTAACTTAACATTTGCTCCTTTTTTGGATAAATCTAAAGCTTCTCCTTCGTCATCTGTAAAGATAGTTCCGGATTCTTCTTCTTTAATAATCTTAAGCTTATTCTTTAGGCTTTCTTCTAATGTATGTAGTTGCTGAATAGTTGCTGCTTGAGCTGCTGGTATACTACCTCCTGCATGGACATTATTAAGGGTTTCAAGTGCAGTTTGGCACTTAGTTAACCGTGATTGTATTTCTTCGTATGTCATATTACTATTATTTCGTGGTAAAATCGAATTTACGCTTTTATATAAATAGGTTTTTAATCCCAAATATTAACTATTGACAGTGGTAGTTTAAATACCTTTGGCAAGCTTTAGCAAAATGTGAACCTTTATCCTTAGTTCCTGCTTTGGCTTTTCGTACTTTCGTACAAGATAATTCTCCTAATCTATCTTTTAGAATACCTGGTTTTACTGGGTCGTGAACTCCTTCAAGAGCTTGTAGGGTGTTTGTGTGTCCGCACTTATGACACGTACGTGGATCTTTACCTCCATCTTTCTTTTCCCAACTCCAAGAGCATTTTTGACATTCTATTTTACTAGATGTATTTTCCTTTTTCATAGAGTTACCTGCGGCAACTGCATCTTTGTGGGCATTAGAATTACCATGAGAAGCTTTCGCTCCTCTTTTCTTTTTAGCATTTATATTAGCCCATAAGCCAGGACGTTTTTTCTTTGCTTCTTTTACTGCTTCTTTAATTAATTTAACTATAAGCTGTTTTTTCATGATCCGATACCTTTATGCATCATCAGCATTCTGATTATTACTCCAGCGAGTATACCAAAAATTATCCAAAGTGCTTTGTTAACTCCATTTCTCCAAGATTTAAGTTCTTGAACGTCCAGCATCTTCTTTTGGTATTCTTTACTATTACCTTGCATTTCGTGTCTGAACTCGGTATTTTTATTAGTGTTAACTACAACTCCATCTTCTGGGTTAAGGAGGGTATACTTCAGGTCGGACATGCTGTCTTTCATGCTCTCTACGTCTTTCATTAGTTGCTTTAATTCACCATTAGGCATATTTGTTTTAATATGCTTAATTTCATTGAGAACATTTGAGAGTAATTCTTTCTGCGTCATCTTTAGTATTTAATTATAGTTGCTACTATTTGCTAAGTATAAATATAACGAAAATTACTCTTCTATATGAGTTCTTAATATTTTAACGTATTCTATAAGATCTCCCTTGATCTTATCTTTATAATTTTTTGATAACTTATTCCATCCTTCTTGGTCACCATGTTCTGTAACAAAAGAAGAATCGTTTTCTAGGGACTCTAATACCCAAGATTCCATATCTGTAATGAATGTAGCTATGTTTCCTGATAGCATTCTCTTTTCATATTTTTCATATAATCCAGCTGCTTTTAGTCCTGCTTCATAGTCTATTGTACAGTCAAAACAAAACCCATGTATATAGTACATTTTTTTGTCTAAACGTTTTTTCATAGCTAGTTTGCACTTAGGACATGCAATAGGAAATTTAGCTAGATCTTTAATAGCGTCAAATTTCGTAATATTTTGCTTAAGACCATTTTTTATGGTCCATTTCTTACCAGACTCTTCCCATATGTCTCCTTCTTTATATCTTTGAGATATTTTCTTATATCCTACTTGTTCCTTAGTTTTACCTGTAAAGTCTTTATTAACTAAATTCCTTACTCTTTGTACATCGGCTTCTTTAAATTCTTTCTTTAGTAAAGTTTCTTTACTCATAACCAAGTTCTTTTAGTTTTCTAATTACATCAGTTACGTTGCCATTTTTACATCTTATAGCAATTCCACCTGATTGAGTCCATTCGTCTATATTAGATGGTTTATCATCTATTAGTATACTGTTTTCATTTGCATACTTCTGCTTTGATTTAGAATATGCAAATATTACTTTAGGGCTAGAAGTTAAATTATTTTTAACCCAAGTATTTTTACCTAATCTTGATGTATTATCTCTAGATGGGGATGTTAATAGGTCTGGGTTATATCGAGATATAAAGCTCCAAAGTTTTTGACCTTCCGGCATCCAATTCATATCAGACCAGAATCTTAGTCCTATTTTTACATCTATAAGGTTCCAAAATGCAGGGGTACCGTATTTCTTTTCATACTCTTGTGGATGCATACCAGTAAAATGGTCAAATCTTTCTTCAAAGTCTGTTAATACTCCATCCATATCACAATAAATTTTGTATTGAGAGATGTCTTTCTTTTCTTCTGTATCTAGAAGCTCTACTAATTTTACTTTGCTCATTATAACCTTTGTTTTATGCCTAGTTTAGGTAGGCGTTTATTCCATAAGATACGAATTTTTTTTCTATTCTCCAACTTTACTTGTGCTTTTTCGAAGTAATCTTCTACTACATCTGTAAAAGGAGTCTTAGATTTTTTAGCTTTATAGTACATACCTTGTATCATAGCATCTACTTCTTTAGGGAGTTGGTAATAGTCGTCTTTATCCATCATACCCATATCAATCAGCCCTCTTACTATAGCATCGTCTTCTATATACTTACCGGGTCTAACATTTTCACCATCTTGTGTTAAGTGTTCTAGTTCGTGCCTAACTACATCTTTAAGGTCGAATGATATTTCTTGCCAATCAGGATTCTTAGGAATTAAAAACTTTATACTCATCATTGGTTGAATCTCATCTCCTTCATTATCGTATCCGGCATTTGCTCCTCCATCTACTTTATAGGTATCTTCTGTAAACTTGGCGTATATTTCTAAGTCAAATTCAAACTGTAAAGATGGGATATCTACCTCATCGTGTTCTGGGTTGCCTACTCTAAAGCTTATTTGTATTTCTTTTTTACCTGCATCATGAGCTTTCTTATAAGTCTCAAATACTACGGCTGATAGGGTGTTAGATATCTTATCGTATTTCCCTTCCGCCATTAACTTTTTTTTTTCGTCTTTTGTATTATGACGTTTCTTAAGATCGTCTTCCCAATTTCTGAAAGTAATATTACCTACAGTGTAAGCTTCTTTCTCTAAGTCCATTAATGCAGAATCACTAGTAGTGTCCTGAGTTTGTACGTTATGTAGTCTTCCTTCTAGGTTTTGAATATGGTGAACCATCTCATGAGCAAATGATCTACATATATCTTTAGGGTGTCTTCCTGTTGCATAAAGAACAATTTCTTTTTCATTAGGGTCATAATAAGCGGTCTTACCGAAGAATTTTTTAGCATTTTCTTCATCCTCTCTAACTTTAATTTCCGGTAGAGGTTGTATATTCATACCAGTATCAAGCATATACTCAATAATAGAACCTATATGTTCTGTATAACTCGGTCTATTTTCTTTAGTAGTTTCAGGTGGAACACCTTCTGGTCTTTCTATTTCTTCTTTAGCAAACCATTCTGTTAAGTATCCTCCTATGTTACTAGCTATTACTTCAGCTACAATTTTATCTTTTAACCCTGTAAGTATATCTAATATTTCTTCTCTGCCTAATTCTTTTGGAAAAAAGTCAATAATTTGGTCTAAATTACCATCTAGTATACTTTTTCTAAAGTCCGTTGCTCTAACTTTACTGTCTGGAGCTGCTGCAAATGCTAATCCTTTTACATTAGGTGCATTTTTAAATGTTGTTATTCTTCTTAGGTCTACAAAGTCTGCATCTCCTCTTATTCCTGTAATTGCTGCAAACGGTGTATCGGGGTTTGCTTGTGCATAATCCTTAGCTGCAAACATTGGATTTTTTTGTCCGTCTAATATCTCTACATTACCTAATTTTTGAGCATATATTTGCCATATAGACATCGCCTCATCCTTTGTTATACCGTTTCTCTCGCCGCCTCCAACAAATATGATAACCTTATCAATCTCAGGTTTTTCACCATCAGAGCCACCAAGTATATCTGTTCCCTTTTCCTTGTAGTTATCTTTATCGTATATAGCTCCACTATAAGAACCGTCAAGTAAAGACTTAACTACATTAAAGTGTCCTCTATGAGGTGGTTTAAAAGCTCCTGGATATAATGCTATCATGCTAAGAAAGATTGTAATTTAGAATCTATCTCTTGAGGAGTAGAATGTTTTAGTTTTTCTTGGAAAAGAGGGCTATAAATCATTTCAGCAATATTGGTTAATATTTCTGCATCTCTAGCGTCTTGTTTAACTTTACCGTCCCTATATTTATCAACTGCATCTTTAAGTTTATCCTGACCTGGACCTACTCCATTTTTATCGTAGAATTTTAAGAATGCATTTTTTATAGCTTTATCTTCTGAGCGATTATCTTTATCCCATTGTACACTACCGGCGTGTTTAGTAAACACTTGTTCTGTTTCTTTATCCATTACTACCGGTTTAAAGAAAGAAGATCCTCCTATGCCGTTTTCTTGGTTATATTTATTTAAGTAGTCTTTAATCCCGTTAGTCCCGTTCTTAGCTGCTGTATTAAATGCTTCAATTGGTTCATCGTATTTACCACCAAAGTCGTTAACAAATATAGACATCTGTCCTTTTAGCTTTTGATTAAACTCTCCTATCTTTTGGTAAGCATTTCTCCAAGTAGAGAATACTGCTGTTCTTGGTACATTTCTTCCTCTTGCAAAATTACTTATGTAAGATACCATTGGATGAGAATACACCATTACCATGTAAATGTCGAACTGAGCTTCTAGTAGTTGAACTAATGTCTTATCAAACCCAACTCCTGAGGCTGTAGTATCCCAAACAAAACTAGTTTTCTTTCCTGCTGCTGCTTGTACGTCTTTGGTTGTTTGTTTGGCTGCTGCTCCTAGGTTGTTGTGATACGGATGGTCTGGGTCCTCTATATACTTGTCTGGGTTGAATTGTTCTAGGCTGGTTAGGGATAGTTGTTGTAGGAGGTATGTTTTGCCTGATCCTGCTCCTCCCGCCATTATTACCGCTTTCGGACGACCTGATGTTTCTTCTAGTATTAAGTCTGATAGTTTGATCATTATTATTCGGGTTATTTATTACTCTTACTTCTATATTTTTTTCTCTTAGTTTTCTAGTAACTTTATCTATATTGCTTTCTATTCTTGGTCTTATGCTAACTACGGTACTTCCTACAGTGCCGGTATAAGCAATAGAGCCTCTTCTTCCATTAATATAAGAAGTACTCCTTCTATTATTATAATTAGCTCGGTAATTCCAATTGTTGTAGTGGTTATACCCGCTGTTCCATCCATAATAGTTATTCCAGCCATAAGGATTGCCCCATTGATTAGAAGACCATCTTCTGTTGTTCCAACTATAAGACCATCCCATACCGAAAGAACTGTTATTATAAAAAGGGTAATCCCATATCCAAGCGTCCCAAAACTGGTCTTGATTCCAGATTGATGCATAGAAGGGATATCCATTTGCTCTCCTAAAGTTCCTGAAGTATCTATTATTGATAATTGAGTTGTAAGGCTGTCTTTTAGCATACTGGCCAAAGTTGTACCTGAAATTAAAGTCGTCTCTAATAAGTCTATTTAGTTCAAACTCATTATCTACAATATTAAGCTCTATCTCATTACCATCTCCATCGTAGATAGGATCATAATTTAATGTTGATACTTTAAAGGTGGCACACCCAGTTAATAATATTAATCCTACTATCACTGCGAGTACTCTTGCTTGTATCTTCATATTTATTGGTTTATATATAAATATACGAAAATTACTCATCAAAACCTAATTTATAACATTATATCTTAATAGTGGTAGGATATGAGTGGTATAAAGGTTCTGTTGTAGGGTGATCTAACTTATATAATTTATATATAGTTTGAAATAATTCGAAGTTTTCTTCTATCTTATCAATAGTTTTAATCTTCCATCCTTTACCTTGGTATACTCCTTTTTGTTTCGACGGACCTCTTGACTGAGCTTTTAACCAGATTATACCTGTACGTTCAATTTTCTGTCCTCTAACCTCTTCCATACCTTTAGCATAAGCTGCTAATTGTAAATCATATGACCTATGTAGGTTGTTGGAAGTCTTTAGGTCTAATAACCAAACTTCACCGTCCATCTTTACTACAAGATCTGCTGTCCCAGCATACTTGTGTTCGTCTGACCATATAAACTGTTCTGTAGAAATTAATTCAGGTTTATGCGTTTTCCAAAAGTCAGCAAATTTAAGTATCATTGACCATACTAATTGAGAGTATTTAGCATTACCGAAATCATCCATCCATGATATCTCTTCTCCAAGTACTAACCTTTCTGCTGCTTCATGTACCTGAGTACCTTCTTTACCTGCTTTTCTCATAATAAGATCGGCGTTATGCCCAACGTCTTTTAACCAGTTGTCAAAAAACTTATTCTTGGGCATATATTGGAGTATTGTTGTTACGGACGGGTAAAACACTCCTTCGCCTCTCTTGTAAACTCTTCTATCTAAGAAATTAATCTGTTTAAGTTCCGGATTAAAATCTAATCTTTTCTTAGCATTCTCTTTAAGAATGTTGGTACCTTGTCTAATCATATTGATTCTAGTTTGTAACGCATTAGAGTATTTAGTGTTACCTCTTCTGCTGTCTGTATTAAGTGAGTGAATGCATTGAAACCCATCTCACTAGGATCTTTTTCTTTAAGGTTGACTAGGTAGACCCGTTTACCTAAATTAATAAACTTTTCTGTATATTCGATAGCTTTCTTAACTGCATCGCTATCTAATGCAATGTAAATATCGTTTACTGTACTTTTTAGTAGTTTCTTCTGAAGTTCATCACTTATTGCTTTTCCTAATATAGGTATAGCATTTCTTCTAATAGCCATTGCATCAAAAACTCCTTCGCAAAGTACTACAGGCTGTTTCCAATTAATTAGGTTTTCAAAAAATATTATATCTTTCGAAGCTTCAGGGTTTTTATATTTAAAGTAGTTTCCATCATGACTTCTTGCAACAAAAAAATTGAGTTGGTTGGATGCATTATAACTTGGGACAATAATTCGTCCTCCATAGTCTCCACTTGTACAGTATCCAATACCATATTTAATAAAATCATTGTCGGTAAGTCCTCTTTCATATAAGTATTTTCTTATTTTGTTTGCTGTTATTGATGTAGTTGTAGCTTCATATAATAACTGGAACTCCTTTGGTAACTGTACTGATTCTGTCGGTGTATAATTATAATCAGATCCTTTCGGTAAGTATTTCATTACTTCCGATGCTTGATCTGTTGGTGTTTTTAATTGAAATAAAAGAGAACGTATTGTAGTTCCTCTAGTTTGACATACCCAGCACTCCCAGAAGTTCTTTCCTTCTTGATTAGTTGCCATGTTTATCTCTAACTTAGGTTTTCTGTGGTTACAGAAAGGACAGTTAAAGGCATGATTGCCTCGAGCTCTCTTGTGACTCTTGCCTAGAATATTCTCTAGGGAGCCCAGTAAAAATGTGTAGTCCATATATTGTCCGTAACTATTATCTTATAATATAAGAAGAATAAAGTTATGAACCAACTATACGTCAATATGTTTTAGTTTACCGGATTTAGGATGTTTCATGAAGTTTCCATCATGAGTTAGGTCTAATTCATCTGCAGGTATTCCTAATCTATTAGCTTCTTGTTCTAGAGCTGTTATAAATTCATCTGTAATTTCTGCTTCTGGATTGTCTAGTTCTGAAAGTATCTCCATCGTTATAACACCTAAGCGTTCTCCATGTCTTACAACATCAAATATATGTACAAAGTTATTTGTTTTTTTACCTTTAATAGTTTCAGCATGATCTAATTCATCTCCGTCTGTTGTCACTTTAACAGCTTTACCCTTTAAAAAATAAACTGATCCGTAATCACCTGAACCTTTATATATACCTCCAGCATCTTTGATAGCATCAACTAATTTGTTGAAAGCTGGATCGTATTCTATACCTTCATATAGAATTATGCTTGTTAATTTCATTTTATTATCTTTCATATAAATAGCTCAGTTTATTGCAGGAGCTTATTTACTGGTGTTATCCATTTAATTTTTATTAGGGGCCCTAAGTGGTTCTTTTTATCAAAATAATCTAGATGTATATAAGGAACTAATTCTTTTGCTAAATGCGAATGACCTTCTAATACTTTATCAACTAGGGGATTAACTTGAGACCCGGTTGAGTATTCATAGTCGGGATTATTTGGATCTAATATATTATTCTCTAGTTGAGTATGTACTTGACTAATCCAAGATACATATGGGGAATACACATTAGGAAACGTTGTGTTACTGTTTAAATGGTGAAGTAAAAAATCTGCAGCCATCTCTACTGTGTTATGGTTATCTACTAACCTATTGATTGAATCTCTAGTATATAGTACAGCGTGTGCTGCTAACCCTGTAAAGTTTTCAGGCCTTTTTAAAAACTTATTATAGTCCTGTCCTTTTATTACATTATTAGCTGTACCTATGAATATCCAATCAAATGTTCTTTTTTCAATTCCTTCTATAAACTTTTTATATTCTCCTGTATATATACTGTTCATCAACCCTTCAGTTGGTCTTGCATCATCTTCTAATATAAGAAACCTATCTCCATTTTCCAACGTATTGCATGCTCGATATGCTCTGAAGTGAGAAAAAGCTATAGCAAGTATATTTTTAGTTAAGCATAGGTCTACTATGTCATAAAACTCTTTTCCGAGAGAAAATTCTCCTACGCTTTCATTTTCAATAAGCTCTTTAAGGTTGAAGTCATCTGGTGTAACTGCATCTATGTATTCGTATTTAAAACCAGAGAAGTGGCTCCAGGCATGTTCAAAATCTATACGGCGTTGAGGTTTTTTAATGTCATGTATTACGTAAATAGTATCTGCTCCAAAGTTTTGAAGATTAAATTTTACCTCTTTTATCTTACTCCCAGGTGTATTTTTAGTTAGTTTCATATTACTATTAATTCTTTTAATAAACTATAGTTGAATTTTTTAATGTGGTAATTGTCTATTTCCTTTAATGTGCCCATTACATTAGTAAACTCTTCTGAGTTGATCATTTCTTTATATGTGGTGTATTGTTTGATTCCGTCAAGGTCAAAGTACTTTACATTTCCATCATTGTCGATTGCACAATTATATACGTTAAATATATCAGTTAATAGTATGTTGTTTTTAAATGCTACGGTAAAATGTCTTAGTAACTTTACATATAAATCTAAATCTACAACCCATTTCCAATCTCCCCATATAGGATGAAATTTATATTTTTCAGAGATTACATCACCCATTGGATATTTTTCTTGTATAGCATATAAGACTCCTTTATATACACCAGCATGGAAGAGTTTTGGAGTTATTCCATTTTCGTATAGAAATTTATCTGTTTTATAAATTGTTAATAGGAGCTCTTTAGAAGCCACAGGTACTGTATGTTTAAATATGTTCTTATCTAAACTTGCTTTGCATGGATATATAAATTTTAATAAGTTATCTTCAAAATAGAATACTTTGTGGGTATATCTAAAATCAGTTGCTGTTTCAATTGCATTCGTATATCTATTTTCTATAATGGACTGACAGCTTTTATCAAGTTTATATCTACTATCATACTGCTTTAGTTCTTCATCAATCTCTTTTTCTATAGAAGACCAATCTTTATATCCTAGTTCAAATCTATTTCTTTCTGGTGTATGATACTTATGAATTTTTATATCGTTTAGGAAACAATCTATGCCTTTATTTATTTCAATATTCTGCTCTTCTTCTAATTCACTACCTAATCTAACACCTAGAGTATCTACCCAATCTCCTACCTTTCCTTTTCTAAAGTCATTATCTGTATAAATAATATCTTTGCTTTTCTCAGAAATAGATTTTAATCTAACATCTACAACTGGTAAGCTAGTATTTATTGGCTGCTCTAAAAATTTTCCAATCTTATATACTGATGCTTCATATTCATTAATTACTTCTTTAAAAGATATTAACTCTATATCGAGACCTAAAAGCTCTTTGCTCATATATACAGAGAACCAATTCTTATAGTACTGTATTAATAGTTCAGATAAGTTGTCATATTGTTGGTCAATTAATTCATAACCATCCATATCGTAGTTATCGTAGAAATCTGTGAAGGAGCTGTAATTGTCTTTATATCTTGGTCTATGGTAGCATGAATTTATTATGTCTCTAATATCTCTATAGATAATAATAATTTTAGATTCTGAGAAGAATCTATCAAGTTGGGTGTTAGTTTCTTTGCTGTGTTTATATTTTAAATAATCTTTATAGTCATGTGCATGAGTCCAAGTAACCTTTGGATGATTGACGTAAGGCTGTTTATAAGAGTAACTACCCTCGTTCATAGCTGTTTCAAACTCACTAAACTCTTCAGGAGTAAACCCAGTGTAATCAATATAGTTGTAGTTGATGCTTTCGTACCCGAAATTATTTACTACTAAATCTGTAAGTAAATGTGTTCCGCTTCTTCTAGCAGAGACTACTATAACATTTTTTTTAGAAGCCATTTATATTTTTTGTTCTATTATACAGTCCCTTATCTGGATAGGTAAAGCAGCAGTCATTAATTAGTCTCACACCGTTTCGTTTTAACACATCTTTATAGTTGTCTGTTGCTTCGAAATAAGAAGAACTACCACTGTGCCAGTCATATCTAAGGTGCTGTAGCCCTTCTTTTCCATACCCGTATTCGTCGTAGAACCATTGGTAGTCTTCAGAATGTTTATCTAATATTTCTTTATCAAAAAATTGTGCGAAATCTCCTACATTCTTATATATTGAACGTTTATACTTTCTAGCATCGTCAATACCTAAAGGGGCTAATCCTAGCAAATTAGTGGCGTGTTCTAAAAAAGCTTCTTGATTATGTACTGCATCTTCGTACCTTAGTACAGTACAATTATCTCCAAAGACCTCTCTATAGTGGCTGATTAAGTTTAATTGTTTTTGAGCTATTTCGTTTAAAAACTTAACAGATTTAAAAGTATCAAAGAATTCATTTTCATAATCTATCCCATGCAGGTGTATTTGGTTATCGAAGAATATTAAATTCATTGCTATTTCTCTTGGATCTGTAATTATTACAAATACTTTTGTTTTAGCTTTCTCAATTAAAGGCTTAGTAATGTTTTCTCCTAAAGTAATATGAGTTTTTGCCCAGAGGTCTTGAGAAACTAATTCAGGAAAATTCTCTCTTAATACTTCTTTACCAAATTCTGATCCTGACAGTCGCCAACTTACTACAAGGTACTTATTATTCTCGATAGGTTTTTGCATCCATGTATAGATATCATCCTGTAGGTACCCTGGTCTTATTTCAACAAAGTTCTCTTTCCTTGGTATAGCTTCTATATGTCTCTCTGATTGAGGGGTTAGTACTTGAGGAAAATATTTTTCTACATAAGCTCGTTGAGGTGTGTTTGGTTTAGTAACCTCAGCATATTTTTTAAATATGGGATTAGCTTCATCTAAAGATGTTTGGATAGTAGAGAATAAAGTATCAGCTATTATTGGGTAAGGTATATACTCCTGTAACCAAGGATAAGAGTTTGTCACCATCCATACATCGTTTGGCCATAGCTCTCTATATTTAACATCATTACATAGTATTTTAGCTGCTTGTGGTTTAATAGCATAAGCATGGTGACCTAAGAAATGATGCTGTATGGTTGACTGTAGTCCTTCTATTGGCTCCTTATATGTCATTTCATACGGTCTTATGTAGCTGGGTCTACCGAAATTAACACACATATCAAAATCTATATCTGGTATGTTATCTACAAATATTGCATCATGTTCTAAAATTAAAATAGGCTCTCCTAGCTCAATACATTTTTGCCAGAGAAGATAGTGTGAAGCAAAGCATGCTCCAACATTGTCTGGTCTTGCATAATTATCAAAGTTATTGTCATAGGGTAGAATCTCTTCCCATAGGTCAGGGGTTATAGCTTCAAATGTTTCAATTGTCTCTCTATACCCTACATCTACTGCTGATTGTCTTGCTCTTTCTGCTGATTCAACTGAGTGTTTATTTTGTAATAATGTGATTATAAATGTCTTCAATAGATGTGTACCTTATAAATTTGTACATATAATATACGAAAAATACCTTATGGAGGCAAGTTATTCACTATTTAAAATCTTTTCTATAAAACTTACCTAAGACGTTATCATTAATATATACGTCTTGAGTCTCTAGTGCTTCTCTAATAAACAGGTGTTTACACTCGAAATAAGTAAGAAGCTTTTTTGTAGGGACAAATTGTAGTATTGTTCTACTAAAGTCTCTTACGTCTCCTTCTTTAACTAATTTTAATATATCCTTATGGGATCCATAATAATCTTTCCAATCGGATTCAGTAATTATCTTTTGCTTAGCAGGAGTTCTTCCTCCTATACCTTTTTCTTTTCTTTCTAATCTTAATGCTTCTAATGCTCTTTTTCCTAATCTTTTATTACGTTCAAAGAAAAGTACTTTCTTTCCAATGTATTTAATACCTGAGGGAATATGTTTTGTTTCATAGATGAACCCGAACGTACCCTCTGGCATGTCCGAAATATCTGTGACCATTCTCCCTTGGTGTATCCAAGTCGGTGATGTCATTTCCATATTTTTGATTTTTGTCTAGCGCTGGTTAGATTTTAACGCATCGATTTGTAACTGTTGATCTTTGATCGCCTCAATTAATAACGCGACAATTTTTTCGTAACTAACAGCTTTATAGCCGTCTTCTCTAGTCACAACTACTTCCGGAAGAACTTCTTCTACCTCTTGAGCTATTACCCCAATGTCGTGGCCTTCATGTTCTGATTTATCATTCCAATCAAAACTATATCCTCCAAGAGCTTTTACTTTATCTATAGCCCAAGGGATAGGTGATATATTATCTTTTAATCTTTTATCTGAAGAGTGATATGCAGTTACGTCTCCGGTTACTAATAAGTTACCGTTTATTGTTGCACTTCCTCCTACTATGGTTGAACCGTCTGCTTTTACTTGAAAAGCTAATTTATCGTATATATCATTAGAATAGAAGTTTCCATCTCCTGATACTATATTAAATGCATCATCATTTGCATTACCTCTAATACCTAAAACTAAATGACCTTGTTCTTTTCCTTGTATTAATGTACCGTTAGTAGTTCCTCCTGTAAGGCCGGTTACATCTGTTTTAGCTGAGGTATAATCGGATATTTGTGATCCTCCAATAACTAAGTTAGTACCGTCAAAGGTTAAACTTCCTTCTCCGTTTAGTGTACTGTTTCCATTAGCTGTTAGTATTCTATTATCTGCATCATTATTAATTGTAATTGTACCTGCAACTAAAGATGCTAGAGATGAAGATACAGATGTAAATCCAGTTAATGCTAAGTCAACGAACGTTGGACTATTTGAAATACTTAGTCCAAGTGGTTGAGATACGAGTGATCCGTTATTTGTAACTCCTAGAGTTCCTTGACTTGTTGTTGACAATACAGAGCTGGATATTATACCTGAGGGTATATTTGTAAGGTCTGGGTAGTCGGTTGATAGTCCTGCAAGAGTTGAATCAATTGCAGCGAATTTCGTTTCAACATTACCGTAAGTAGGAATGTATAAAGCTCTGTCTGCAGTTAAGTCTTTAGCAGTAAGAGTCTCTGTTATGTCTAAACTACCTGTAAATATATGTATGTCTGAGCTAGCATCTCCAAATATGTTAGAGCCTGAATTATATAATATAGATGAAGAAATATAAGTTGTATTAATTTCTTGTGCATTTATAGTACCTGTTACTGTTAAGTCCCCGGCTAAAGTGTCAGATGTATTTAGTAGGTAGTTGGCTGTTACTGTATTTGTAAGAGCAGTAATTCTTCTATCTCTTTCATCTGATGCTGAGCTAGATAGTGCTGTAACGTTATTGTTGACTGCAGTATCCCCATTGCTAATTCTAAGTGCTAAAGAGGATGATAGAGCAGTTACGTCTGTAGATATAGATCCACTTGTTGTTGTAAGTGCTGATGCTGCTGAGCTAGATAGTGCTGTAATTTCTGTGTCTAAGGCTGAGGCAATAGATGCAGAGTATGCTATTGTTGTTGTAAGATTAGATGCTAATGATCCTGATATACTTCCCCAAGTATCAATCGTTGCATCTGATCCTGTAATACTTCCTACTACAACTAGGCTTCCTGTAAAGCTATGCTTATCATCTGCTGAGTTTCCAAACTTGGTAGAGCCAGAGTCAAATACTACTGATGCGTTATTAAATTCTGTTCTTAGTTCTTGTGCTGTTAATACTCCTGTAACAACTAAGTTACCGTCTACTGTAGCATCCCCTAAGTTAGTAAATGAACCTGTATTCTTTAAATGAGAGTTTCTGAAATCGTATTTGAAATCAGCTGAAGAAGAAAATGATACTTCTGAACCTGATATTTCGTTACCTTTTTTAAACTGTATATGGTAATCGAATCCATTAGGAGCAGGCATAGGTAGAACATACTCGTTGTTCAAAGCTGCTGAGGTAAACAATGATAAGTCTGTACCTTCTACTGATGCAGATACAAATGCTTGTCTAAAGTTATTATCTAGCTCTGTATGAGTTAGTGCAGATCCTTTCTGTGCTCTAAATATTAATCCCATTATTTTTCTAATTTGTTTATTCTATACTGTAGGTCCTTAATAAGCTTTTCTTGCTCTTGAATAGCACCTACCAATAATGGAACAACTTTACTGTAGTCTACAGAAAGATACGATTTTTTATCTTCCTTGACAACTTCTGGAAGGACTTTTTGTACTTGCTGTGCAATGAATCCTACTTCTCTTTGTTCTTTTCCTTTCCAGTTAAAGTATACTCCCTGTATTTGTCTAAGTTTATCCGAAGGATTATCTATCGCATAAATATTTTCTTTTAGTCTCTCGTCTGAATTAGACAGTAAAGCTCCTGATGCTCTAATGCTTCCTGAAACTTCTAAAGCATGAGTTAGATCTTCTACTCTAGTATTAATACCTACACTAGATCCACTGTAAATGAATGCAGATGATCCAGATACTCCACCACCTTCATTATATTGTACACTGTATAGAGGTCCTTGGACCTGTCCTGCAGTTAATGGTACTATATGAGATGCTTGATTGATTGGAACGTTTTGACTACCTGTGTAATGTAAATGCAGGTTAGTCCCGGATAACGAGCTAGAATAGAAATAGCTACCTAAATTGGTATCCATCTCTGCGTATGTTAGCGCTTGTGCTTTATTTGCTCTAAATTTTATAGCCATTTTATATATCTATTTTTACTACAAATGTCATGTCTGTGTTTTGAGTCTTTTGAATTGGATGATTAGTCTTAGCTACTGCTATTAATTCATTAGAGTCATTATACATGCCGACTGTTGTTATATACGGTGTAAAGTTACTACCTCTTACGTTTTCAGCTTTCAGACCAAATGATCCGGTTAATGCTGATTGGTTATAGGTATGATTCAGTTCTGAATCTCTAACCTTACAGTGTACATTATATGTATAAATAGGTTGGTTTGATTTCCATCGCAACTTATGTCTAGAATAAGTGCTAAGATATCTTGCAACGTCTTTATCTGTTATAATAGCTAGGCCGTGATTATAAATAATATCACCAATAACCTTAGCTGGTTGTGTATAGCTTCTATCAGAACCAGAATAAATTAACGAACCGTTTCCGTCGTCAATTATCTCTACTCTTTGCTGATTTTTATCTAAGTCTACATATTCACCTGATGTTTCGTCTATGTACCCTTTCTCATCAGTTATATAGTCTCCTGTATCAATAGGATTAGCTCCGTATTGGTAGCCAACTTTTTCTGTATATAAATCTACTCCAGACATTCTATCTTGAGAGTAACCATCTTCTATATAATTATCTACTGCCTCTACTTGAGGTACATATACAAATGTATTAGGCTCTATATGTGTACCTACTACATCTCTAGGAATAGATAATACTCCTACTTCTGATTTAATATCTCTTGCACCACTTATTGTTAAACTAGTTTGTAAAGCTAGATTTCTAGATCCTGATGTTAGTCCGTTACCAATTCCATCTGCATAGTACATATTGTTTATACTATCAAATACAATTTTCTCATATTGATTATTTCTATAATCTAATGGGTAAGGATATCCAGGTGTGGATCCAGAGAAACCTCTTAAGGTCTCTATCTTATAATTGACTAATGCACTTCCACTGGCTACCCATTGCTTTTTAGCAGAGTAATCAGATACATATACATCTTGTCTGTTTAACTTTTTGTAAGCGCTCATTCATTAATAGTCTAGCTTAATTCGTACTAACGCCTCTTTTGTAAAATCTTTAATTAACGGTCTAGATAGTTTAGCTGTAGCTAATAAGTCATTGTTATCGTTATACAATCCTACAGTCGTAATATATGACTGAGGTGAGTTAACCATTACGTTATGTCTTAGTTCTCCTGAACCAGTAATTAAGGATGGATTTGTTGAGTAATTAAATTCAGAGTTTCTAGCTCTTACAAATATAAAGTTTGATGAGATAGTTTCTTCTGATTGAATTCTAAATTTAGTACCTCTTTTAAGAAGATCAAATCCTCTGTTAAGGTTTGTTGCACTTCCTGAGTGTATTAGTTGGTTTGCTGTTTGGTTTGAGTTAAAGTTAACTCCTCCTTGTGCAATTGGAGCATCTAATGCTGCTACATTTATTAGTGCTATCCCTAAGTCAGGTAGTAATTTTCCGTATGATCCATTATTAGTTGTATATCCGTTAGCATTAAGACTTGTATGTACATTTCCTAATGAACCAGAAACTAATTCGTATACTCTACCTGCATCGGTAAAGGTAACTGTACTGCTAACTAAACTGTTATCTGTAAGTGTACGAGATGTTATAGATGAATTTGCTCCAGTTGATAGTTTACTCCCTGAGTGAGCTACAACTAAGTCTAAAGTACCAGGTAATAGTTTTTCTTTGTACCTAGCTCTATCGATAGATATTGCATAGAAAGAATCAGATGCTACTCCTCCAAAGACAAAGTCTTTTTCTTCGTCTCCTAATATTAAACTTCTATACTGACCGTATATAGTTGATGTTGGTGACTTAACAGTTACGTTAGGATTATATCTTATACTTCCTTTCCCTTCTTTGTTACCATAGGATAAAGAAAATTGTGTTCTAGCTGAGGGGTGTCCTGAGCCTGTTTGGTAAATGTTGTAGTAGAAATCTCCTGTTGCTCCTCCTACTTGTACGGAAGAGGTAAAGAAAGTACTCAATGTAGTTTTGTTTCCTGACCAACATGGAGTTGATATGGATTCTGCACTTACTACTACGTCTTCTTGGTCGAATCTTTTAAATGACATAATTAATTAGATTTAGTAATAGTTACAGGAATAGTTAATCTTGCTCCGGAGTCTCTACCAATTACTGTTAAAGTAGTTTGTAGTATAATAGTTGATCCGAATAAAGTGTTTACAGTTGTTGCAGTTAAGTTTACTGTAGTTCCAATTACACCTTTCGATACGTTAGTACCAATTGTTGTAGTTGTATTAAGTGCTTCTGCTTCTTCTGTATTAATACCTACACCTCCAAATGTGTTTAACACTCTAATATCTGCTATTGTAGCAGTATATCCTGAAGCTTCAAACGTTGATGTTGCTCCACCGAAGTTTAATGTTTGAGGAGTGATTGCTAGAGAAGCTCCTTGTTTCAAACTAATAGAAGAGAATCCAATATCCAATACTGGAAGTTTAGATGTACCTCTAGGTAGTGTTGTAAGTTTATATTTCATCACTTGAGTTTCATCAGGAAAAGCCTCTAGTAAGGGCATATTCTCAATTGCTTCTCCGTATAATGCAGAACCAGAGGGATGTAATGGATTGTAAAGGGTGTAATCAATCTCATCATCTGCCAATGCAAATTGAGTGATTTTGAAAGAGCCATCTCCTCTAGCTAATAGCTCTCTTCCTTTTTTGGTTAAAATCGCATCCACTGTTACGATTGAATTGTCTAAGTATCCCATTTTTTATTTAGTGTTTATTATAAATATCGCTGTTTATTGTTTTACGATGTCTCTTCTCCTTTGCTGCGGCCATTTTCATCTGTAATAAATATCGACCCTCTATCTATTGCATGTACTTTCTTATTTACTATCCTTACAAATCTGTTTCCATCTTCTTCGTATAGTATACTTCCGTTTTGACCACCTCCAAGATTTCCTGGTGTTGGGAAAGAACTTCCTGTAAAATTATTAAAAACATCAGTACTTCTAAAGTATGCTGTTGGTTTTCTATCTATTGTAAAATATATATCTTTACTACCTTCTGATTGAGCCAGAATTGTTACGTTTTTAGAATCTAATTCATTTATAATTCCTGTAAAACTTCTTAGTCCCATTGCTGGGTCTTCTCCTTCTACACTTCCACTTTGTAATTTAGTACCTGAATATCTAGCATTGGATAAACCTGTTATAGTATAGTTACTGTATTGAACTGCTGCTGGTGATGCTGAGCCAGATACTAGTGCATGGTAGTTAGATGGTGATGCTTGACCTACTAACCTGTCTACTTGTACAGCTCCGTTACTTCGTTGAGTTGTAGCATTTCCTATTAGAGCGTTGTAATCACTATTACTAAATTTTTCTTTTAAGAAAGGAGTAAATATAAACTCTAGACCACTTATTAAAGGTATGTCTGATTGGTCTCTTCCTTCTGGGAATGTGTTTACTATGCGAGGTTGAGTTCTAAGATAGTAGTAGTTTGATCTTTTAGATATACCTAATACTTTTAAGCTTACTACTGTACCTGCAAATGTAAATTTTACTGCTTTGACGCTTTGTAGCGTTTGTTCTACTGATACGTCGTTTGTACTATTATTAGGTATTGTCAATCCTAGTATAGTATAAGGAGGAAAGAATGCACCATCTAAGTAGTATACTCCTCCTGATTCTGTTGGTGATGAAGAACCTGTCGGATAGTTACTTGGTAGATCAAACGAGCCTGTACTAATACTACTACTATAAAGGAGGTTGCAATTTCCTTCATTGTATTTAGTTGGGTCAGTATTTTGAAATTCTAATTCTGTCATCGTTAGTATTTATTATATGTTGCGTAGAATTGCATATATCCTCCCATTGAACCAGAAAATATAGACAATTGTTTAGAGGTCGATAACATATCTCCATCTGCATTCTTCCATCCTACCCATTCACCTGTACCGCCATACGCATCATTTGCTTTTATTATAAATTGAGAATAGTCTGACCAGTTAGCGGTTACATTAAATGAACCAGTCGGTGCTATTGTATAAGGATAGATTAACTCCACATCATCTTTGTCTCCGTAATACCCTGTGCTTACTAGTCCGTCTAAGTCTTCTTGAACGACTCCATCTTCTTCTATCCTTGTTGATACATAATATACGATTCTTTCTGCGAAGTCTGTACTAAAATGTGCAAAATAATTATCTACTGTTGTTCTAGTGTCTCTATATAGTGTTAAAACAGATCCAGTTTGGAAGATACCTGGTGCTGCTGATGCACTTTGTAATCCCCAACCTTCAAAATGGTAAGGGTAGTTCACTGCAGCTTTAGCTACTAAGAAATTAAACTTATCAAAGTCGTGAGTAACTTGTAGTTCTCCAAATGGATTTGTTAATGTAGGGTATGTAGCTGCTACTGTACCGTTGCCGACTGCTGTAAAAGTAAATTGCTCACCCATTTTTCTAACCGTTAATATAATATCACAAGCTAGAGGTATTGGTAATGAGAAGTTAAATGCTCTTAAAGTAAAGTTAGCAAATGGCTGTAAGCTATGTTTAAATGGATTGCCTTGGTTCATTTCTCCATCCGAAGCAATTAGCATAGAGCCACTAAATTCACCTGTAAACCTAGGTTCTTCATGAGCTATATTTCTATCTATTTGACCTAATGGTGTAACAAATGATGCTGAATAACTAGTTGTGAATGGGTATTTATTAGCTACTCCAAATGCTCCTGCATCAGAACCTGACAATTCTCCAACAGATATACTCCCTGTGTATATTTGGTTGTCGTAAGATACGCTTACTTGTTTAGCTTTACTTCTATTAAGAATGTGAGACTTAATTATCACACCTGTATTAGTATTTGCTCTTGCAGGTATGAAATCTTTTATTAATCTAAATAAAGTATTATCGAAAAATTTTACTAATCTAACAAAGTCTGCTGGTTTTCTAAAAGGAACTAATTCATCATTCCAATCGAATTCTGCTTTGTTATAATCTTTAATTACATTTTCCCAATAGTTTTGTACTGCTTCATTAGGTTCTGCAAAAATAGTATCTTCTAATTGCCTTAACCCTGTATAGTTAAATTCGTGTCTATCCCTTGGATCACCTAAGTAGTTATCTATATCAAAGCTACCTGTAATCTTTGATGAGATCCATTCGTTCGTAGTGTCTGATATGTCAAATCCAACCTCTACAGTATGTAAATCATCTGAGTATTTATCTACTGGTTGAATAATAGATACAGTAGTGGATAGGGTGCTTCCTGTTACTAAACTACCTGTGTTATCTAGTCTTATTTTATTTAAAGAACTAGTTACAGCTTGTTCAGGAGCTAAATTCTTTTGTTGATCTATATGAGTACCGCCAAATTGTTTGATTTTCAGTATGTCAGAAGGTATACCGAAACAGTTTATAAGGGCTCTTAGTCCTCTATTAGTTCCTTTTGCTTTTGTAAGAAAAGGAATATTATGGTATATTCTTTTATAGACTTCTTTCTGGTAATTGTCTACAGGCATAGGCTGTAAATGATCTAATCCACTACCAGAAGTAATCTGCATGTAATGGTTTATCACTTCTCCTGTACTTCCTGAATCGTAATTAGCTCCTGTAAAGGTACTAAAAAGATCAGATAGGTTATTGTTGGCTGGGTATATTTTAATACCTAAGGTTTCAATTGCATCTCTAACTAAGTCTTTAGATAGTCCAAAATTTAACCTGTTGTCTGTATCGTATTTATCAGATACAGCTTTAAAATATATCCAAATATTATCAAAGTGTTGACCCAACATATGGGTAAACATTAGTAAAGGTTCGTTAGTTTGGTCTTCTCTAAGGTAAGTTGGTATAGTGTTTGTTAGAACATCGTAGTTGGTCAGATCATAGTTAGATGCAGAAACTAATTGCTTCTGAAACCATTGAGCTGATTCTGCTGTAGAACTTGGTTGATTAAGGTATGGGCGTCTACTGTCTGATTTCGGCCAAGAATAAGAACCGCTTTCATAATAAAGGTACTTATCGTAGTGATCAAAATTATCTACTAATCCTTTTATAAGTCCTTCATAATATTCTGTACTACCTGATACTCCAGTTGAAGTATAAGAGGTGTCGCTAATAACTTTTATGCTGTCGTTATACGAATCTAATAAATCAACCTTATATTTAAAGTTTCTTAGTCTTTCCTCTGCTGAACCGAAGTGAATAAAGTCTCCATAGTCTGCATGGTTAATACTTATTTGTGCTCCTTTTTCGTTAAATAAGGAATACAGTTCATAGTAAGAGCTTGATACAGGATAGCTAAATAAATCATCGTAGTTAAAAAACTCCGTTGGATTATCTGCTTTCTTTAAAGACTCTATATCAAAGTTAGGTCCTTTAAGGAACTTTGACTTTCTTTCTATTTCTATTGTTCTAGTTGATACTTTAAAGTTAACTGTATCACTAGTATTTTCTAATATATTAAGTAAATCCTTCTTTACAAACTTAGCTGGAAGGGGTTTATAAAGTTTAATTAGTACTGATTGGCCGCCTTTATATTCTTGATTATCTATAGCTACTGCTGTAACTCTATCATCTTTTCCAAACCTAAGTTTAAAGTCTGAGAAGTGTGCGTTATTCTCTAAATAGTCTCTAAGTGCATCAGTAATGTTAATTATCTGATCATCTTTAAGGTCTAGTGTAAGTAGTCTTAATTCTGTTCTATCAGCAGAAATTTCTTCTATAAAGAATTCTTTTGGTGCTATAGAGTTAGAGTATAAGTCACTAAAGAAATTATAAGACAGTACAACGTCTCCATTTTTAAAGCCGTTTTTTACAGCATCGTCTCCTGGATTTATATTTAAGGATAGTGCTCCTACTTGACCAGCTCCAGCTGAATCTCCAGTTTGAGTAGCTCCGTTATAGTTAAAAGCTGATTTAAGTAATCTTCCTTCTAAACTATATATGTGTAGATCTATAAAGTCTTCTGAAGAATCGTATAGATTATTAATCAAGTAAGGTCCAATCAGTATCTCATCCTTTTCTTTGTAGGATGGTATACCGTCGATTATCTTCTCATCAACTTTATTTACTATGTATTCTAATTTATTCACCTTGTCCTGATAATGTTGCGTTCTCGATTCGTAATTCTATTATCTCTTCTTGTGCTTTAAGGTAATCTACTCTCAGTTCTCCAATTTCATCTAACAGTGGCTGTATATCTAAGTAGTCATTAGCAATCGATAATAACTCTCCACTTTTTTCATAAAGGTATCTATGAGAAGCATTTTCCCCTTCTACAGGTATTTCTAAATATAAGTCTTCATAATCTTTGAAAAATTGCTCTATAGTCTTTTCAACAGGTACTTCTACATCTCTCTTAAAGGCATTAAAATTTCGGTCTACAACTTTGTCGTAAACCTCTTTATTATATACCGTCTTTTTTATTCTAATATTATTACCCATTTCTTCCTACCTTAAAAACGTTCCTATTGTCAATTACAGACTTACTTCCATCAAGAGTAGTCTTGATTAGTAATCTATAAAATCTCTCTGGCTGTAATAGATCCATGTCAATATCAAAATAGCTGCTAGTATTATCTGCACTAATTTTTGTATACTGTTCATCGAAATCAACTATCATTTCTTCACTGAATTCATCTTTAATAGCCCAATAGGATTCTTGAGGTAGTTTATACTCTGTAAGATAAACTGAACTAGTAGTAAATGTCCTAGTAGGGTATTTAGGTCTGGCTGATAGTCTCAACCTAGCTGTCTCTTTTTCTGAGTATGATTGTTTTAAGTTTTTGATTTTAACCGTAGCAATATCTGTACTTAATACTGACAGAGAACTTGTATAAGACGAATCGTCCCATTTAAATTCTAAATATGGAGGATAGATTGTATTAGTATCTACTCCAAAGTATGCTAGTTTAACTGATGATGTTGTTTCGTATTCTTTACTGCTTTCTAATTTTATTATAGAACCATTGTTAATTAGTGCATTAGAGTGGTACGCTTGTACTAAACTTGTAATGTCAAAATTAATATCATGGTTAGAGGTATGGTCGTGAGTTTGATCTGCAGAGTAACTTCCTGATATAAAGTCTCCTCCTGCGGTTGTCCAAGCATCTTCACTTAATGCTCGTCTGCTCGACCAAGATACTCCAGATCTATTTAATGGTTTGTCTGCAAATTTACCGGTTCCTTGCATCCAAGATTGAGAAACAGGGTGTGTTTCTAATTTGTAGACATAAGGTAGTGCAGCAGCAGAGGCTAGTTGAATATGTAAAGAAGCAGAATAGGCACCGGATACTTTAGTGTTAATAGTTGAGTCTATATCTTTGTCTCGAAACTGTATAAGTATCCGGCTTGAGCGACCTATTCCATCATCATCAGGGTAAGAGCGAATTTCTAATATTTCGTCCATGCCGGAGTTACCATACAACCCTGCAGGTGTTGGCTTACTGTCGATGGATGCATCTTTTTCTGGATATATTCTATATACTGCCATTGTTTATAATGTTGTTACTCTTCCTACTATGTCTTGATTTGGGTACTTTACCTCAAAACAACAAGGGTCGAATGAAGGAAAAACTACGTTGTTTCTAGTTGCTCCTGGTATATCGTACCCGTATTCTGAGTATTTCCCTTTAGCCTTATTAGTGATTTCAATTTGTTTAACTGTCTGTACGCCTTTAACTCTATCTAGTACTGTATATAATGAAGATAGGTTAATTGGTTGGTTTATAGTTAATTGATCTTTTCCTAATGCCACCTGTAATGCTTTATTACATTCTAGTAAAACATCTCTAGATTGGTAATTAGGTAAGGCTATTACCTCAAACTGTACTCCTATATTTACTATAAAAGCGTCTTTTAAGTCAACAGCATCTGTTAATAGCATGTACTGTGAGAGGTATGTTTTAATATTATCTTTTAATCTAGGTGAAGCAGGTATTAAGTGCCCTTCGTTGTTATATGCTAAAACGTATAACGCTAAAGCTAACCTATTTTCATCTAGTACTGAACGGTTACTTCTTGTAGAAGCTTCTTGTGTAACATATGCTTTAGCTACTGAGCCATATTCAGGAGGAATGGATAATGTACGTATAGTATAATCTTGTAGGGTAACAGCTCTTTTTTGTTCTGAGAATGCTCTAGTTGCATTTTCTCTAATTTCTTGAACTGTATCTCCATCTCTACCTCCCACTGCTGGTGAAGGATTATTAAAAGAGAGAGAAGCTACTTTAGAACTATCTGTTGCTGAGGTTTGTACAGCATCTATTTGGGTAATTGTATTAGATGGTGCATTTGATTTAATTCCTCCTCCTGTTAAATACCTTACTGTTAATGTTGTATTAGAGGGAGCTAATCCGTAACTCTTTGTAAACATAAAGTTAGAAGGATCATAAGCATAATCTAGTCTGCTAATACCTTGTTCGGTGTTCATACTAACTTTAGATGGGGTAGGTAAAAACTCACTAGAGTCTTCTGATGATATTCCTGCACCAAATTGTACTTGCATTACGCCTTTAGAACTAAATCGAGTAACGAATCTTCTAGGGACACTCTTCAACTTCATTAAGTTAGGAGTCTGATTTTTATCAGTAGATGTGTTTGTTTCTTGAACGAATATCGTATCTTGCCCTAGAAAAGGTACTTCGTACCATTCATTACCGTCGGAATCTTTTATATCTAATATACCTATTATTTCGTCTGCACTTATATTAAAGGTAGCAAATTTATTAGAGGTAGTATAGGTTTGGGTTAATGTGTTTATATTACCAGAGAACGCTCTAACATGCTTCTTTAATAAGAATTCTGAAGGTTGTCCGTCTGCTATTGTTGATACAGTTATCTCTGTTGGATCGTAAGAAGAAGAAAAGTTAAAGTCTACCTTATCTTGTAATAGGTATACTGTATTTCCTTTTGCTGTACTCTTTATTGTACTATTTTCTCCTACTGTTATTGCTTGATCGAAGTTAGGTTTATTGCCGGCTCCGACTGCATCTATATTTTGTGTTACTTCTAATAGCGTCTCTGCTACAGTTGTTACTTTTGGCTTATACCCTAGCATGTAAGCTAAAGAGTATAGGTTAGCGGGGTTCTTAGCGTGCTGTAAGAACGTTTCTTGTAGTTGATTATCTTGATAAAAAGATAGAACATCACCTACGTATGAGGCTTGTTCGATAAACATCATACCAGGGGAAGTAGGAGAGAAATCATTGTAAGAGTCAGGGAAGTACGACTTAGCGAATTCCATTAACTGCTGCTTAAAGTCGTTAAAGTCTCTGTTTATATATTTTATGTCTTTACTTTCTGCCATTATTGTGTTATATTAATAAGTAGCTCATCTGATGTGCCTGTATCTCTTATGTCGTAACTTAAATAAAATTGAACTAAATTTTCATCATGTTTTGGTACTGTTTTTACTTCCTTAATTACTACTCTAGGAAAGTAAATCTCTATTGCATTTCTTACTATGCCGTCAATTTTATCAATTGAATCTGAGTTTATATTCTCAAATAACATTTCTCTTATAGTAGAGCCAAATAACGGGTTTAAGTACCTCTCTCCTCTGTTAGTTAAGAAGTAATTAATAAGGTTAGTCTTTATAGCGTCTTTGGTTTGGAAGTTACTAGTGAACACCTCTTTAGAGTTGAACGGAAGGTTCAAGCCAACAGCTTTTCTAGGCTGTAGATCTAATGGGTTAATTCTCTTTGCTTCGTATGCCATGTTATTATTTAAACTTTTTCTTATCTTTTGCGTATGCAGCATCTAATACTTGCTTAGCTTTATTCACAAAAGGAAGTTTAGATATATCAAGTCCAGGCAAAGGCCCTGTTGATTCTGTCATTCCCATTTGTGAGGCTAAAGATGATGCCATTCTAGGCTGTCCACCCATAGATGGTCCTTGTGCTCCTGTTATGTTTTTGTACTCTTCTGATGACATGCTGGCTGCTGTAGAACTTAGCATTTCCTCTAAAGGAACTGTTGCTGTATTCATTTTACCAGTTGACCATGTTCTCGAAAGATCTTTTTGTTTAACTGGAGCCGGTGCATAAGTCTGTTCTGGTTTGCTAGCTATAGCAACCGCTTCAGTTAGAACGTCAGCTAGCTCATCCTTAACGGCTGATCTTACCTCTTCTCTTATGATTTGTCTTAATTGGTCTAGTTTCATTATATATAAATAGTTAGTTTATGAAAGTTTACTTGGGTTGTTTGAACTTTGTTTGTGTTGTTTCCCTTTTAGTGTCATTTTGTTTAGGTAAATCAGGTTGGGTACCTCTATTATCTATGTTATTATTGTGCTCTCTAATTTCTTTTTCTTTTTCTACCTTCTTTACTGCTGGGCTACGTTTAATGCCGGTTCTAATTTCTTGTTTTTGTATACCTTTTGAAGGTGAACCTCCTGGTCTTTGGGTAAATAGTAAATCTCTTGTTGGTGGTCTACCCATATTAGTAGGTTTAGGCATTAGCTCGTTTCCTGCTTGTCTAGGTCCTCCGTATTCTCCTCCGCCTGGCTGTAGATCAGGTGGAAGTGTGCGATTTTTACCTCCTGTTAACCCTTCTAACTGTTCTTTAGTAGGTAGTGCTTTAGATGGATTTAGTGGACGTACTATCCCTTTTACAGGCATTCCTATACCTAGTTCCTTTCCAGCTTTATGTATACCTTTAAGTGTAGATGGACGCTTAGGAGAAGGACCAGCAGCAGCAGCATCTAACATTGCTTGTTCTGCGGCTTGGATTTTAGCTCTTTCTTCTATTTGGTCATCAATCCTTATTTTTATTTCATCTAAAAGAACCTGTAGGTTAGAACTAAATGATGATGGACCTCTTAGTTGTTGTATATCATCTATAGTAGCGATTGCAAAGTTCTTAGGTGCTAATGGAGGTGAGAAAGGGTCTTTAACAATTCTTAACTCATATCCTTTATATGTATATTCTGGGTCTGTTTCAGAAGGTTTATCTGTTTTTGTTTGAAGACCTTTACTCAACGATTCTAATCCTTCTTTTAAGTCGGTTAGTTCTGTAGTGGTTAATCCTAGTCCTTCTATTACATCACCTTGTCCAGAATCTATACCGGTTGATACAGATAGTTTATCGTTCATTTGTCTTAAAGCATTATCTAACTCTGCTAATGCTTTAGCTCTACCAGACAATCCTCCTTGTTTAAATGTATCTAATTCTACAATGTATATATCGTAATCATTATCTACTATACCGTCGTTAGCGTTAACTAACGTAGAGTCTGTTTCATCTAACGTTAGGTCTCTATCTCTATTAATAACAGCTATTTTATTTGCGTCAACTCCTTTAGATATTCTTACTGCAGATGGTATTTGTATAGCATCTGAATCTGATTTAGGAAGGTTAAGTCTTCTTTTAAGGTCCTCTACTGAATCAGCAGATCCTTTAACTGGTGTTAGTATACCTTTTGATTTAAGTATAGTTTCAACTTGCTTCTTTGCTGAGTCTGTATTACCTTTAGCTAATACTTTTTGACCTAAAGTAGAAGTAATATATTCTCCATCTGCATCTAACATACCAAGCATACCCGCTTGTTTTTTAGTTAAAGCTTTTTTAAGTTGATTTTCTATCTGACATGCTTTTATTGGAGCATCTAAATCTTTTACTCTAGCACCAATAGCTCCTATAGCTGCATCAGCTCCTTTTAGGCATAATTGTATAGCTAAAGCAGATATTTTCATTGCTGCTGCAAATTCTTTAAGTATGTTTAAAGTATCTGCAAACTTAGTTGTAGTATTGACCGGTAACCCTATTATAAGTCCTCCAGCAGGTCCAGGGGGTATCCCTATTGCTTGAGGTAATGGAATCATAAGTATTATCTCTATTGCTGCTTCTAGTGCAGATACAGGTCCTAAAATAGCTGGTGGGATTGCTTTAAATGCTCCTAAAGATGCAGCTAGGTTAGAGGATAAGCCTCCAAGGGCGGCTTGTTTAGCTGCTAGTTTAGCTACTCCTTTTGCATCAGGACAACCTCCTTTATTAAGTTTATTAGTAGACTCTAGTACTGCTTTGTTTCCCTTAGCTATTATCACACCGATTGCTACCCCTACTAGGGTACCTATTACGGCGTGGAGTTTCGGTGGTTTTATTCTTTCAAATGGCATACTATTCTGTAAATACTTTTTCGGAGTCTAAATCATCAATTGCTTTCTTTATCGATGATAAAGGAGATGACATAGATGCTCCATGTGATTTAATTTGTGCTAACCCGCCGGCAGAAGACCCAGCAGGTACTACTGCTGCTAATGCTGAACCTAATCTTTTTAATTCATCAAGTAGTTGTCTCATCCAGTCTTGAGTAGTCGCTCCTAATAGTACTGGCTCTCTTTCTCCGAATGCTTCTGTACCTAAGTATACTTTTGTAGCATCTAATGCTACGTAGTCGTCTCCATCAAAACTAACACGCTTAGCGTTACCTCCGATTGCATCGGTTGCAGAGAATAATATACTTTCTTCCTTAGCATTAAAAAATAGCCTGCCTGAATTAATTAGTACTTGACTACCTTTATATGTATCTGCCATATCAGGTTCTCCATCCCAGGCATCTCTTTTTTCATGTGCTTGAGTTAGGGGAACTGTGTGATCAGCTACTAAATAAATAGAAGCAGGGTCGTCATCAATTACCTCTACGATCGGAGCATCAGGAGTAGCTCCTTCTTTTCCGTTACTTATTATAGTTATAGGCTTTTGATCTTCATTTGGTACTTCTACTAAGCTGTGATCTACACCGGTAAATCTTATAGTTTGTCCCTGTCTTCCTTCAATAGTAATATCACCATGGAAAGGTTGTAGAGGTGCAACGGTTGATTTTTCTTCGAATTCATACCCTAATTCAGCTGCTCCTGGATTCTGTGATGTATCTGGGAAAGGATTAGCTTCAGGGTTATTCCACATTGCTAGTGGAGTTGTGTAGTATATTTTAGTTGCTCTTTCATCTCCTCCGTCTCTTAGTAGGTCCGGTAGAGTGTAAAGCATTACTATTTCGTTAAGTAGTGGGTATATTTTAAAGTTAGTGCTTAAAGGAAAAGCTGTGTCTAGCTCTAATGGATCTTCTTCACTTTGATCTTCACCTATAAGTCTAAACTTAATAGCTCCTAAAGCTTCCATTTCGCCTTGATCAGTCCATTCGGGGTGAGTATCGTCTAGTATTATATCTACAACTCTAGCAGGGATAGCTGTAATAACAGTATCCTGTAGATCTGGTTGTTGTAGTAACTTATCCGCTAACCCTCCAATTCCGTAAGCCATTTATTCTTCTTTTTCTTCCTTAACGTTCTCTACTTCTTCTATTATATCCTCAGTTGTTTCTAGCAATTGAGCTAGCTCCTCAGGACTAAACATAGCGTCTGCACTTTCACCTTTCATATTATTAGCTTCTATTCGTTGAATGATAGCAGCTAGCTTTAATAGGGCGTCATCGTTTTTAACTCCGATGTCCATGTACTCTTTAATCATAGGTACTACTAACGTAGCGTCTCCTATATTCTCTATAAGAGGTTTTAATTCTCCTATTAAACCTTTTACTTGAGTTCTGGTAGTAGTTGAGTTACTATGTATTTCAGAAAATAGATCAGCAAGGGTCTTACCGTTAAATATTTCTTTTTCTAGTGACATAATTTAATTAGTTTCTTATAAATATCCCTATTTAAAACTATTATCAAAATACCCTATATCGTAATACCTTTGGTACTTATTATAAAACAGCTCTTTTAACTTTGATATTACTCTAGTTAAATGTGGAGTTTCACAATCTGTCATCTCTCTTATATAAATGTATAGGGCTTTTTTCTTAAATATCTCTAAATCGTTTCTTGTCTTAAAAATTGTAAGTACTGCATCTGCTATCTTTTTCTCAACTTCTTTAGGGAAGTTATCGTCTATAGCATCGTACATTTCTCCTACCCATGTATCTAAGAAAGAGGCTAAGGTAAGTTTACTGTGTTCTGTAGTTGGTTCACCTGGGTTATAAGAGTCATCCATATCGTTGAATGATCCTATTTGTTTTAGCTTCTTATAATTCTTATTGTTGTAGTTGATTAACCACCTCTTAACGATAGTTCCAAAGTATGAGTATGCCTTTGCTCCATTGTCTGGATCGAACTTCATTATCTTCTCTTCTAATAAGACAGTTACTACTTCGTGTTTTAAGTCTTCTATTTTCTCTACATCGGTGTAGTAAAATTTAAAAGTATGTATAATGTTCTCTGCTAGCTTATAAAACGGTAAGTAGATATGATCGGTAAAGATCTTAGCTCTATAAGTATCGTCTGTGGAGGTATTGTATCTTTTTATATAATCTTCAGTTTCTGAAGTAAAGTAGTTATTCTTGGATTTCTTTCTTGCCATAATTTTTAGGTAGCATATATCGGTCTAACTCAGACTGTACTATTTTTAGTTGTTCAAAGTAATAACCGACCTCATCATCTGACTTGAATGTTCCTTTTGTGTCAATTTCATCGAGGTGCTTTTTTGCTTCTGTTACAGCTTGTGATATGGTTTGTAAATAGTTAACTTGATCTTGCGTTATCTCTTCATAGCTCTCAACCTTTAACAGAAGGTTTCTTATAATGTACGAACAAATTAACAGGATAGCAACTAATACTCCGGAAATTATAGTTAGTGTAATCATATTATATATTTTTAATTAAGTTAGACAGTCCTTCTGATGCTTTAACTGGTCTACCTGTTGTTGACTTAGATGTAGTTACTTTAGGTTTTGAATCACCTCCTTGGTTCTTCCATAAATCATATTCAACCTTAGAAGCTAAAAAGTCACCAGTATGTAGTACTGATATTAATGCTGTCTTTTGTCTAGAAGATTCTACGTTACTGAAGAAGTAAGCTTCGTTTGCTTTATCAAATACTCCATCGTGACATCTAATACCTAAGAACTCTTTCTGGTCTACCTGTATACCAAACTTCTGTAAGATGAATAAAGACCTATCCGGTATAAGCATAAAGTCTAATTCTGGGTTATAGGTATACATCTCTGATAACTTATCTTGTCTCCATTTATCAGTCTGGGGTATGTAGTTTGGCTTCTCTCCATCACCAAGCTTACCTAAATCATGGAAGAGGGCTGCAAAGACTAATTGCTCATCAGTGTAATCAATAGTACCTCCCATCTCTCCATACATCTTAGATTGCTTTACAGTGTATTGTACAACTCTATTGACATGATCTACATAACCACCAGCAAAAGCATTATGGTACCAAGTCTTTCCACTTGCAGGTGCCATACAATATGTATCGGACATAGCATTAAGCATATCTAATACTTTTTGTTTACGTTCACCGGTAATATAGTGGTTTATAATTTTAATGTGTTTATCCCAATTGGATTGAATTTGTTCTGCATTTAACATAGGTAACCTTTTTAAATTATTATTATTACTTAATTATATTGTTATTATTACTTAATTATATTGTTATTATTAAATTAAAATATTATATTGTTAATAAATGTATTATAAATTAATTATATATATTATATATTAAAATCTTATTATATATCGAAGGTATTAAAAAAAATTCGGAATAGCAACTATTCTACAATAAATTTTTCAATATAATGATCTTTTTCTAATATATCTCCTATATCCCATTTAATTCTCATATAGATTGATATAGTATCTCCTATTAATTCCGGAGGAAAAGGTCCCACAACTCTTGTAGAAGTCATCCTTTCTCCCTCTTCTGTAAAGTATATTCTTGTGTCATTTTGTACTATCGGCACTATTGTCCCTGCAAATTGATCTAAATAAACTATCGTATCTCTTATAGGTATAGGAAATCCTTCATAAGTTTGTAAGCCCAAGTATGGACTATAGAGAGGGATAGTGAAAGCAAGGGAGTCACCAAGGACAAAGTATGTATCCGTATCAAATTCTCCTGTAACAACACTCATATCATTATAGTGAGCCCACTCTGGAGTATTATCGGCATTTACTGTAAGATTAAAGTAGGGGTAATATTCACCTGTCCAATTTAAAGGTACATGGTAATAGCCATTTGCATCTGCTTCTACCGGGAAAATCATCTCCGCATTAAGGTCAAAATCTGGATATATTGAATCTTTCTCACAACCCCAGATTGTAAACAGTAGAAATATAATTGTAGTTAATCTTAACATAATTCAAACTGTTTAGATACCCAACCGTACTTTTCTATATGGTCTACATAGAAGTTATCATCTCCATACATATAAAATGCATCAGCCTGATCTAACCACCTAGCAGCAGTCTTCTTATCAGGACAACCAACAGACATAACGTCTTTAAGAGCCTTCTGTTCAAAAGCTTTCTCATCCCGTACTTGTCTATCATTCTCTTCAGATAAATCATTAACGAAATCAGTTAACTCCTGGAAAGACCAAGTATGGAAGTTATACCCTCTAGGTCTAGAACCATATACATCTTTGTATAGATCCGAAACCCACATAAGAGCTTCGTCGAATTGAACTTGAGTAGTAATTGAAAATGTGTTTAAATTTGCCATAACCTTTATTTTTATATCTTATACTTAAAGATACGAATTATAATTGTAACTAGCAACTAAAGTAACAGTTATTTTTAATTATCATTTACTAAATTGCTAATCTGCACCTCTTTTATTCCTGCTGCCCGTAATAAATTAATACCCTCTCCACCATCACTATGAGAAGATCCCCATACAACAGTACTAATACCAACCTGCATAATCATCTTAGCACAAACCCAACAAGGAGCTCTTGTAGAAAATAGAGTAGTACCCACTAATGATATATGTGGATTGTTAACTGCTTTAAGAATAGCAGATTCCTCTGCATGAATCGCTCTACCCGAAGAACCGCTAGCTTTATAGTTAGGTAATTGACGTAAATCCTCATTCCATCCATACGTTAGCACGTCGCTCTCCATAGTTATTACACATCCCACCTTAGGTGATATAACAGGAGAATGACTAGCGTATAACCGTGCTTGTCGAATGTGGCGTTTTACTAAGGGTGTGTATTGCATAGGTAAAAAAATTAAACCGGCGAAGCCGCCGCGCAAACGCGCGCAAGTTCCACCGCGGGATTTATATCTTACTCCATCTTTTTAGTATATAAGGCCAAATGTCATAAAACCATTTATACCTTTTACGGCGAAGTCTTGCCTTATACCAGGTAGAGTTCTTAGAAGACAGTCTTTCTATCCATTCCTCCAGAGATTCATAAGGGAGTCTTTTATATTTTCTACTTTCCATCGGTCTTAAGTATATGTTTGCCTACGGCCACTGGATCCATATTTAGTAAGAGCCTTCGGCCGATACTGGAAACTATGTATTTGTTAGTGACTTTGGTTAGACTACTTCATTTAGTATATTATTAACCTGCCCTATCACATCTACTTTGTCCATATATAGAAGAGAGAGGTACTTAACCAATATAGCACATTTCTCGTAATCTTCCAACTTTTCATAGTACTTTATTAAATGATTCAATCCATTCTCTACTTCTCTACGTTCATATGACTCTCCTATACTATAGATCGTCTCATACTTATCCCAATTGATATCATTAAGTAATGCGATTAATCTGTCATTGTACTTGTTACGGATCTTATTACGTACACTGGAATACTGCTTAGGGTACTTTTGACAGTACATTTGATCTAACATTATCCAATTCTCTAATCCCCTTAATACCATACCCATTAATACAAAAGGATTCTTTAGTTGCTCTTGTTGGCTATGCTCTTCGTATACCTCTTCATCTGATAATGTAAAGATATCAAATAATTTTGATGAATCTATTTCTTTCATATTGATAAATAGTCAAGAATTTGGTAGGTTCTTACTGTTATAATTCGTATCTTATATTTATAAGAAGACAGATCATGTATAATTCTATAGAAGATATAGTATATGAAGCCCATTCACGTGGGTTGAAAGACGAATTATTCGTTAAAGTAGGTGAATTACGGCTAATTCATCCACGAAAACAACTATCTCACATATATGAACAGGCATTATCTGATATAACCACGAATTAATATGAAAGATTGGCTAAACCGTAACTTAAAACCCATTGCTTGGATTAGTATTACTGCAATTACTGTTGTAATATGGTGTACTATCCTTGGATTTGTCTTCTAGACGGGATTTTTAAAAATTTTTTTACTAGTATCCTTTAGAAATAACCCTAAAAGTACTATAGGAAAAAGGTATGGCTAAAGTCAAGTAACTTACTTAAGTGATATTCAATGATAAATGAAGTTGAATCATAGTATTCCAGCCTCTATAGGCATACCTACTGGCAATATAAGTGTAATACTCTAATAAGACTAACTCAAATAACAATATGCAAGGTATAGAGATAATAGAGAGACTAAGAGATATAAAGAAAGACGTATTAAATGTGGATAGTAAGGATGCTATGAAAAAGATAGATTACTTAATTGATGATATATACCTATATAGACAACAATCTCTATAATACATGAAAATAAGGTTTAGATATAAGGTTGTACTCGTATTGCTCTATGTAGCATTTTCTATTATATATACAACGACAGCTATATTACTTAGAATATATAAATATATATAAAAAAGTATAGTCTAAAAAATCATCAGAAATATGCAACCACGTATGCTCCGCAGGAGCAGGCTACCAACTACTTAGGGAACTATACTGTCACTGTTATATCACCTTGATATCTATGTGCCTTCACCCTGCCCACCTATTGCCCATATTTGGCTAGTCAATTCCGGAAGGTTATTTATTCCGGAAGTACCCATCACGTATCTTAAGAACAGTCCATATAGCAGCTATACTAACAAAGCCTCCTATAAGAACTCCTAGTGGGTGTACCAACATCAGGTAGAGCAACCCAACCCCTAGCCATATAAGAGCCTTAATAAGATATACTCCTATGATGATTACTATGGCCAGTATTACTATACCGCCTATGTGCTTGAGTGCCTTATCTATATCCATATCTATTATTTATCTATTGTTAAACCTGTCTCCATCTCCCATAGCTTGAATGAGTAGTTAGTCCTCTGGGACATCATATCGTATGAGTAGCAATGTACTCTAGTCTTAGTCAAAGAGCCTACATTCATACCGCTCATATAAGACCACACACTATAGGATATATCTCCAGTAGCATCTATATAACATTTAAGGCTATACTTATTAGGTTCACCTTTGAAGCCTTTACCATAGGCAAACTCTAGTACCTCTTTGTCTTTTAGGCCCTCTATAAGCCCCAATACCCTTTTACTCTCTCTAATCTGTTCTGTATATGTCATAACCTTTATATCTTATAACATAAAGATACGAATAATATCTTTGTTAGGCAACTAATACCCCATATATCTTTATTGGTCCTATACCTTTTTCATAGACAAGTGTTCCGGTATAAAGTTCTTAGGCAACTGTTCCACTATAAAGTTCATAGGCAACTATTTGGCTAAGTTTCTAGAGAAAAAAATAAGGGAGGGAGGTGCGGGCCTTGTCTATCTTCTTATCATTCCATACACTTATTCTTAATATTCTATACACCTATCCTCTCTATATATGTCCATATTGTAGTACATTCTCTATGTCTATATGGTCTAATTTAGGGTCTATTGTAGTATATCCTATGATCTTCTAACAAGGGATAGCAACGCTCATCCATATATAAATATATACACTCCATATTATTAATAGGCTTACATGGTAGATGAGTACTATCAATGCATTTAGACGTTAATCTCTCTATGTCTAAGCATAGTCCTCCATTGATTGGTATCTATATATCACCTAAGTCTTTAATGTACTCAGACACAAGCTTTGCTTGTTAATATATTAGGCATATATGGTCGTATTTGGTATGGTAGATGGGTGGATTGATTCGAAACATCGTTGAGAATCCGCGTGAAACCTTCGGTTAAGGAGAGGAAAAGCGCCCCCGCTTCTTCATACCTCGCTTAATATCTCCCAAGCTTGGCTGTCCTTTAAGCTTTCTTACAAGTGCTTCCTTCTCTGCTACTATCTCTCTATAGATCTTACTCTCCATCTCACATCCATAGTATTGTCCTTTTCTTCTCATAACCTTTTTAATTTAAAATAATATAATACTCTTGTGGCTGTATCCACTTCTCATTATATAGTCCTGTATGAATCCTTTCTCTACTTCAATAGGTCTCCATAGTCCTATAGTGAGAGGCTTATACTCCCATACCTTAAACTTTAAATCTGTTATCTTATCCATCTATAAACTTAAAGTATTTGCCTATGACATTATCTTTATCATCATATATCTCACATTGTTCCGGAACTCCTAATGCCTCTATAGTACTTATGGCCTCTGGGTTACTTCTAAGTATATGATCTACTGTACTCTGCATAACTATTATCTTACTCATAATGCTCTCCTGTGTTACCATTCTGTCCTATTACTTTCATTCTCTTATCTAACTGCTCTTCATCCATTATGAATGTAGTATTGTTTGTCTCCGACCATTTCTCTGTCTCCGGTTGATTATGATAATCTATAGGCCTTAAGTTATCTTGTTGTTGCTTAAATACACGAAACATATCTTCATCACTGTGATTAATAAACCTATCACAATTCTCTGGTGTATCATTCTCGAACATCCATCGGTAAAATTCAATTGCTTCTTTCATTTATCCTAGTTTTAGTAATTCACATTCATTCAACATTGATAGTTCATTTAGATCTCCTTCAACCGTATATGAGTTATCATTATAATATGTAAAGGTTGTTACACCGTCTACCGTCTTTGATTCTTTTAATGTACTACAATACTCTACTACATATAGTATTTGGTCTTCTTGTGTACATGCTACTACTGAGGCTATTAACGCTATGGCAAATATTATCTTCTTCATTTTAATCTTTATAATCTAGTATCTCTTTTTCTGTTGCTTCTAACATCTTAAGTAGTTCATCTCTTAAGTCTTCAAGTGTATAGCCTCCTGGAGCTATTCCTTCTACTGTCCAACTCTCTGGTTGTCTA
>TARA_R110002072_G_scaffold229299_1_pt1 | contig 38652 bp, 25 predicted proteins | sample TARA_R110002072 | Tara Oceans TARA_R110002072 (sample SAMEA4397118) | marine metagenome | biome: Polar Biome; feature: [SRF] surface water layer (ENVO:00010504); material: water (ENVO:00002006), including particulate matter (ENVO:01000060) such as... | depth 5 m
TCTGTGGGAATCTTATGAGGCAATGAGAAACTATGCCTATGGTTCGCCTCATCATATGGAAGTAGTTAAAAAAACCCGTGAATTGGGTTGGTACTCTGAGGAGCTTTTCGCGAATTTTATTCCTTATAAAGCCGAAGGAAGCTGGAAAGACTTAGATCTCAAACTTGATGAGAAATAATAAGATTCGATTTTGAGGCTGATATGAAATTCAATGAATTTTCTAAGACTGGAAGCGTAACTATAGCTAGAACGCAAGCATGGTTTAGCAATTTCTTTCCCGCTGTGTTTTAGTCGGTCGACATGGTAACTGGGTGGGATTTTTCTTCTCTTCTATCAGGCCTAAGGCTAAAATGACATATGAATCACTTCTTGACGCCTTGCCTTAGCTTAGTATCCATACCTATGCCATACAGTATTCGGGAGTAATTGATTATCTGTCTCCCCCCTTCTTCACTACTTATCCGATGTCAGAATGGAGGATATTCCTAGATACTTCGTTGAAAAGTACTACCAAAGCTTATAGAATCCCCTTGTAATTCCCTAATTGCTCCCATGAATCTCCCTTATACACTCGGAAGATTATGGGAACGACAAGGGAGAAGTAAGGGAGAATCAAGGGAGGAACTAATAGGTATCTACCTTGCCTTTGAACCTAAACTAAGCCTTGCAATTAATTTTATCGCTAATATGGCATTAACTGCGAAGCTTAATATCTGGGACTTCCATACAAACGCTTAGCAAGTCATCTCCTGTTTCGGATTTGTTACTGGTAAAAAAGCAATTACATAAATGACTACTTCCCTTTTTTGTTGATCATGGTCATTATTGTACTGGCAATGATCTTTAGATCTGTAAACAAGTTCACCTGAGTAAGGTATTTCAGGTCAAGCCTCACCCGCTGACACATTTCTTCTACGGTCTCAGCATATCCATAATCCACTTGACCAATAGATGTTATCCCTGGACGTAGCGTAAGCAATTGGATATATCTTGGTTGTCTGGCTACAATCTGGTGGATAAAAAACGCTCGCTCAGGACGAGGCCCTACTACTGACATATCACCCATGAGTACATTGAAGAATTGTGGAAGTTCATCCAAATGTGTTTTCCTCATAAAATTTCCCCATTTGGTAATTCTAGGATCATTGTCCGTAGTCAACTGTGGCCCATTCACTTCAGAATCAACAATCATACTTCTGAATTTCAGAATTTGGAATGGTTGACCATTTCTTCCGATTCTTTCCTGTCTGTAAAATACTGGTCCCTGGGATGTAAGTTTAGTAATCAGAGCAAGTGCGATCAATACAGGTAAACCTGCAAGAATAGCAGTTGCCGAAAATAGTATATCAAAAGCCCTTTTGGCAATAATTGTAGTTATTTCTATCCCCTGATTCATTGTTTGGGAAATAGCGATTTTTGATGTAGAGCTAAGGGAGAAAAGATCTGGTATCATTCTACCTGATTGATATCCTTTGAAAACAATTTCCTGCTGGTGTGATCTATTAGGTGTCATTGGTTTAGTAGTTTAAGTCAACATTAGTGGTAGAAACTAATTACCAAGGAGGATGCCAAGCCAAATCATACACTATTTTAGAGCATTACAGAAGTATTTTGAATTAAAATTGTGGTAACTGACCACAATCTGGGATAGATATTTCCTGCTGTTTATACCAGCATGAGCAAACGATTGAAAAATTAATCCTTTAAGCCTTCCCTAGACAGAATACTAAGCAATGTTTCCATCAGTGTGGCTCCACTCTTATTGGTGAAAACCTCCCCTGGGTGCACAATAATCCAAGGAAATCAACTCCTCATCAATCCAATTAAAAATTCTCGAGTTTACTAATTGAGAAGAAAGTTAAGATTTAACCCTACACAAATGCCTCGATAATTAACTAGTATAAAACAGTATTCTATGCCGATCTGTAAGAAAAAATTGGAAAAATTTAGGGATACAAAACCGAGCTGCAACACACATTTGGCTTACTTGAACTACTGCTTCAAGAGGTATAGGAAACTTAGGTTGCCTTTCTAGGCAATCATGGTTAGTTTTAATAAACAAAATAATTACGACAGCCATGAAAATCATTTTTCCAACAGACCCAGTTATCAGCGCTGATATCCCAAGTGATTACCCCATCCCGCCCATAGGAGAAGAATTCTATATCCGCTTCGAAACGTTTATTAAAGAACCGGAGGATTTGAAAAAAGTGATGGACTTACTGAAAAAAGAAGATCTAACTGTTGAGAAAGTCGAAGACAATAAAATTTATCTATATCAAGGCCAAAAAGCCGACTTACAAGGAACCATCGAAAGCGCTGAATACATGCCTTCAATAGTTCAATACTGGCAAAAGCATCCGGAAACAAAACCTGATGGGTTTTGAATAGATATCGGCATTTGACCTGATTTATTGAAGCTCCTTTGATCAAAACAAAAGCCCCGAAGTACGGGGCTATTTTCATTCATATTTTCTGGGTGCTTGTGCAGCCAAGAAATACCCTCAAATCACTTTGCTCCAGTTTGGCTGTTTTTAGGATATCTTTTCTTTTATCCTAGTATAGAGGTAAATCAGAATCACGATTGCCAATACAAATAATATGGCTCCCATAAAAAATTCAAGAATATTCATAACAAGGGTAAGTACCAAAATGGCCCCTAGAATAAGTATACCTAAGATGATTAAGCCTAATTGTCTCATAATTCTTTGATTAATTGGTTTTTGTTTTAAATCTCTGGTTTTAAGTGATTAATAAGGTTGGAGGATGGTAAGTGAACGTATCACTATCTCGTACTTGGTTGAAATAGGCATTAACTTTTCCTCTGTGCCATATCAATTTTTAACTAAATATTTTTTACAAGCATCCTAAACTTTAGTATTATCCCCCTACCAGTTCCTGATAAAGATCAATTCAATACACATTATATCGTGAATGCTTGGAGGGAATGACCCCTCTTTTTAACCTAACTATTATTATTGGAAATTGTTATAATGACCAAACCAGTACCGACTCCAGTTAAAGCCAAAAGAAAAGCTACTACAATTTTCGCTTACATAGGCTACCAGGAATTCTTGATGTAAGTCGAATAAACGGAAATACTACTCTCTCTCTTGGTCCTGTTTACAAACCTGAAATAAATCACATCTGCTCCTACAGTATGCGTCTCAGAGAAATGTGACCTTTGCAAAAGTTCCGGCTTGACATGTTGGTATTTGGACAGAAGATGCTTCTGCTCCAAAACAACCATCTTATCTGTTTTAAAGCACTTCTGGTGGACTTTATTCTTAGGATCCAACATGGGATACAGGAAATCATAAAGTGGCTGTTCCCAACGATCAGGTAAAGGCCTTTTTCCTATCATCCACTTGTAAAGTGACTTCCTACTTATCCCCAACTCGTCTTCGATTACTGATATGCGTAGAAAATGTCTGTGTGATACCAAAAACTGTCTAGCCAGGGAGTCTGCAATCATATAGTGAGTTGAACTCTACAATGAAGTATCAATTGGCTGAGAGACCTGCTCCTCCCATCATATCGGATTCCTCCGGATTTACTGAAAAGATTTCGATGAATCCAAAGGTTGCGCAGAGGCATCAGGTGAATTAAAAATAATTCAAATCGTATTGAATTCATCATTTTGCAACAATTGATTAACCATTTGGATTGATGAGATCCAAGACGCTGATGTTGTTTTGCAGCTGAAATGATCCTACTGGCAAAATCCTCCGGAGGAAAATATTCAGGCAATATAAAATAGAGTAAGTCACCTGTCGCATGGAAAGCTCCTGCCTCAAATTGACAAATAACTGTGGGTTTTCGAATAGGTACAAGCAAGCATGAGCTTTTTCAGCAATTTTCACCAATCTGCGATCATCCAACTCTTGTACTTGAATTATTTCAGCCAAATTCAAAGCAGGAACGCATTGGCGAATATGCAGATATATTGCTTCAAGGTACTCCGTATTTGAGTTTACAGGTAGAATGACACTTACTCTCATACCCACAATATTGCTTCAATAACCTTTATTATTTTGTCCTCCGCAGGACATTACCTCTACATTGATTTTAAAATTCTAGACATGAAAAACTAAAATTACTTACTGCGTCCTTCGCTACTCCAAAGTACCTTCAAAAATAAAATTTAGCCGATATTTACTTTTTGAATAAGTAATAAATGCTTCAATCTCTGTCTGGGTAATATTCGGCTTATTCCTACTTTCAAAAGGCAGAATATGAAAAAACCGATAAACCATCAGTCTATCGGTTTCTATTAAATAAACCCGCTATGAGAAGTTGTTCTTCTTCACATCAAGTTTTTACCCAATTAAATCCCCTTTTTCATCCCAGTTGGCGACTGTTCCCCGCTGTTCTGGTTTTAGATAAAGGGGGATATATTTTTCATCAAGTTTGAAGCCGTGTTTATCCATGACTTCTTGTGGTACTCCATCCCAAACATTGGGCTGATTACCCTTATAATCCAAGTATTTCCATCCAGCCTCTGTAGAAAAGTACCCTGAACATGTCAAGTTCCTTAACATGTTAAACCAACGAACACCCCCTTGATATTCTGGCAATGAAGACTCCGGCCACGCAACGAGCTCAACAAGCTGTATTGTTTCATCTTGACTGAGCTCCAGAAATAGTTTTCCAAATTTCTCATGAGATTCAAAATCCAACCACATCAACCCACCTCTCATAGGTGTCTGATAACCTGGTTGATCTTTCATGATGAACTCAATGAATTCGGGAACACCGATTTCTGTAGCGGCAGGAGAACTAGTATCCTTCGGCATAATTATATCCACCAGAATGTTGATCTTTTTCAGTTCTTCTTCAGTAAAAAACTGCTCTGCAAGCAAGGCCTGATCTCTACGGATTTCCTCTTCTATTCTCCCACCTCTGGTTCCACCATCCAGTAATTGTAGATGTGGCAAGGGGGAAACTTCGGGTTCACATCCAGTCAAGAATAGGCCTGTTCCGATAGAACCTGTAAAAAGCAGTTTTAGATTTTCTCTTCTATTCATGGACTAGATATTTTTCTTTTTAAGCTGTTCAATGATGTAATCAGATGTTCTCCAACTTAAAGCCAAAATGGTCCATGTTGGGTTTTTGTCAGCCTGAGAAACAAAGGAACCGGCATCCACCACAAACAGGTTGTCACAATCATGCGCTTGACAATTTGAATTCAATACAGAAGTCTTTGGATCATTACCCATCCGAGCGGTCCCCACTTCATGGATAATTCTACCAGGAGCCTCCAGTCCATAGTTTGTTTCAGGACCTTGCTTTTTCCCCAAAGGAATCGCTCCCGCATTGGTTAGAATTTCTTCAAAAGTATCCTGCATGTGTTTGGCCTGTAAGATCTCCTGATCTGTCCAATTATAATGAAAGCGAAGCACCGGAATACCAAATTTATCTACCATAGTAGGATCAATCTCGCAGTAATTATCAAAACGGGGCACGCTCTCTCCTCTTCCAGCCATTCCAATCGATGCACCATAAAGCTGACGGACATCTTTTTTCAGACCTTCTCCATAGCCACCGTTAGGACTTGGTTTCCCAAACTCATCTACAATGTATTTGCGCATAGAGTCCATTCCTGAACCAGCTCCATAACCTGGTTGACCCATTCCTCCACCATATTCTATATGATAACCTCTGGCAAAGTCAAGCTTCTTATTATCTCCCCACCAAGGGGTGTACATGTGCATTCCTCCTACTCCATCTTCATTGTATCGATCTCTTCCCATCATAGAAGGAACAATCCCAGATCGACTTGCTCCTGTAGAATCATGCAGGTAATGTCCCAACACTCCAGAACTATTACCAATGCCGTTTGGATGGGTTTTGGATTTAGAATTGAGCATTATCCTGCTCGTCTCACATGCAGAAGCTCCGAGAACCACTACTCTTGAGTTAAGCTTATACTCTTTCATATCGACTTTGTTAACGAAAGAGACTCCGGTTGCTTTTCCCTGGTCATTTGTAGTCACCTTTCTGACCATGGAATTGGTAAACAAGTCCACCTTCCCTTTTTTCATAGCGGGATGAAGGAGGCAAGTTCCTGCGGAAAAATCCGCATAAACCTGACAGGCTCTATTACACTGGCTACAGAAAAAGCAAACGCCCCGCTCATTATTAATCGGCCGGGTAAGCATAGAAAGCCTGGCTGGAATCATGGGCACATTGGCTTTATCAGCCCCTTTCTTCAGGTACAGCTCGTGTAACCTTGGCTTGGGAGGAGGTAGAAAAAAACCATCGGGTTCATTGTAAATCCCTTCTTTGGTACCAAAAACACCAATCAACTTATCTACTTTGTCGTAATAGGGTTTAACATCTTCATAGCCAATAGGCCAGTCATCCCCCAGTCCATCAATGCTCGCCCGTTTGAAATCATTTGGCCCGAAACGCAGGGAAATCCTCCCCCAGTGGTTCGTTCGACCACCGACCATTCGTGATCGAAACCAGTCAAACTGGGTTCCGTCTTTCCTTGTATATGGTTCACCTTCGATATCCCAGCCGCCAATGGCCGCATCGAAATCTCCAAAAGGTCGAAGTCTAGTACTAGCACCTCTCCTTGGCGATTCCCAGGGCGGGCGAAGTTGGGTGCGATCTGCATCCTTTGCAGGATCAAAATCTCCACCAGCCTCGATCACTGCTACGGTCAGTCCCGCCTCTGAAAGAATTTTGGAAGCCATACCTCCACCCGCTCCGGAACCTACAATGATGACGTCATAGGCTTCACCAGATGTTTTTATCTGAAAACTCATGTATTATTCTTGAATAGTAATATTGCTTAATCTTTACTGATCGATAAACTGACTTAAAGTTTATCTAGCTGGTTGTATTGATGAAAAAGATCCATCTCCTTTGACCCATTTACCTGCCTGACCGGTTAGGTATAAATAATGGTCTGTGGGTAATTCAGGATCTATTCCGATAAATTTACCATCAGCATTGAGCGGAGTTTTTCCTTCATTTAGTACTTTGAAAATCGCGGTACCTTCATCTATTTCGTCAAACATCGCCACGTATAGAGACTTAGCACCTGATTTGACCGCTCCGTTGATTTGCTGCCAGTAGAAATCTCCTTTAAGTCTAGGAATGGCATTGTATTCAGTATCCTGATTCATATTTCCCCAGCTGAATCCAGGAAAAACAAGTGGGATATATTTGACATCATTCGACTTGCACCACTGCAAATCTGAAACAAGTGTCTGAGAGGAAACTTCTCCATAATTCGTAGAGCTATATCTGCCAACAGCCCAAGGCATAATCACATCAGACTTTTTGATCAGCTCATGTAGTTTGGGATTGTTTTCCGTATCATTGCCTAAAGACCTCCACCAATAAGGCACGCCCAACATGACGGATACTCGGTTTTGAGATCCTTTCAGTTTATCCAGCATCACAGAAGCATCATCGATGGTGTACTTACGATTATCATTGAAACCTACTCCCCAAACTGCCACTAAAGGCTTACCGTTTTCTCTCAAATAGGTAGGATTCTCCTTGTTGTCAAAAAGCTTGTATTTGTCGACTAATTCGAAATAGTCTTTTTCTACAAAATCCCGAACATCGGCAGCAGTAGCTCCACTGAGATCGTACATGATACACACCGTACGGTCGTATTTCTTAGCCGCAGCAAGCGCATTCTCCAGTACTTTGTCGAAATGACGTTTTCCAGCAGCGTTTGACTCTTTCACCTCTACTACAAAACGCTGAAGATACACTCCATCTATCCCGTATTCCTTCATCCACTTGAAATGTAAATCAGTTGTTTCGGCGTCATAAGAGCTAAACAAGTTCGCCGTTTCTCCATTTTCAAATTTGAAATCCGTAGGGTAAGTCTTTGGGTATTCACTCACGTCGGCCCACATATCTATAGTAGAACAACCCGGTTGAAATCCGCAACCAGATTGATAATGATACCAACCTCGGTTCGAATCATCTCCCTCAGCTCCAAACCATCCCTGATATCCAGCCATAACCAATCCTTCAGTCTTGGTGTATAGCAAACCAGTCTCATCATAAACTATCTCAGTGGATGGTTTTGTTGGCAGGTCAGGATCAGGTGAAGGATTGGGAGATTCTGAGCACCCAAAGGTGCTCAGAAGTATAATAGATATCCAATAAGTCAAAAACATATGCTTAGATCGTTTCATTGTTTAAAGTGTAATTCGTTCTGCAGATACATAATTATATTTCGACTCAGCAGCATTGGCTATAGCACCAATCCTGAAGTAGAAGTCATCCGCTTTTCCAAATATGGTACTGTTGGCAGCCACGTCAATTACAAGAGTAAAAACCTCATCAACAGTTACATCTCTGTTGAGGTCTTTTTCTACAGAAAACATCTGAACTGGCTGACCTACAACTGAGTTAGGATGGGCAAAGAACCCGATCTTGCGTACATTGCTTGCACCACTTTGCTCTACACTAAACGTAGCAGTCACCTTTCCATCCAGATAATTGATTTGAGGATTGATAATTCTCAGGTAAGGAGTCACCATAAAATCCATTACAGTTCCTGTTCCAATTTTCAGTTCCTGTGCATCTACAGGATAGAAATTTCCTCTTACTGGTTGTACCGTATAAGTGTTTTCGAATAAGAGTTTGTTTTCGAACGTCCCGTCATTTTTAACAATCAGGTATTGTAGACCTACGGGATCATATCCATGTTCGGCTAGCTGAATTACAGTTCCATTGATCAAATCCTGCTCTACTAATGCCCCCGTCTGAGCATCTATAAATTGACCTGAAAAACTTGCTGTAGGAGCATCATAGTTGTCTAATTCGCAGGACAAAAGCCCAACTGCAAAAAGACAAAATATATAGAATGAAATTTTCATATTCATATGCTTAAGATTAATAAGATGGATTTTGGGTAAGACCATTTCCCCCGATTCCCGGTATAGGTCTATAGTAGAATTTTGGCTGGAAATTCTGAGCCTCCATGGATGGCACATTTTCCCTTACAAAAATGTAAACTGGCTCAGCTGACCTTAAGTCAAGCACAGGAAACAAGGAATGTCTTCTTCTATTCGTGAATTCCTCTTCATAGGCCCTTCTTCGGATCAGATCCCAATATCTCTTGTTTTCAAATGCCAATTCAACAGTTCTTTCCCGTATCACATTTTCCAATGTAAGTGGTACATCTACCGTATGTGCTGCTCTTCTACGAATGTCATTAATGGCTTTCTCTGCCAGTGCAGGATCTCCAAGACCACTTTCTACTACTGCCTCAGCATAGTTAAGTAGTACTTCTGCGTATCGCATATCTATAAAGTCTGAAGTACTTTGATTCCAACCTGGAACGACTGCTTTGTCTTCATTAAGAAATTTTTTGAAGGAAAAGCCAGTCCTTGTGTTATTGCCTCCATAGGTATCAAAGCCAGAGTATTGTGACACATTCTCAGCCCCATAGGAATAATACATCGTACCGTTTACCTCAACTTGATCTTTTGTACGGATGACAGGAGTTCCATCAGGTTTGATAAAGCCAGCTTGAATGATGATTTCCTTGTCCTTCCACATGGATCCAGGAGCAACTACAGTAGCGTGAAATCTCGCATCTCTGTTGGCAAATAAAGTAGTAGGATCATTAAACTGGATATAGGGCACTGAAGGATTATAGCCGTTATAATCAGTGTTTATATTATCAGATCTCGTTTGAAAAGGTGTAATCTCACCTGGATTGTCATAGGTCTCATATAGTTCAACAAAATCCAGTGTTGGATTCATTCTCCCCGGATGTGGCCACCCGTTTGCAAGTTGTGCAGGGCCAAACCAGATGTCATAATTATGTCCACGGTTAGTCCCAGGAATTGCATAACCTTTAATAAATATAGCCTCGCTAAGAGCTACATTTGGATTTTGAAACATACCCTGAATATTTCCAGCAGCCTCTGCGGGATTTGCAGGATTGGGTTGATAAAGTCCAAAAGTTCCACTTTTAATGACTTCTTCTGAAGATTCAATAGCTATCTGATAATACGCATCAGCATCTCCAGAATTCAATCCTACCAACCCCGCCTCAGCAGCACTTCCAGATAGAGGAGCCTTAGATGAGAAATTAGCAATTGAAGCAGCATGTAAAGAAACTCTTGAGATCAAGGCTAGAGCCGCCCATTTAGTAGCTCTTCGCTCTCCTCCTGCCCACATTTGTGGCAAAGTAGTGCTTGCCATTTGTAGGTCATTTAGCAGAAAATCCCAAGTTTCCTTCTCGGTGGATCTAGGAACTTTCAGTGATTCAATATCACCTGAATATTCCTGCGCCTCATCGATTAGCGGAACACCACCATATCGCTTCACAAGACCGAAATAAGCATACCCTCGAATAAATAGAGCCTCGCCAAGAATCTGATTTCTATCTGATTCTGTAACATCTATTTCTGGTATGATCGCTATCAGTTGGTTGACATCACGGATCAATTTATACGCTGGCTCCCACCATGCTAAGTCTTCATTTCTAAAGAAATCACCAAACTCTGAATGCACTGCTTCATCGGTTAGCATGGTTACTGCAAATCCTCCATTGTTTGGATCCCCACCATTGACATTGAATCCGTTTCGGAAATAAGCAAAGTCCTCAACCGGTAGTTGTGAATAAAGATTTGCCATATAAAGCCGAACACCTTCTGGGTCAGAGAAAAGTTGCTCACCCTGAATTCTATCGAGGGGTTCCTTATCAAGTACATTACTGCAAGAACTTTGTATAATCAGTGCAATAAGTATAAGTATAGAATAATGTATTTTTTTCATGTGTTTGTGTTTGATTTTATTGGCCACATGGAATCTCGCGTGGTTGATAACAACCTCTCCATGAGTCACTAGATTCATGCTCGATTTCATGTCTGTACGATTAGAAGTTTGCACTTAAACCAAAGTTAAAACTGCGCTGAAGTGGGTAGGTAAATCCTGCATTGTAGGCTCCTTCCAGCTTTTCAGGATCGAATGCCTTTACAAAAGGATCTGTGATCGTAAAAATGTTATGCGCATTGCTGAACACTCTCAGGCTTGAGAGGCCAATTGTCTTAAGCGCAGTAGAATTAAATGTATAGCCTATCTCAGCACTCTTGAATCTTACATAAGAGGCATCTCTTCTCCATACCTCACTTTCCGCATATATCATCCCTACATTTTCGACCAATCTGGAAGCTGGCCAGGTACCTGGTACCCATTCACTGTCTGCATTGTAAGGGTCTTCTTTTCTCCATCTATCAAAGAAATAAGCAGGAGTATTAGAGCCTTTGAATGCCAGTATCTCAGCATAGACTTCGTTGAATCTTACAGAGTATTTAGCAGAACCTTGGAATAGGAAGTTGAAATCAAAACCTTTGTAAGCCCCATTCAGCGTAAGACCAAAAAACATTTTAGGCGTACCATTCCAGAAAGTCGGAAGCATATCATTGCCGTCAATGATCCCGTCACCATTAACATCTTCATATTTGAAATCCCCAGGAAGCTCACGGATATTTCCTAAGCTACCGTTTTGAATAGGCGAATTAAGAATCTCCTCTTGATTAGCAAACTGACCTTGGTATTGGAAACCCCACACTGCATCATTGTTCCTATCTAGGTTTCCATTTCTCCAGCGATCCATGCTATTGAGGTATTCTCCTCTTTCTACATAAATATTTTTGGTCCGGGCATAGTTGAAATTACCACTGACTCCATATCGGAAATCATTGACCTCATTTTTATAGGCCAGCATAAAGTCCAACCCTCTTACCTGATCGCTATTGAGGTTTTCCTGTGGTAGATTTCCTCCAAACGTATTAGGAAGGGACTGGTTTCTATAAGCCAGCAATCCCTCTCTATTTCTTTGGTACACATCAAATTCCATCGCGAATCTTCCATCCCAGAGTCCAAGGTTAAAGCCCAGATCAAGAATCTCAGAAGTAAACCAAGTAAGGTTTTTATTTACAATAGAAGGAGATCCAGCTCCGACCGTATAGGTGCCATTATTAAATTCATAACCTCCACCGCCAGTGGTTGTATAGCCACTGACAAACTGGAAAGGATTTCCAGCATCTTCTCCTACGACTCCGTATGATCCGCGGATCTTCAAGTCAGAAAGCCATGAGGAAGTACCGCTCATAAAGCCTTCATCAGATATTCTCCATCCTAATGACCCTACAGGAAAGAAGCCCCAACGAGAATCCGGAGCATATCTGTACGATCCATCTTCTCGGAATGAAAACTCCACCAAGTACTTGCCTTTGTAGTCGTAGTTGAACCTTCCGACAAAAGATACTCGGGCTGTCTGCTCTTCTAATCCTCCAGCTTGCTGATTATTTAAGCCTGCAAAATTGATCTGGTCTGTAGTATAAAAATCATAGTACCGAAGTGCTGACACCCACCTTGACCACGTTTGCTGCTGCTCAAAAACTACTACTCCACCCAGGTTGTGATCTTCATTAATTGTGGTGTTGTAAGAAGCTTGTGCCTGTAAAGTAATTCTGTTAAAATCAGAACTGCGGTTTGAGATATTAGAATTCCCATCACGTTGCTTTTGTACCACATAGTTTTCCTCGTTAGAATCATAATTATACAGATTGTAACCTTTGTAGAGATTCTTATTCAAATTGGCAGTAAAGTCATAGGCAACCAATCCTTTGAAAGCTAACCCTTCTAGAAAAGGAGCTTTATAGTTTAGTGAAACTGACGACTGGATATTTTTGTCAGTGGTTTCATTATATCCGGTAAGATCTCTCTGAGCTAAAGCAACAGGATTTTGACCTGAACCTACACTGGAAGGGTATTGAGGATTTCCATTGGCAAAAGGCTGCTCAATAGGAAGAGTTGTTCTGGTACCTTTGAAAATATTAAAGAAATTCTCTCCAGGATCAGAACGCTTATCAATTTTACCGGCAATGAAAACCTGCATTTCCAGGTTTTTTGTGAGTTTAGCCGTGATATTAGATCTAAGAGTATACCGCTTATACTTAATATCATTTGATTGAAGGAGCCCCTGTTCATTGTAATACCCACCACTAAGGAAATAATTTACATTCTCATTTCCTCCGCTGGCACTTAGGTTTTGTTGGGACTGCCAAGCTTTATCCTTAAGCGCTTCATTATACCAATTAGTTGATTCGTAGCCTGGCGCACTGTTGATATAATTATTAAGAATTTCCTGAGAATAAAAAGGTGCTCCAGTTCCTAAAAGTGCAGCATCATTTCTCATTTGAGCCCACTGAGATGCAGAAGCCATTTCAGGCACTCCTGTAGGAGTTTGAAAACCTACCGTTCCATTATAATTGAACTTGGTAGCTCCAGCGGTACCTTTTTTAGTAGTGACGATAATCACACCGTTTGCCGCTCGGACACCATATATTGCTGCCGAAGCATCTTTCAATACGGAAATACTTTCAATATCATCAGGATTCAAACGCTGGAATTCACTGCCGCCATCTCTAGGAATACCATCGATCACATAAAGAGGAGCTCCACCGAATCCACGGATGTTAATAGACGTGTTGAATTCACCTGGCTGACCTGAATTTTGACGAATTTGAAGCCCGGGCACTTTCCCCTGTAGCTTTTGAGCAAGGCTTGAGTTAGTTGTAGTCTGGATTTCTTCTGAGCCTATATTACTGATGGCACTGGTTAGAGATTCCTTCTTTTGGGTACCATAACCGATCACTACTACCTCTTCAAGTCCAGAGATATCCTCCTCTAGGGTAATATTAAGTTGACTTTGGTTACCTACTTGAATACTTTGCTTTTTATAGCCTATAAAACTAAAATTAAGAACAGCTCCTTCTACAGGAACCATTAATTGAAAAGCACCGTCAACATCAGATACAGTACCTGTCGTAGTTCCTTCCAATAAGACTGTAACTCCAGGAAAAGGCTGTTGCTTACTGTCCACAACTACTCCGGACACTTGCTTTTTTTGAACTGGGTTAGTTTGCGCACTGGCATAGAAGGGAAGCATCAAAGCCATTACTACACCAAGGCAGTATTGGAAGAAAACCTTCATAAAAAAGAGTCTGTTTTTTTTCATGTTGTTTAGATTAGGATTGGGAATTGTTAGAATTTAACCTCGCATAGTCGAGGTGTAATTGGTCGTGAAAAGTGTTGTACAAATCATGTTTCATTGGCTATTGATTTTGGGTATGTGATATAGGAATACAATGAGCTGGAGAAGCAAAATTCTTTGCTAAAGCGGCTCAACTTACTAGTTGATACAGGTAGGAATGAACTGGCTTCTCCATCCAAAAAATCTAACAGGATGAAAAAAGTGCTCATAGGAAATAGAACTGGTGAAATCGATTGTGAAAACTGATAACAGTTCTCGAAATACTTCACTAGGCTTAATTTGTTCATTTTGGGTTCAGTTAATGGATTAATCAAAAACTGTCCTAAATGAAGCCTAGCGCAATTAATTTGGAATTAATAATCGCTTAACAAACTGGGTAAATGAGAACAAAGTCAAAAAAAAGTGAAAAAATCTGATAATAATCTCTGTATTTGGAAGAGTAGAATTACTAATGCAAGTAAATCGTTCTACCAAGTTTGCTAAGTGGAAAATTCAGAATTGGGATTAATCTCACTCAACACTTAAAAACTTATATTCAAATAATAGCTCACACTCCTGTTCTTTACTAGGTTTATATTAGTCAAACCGAATTAATACAACTACCCAAAATTCCCTTTGAGGAAGTAGATTCAAAGAAAAATACACGTGTACAAAATCAAGTTCCTATTACTTATACTTTTCATTCTTTTTTTATCGCCAACTGCCCAGGCTCAAGTTGGTTTGAATTCTGGGTTATACTTCAGTTCTCACGAAGTAATCCAAGATGAGCGGACTACCTTAAACCTTACTCCACAGCAATCCTTGAAAATCAAGGAAAAACTTGTGATGAATTTTGATATTCGATTTAGAAAAGGGGATGGTTACTATGGGTATATATTTAAGATGCTTGGAAATGAATCCGTACCTATCGATCTGGTATCAAACCTCGCTTCTGAGACAGAGAATTTCTGGCTGGTAGTAGGTGATCAATCGGTACTTTCTTTCTATTGGAAAGATTTGGGAGGAGTGATATATAACGAGTGGGCAAAAATTAAAATGACCTACTCACCTACTTCTGGAGAGTTCACTTTAAGCATCAATGGCATTGAGAAAAAAGTAACATTAAATGACTTCACCGATTTAGATGACTTTCAAGTAGTATTTGGAGCCAGTAAAGTCAATAAAATGCTGAACAGTGACGTCTGTCCGATGACACTAAAAAATGTATCTATCAGTGATTCGGATGTGAAACTTAGAAACTGGACGCTGAAGGAGCATGCAAAGAACTTGGTTTTTGATGAAATCAAAGGTGAAGAAGCAGAGGTGAAGTTTCCTAAATGGGAAATAGATAAGCATATCTATTGGACAAAAGCAAAGAGCATACTAATGCCAGGGATTCTTGGAATCACTAGTAATCCGGCTGCAGATTCTATTTTCATAGTAGGGCAAGATCAGCTCAAAATATTTAATACAACGAGTGGGGAGACATCTACTTTTCCATACCAATACGGAAACCCATATCCTTGCCTGGACAATAACATCGTATATAATTCCAAAACCAACGAAATCTGGTCCTACTCATTTGATACAGTCGCTATTAATAAACTGAATCTTAAAACCTTCAAATGGACTGCCGCACCTGAAACTTGCCTAGAACCAGATCTATGGCATCATCTCCATATTTTGAACGAGCCTCAGGATGAGCTCGTGACTTTTGGAGGCTATGGACATTACACCTACAAGTCAACGATTATGTCGCTTAAAGAGGGCGCCTCTGCCTGGGACTCTCTAAATAAATCCGACGAAGTTCCCCCAAGGTATCTGAGTTCCATGGCGAGAATGGATGAAAATAAAGTATTGATGTTTGGGGGATATGGTAGCCCCACTGGTAATCAAGGAATAAACCCTCAGCATTTTTATGACATCTACACCCTTGATCTCCAAAGCAAGAATATTGAAAAAATTAGGGAATTAAAGGGAATCACAACTCCTTTCACACCAGTAGCAAATGCCATAATATCTAAAGACAAATCGAGTTTTTATACGCTGATCTATAACAACATCAATTTTAATACTCATCTCCAATTAGCTGAAATAGGTATCGATAAGGAGGTATTCAGAGTTTTTGAAGACTCTATACCGTATAATTTTCTAGATACTGAAAGTTGGGCAGGTTTATTTCTTAACAACTCCGAATCAAAGCTTATCGCTGTCACGCACTCAGATAGCTTGCTAGAGTTCTACCAACAAGCCTATCCACCTTTATTGAAAAATGATGCAATCCAACCGAACAAAAGAAAATCAAGCAAATCAACGCTCCTTATCATCCTTATTGGCGGCATCCTAATCGCCACAGGAATTATTGCCTATCGGAGATACCGGAAACCATCAATTGTAACAAAACCAGTTGAGGAGAGTCAAATAGCTACTCCTGTAAATAAGCTACAAATTAATAAACAGCAAGGCACATCTATCATCTTAATGGGAGGTTTTCAGATATTCGACTGCGATGGAGAGGATATTACAGGCCAGTTCTCTCCCACCATCAAACAGCTTTTTCTGCTTATTTATCTCTCTAGCATTTTGGACAAAAAAGGAATTTCCTCTGAAATGCTGACCGAGTTACTATGGAGTGATAAATCAGTGACCAGTGCCAGAAACAACAGAAATGTCAATATCAGTAAGATCCGATTGATACTTGAAAAAGTTTCGCCCAACCTTCTTCTGACACATGACAACTCATTCTGGAAAATCGAACATGACGATACGGTCTATTCAGATGTGCTGGATTCAAAGCGATTAATCGAAAAGGTAAAATCCAATTTGATACTGACTGAAGGTGAGCTTGACCGACTGTTGAAAAACTCCGCCGAAGGTGAGATTTGTCCAAGTATCCAAACGGACTGGATGGATCAGTTTAAAGCTGATTTCACGGCACAGCTTTTAGACGCTTTATTGGAATTGATAAATCGCACGAAAGTCCATCAACAAATCGCAAAGATTTCAGATTCAATCATGAAACTTGATCCACTGAATGATGAGGCATTAAAGATGAAGTGCTCCTCACTTTTCAAACTTGGAAAGAAAGGACAGGCGTTGGCAGCATACAATCAATTCTGCAAAGATTACTCAAATCTACTTGGACAAGAGTTTGACAAGGATTTCGGAGAGTTACTTGGAGAATGAGAATTTTGATTAACATTATAATTTTTATGACCTTAAAAAGTCCTCCGAAATAAGAATTCTTTATTAAAAGTAGCCAAGCTTCAATAACAAACCTCAATAGCTCCTAGCATGTAAAAATAAGATGCTTTACAGCCTTTGTGACACAAAAAGATAAAATATCACGCACCTTATTACAACTTTAATTCACGGTCAATTCCAATCCTATGGGATTATATGAATGATGGAATAATTGATTTCCATCATGATCTATTAAGACTATTGGAGGCCGATGGAAAAAACAACCAACGAATTATGACCAATCTAGTCATGCGAACAGAAGCAGCAAAATCCTCTCAATTTTTAAACAAACTAAGAGAGCGAATCCTATATGTGTTGGAACAAAGTTCTAAAGACCACTATCAATCTGACATTACCAAAGACTAGGCAGCAAAATTAAATCAACTCATAGATTACAATCATTCTTTATTAGATTCATTTCTAAAAGGAGTTGAGTAATGACTTCAAAATCATAAACAGTAAAAAATTTCAATTCTTATAAATATTTGATCAAAGAGATTTAAGATACCTAGCCTAAGCCTTCCAATCCACCTCAACATGTTACAAGGTTTGTATCGCCAGCTCCAACGTTTTAATGTTTTGCTTATGTTCTATTTTAAATTAGCAAACGACTTAATGAGGTAATTGCATGAAATCTGTGATTTTTGCAAGAATATCCTTTTTAGTCTTGTCCTCAAACCCAGCAAAATATCTCTGAGTAGTTTTAATGTCTGAATGCCCCAAAGATTCATTTACGAATTCCATACTTGCCTCATTTCGGCTTGCTGAAATTGCAAACTAATGACGTTTCTATCTGTGAAATTGGATATTTATTTAAGATCGCCGTGATATATTTCCCTCATTTATAATCGATTCCTTTGGAGATAATTGGCGTAAGAAGGAAAAAATAAAATTGATTTGTGTAAAGCTATTTTAGAATAAGATACAAGCCTACGTCCTATAAATGTTCTGGCCTCCAGTCTACTTCTTGCACTGATATTTTTACTTTGTGCCAGAATCACTTCTATTGCTAATAAGTAAAAAGAGCCCTAAAGCTCCCCTTCATCTGCAAAGGAATAATATCCTTCTGCGATCATTATCACATGATCCAGCACCGGAATATCCAGAATGAGGCCAGCTTGTTTGATCCACTGAGTTAGTCTTTTATCCTGTTCTGAAGGTGTTAGATTTCTGCTGGGATGATTATGTGCCAGGATGACAGAACTAGAATTTGATTTGATTGCAGCCGCATAGACCAGTTTTACATCTACTACAGTCCCCGCGTTACCTCCTGAACTGATGGTTACGATTCCAAGAACTCTAGTGGCTCTAGATAGCAGCATCACCTTAAAACCCTCTACAAACTCAATTCGGTCTTTGTCCCAAGCCTGGGCAAATACCTCATATACCTGTCTTGAACTTTCAACTCTTGGTCTAAGGGAGTTTTTAACGTTAGCACTATAGCTTAGCTTGATTCAGCTACTTCAAATAGATAATTTTTTCTTTCCAGTATCCATAATTTCTTTTCGTTTTGGTGAACAATAAATAATGAAACTCGATCTGGCCTTGCGCGCCAAAGACCGAAAGGCAAAGGAATAAAAATTGCAGAGGAGCAAGCGGCTATATGCCGGAAGCTCCTGGACGCATCGCAGCCAAGGACTAGCTTTGAAAGAATTCAGAGACAAATAAAACACTTTTACTAGCCCATATTTAATAAATATCTGATTTTCAACTACGAATCTATTCCTTTCAATTACTAATTCTCATGTGATCAAAAAAACAACTTAACTGCTAAACATACTTTTAAAGGCATAATTCATACGTGCTGAGAACACTGATATTTAAATATTAGCTAGAGACAATATTAGCTAATTGTTACCTGATTTATCTTTATGTTACACCTGTATCAGATGTTAAAAATTAACATTTCATAGCATTATTGAATTCTAGTTTTGAATAAAATTAAACCATTATTCAAACACTATGAGTTCAAAAAGATACTCCCAATTAGCGGCTGGATTGTTTCTCCTATTCCTGTATTTAGGGCTCAATTATCAAGCCTTTTCCCAAGCCACAAATGCATCCATTTCTGGGAAAGTAACCGATTCAAGTGGGGAGCCACTCATCGGTGCCGCTCTATTGATTAAAAATGAGCAAACTGGATTTACTGCCACCGCAGTTACAAATCTCAAGGGGAATTACATCGTCAATCAGCTTCCATTAGCAACTGACTACTCTGTAACCTGTACTTATTTAGGCTATGGAACCAAAGTATTCTCAGGATATGCTCTAAGTCAGGGAAACCACATCAAGCTTGACGTAGAGCTGAGTGAAGAAGTGCAATCACTAAATGAAATAAGTGTCGTTGCCAATTCATTAAGTAACAGTATTGACCGATTTGGCAGCTCCACTGCTGTGACAGCAAAAGACATGGCAACCTTACCAGTGAATGGCAGAAACTTCAGTTCACTTGTAGACCTCTCTCCTGTCTCTAATGGAAGCAATCTACTAGGGCAATTATATTCTTCTACCAATTACACTATTGATGGGATGACGAACAAAAGCCCACTTTCCAGTGGTGCTACTAATCGTGGACCATTCTCTATTTCAATGGAAGCGATTAGGGAATTCGAAGTATCAACAAACGACTATGACGTCACTAACGGCAGAAGTGGCGGTGGGATTATAAGTGCTGTGACCAAAACAGGAACGAATACCGTGCATGGATCTGCCTTTATATATAATAGAGCAGATTGGTTGTCTAGCAAATATGACACAAGAGGTAACAAACGAGAGGATGAATTTGCAATTCAGCAGTATGGAGTCACGCTAGGAGGCCCTATCATTAAAGATAAGCTACACTTCTTCGTAGCCTATGACGGACAGCGCGATGCACGACCGCTTTACATTGCAGATATCCGCACCGCCGAAGATGAAAACCGGTATAACCTCTCTCAGGAATCTTTGGATCGATACCTACAGATTGCACGGGGTAAATACGGCGTAGCAGATTCCCCGCAAACAGGGAGTTTCAACAAAAAGAGATACTCTCACACTGCATTCGCCAGAATAGATTACCAGATCAATAAATCAAATCTCCTGACGATACGAAACAATTTCTCGCGCGACTTAAACAGTCAAGGCGTATCCGATAACAGTTCCATCAACTTATACGAAGTATATGGAGATCACCTCTCTACTGCAAATTCCTTGATGGCATCGCTCAGAACGGAGATAAGTGATCGGTTAACCAATGAAATTAAGCTTCAATATTTGTACACGCTAGATGATGCAAAACCAAACGATCAACTTCCTAGCTCCAATATTCCAAGAGCAATCGTGCAACGTGTAGAATCTGTTGTGGATGGAAGCAATGTGAATACTACCATTCAATTAGGCGGTCAGCGTTATCTTCCAGAGAGATTTGAATCAAAAGTATTTCAGCTAGTCAACAATCTCTATTACAACAAAGGAAGAACAAACTTCACCTTAGGTATGGACTTACTTTCGAATGATTTGACTTCTTTGGCCACCAGTGAATTTAACGGAAGATTCTATTTTACAGGGCTAGACAATTTTGACAATCTTAAACCATACAGATATGCACGTGAAGTAGCTACTGAAGATCCAACGGTAGAACAGCGCATTTTTGGAGGTGGGATTTATGCTCAATCTGAAACTGATCTAGGTAGAGGTATGAGTCTGACTTTAGGATTAAGAGGTGATTATACGACATATAAAAACAGTCCTACATTCAACCAAACTGTATTTGATGAATTGGGTTTACGAACAGACGTAAAAACTGGAGGCTTTCAAATTCAGCCTAGAGTACAGTTTACTTGGGACATCAATGAAAAACAGCAGGATGTCATACGGATTGGAGGAGGTATTTTCGGTTCGGCGCTAAATAACTATTCAGATGTAAACAATCTTCAATTTGACGGAACAAAGATATTTGCAGTCGACATCACCGGAGCGAATGTGCCAATACCTGACTTTGAGTCCTATAGAAATGACCCTAGTACAGCACCGGGAATAGACCTGCTTAATCAACCTGGCGTGACACCTGTGACTACTATTAACATGAATAGTAAGGACCTTAAAGTACCTACAGTTTACAAAGGAAATGTGATGTACAATAGAGTTTTCAATAACAGATTAAGGTTAGGGATCAACTTTATCGCTTCCATCGCACGAAACAACTACATGTATGTGGACAGAAACATGGTAGACCTGCCATATTTCACACTTGAAGACGAAGCAAACCGAGGCGTATATGTGCCTGCAGAAACTATCAGTACTTCCAATGGAAATGCCGACTGGACTAAAGGAAGAAAGACAGATCAAATCGGCCGTGTATTGGAGTTGAATAGTGAAGGAAAAAACAATACCTACACTATGGTACTAGATGGAACATACCGTTACTTCAAAGATGGTCAAATCACAGCCAGCTATACTTGGAATGACAGCAAAGACAACACTTCTTATAATGGAAATGTCGCCAACAGCGCAACATTAAGCCAGATGGTAGTAGATGATCCTAGAGATCTATCCATGATGAGTTATTCAAACGGACAGTATAGAACTAAAGTGGTTTTATACGGTACACTCCCAACATTTAAAGGATTTACCGTAGGTGTGCGCTACTCAGGAATCGGTGGTACACGTTATTCTCTAAAAGTTAATGGAAATGTAAATGGTGATTTTGTCAACTCCAATGATCTAGCTTTTGCATTCGATCCATCAACTCCTGGCTTGTCAGAAACTATTCGTGAAGGAATGAATACAGTGCTAGCAAATCCTGACAATCTGGCCAAAGATTATATCCGTCAGAGCCTTGGAAAAGTAGCAGTAAGAAATGGTGGAGAAAATGCCTACTTCGGAAACTGGGATCTTCGTGCAGCCAAGAAGATATACTTTACCGGAGGAAGAAAATCAGGTATCGAGTTAGGTTTGGATATTTTCAATGTGGCCAATCTTTTTAACAAAGAATGGGGTACTTCCAAAACTCTTGGAAACCAAAATTTACTTACCATTAAGAATTTTGATCCTATCAAGAAAGCATATGAGTATGAAGTCAACCCTAATGTCGGGGTGACCACTCCAGGAGGAACACCATTCCAAATGCAACTTTCAGGTAAAATATTCTTTTAACCCCCAAAAGTCCGCTGTCAATCATCTGCGATAGTGGACTCCTTTTAAAAAACATCAACTAATGATTCAATCATCCAATTCAAAGAGAATAAATTTGATACTTATTCTCTCATTCATATTCGCTAGCCCTTATCTAGCGAAAGCGCAATCCTCAAAGCCTTCTGAGCACGTTATACTGATATCAATTGATGGGTTTAGGCCTGATTTCTATCTCGATAAAAAATGGCCTGCACCAAACCTACAGACCATGGCACAAGAAGGGGCTCGATCACTGGGAGTCACTGGTGTATTTCCTTCAGTCACCTACCCTTCTCACACTACCGTAATCACTGGTTTCCCTCCTGCAAAACATGGTATATATTACAATGCACCGTTTGAACCTAATGGCCAAACTGGGAGATGGTATTGGGAAAATGAGTTAATACAAGTACCTACGCTTTGGCATGCTGTCCGCAAGGACGGATTAACCAGTGCAAGCTTCCTGTGGCCAGTATCAGTCAATGCACCGATAGATTATAATATTCCAGAATTCTGGAGTTTGGAAAACGGTGGAAGAATAGAACCTATGCGCGACATGGAAACTCCAAAAGGTTTAATGGCTGAAATGGAGTTGAATGTATTAGGTAAACTCACAGAGAAAACGTTTAATGGAGACTACCTGAACCGTGAAGACAGAACAGGAGATATGGCTGGATATGTGCTCGAAACGTACAAACCTAACCTGATTACTATTCACCTGATCGCTACAGATCATTTTCAGCATAGTGAAGGAAGAGAAGGGCCGATGGTATACAAGGCTGTTGCAGCTACAGATAGAGCCATAGGCAAAATAATGGAAGCAGCCGACCGAGCGGGAATACTTGACAAAACAACATTTATCATAACAGGAGACCACGGATTTGTAAATACTCACACATCAATCAGTCCTAATATTTGGCTAGTGAATGCCGGACTGATGGAAAACAAAAATGATCGAGGAGATTGGAAAGCTACTTTCCACACCAGCGGTGCATCGGCATTTTTACACCTGAAGGATAAAAATGACAAAGAATCAGTAGCTAAAGTGCAAAAGCTACTTACGGAATTGCCTGATTCAATCAAAAAGCTATTTCGTGTCATAGATAGGAAAGAGTTGGATAAAATCGGTGCCGATCCAAATGCTGTTTTAGCGCTAGCACCTATTCAGGGGATTTCATTTTCAGGTTCTACGAGTGGAGATATTCTGAAAGCAGCGAGGGGTGGAACTCACGGATATTTCCCTGACTTTGATGAAATAGAAACAGGCTTTATAGCCTGGGGAGCCGGAATTCGAGAAAATGTAGAGATACAAGAAATGGGCTTGGTAGATGTAGCTTCAGTAGTAAAATACCTACTGGATCTTTCAATAGAACTACCAGAAAGCACGCTTTATCCAGGCATTAAGAAATAAAGACTTCTGTCAAAAATAAATGGTATGGAGAATAAGGGTAATCCTCACTTCTCCATACCATTCTTCTATAAACTACAAATTGGTAAAAGCTTTAGGCTAAAACCTCGTCTTTGATAACTTTGCTGACCGTTTGGCGGGTAAGACCTGTCAGGTCTGCTATATCCTGAAGGGTTAGTATCTTTTGCAAATTGATTAATCTGCCTGATGCATCTTCAATTTGATTTTGAAAATCGCACATTATTTTCCTGACTTTTGCGGCAGCATCCAAGCTTCGTACAGCATATAGACGTTCCTCCGCCCTACACCATCTTTTTACAACCTGAATATTAAACCACTCAGAAATTTCTGGCTCAACGATTGTGATTTTTTTAAAAAACTCGCAATCGTATTCTCTCACAACAACGGAAGAAAGTGATTTAGCAAATTCCGAAAACTGACCGTTCAGGTACCTAAGGTTTCCGAAAAATTCTCCTGGCCTAAGAATATCGTAACAGACTTCGATTCCCATAGGAGAATAAGTACCAATACGAATCGCTCCTTTTACGATTTCATAAATTGGCGTGATCCGCTGTGGTGGTTGGTATAGAAACTGACCTTTCTCATACTCCACCGTATTTACAAAATTGCTGATAGCTTCAGGATTGTGAACACTCAAAAAATTGTAAGGACTGAATTTCATTTTTTTACGATTTTGGCCGCAAGATAACTTCATGTTTGGCATTACATATTCTTTCAGAAAAAGGTAATTATAGGATAATACTAAATAACAATTGAGATAATAAAACATTACCGCATAAGGCTATACTGGATTACACTATAGCTTATTTTGAATTCAGCTATTTCAAATAGATCATTATTTCTTTCCAGCGTATCCATAATTTCTTTTCGTTTTGGTGAACAATGAATAATGAAACTCGATCTGGCCTTACGCGCCAAAGACCGAAAGGCAAAGGAATAAAAAGTGAAGCGCACCCAGCGGCTATATGCCGGAAGCTCCTGGACGCATCGCACCCAAGGACTAGCTTTGGAAGAATTCAGGGGGAAAAAACTTCAGCTCATAACCAATTATTTATAAAACATTTTTTTTGGCATCTACCACAACAGTTTAAAAAACAGGGATTTACATCACACAAATTTACTTCTGTCAGCGGGAAACTAACTCGCTTCAACAAAACAGAAATCCCATGTTGGAAGCAATTACCTGGAACACATACTTCAGCACCTTGGCAGTAGGCATAGCAGCTTACTACATAACCATACTGGTAGCATTCTACCCACAAGAATTTCGCAGTCTACTTTCCGGAAGGATAAATAAGATCAGTCAGCCCCATCAGCAGAAAGAGGAGCAGGACCACAGGAGCTGACTCGTCCTGACAAATAACTGCTCTTGATATTGAGGTAAGAACAATATATTAAGAGCTATTTAATTACCTGTCATCCAACTCAACTGAGGCCAAGTCGCCGGACCGTCATTTTTCTGGGGAGCACCAGAAGTACTTCTTCCATCTGAAACAATCTTGGCAAGTTCCAATCTATATTGCTCCAGCAATGCCGCCTGCTCGGCTTGAAGGTTATTCTCTTCTCCGATATCGGAGGCTAGGTTATACAACTGAAATGGTGGAAGGCTTTTAATTGCTTCATCATTTGGCTTAGGAAAACTCCACCCACCAGAACCCGCTGTAAAGATGGCTTTATAATCTCCTTTGCGGTAAGCGAATGAACCATCGATGGAATGGTGCACAATACTTTCTCGCTGAGCTTGTGATGAAGCCAAACCAAGTGCAGCTGTGAAACTGTAACTATCTTCTGCATAGTGATCTTCTACTTTTGACTTCAAGATGTCAGCAACTGTAGCAAAAAAATCTGTGGTGCACACCAACTGGTTTGAAGTTTCAGGCTTAACCTTTTCTGGCCAGCGAACAATGAACGGAACCCGATGTCCCCCTTCAAAAATATCTGCCTTATGACCCCTAAAAACATAGCTGGGATCATGTCCTTTGGTTGCTAACTGCTCAAAATCTGCTTGGTTGGAACAGCCATTGTCACTAGTGAAAATGAGTATTGTGTTATCTACAATCCCTTGTTCTTCCAAGGCATTCATCACTTCCCCCACTACCCAATCCACCATAAGTACAAAGTCTCCATAGGGATTCTCCAATCCACTTTTACCTTGAAATTCAGGAGTAGGTAAAATAGGTGTATGTGGTGCTGGTAAAGGCATATAAACAAAAAATGGTTGATCTCCTTTGGCATTTTCGTTAATGAATTGAACAGTTTTCTGTGTTATTTCAGGCAGTGCTTGCTCATGTACAAAATCATCAGATGTAAGTCCCTTCCGCCATATTTGTTGACCTGTATTTTGGGTATACTTGCTGGGCACCATAGTAGGCTGATCATTTTCTACCCAGACATAGGGAGCCATATCCAGAGATCCACTGAATCCATACCAATAATCAAAACCTCTAGTTGTTGGCCCGTTTTTTATTTTATTGGAAAAATTCACAAGTGTGTCCCCTGCTTCTATATTATCCCAATCCCAGCCAAGGTGCCACTTCCCTATTCCGGCTGTTTTATAACCTTGCTCTTGCAAAAAAGATCCAATGGTAATTCGATCATCAGAAATTAAGGGTTTACTATAGCCGTAGAGAACATGCTGTTTGAGTGTGGATCGCCAATTATACCTTCCTGTAAGAATTCCATACCGAGTTGGCGTACAAACCGCACTGCTAGTATGAGCATCGGTAAACTTTACTCCCTTGGAGGCGAGACGGTCAATGTTTTTGGTTTGAATCTTCGAATGCTCGTTATATGCTGACACATCACCATAACCCAAGTCATCAGCAAGAATGAAAATAATATTAGGCTTCTTTTGATCCGTTGCGCTGTTGGAACTAGTTTGGCCAACACTGCCTGAAGCAAAACTGACTGCGCAGATTAGCACGGATAGAATTCTATACAATTTCAAAGATTTCATATGTAATTATGGGATATTGTTAAAGTTGGAAATGCTTCATTCTCTCTACTATAAACTCACTACTTTCCATCCAAATCTACTTTTTGAGTGCCTTTCAATGCCTTGTCAGCATCTGTTTCTATGGCATTGGGAACATGCTGATTTTGCTTGGTTTTTATTTTAAAAGCCCAAGCGTAAGTGCTTTTTCCTAAGTTTTTCGGAGTGATGATTTCCAGTCCATTAGCTGTCATTTTCCACTGAACCTCATCCTCAGAACCCAGTAGCGAAACATCTAAAACATCGGCACTCCCCCAACCTTTAGTCCCTTCAATTAGCAGGTTTCCTTCAGGTTGATTCATTGCGATTGCATACAAATCATTGCCTTTGGTAGTAAAGGAAATATTGCCCTGCAACTGATGATCCTCCTTCCAATACCTAGTGCCGTAGATCGCTTCCCCATTAATTTTCAACCAGTTGCCCATCTCACGTAATCGCTCTACCTGTTCTTCCGGAATCGTTCCGTCCGCCCGAGGACCAATATTGATCAAAAAGTTTCCGTTGCGTGAAACTACCTCTACCATTTCATGGATTACATCACTCGTGGATTTGTAGGTATCATTTTGCAGGTAACCAAACGAAGTCCCAAACGTGGTACAACTCTGCCACTTAGGACCAATCACACTTAGCTTAAGATTATCTTTTTCCAAACTTCCTACTCCTGCAGGCCAGTTTCTATTTCCTCCTTTGTTATTCAAATAAACTTCCTGGCCTGTTTGCAAACCATTATTCATAAAATCAGTGATCATTAGCCTATACTGATCGTAGAAATATTGAATCTCTGGTCTAAAGCCTGTTTCAGGATTATTTCCGTCTCTAGTGAAAATAGGCACATCATCTATCCAAAGAAAATCAGGTTTATACTTCGTCTGAATCTCCTTCCATCTCGCCACGTAGTCATCGACGAATTCCTTACTGTATTCAAAAGGACCATAAAGAGAAGCCGCTTCTGGAACCCTACGAATCTCTTCAGCAATGGCAGCCTGAGGTTCGCCATACACAGTAAATTGTTCCTTGGTGAAAAAACCTGTGTGTCGCTCACGGTGATAAGAAGGCGCATACTTCAATCCTTGCTTCCTCACAGCTACTCCCAGCTCACCTACTAAATCCCGTTTGGGGCCCATATCCATGGAATTCCAGGGATTAATATCAGAATCCCAATTGGAAAATCCATCATGATGCTCAGCTGTAAGCACAACGTATTTGACCCCTACCTCGGCAAAAAGCGTTGCCCACTCATCTGGGTTCCATTTTTCAGCTTTGAATTCTGGAATGATGTCTTTATAGCCAAATTCCGGAGGTTTAGCTCCCCAACGCTCTTCCATGTACGGAAAGTAATGCAAGGAATCACTGTATAATAATTTAGGCACGTGCTCGGCATAGCCACGACCCTCTTTTCTATAACCAATCGCACTGTATGGTCCCCAGTGAATGAAAAGCCCTATTTTGCCATCGTCAAACCAAGCGGGAATTGGCATTTGCTGTAAGGCTTCCCAGCTGCCATTATATAGAACCACCTCTGCATTTCCTTCAATAGATGTTTGGTCCTCGGTTGTTGATTTCTCACTGCATGAAAAAGCTAGACATGAGATGAAAAGCAAAGGGGCTGTAATTCTAAGGTTTTTCAATTTTACAAAGCTTAGGTAAGATGATTTGTGTCTAACCAAATGAAACCAAGTTTACACTCCAAATTGTCCTGCTCTGTACTGATAAAATAAATGTCAGAAAACAAAACATTTACCCTAGAACCATCCTCCTCAATATTCAAAGGAATCTGTTCGGAATGGATAGGCAGGCAATTCTAATTCGTTGACCAGATTTACCTTTGGCATGCCTGCAAATGCATAACGTATGTACTTAGGTTGTGAAATTCCCTCTGAACTTAATACAATACTTTCTCCTTCCAATCTGGCCTCCGCCCGCTTCCAGTCACCTGCTTCGTCGGCAAGCCAAAAGCCAGATGGGGCTTTGCCGTCAGAGGTTTTTAGCCCCTTAGCATTGCTGAAGTGTACTATTAATTCACTTCCTTTTTCTTGCACATCAAGCATCATCGGCCCCGTAACCAGCCTATCATCCTCCAATGTATTTACAGCTGCCAGCAAGGCCAATCTTTGCCCTACAGGAAGTTTATCCGTAGGATGAATGTTAGTCTTATCGCCTAAGTCTATCGTATTGGCAACAGCGGTATAAGGCAAATCCAACACCTGTAACTGTGACTCCCGCATCCAAGCCCAGGATTGCTCCGTAGGATCTTCCGGATCAATATCTGGTTTTTTCTCAGTTCCTTTTCCATAGCCTGGAAGCATCACCACCAGCAAGTTCATTTCATCATTTTGCCACTCCTCTCTGTAGCGCAGCATCCATTCTTTGAGTACGCTTCCATACTCTTTCATTCCAGCCACCCGATGAAACCAGTTTTCTTCCGTCACCTCAGGCACTCCAGATAAGTATCGCGTATTTCGCTCACCTTGATACCACACCAAACCTCTGGAGGCAAAAGGAGCAAGCGGCTTTATCATGGCATTGTAAAGAATATTCGGCTGACGCCTAAGGAAAATATCATCTTGATTTGACCACTTGGATGGGCTAGCCAGAATTTGAGCAATCCTTTCCTGAGTAGCTTTGTCCCCATCAAACTCAACCATTATTTCTTTAAAATACGGAAGTTCAGACCCCATATCCCTCGGCATCCATGCTTCCAAAGAAGAACTCCCCCATGAACTGTGAATGATTCCCACAGGAATATCCGAAAGCTCTTCCAGAAAATAAGCAAAGCCAAAAGCCACAGCACTGGAAGGATGCTTTGTACTCCATTCCCCTATGACGTCTTCACTTTCTTCAAGAGATACAGTTCGTCCCACCTCAAAACTTCTAATGTTTTTCATAAAAGGGATCAATCCCTTCACCTCTGGAACAGCCGCTACAGGAAATTGCATATTTGATTGACCAGAGCAAATCCATACCTCACCAACCAAAATATCCGATAGGACTACCTTACTCGTCCCAGAAATAAGCATTTCCCTACTAACTGTAGAAGCGGTTAAAGGATCTAGCTTCACCATCCATTTACCTTCCTTATCTGCGATTACACTCTTGGCTTGCCCTACAAATGTGACTGTGATTTCTTCATTGGGCGTGGCTACTCCCCAAACAGGAACAGGCTGTTCCCGTTGCAAAACCATATGATCTGAAAAAATTGTAGCAGGTTTTAATACTTGCTGGGCGAAGGTAAAAGAAGCCGTGAAAATAAATAGACAGAAGACTAAACCTGCTTTTTTGAAGCGGGTAGGGTTGGTTTGCATGAGAAAACCTGAGTGTCTTTCAGAGACAAATGATCTCATTAACATTCCCGAATCCCTATTTCCATTACTAGTCATTCTTAGTCAAATTAGTTTTTAATTTTCCTTACGTCTTAAAGTACTTCGAATTAATCGCGGGTCACCATGCTTCCCCACCACTTGTTACCGGGATCAAACTCATTTGAAAGCATTTCTAACCGCTGTTTTTCCAAAGTAGGCATATTTTCAAATTCAACTTTATGAAGGTATTCCTTCTCCTTTGCCTCGCTGTATTCCGGATCAAGAACTGGATATTTGGCACCAACTTTTGTCAGGTAACCAAACAATTCCTTCCCCATTTCTTGCACTCTTTCAGGATGCTTTTCCGACAAATCTGTTGTTTCACTTATATCCTTGGCAAGGTTATATAGTTCTTTCCTCCCGTCTTCGTAATAGTGAATAAGTTTCCAATCTCCTCTTCGGATAATGGATGACGGCTCTCCGCCCTGATTACCATAATGAGGAAAATGCCAAAAAAGTGGACGCTCAGCCAGCGCCTCTCCCTTCATCAAAGGCAGAAGACTAATACCATCATTGTGCTCCTTAGGCAGAAGTTCTGCTCCAGCCAAGTCCAATAATGTAGGAAAGAAATCTATTCCTGAAACAGGGAAATCGACTTGCTCTCCTGGTTTGGAAAGGCCTGGAATTTTAATGAAATAAGGTTCTCTGATACCGCCCTCATACTGATATCCTTTGCCCGCACGCAGTGGCTTGTTGCTTGTGGAGAAGTTATCTCCGGCAGCTACGCCACCATTGTCTGAAGTAAAGACAACGATTGTATTTTCATCCAGTCCCAACTCATCCAAAGCTCTCAACACCTCTCCTACTGCTTCATCCATTTGCTCTACCAGTCCAGCATAGATTGGATTGTCCTGCACTTGACGGATTGGCAAGTATTTACCCATGCTGTATCCCGTTTCTGATAAGCCCATTTGCTCGGCTTTATCCCGGTATTTTTTCCATTTTTCTTGACTAGTTTGAATGGCGGAATGAACCGCATAAAATGACAAGAATGCGAAGAAAGGTTTTCCCGTTTTCGCAGGATTATTTTCAGTCATAAACTTCACCGTTTCGTCTGCAAGCCTATGCGATAGGTTTTCACCTGGAGTTCTATTTGGTAAATTCGGGTTGTTGTAGGGATCAAAATAGCCTCCATTAGGTCCTCCCGAAGTCCAGCCACCGATATTGATATCAAATCCATGATCTTCTGGCCAGGAACCCTCATCTCCCAAATGCCATTTCCCTGCAAAAAATGTTTTGTAGCCAACTTCCCGTAAAGCTTCCGGCATGGTAATGTATTCTGCTGGCAAATTATGCGTGTAATCTGCAGGAAGAAGTTTACTGAATCGATTCCTTGTTCGCCATTCTACACCCGAGGGGGACCCAATATGAACTGTAATATCATGTCGGGCAGGAGTTTTACCAGTCATGATACTGGCACGCGAAGGGCTACAAACAGGAGCGGCCGCATAGCCATTGGTAAAGACAGTGCCTTCGCGAGCAATCCTATCTATGTTTGGCGTTTCATAATATTCACTTCCTGTATAACTCAAATCCGAATAGCCCAAATCATCAACTAGGATAAAAAGAATGTTTGGCTTTGAATCTTCCACTACTTCAGAATAGGACACTAAAGGTCCATTGATCGGCTCAGAATCATCTTGTTCCGACAACCTGCGACCAACTTCAAAGGACGGAATTCCAGAACTGGTCAATAGTGTTACCGCAAAAATAGATAAAGAGCTTATTAGCCTATTATGAATTATCATGTGTTTGTTTTTTTACTCATTTAACTACTTCAAATTCACTCCACCTTCATCCAGGTCAATTGAGGCCAGTCCGACTTAACAAAATCCTGCGGAGCACCAGGTGTAGAGCGTCCGTTGGAAATGATTTTAGTGATCTTGGCAGTGAGTTGTTTAACTACCTCAGGATACTGATCAAATAGATTTCTCATCTCTCCTGGATCAACTTCCATGTTATAGAGTTCATAAATAGGTTCTCCTGATTTGGTTTCCACAAAAACAGGCTGCAATGATCCACCAGAACCCCGAAGCATATTCAATTTCCATTTACCATCACGAATAGCAAAGTGCCCTGTCACGGAATGATGAATGACAGCACCCCTGACATCCGAAGCAGTGCTTTTCCCCAGCATCAGGGGTAAAAGATCGTAACTGTCTTCCCCCGCATTATCTGGAAGTGCCACTCCTACAATAGCTGCAACAGTAGCAAGGTAATCTGTCTGGCTAACTGCAATATCAACCCGGCTTCCTGACTTGATTTTGTCCGGCCAACGCATCAGATAAGGAACACGATGACCACCTTCATAGATATCGCGTTTCCCTCCTTTGAAGGTTAGATTACTGTAGTGATTATATACTTTTTGGTGGTAGGTATAATTGGTTTCAGCTCCATTGTCGGAGGAAAAAATCACCAGCGTATTGTTGGCAATATCATTGGCATCCAGCGCATCTAGTATTTGCCCCACCCTAAAATCCGTTTCCTGCATAAAATCCCCGTAGTTACCACATTCACTTAGTCCTCGGAAATCTGGATGAGTGCTATGTGGCAAATGTGGACTAGTCAACGGCAAGTATAGAAAAAACGGTTTCCCATTCTTTGACTCTATCGCCGCTTTATCTATGTAATCGACAGCATGAGAAGTGAGGGTTTCCAACACAAGCTCATCATTAAAAGATGGCGCAACCTCTACCCATCCGCCTCCTTCACCAACCTCGTCTACATAAGGTGGAGTCATTCTGTAATCATTTGGATTAACATGATTCTGAAAGGACCTGGGATCGGTGACATCCTTTTTCTTTGTCCACAAAACTGGAGGATCAAGCACTCGATCATTTTCTAAGTAAGTTAAAATACCATAGTTCATTGAGGCAGGTATTCCATAGAAATAATCGAAACCATGATCTATTGGCCCTTCTTCAAATGGGACAGACCAATCTCTGTCTTTACCCAGCGTCCCTGCAAATTCCATCTGCAAATGCCACTTACCTATCATCGCTGTGTTGTAACCATTATCTTGAAGCAAGGAAGCTATGGTCATTCTTCCCTCCTCGATGAGACTTGGTCCATCTGCATCTAGCACTCCTTTTTTTAGAGATGTTCGCCAGCTATACCTTCCGGTGAGAAGGGAGTATCTCGATGGGGTACAGACTGCATCACTGCTATGCCCATCAGAGAATATTACTCCCTCATGTGCTATTTTATCCATATTTGGAGTAAGGAATTTTGCATCAGGATTTAATGCTCCTACATCCCCATACCCTTGATCATCAGTGTAAATGATGATGATATTTGGTTTTGAATTTATCTGAGAATTCGCTGGTTTGGAGGATAGTATACCCAACACAGCTGCTAAGGGAAGAATTATATTCCACGAATGTTTCATTACTTTAGATACAAATTAATACTTTCTGCTAAGTTGATTCATTTCATAAAAATTGCTCTTTTACATTGCTTTCCAATAAAAAAAAGGAAGTTGAGTACTACTGCATTTGCAGCATCCAACTCCCCTTTAAAATATAAAACCCATTCTATATTGTACTATATATTCTCACATAAAGAATTAGAATCTTATGTTGATGCAATTGAACATGATTTTTAATAACCAGGATTCTGGATGAGATTAGTGTTGTTTCTTACTTCGCTTGTTGGGATTGGGAATAATAATTCCCTGGCAGTCAAGGTAGGGCCGTAGGCAAATTGATGTCCTACAAAATCATCAAAGGTACCATTGCTTACATTGAACCCTTTTCTAGCCCTAACCATATCAAACCAAGTTACAGCTTCGTAACTGAGTTCATGCCACTTCTCTCTCCATACAGCTTCTCTAAATTCATTTTGAGAAAGCCCTGTATGAGCTGTCAACCCAGCTCGGCTTCTAATCGCATTTAATACCTCATAGCCCAAAGCAGTTGGTCCTGAAACTTCATTTGAAGCCTCAGAATATATTAATAACAGCTCTGCATAGCGATATAGCGACCAGTTGAGATCGGCACTTGCAGACAAAAGGTTTGCCTGAATATCAAAATGCTTATAGAGAAAATATCCTCCCAAATTAACTTTTTTGGATCTGTCAGTTTTCAAGGTATACTCTGTAAAATAGAACGCTTTTTCTTCTATTCTTTTATCACCTGTTTCATAGGATTTAATGAAGTCAAGATTAGCATAAATAGCTCCAGTCTGGTCAGAATATGCAGAGATATTCATGTTATATGGTATTATGAGAGGCTGCCAATTCGATGGTGCTGTTAGGGTTTTGTATTGCACCATAAATATATTCTCACCTATATTTTTCTTTGCTGGATTATGTAGATCATCATAGCTAGGAAACAAACTATAACCATATGTTACAGCATTGTCAATAACCTCCTTGGCTTTGTCTGCAGCCAGTTTATAATGAGTAGCGCCTTTTTGCAAAGGATATCCAGCCATGGTCAGATAAACGCTCGATAAAAGTGTTTTCACAGCTCCCGAGGTAACTTTACCGGCAGGATCCTTGGCGGGTAAGCCCGCACCCTCTGCCTCAATCAAATCCTTTACAATCTGTGTATAAACCTCCTCTTCTGATGCTTGTGTAGGATAAAGATCTTTAGATGCTAAATCTATAGGATCTAAGATTAAAGGAACCTTTCCAAACAGTCTTACCAATTGATAATAATAATGAGCTCTAAGAAACTTAGCTTCTCCTAAATATTTTTTCTTGAGCTCTTCATTCATCTGGATTCCTGGAATTTTAGCTATCGCTAAGTTTGCATTAGCGATACCTTCATAATTTGATCTCCAGTGAGCTAAACCATATGCGTTGTCAGAGTTATTATTCAAATTCCTAATGATATTACTATTGTCAGCCTGTCCTAAATCTGAATCAGCCAACCCAGTGGCAAACTCAGCCATCAACCAAGGTCCTCCCCCATACGAACCACCTCTGATATCCTTCAAATTAGAATAGACGGCAGTAATTGCGGCTTGAGCATGTTCTGCGGTCTGGTAATAGCTATCTGCTGTGATATTTGAAGGATCTGTTTCTCCCAGAAAATCAGAACAACTTGCGCTAAATAACAACAGGGTTCCTGTAAATATGGCTTGTAGCTTATTTTTTATATGAGTCTTCATTTGTGTCTTATTTTAAATTAGAATGAAACATTCAATCCGACCATAATTACTTTTGGTCTTGGATATTGCTGAAAATTCACTTCACCCTGTCCAAACGGCGTGTTAGAAGTCTGAGCCTCTGGGTCATATCCTTGATATTTCGTTATCAAAAAGAAATTCTGCAAAGAGGTATACACACGTAATCTTTGTAGATGTATTTTATCCAGTAGATCAGATGAGAAATTATAAGCCAACAGCATATTTCTTCCTCTGATGAATGAACCATCTTGGATCATGTGATCTGTATCCCTGTTATCATATCCAGCCGAAACAGGTCTCCACTGGGCTATTTCGGTATCCTGATTATCCAGTGTCCAGGCATCCAGCACGGTACTCAGGCTATTAGCAATTCCCTGGCGGTTTTCCTGAGGACGTGTTGTCAGATACATCACATCATTACCGTAGGTAAATTGTAAATCCAATGAAAATTCGAAATTCTTGTAGTTTATAGAGTTGATAAAACTTCCATATCCTTTAGGCATTCCATTTCCGATGATGACTTTATCAGCATCATTAATAGATCCATCCTCGTTGACATCTCTCAATTTAATGTCGCCTGGTAGCCAATTATAAACGGCTGCCTCATCTGCTTCATCAGAGCCCCAAGTACCAAGATGTTGCCATCCCCAAAATGATCCTACCGGCTCACCTTCACGGATAATTGTATTCCCTGAGAAGATATCACTACCTCCTGATAGCGCAGTTACCTCATTTTTATTCATGGAGATATTAAACGTCGTTTCCCAAGAGAAATCTTCATTCTCAATATTCACAGTATTAAGTGAGAGCTCTATGCCCTTATTTTCCATGCTACCAATATTTCTAAATACAGTGGCATACCCACTACTCAGGGGTACAGGAGCATTTAACAACATATCTGTTGTTTCTTTGATATAAACGTCGGCCTCAAGGGAGATTCTTTGATTAAAAAAGCCAAGCTCAAACCCAGCATCAATCTGCTTTGTTCTTTCCCATTTAAGCTCAGGATTAGCCAGAGAACCTTTGCCAATTCCTTTTACTACTGAGCCCCCGTACACGTAAGAATACGCACTGCTTAATCCAGCTAAAGCACCGTAAGCTGGAATACCTGAGTTACCTGTTTCCCCATAACTAGACCTAACCTTAAGGTTTGATATTAGAGATGAGCCAGCAAGAAAACCCTCTTCAGAAACTCTCCACGCTAAAGCAGCTGAAGGAAAAAATGCATACCTGTTGTTTTCACCGAATTTTGAAGAACCATCAATTCTCCCTGTTACTGTCATTAAATATTTGTCCTTCAGACCGTAATTAATCCTACCGAAATAGGAATTAATGCCCTCTACTGATGCACTTGAGGTCGGAGCCACTGGCACAGATCCAGCTGCCAAATTATTGAAACTGAAAAAATCGTCTGAGAAATTGTTTACGCGAACATTATAATTAGACCTATCTGTCTGCTGCCAGGAAATCCCAAGTAATCCAGTAAAGGAATGGATGTCGTTGAAGGTTTTATTATAAGTCAGGTAATTTTCAAATTGCCAAGAAAAGAACTCATTGGTGAAAATTTGTGCATATCCATTTGTAGGTGTACCAATGAAATTGAGAGATCTACCTGCATACTCCTGCGTCTTTTGGTGAATGTAATTCACACCTACGGAGGACCTCATTTCCAATCCCTCAGCTAAGGTGAAATTGACAAATACATTACCTAAAACTGTATTGGTTTTTAAGTATTTGAGATATTCTTGCCCCACCTGCACTGGATTTGGTCCGCCTTCCATGCCAGGATAATCTAAATTACTGGCCCATGAACCATCATCATACTTCACCGGGATGATTGGAATAGCTTCGATCATATTTCTACCTACCCAAGAATCATGAATAAGTCGTTCATTCTGCTGATTATAGCCGAGACTCCCTCCTACTTTAAACCACTTTTTGTAACTGGTATCAAAAACAAATCTTGCAGAATAACGATCGAGTGAGGATTCTTTCATAATCCCCTCTTCACCTGTATATCCTAAAAAGGCACCAAAACTACCCGCCTCGCTTCCGCCAGTGAAAGACAATTGATGATTTTGGGAAAAAGCGGATTGAGTAACTTCATCCTGCCAATCTGTATCATATAAAGGATTCCCATTAGCATCAAATAGTAAGGGATTAGTTCTTTTTAACGCTGGATCTGTATATTTCCCGTTGGCCCATCCTACAGCATCGTATTTCTCGGCATTTTGATAGGCTACATCTTCAATCATTAAAAATTCCTCGGAATTAAGCACGCCCACTTTTTTGGCGATTTTCCCTACACCATAATAAGAATCGTATCCTATTTTCACTCCAGAGGTACTACCTCTTTTGGTGGTTACCAATACTACACCATTGGCACCTCTTGAGCCATATATTGCTGTGGCAGAAGCATCTTTCAGAACTTCTACGGATTGAATGTCATTCGAATTGATGTAATCAATGGGGCTGGAATTATCACTCAATGAAGTAGAAACAAGGATCACCCCATCTACTACATAAAGAGGACTGTTGTCAAGACTCACAGAGGTATTACCTCTAATCCTGATCTGCGTTTTCCCTCCTGGTTTCCCTGAGTTTTGAGACACGTTTGCACCGGCTATCTTACCGGAAAGCGCTTGAGGTAAAGACGATGTTGGTCGCTCTTGAAGTTTTTCACCTGACGCAGAACCAACAGCACCAGTCAAATCACTTTTCTTTTGGCTTCCGTATCCTATTACTACGACTTCATCAAGCTCTGATTCATCTATCTGCATTGTTATATCTATAACGCTAGCTGAACCGACAGTCTTTTCAATGGAGGAATATCCGATAAATGAAAATACAAGTGTAGCTCCATCAGGAACTGACAATGAATATTTCCCATCAATATCAGAGGCAGTGCCATTGGCAGTGCCCTTCTGGATTATGGTAACGCCGGGCATTGTTTCACCTGACGTATCAACTATTTTTCCGCTAATCACTTTGTCTTGTGCCTGTAGGGCAAAAACTGTTAACAGCATGAAAAACGTAAGCAGGGTAAAGTGCTTTTTCATATGGTTAAATTTTGGGTTGAACTTCTAAATAGATACAGGCTGAACCCGATCTATCTTTTGTAAAAGGTATTATTATCCAATTAAGCTACTGTCCTGAAAGTGAATTATTTACAAGACACACCTGTGCACACCTATTGTCAGATTAATATTTCGTGAGCAACAAAAGTCAATTTTCAGTTCCTCTGCTGCACCTCCTTAATTAAAAAATGAGTTATAAACGCCCTTAGGTTTGATTTATCTACATCAAAAAAAAA
>TARA_R110002072_G_scaffold4508_1_pt1 | contig 38642 bp, 31 predicted proteins | sample TARA_R110002072 | Tara Oceans TARA_R110002072 (sample SAMEA4397118) | marine metagenome | biome: Polar Biome; feature: [SRF] surface water layer (ENVO:00010504); material: water (ENVO:00002006), including particulate matter (ENVO:01000060) such as... | depth 5 m
AGTGGCCAGAGGATTCCCTGCCGAGTCATCTCAATCTCGATGTGGCCTCTGACGTTACAACCCTCTTCAGCGCCGGGCTGGTCTTCAGGTTCCTCATCATAGGAAAGGTCATCGATATGTCGAAGGATAAGCGGCGAAGTCAAAACTTCGTCCAATTGTTCTCGCTTCAGTTTTGCACCGACCGCGCCAATCAAATGAAGATTATGCGTTACCGTCCCCCCTGCCGCCTTAACCAGAGCAGACAGTTCGTCACTGGATTTTCCCTGCAATAGTACTTGCAGTGAATCGGTTTCGGCTGCCCTTAAGTTTAGACAGAAGCACAGCAATAGTGAGAGAGAAGCTGTCTGCAGACAATACTTCATCGGCGGCAACGTACTTTTCGACTCAGCGACCAATCACGTCTTGAATTTCAGACGAGAAATTCGCTTGCAGCATAGCAGGCACATCTTCCGGATAGATTGGACGGGCAAAGTAAAAGCCCTGCAGCAGATCGCAGCCCTTTCTAACCAGGTATTCCAACTGGTGCTCATTCTCTATCCCTTCAGCGATCACACGCAGATTCAACGTCTTCGCCAGTGCCAATATAGCATCGACAATTGCAGCGCCATCTGGCGTGTTCAGATCAGAGACAAAGCTATGGTCGATCTTAAGTGTATTGATTGGGAAACGCTTCAAGTAACTCAACGATGAATAACCCGTGCCAAAATCATCAACCGCCAGATCAACTCCGAGATCCTTCAACGCCCGTAATTTTGCAATATTGGTTTCTGCATCGTTCATGATCGCGCTTTCTGTAAGCTCCAGTTCCAGACGCCACGATGGCAAACCGGATTGCTCAAGAAAGTCCGCCACCCACTCGGGGAGATTGCTCTGGTTAAACTGCAATGGTGAGATATTGACGCAAACACGGAAGGTATTCAGGCCCAGAGTATCCCAGTATAGACAGTGCCGGGCAACCTCACTCATCACCCACTCGCCTAACTCTATAATTTGTCCGGTACTCTCCGCCACCGGAATAAACTCCTGCGGCGACACCATGCCACGTGTCGGGTGTTTCCAGCGCACCAATGCCTCCATACTCACTACCTCCCCGGTCAGGGAATCTACCTGAGGCTGATAACGCAACTCCAGCTCGTGATTGCGCATGGCTTCGCGCAACTCCTCCTCCATTTTGAGTTGCTCGTACGCACGGGCGTTCATCTCCTCATTGTAGAATCGAAAACAGGCTCGGCCTTCCGCCTTCGCTACATACATAGCGGTGTCAGCATTACGGATCAGCGTATCGGGATCGGTGCCATCCTGGGGATAAAGCGCGATCCCAATACTGGGCGTTACAACCGGGTTATGTGATTGCAGTGCGATGGGTTGAGATAGGCTATTGAGGATTCTCCTTGCAACTTTCTCAATATCCGATATCTCCGAAACATCGGACAACACCACTGTAAATTCATCTCCGCCCAACCTGGCAATTTCCGTACCGCCATCACCGATATCATCGTCCTCGGCGTTACTGTCGGAAAAGTAGTTCACAGCGTCGTCTTCCCGCAACTCCATGGTGAGCCTTTTGGCAATTTCTACCAGCAGACTATCACCGCGGGCATGCCCGATAGAGTCATTGATACGCTTAAAATGGTCCAGATCGATAAACAGCAAGGCTGCTGTTGTTTTGTGGCGCTGACTGCGTTTGAGTAGACGATTCAATTGCTCATTGAAACTGCGTCTGTTGGGCAGACTTGTAAGAGGGTCGTAATAGGCAAGATAACGAAGGCGATCCTCTTGCCGTTTGAGCGAATTAAACGCGCTACTTGCCCGTAACATATACTGAACATCACGTCCGAGCAGGGACCAGTTCACAGGCTTGGTTCTGTACTGGGTCGCACCCGCCTCGAAACCCTGATCAATAGATTGCCGATCATCAGAACCGGTTACAATCATAATTGGAATCGATTCGCCCTGAGGCAGCTCCCGGATACGCTGGCAAGCCTCCAACCCGGTCATACCTGGCATCTCTACATCCATAAATACCAGATCGGGTCTCTCTCGAACAAAAACGTCGATAGCCTCGAATCCGTTGGAGGCCTCCACCACAATCATACTCTCAGCTTCCAGACACTGACGCGTGAGAAAGCGAACATTTTGATCGTCGTCCACTACGAGAATCTTTGCTTGATGGCGTATGAGATCTGTACTCGACATTTGCTGGAGAGGTAATGCGTTTTGAGGTGAATGTAGGCTATCATTACTGGGGGCTCGCGACTAGTGCGAATAGATGTTAAGGGGAAGGGGTTTGGGCTGGCTGTCGGCCCGTTTACCCCAGGGAGAATAGACGGGCGCAATGCGGGCATATCCGGCAGCAATTTTCAGGATCCTACTGCCCGCTGCACTGATATGCGGAGCCTATGTTGGCCGTGCCTATCTGGATTTTTTAGACAGCGAGGCACGTGTCATTTTTGACAACCTGCCCTACCTTTTTTGTCTGGTAGCAATACTCGTCGCCTATCAATTCAACCGCAGCCGGATAATGATGGCATCATTTGCCGTGGCTATTTTTTACTGGGCGGTTCAACACTATTTGCAAGTCAGCTTGTCACAGCCTGAAGCATGGCGAGGGTACCTCGCTATCAGCCTGGCCTTACCGGTGCTATCGCTGTACTTACTGGTACAGCCAGAGCGCGGCATCTGGAATCTCTATGGCCTTATATACGCCCTGGCTTTCATATTCCTTGGTTTAATCTGTATCCAGATCGGGCCCTGGCTGCCCCAGGTCAACGAAGCAGCGGCCCTATATTACGCGCCACGCCCCTCCGAGAGTTATGTTCTTTCAATGGGTGCAACGATTCTGGTCGCTCTGGTGACGCTACTGGGCATCGCACTTTTGTGCATAAGAAATGATGAAATTGAAGCTGCACTGCTGGGCGCATTCGTTTCGCTCTATCTTGTACTTGCACTGCTCCATGTCGACCATATTTCTGCCGCAATGAGCACTGCTGCGGCGCTGTGCCTGTTGGGGGGGCTTTTGCGCAGCTCACATGCTATGGCATACCGCGATGAGTTGACCGGCCTCCCCGGGCGCCGTGCATTGAATGAAAAGTTGAAAATGCTTGGGGGGAATTTCGCGATTGCCATGCTGGACGTCGATCACTTCAAACGCTTTAACGATACCTATGGGCATGATGTCGGGGATGAAGTGCTGAAACTTGTCGCCTCGCGCCTGCGATGTGTCGGCGGAGGCGGGACCGCCTACCGCTACGGGGGCGAGGAATTCTGCATCGTCTTTCCACGCAAAGTCGTGGCGGATACGGTTGACCCGATCGAACATGTAAGGGAAGAGATCGGCGCTTATGTCATGTCTCTAAGAGATCGCAATCTGCGTCCGACACGCGCCAGGGCGGGGACTCGAAAACGCGGTGCAACGAGGCTGGGTGGCGATCAATTTTCTGTTACCGTCAGTGCCGGTATCGCGGCCAGAAACCCCGACCATCCCGACACCGACGCGGTGCTGGCAGCTGCAGACAAAAAGCTCTACCAGGCGAAAAAAGCCGGGAGAAACCGGGTCGCTTTCTAGCCAGTTGCCCACAGGCCGCAGAGACCAATCATGACAACAACTGGCTGCGACGCTTCTCTCGCTGCTCCTGCACAAAACGCGGCAGATTCTGCAAGGGAATCGCGGGGCTGTAGTAAAACCCTTGCACTTGCTGGCAGTGGTTGTCGCGCAGAAACTCTATTTGTTCATGAGTCTCGGCACCCTCAGCTACGACCAACATGCCCAGTCGACGGCCCATTTCTATAATCATCGTACAAATAGCTTCCTGATGTTTATTGTGGGGCAGGTCCCGCACAAAGCAGGCATCAATTTTCAGCGCAGAAATCGGCAGTTCAGTCAGGTGCGAAAGCTGCGAGAAGCCGGTTCCAAAATCATCCAGCGAGAACGAGATTCCCAGTTCCCGCAATTCGTCCATACGTGCTTTGATCCCACTGGGGCTTTTGAGGATGGTCGACTCGGTCAATTCAAATTCGATGCGAGCCGGATTCGCACCGCTGCGAGTAATAATGTCTTTCACGATCGCGACAAATCGATCATCCTGTATCTGGGAGAAAGAGATGTTTACCGCCACATCTACATTGTGCAGTTTTTGTTCCTTAAGCCATACCTGAGCGCTGCAGGCGTGCTGAATGACCTGGTAACCAATGGTCTTCATCAACCCCATATCTTCGCAAGCAGAAATAAACTCTCCCGGTGCCACCAGGCCTCTCTCCGGATTATTCCAGCGCAGCAGTGCCTCCAGCCCTACCAATTGTCCGGTAGCAAGGTCAATCCGCGGTTGATAATGCAGCTCAAACTGATTTTTGCGCACGGCGGTTCGCAACTCGGCGGCCAGAGAGCTGTTCCCTGCGATATCGAAAGTCAGCCTTTCAGAATAGCGAATGAACTGGCCACCCTCCATACTTTTGGCCTGCTGCATGGCGCTGCGGGCAAGTTCTACCAGATCCGAAAACTCCACCCCATCCTCTGGGTACATTGCGGCCCCAATACTGGCTTCAACAGCCACTTGCTGTTCGCTGAGAATCATTGGCGCTGAAATTGATTTCAGCATTTTTTCGGCGATAAGTTCGACATCGGAAGGTGAACTGACATCCTCAAGCACCACCGCAAACTCATCCCCGCCCAGGCGAGCGATGCTATCCGTACTGCGTAGTTTGTTGATCAGTCGCCGTGATATGGACTTGATCATTACATCGCCATCAGCCTCGCCGTAGTGATCGTTGATATTGGCGAACTGGTCAATATTGATATACAGCAGGGCCGTTTTAAATCCGTATCGCTCCGAGCGCCCCATGGCGCGCTCCAGATGCGCACGAAAGCCCACCCGGTTTAGTGCGCCTGTCAGCGGATCCCGGTTTGATAACTGTCGAATTTGCTCTTTGGCCTGCTTCAGCTTGATACTGTAGTCGAGAATGCGGTGCACTAACGCATCCTGCAACTGGCCCCGCACAAGGTAGTCCTGGGCACCCAGTTCCTGCAGTTGCGTTATGGTCGCTTGATCTGCTTCGTCAAGCAGCAGGATGAGTGGTGCTGCGGCTTCGTTCTTGCTCGCTAATCGCAGCAAATACTCAGTCTCCGGGCCGTGCGCAATAATGACAGCATCAATCGTCGGATCGAGCAGCGCTTCCAGCGGTCGCTCCATTGACTCGGAAGAAGCAAGGTTAAATCGTTGCGGTCGCGCCCGCTCCAAAGAGGCGGAAACGATAAGGTGATCAGTCTTTTTGTCGGAAATTATCAGTACTGTGTGCTGTTCCACGCTTGCTTCCTGGCTAAGAACTGATGCTAATCTGGCTGCGAGACACATCTTTCGGTCAGGTCTCCCCTACCTAGGCTGCCTCTCCTTAGCACGTGCGCTATACAGCGTTTATTCTTTATATAACATGAAGTTATACTGCATTACTCAATGATATTCTAGTAAATATTCGTTTAAAATTACCAAAAGACGTTTTCCTCTTTGCCGCAACCACTTGACGGGAGACACCGAGAGCGAGCCTGGTCAACGATACGCGCTGGCATCTTATGACGACGATAGCTGGCCGCCAGCACCATTGTCGATCCCGCGTGTTCGGATAGGCTTAATGTCATTCAACTCTGCCGGCAACCAAGATTGATAGGACTCCCCATGAACCAGGAACTACAGCTGCAAATTTCGGACGGTATCGCGATTATCACGCTCAATCGTCCGCACGCCAACAACACTTTGTCCAACGCAATCATCGATGGCCTCGGAGCAGCTTACCGCCGCTGCGATGAAGATGATGACGTGCGGGTAGTCGTGCTCACAGGTGCTGGAGGAGCATTCTGTACAGGCGCAGATATGAGTGGCGGCGGAAGCACATTTGATGGCTCAGCCCAGAATGGGCCTGTCAATTCCTGTCCGCTGAGCATGCAGGCATGGGAGGTTCGCAAACCTGTGATCGCTGCCTGCAACGGCCATGCCGTGGGAGCAGGGCTGGGGCTGGCAATGCAGGCAGATATGCGCGTATTTGCCCTTGAGGGCAAATACGGCTTCCTGCAATCCCGCCGCGGAGTCGTCGCCGATTTCGCGATTGAGTATGTACTGCCGAGGCTGGTCGGATTCGAGCGGGCTTTTGAACTGCTGGTACGGGCACCCCGACTTTCGGGTGATGAGGCGCAAATCTGGGGTCTGGCCGGTCGTGCGGTACCTGCGACTGACGTGTTGGAAACAGCCATGGAGATTGCCAGGGATATCTGTGCCCATTGTGCACCCTTACCCGTTGGCCTACACAAGCATCTACTCTGGCGCAGCCTGTCCTCAAACTTGCATGACATCGCAAGCCTGGAAAGCCGTGCGTTGAACCATACCATGACAACGCCCGACGCCATTGAGGGTGGCGTCGCGTTCATGGAGCGCCGCCAACCTCAGTGGAGTGCCAGTATCAACGACGACTGGCCAGATTGGCTGAAAAATTGATCATCCTGTCACGGGCTCACAGCTGAACACCGGAATATTACGATCAGTGCGTGCCTGATATTCGTCAAAATCCGGATACAGGGACAATAAATGTGGCCACAACTCCCGCTTCTCCTGGTCACTCACCTGTCTGGCTCTATAGGCCTTTTCGGCACCATCAACCATAATCAAAACATCCGGATGCGCAACGATGTTGTGATACCACACGGGGTTCCTGTTCATTCCACCCTGTGAGGCAACCAGTAGCTTGTTCTCACCATGAGGTAAATGGATGAGTGCAATACGCCGTGTTTTACCCGATTTGGCACCGGTAGTGGTGACAATGCAGACAGGATAACCTCCGATGAACTTGTTCATCAGGCGCCCCTTGCTGGCCCTGAACACCGCCACGTTCAACCTCGTGGCCCAGCGCATAAAGAATCGGACTATCGGCACCTGGCTGTCCTTTATAGGCTGGACATCTGCGCGGCGTGTCTTGACGTAATCGTATTCAACCATGAGCCTCTCCTATACCTCTATATCGACTACTGAAGTGGTAAGCAGGAATAAACACGTAACCAAACTGTGTTAGAATAGTCGACCATTTTTCCCTACTTTTTAGAGTGTATGAGTCTAGCATCCGACAAACTGGAAACCATCCGCAAACAGGTGCAATATCACCTGGACCATGCTGAACAGAAAAAACTCAGCCCTCCGCAAGAGCGAGCCCTGAAGGATCAGATCAAAGCGACACTTGTGCGGGAAAACGCGGTCATCGTGGCGCACTACTACACCTCTCCCGCGATTCAGGCTCTGGCAGAGGAAACGGGCGGTTGTGTATCGGACTCGCTGGAGATGGCCCGTTTTGGACATGACCACCCCGCGACCACTCTGGTGGTGGCGGGCGTGAAATTCATGGGTGAAACCGCCAAAATTCTCACACCGGATAAGCGGGTTTTGATGCCCACACTGGAGGCAACCTGCTCGCTGGATCTGGGGTGTCCAATCGATGAATTTTCGGCATTTTGCGACCAACACCCGGATCGCACGGTGGTGGTTTATGCCAATACCTCGGCGGCAGTCAAGGCCAGAGCCGATTGGGTCGTCACCTCCAGCATCGCCCTGGAGGTCGCTGAGCACCTGGCGGAGCAGGACCAAAAAATCATCTGGGCACCGGACCAGCACCTGGGCAATTATGTTCGCAACCAGACAGGTGCGGACATCCTTATGTGGGACGGCGCCTGTATTGTGCACGAGGAGTTCAAAGCGCGAGGAATCGCCGATTTGAAGCGGGTGTATCCCGATGCGGCGGTACTGGTGCACCCTGAGTCACCACAGGCAGTGCTGGAACTGGCTGACAGGGTCGGATCCACCACTCAGATTATCCGAGCGGCTACAGAGATGGATAATCCACGTTTCATTGTGGCGACGGATCAGGGGATTTTCTACAAGCTACAACAGCAGGCCCCGCATAAAGAGTTCATTATCGCCCCCACCGCCGGGAATGGTGCAGCCTGCCGCAGTTGTGCCAACTGCCCGTGGATGGGCATGAACGACCTGGAGACCCTGGCACAGGTTTTCTCGCGCGATGATAACGAAATCTTCGTCGATCCCGATATCGGCGCGCAAGCGATGGTGCCACTGCGCCGCATGCTCGACTTCGCGCAGCGAATTCACGTACCGGTGACCGGCAACGCCTGAGGCCTCAGAATTCCTCCATCTGCTCCTGCATCCGGGCGATATCTTCGAGGCGCTGGTTTATCCTTGCGGAGGCATGAAAATTATTACCCGTTAACTTGAGGGCATAGCTCAGCTGTTTCTTTGCCTCATCCAATGCGCCGTTCAGGATGAAATATTCCGCTCGGGATTGGTGCAGACCCACGATATCGCCGGACAAACCTTGCACTTCGGCGAGCAGGTACCAGAGACCCGGATCATTCGGCCTGCGTTTGCTCTGTGCTATCAGGACTTCCTCGGCGATATGTGGCTGCTGGTTCTTCATTAACGCTGTGGCATAGGCCATGGTCAACGGGTGGTTCCCGGGAGAGATTTCCAGTCGTTTACCAAGCTTTTTGACAGCCCGCTCCGGCCTGTTGCGCACCATATCAATCTCGGCGTCAGCGATGATGTACTCCAGGCGATCAGGGCTGGCAGACCAGATAGAATCCAGTTCAAGAGCGGCTTCATCAGCGCGCCCAGCAGCGGTGAGTGATAGCACCAACCCATAGGTCGCAGCCTCCCGCGAACGCGGAGTACCCTCCAGTTCACCCCGAAACCTCGCCACCGCCTGCGCGGGCGTATCGGTCAACTCGGTGATTACCCTGGCCCGCATCAACTGGTATTCCAGATCAGGCTCCGGCGTCTTCTTCGGGTACTGCCGGGCGCGATTGCGGGTATCCGCAATACGATTTTCAGACAATGGATGGGAGCGAAGGAACTCGGGAACCTGATCACTCCCCGAATAACGTGTCGCATGCAACATCCGTTCAAACATCGCGGGAGCAGCGTGTGGATCCATACCTGCATCCACGATAGTTTGCATACCGATCCGATCCGCTTCCTGCTCATTACCACGGCTGTACTGTAGTGCAGAATCCTGTGCCGCGGCCTGAGTCGCGGAAAGCGCGGCCATTCCGGCATCACCGCCGGCAGTCGCCATCAATACGAAACTGGCCAGCATCGCCGCCAGCGCCAAAGGCTGCAGCTTCTGTTGAAATTCCACGCCGCGAGAAAAATGACGTTGGCTAAGGTGCGCGATTTCGTGGGCCAGCACAGTAGCCAGTTCATCCTCAGTCTCAGCCCACATCAGGAGCCCATTGTGAATACCGATGACCCCTCCGGGTACAGCAAAAGCGTTCAGGGTTGGATTGTCGACGATCACCAGATCGATGCGCCTGTCCTCCAGCTTACTGTGCGCTACCAGTGCGTAAATCAGGTTTTCCAGATAATCGAAGAGCAGGGGGTCATCTATCGTGGGGACCTGGCTCCGAAATTCACGCAGCCATGCGCGTCCAAGTTGATATTCGAACTGCGATGAGAACAGGCTGGTACTGGACTCACCCAGATTCGGCAACTTCAACTCATCCGTTGCCGCAAGGCCTGCTGTGGAGACAAGGGGGGACAGCGCCAGAACCAACGCCATGATGGCATTGCGCAAAATGTGAATCAGACCTGGAAAATCAAACACAACACACCGTTTAAAACCTTACATCTTCCGACAGGGTTGGCCACCATTGTACTGTATGCAACAAGTCCCACGACACCGCCGTTTCACCCCGAATATCGACGGACAAATTAAAATGGCATACACTTCCAGTGGTCTTTAGCCTGCGAAACCGACTATGAATCGATTTGAACTTACACCCGCCATCCTGGAATGCCGCGATATCGCGTCTGACCGCCACCTGATGGGCGACCGCATAGAAGCTTACCGCACCAGAGAGCCCTCTGACTCCCCACGCCTGCTCGTTCAGAAGCCTGAGAACATTGCCCCCACCAGGCCCTGCGTGCCGGAGATCCCTGCCTCGGCGCTTGATCTGGACCATTTGCGGGCCGCCGTTGCGGAGCATGGCGGACTTATCGTGCGGAATATGTTTCCTCAATCATCCGTCGATACCTTGATCGCAGCGACGGATCGGGTGATTGATGCCTGTGCGGATCCCCGAACCACTGTGGAGGCAAGCATCTATCACAACCCGCCCGAGAACCTCAAAACAATAATGCCAAACAAGGACCGTGAGCTTGCCAACACCAGAAGCTTCCATCGCGACTCCGGTTCCGCCATGTGCGTCGAGGCGCCCAGTGTGGCCGAGGCCCTGTTGCAGCTTTATGAGGCACACGGCATCAAGCAACTAATGACTGACTACCTCGGAGAACCGCCCTGCCTGTCAGCCAAAAAGTGGGTTCTCAGGCGCTCGAAACTTCCCGTCGCGGAGGCCGGCTGGCACCAGGATGGCGCGTTTATGGGCACCAACCTCAACAGCCTTAATATGTGGATTCCGCTGAACAGGTGCGGCGGGAACACAGGAGCGCCGGGATTGGATGTCGTGCCTCAAAGGCTGTATGACATTGCTTCAGCAGAAGGTGCTCAATTCAACTGGTCGGTAAGCGACTCTCTGGTTACCGACCAGTTCGCCCGAAATGAGGCCGTTCTGGTACCCGAGTTCAATGCCGGGGACGCATTTTTCTTCGATCATCTGTATTTACACAGGACCCAGTACCGGACCGACTTCACCAAACTGCGCTATGCCGTTGAAACCTGGTTTTTTGGCGCCTCAAGCTTCCCCAAAAACCAGATACCACTCGCCTGGTAATAAAATGAGGCAGCCTCAACAGCGGGGGCGTATCGACGGCTCAGGCATCATCACCCCCGGACAACCGGCTCTCTTTCCTGCGCGTCAGGGCAATATTATAGGCTAGCTGCTGCTCATAGGCCTCGTCGACATGCCCCTCGGGTAATTCGTGCAATGACGCATCCCATGGCGCTACCACGTAATGCTTGTCGCGCCAGTAGTATTTTAGATCATCCGATTTCCAATCCTTGTAAATATCCTCCCAACTGATGCGATTGAAGTGCGGTTGCAGGCATCCCTCGGTAAGTGCTTCCCCTTCGAGTTGATAGCGAAAATCCACCGACAACCGCATGCGTTCCAGATTCTGGTTCTCCATCGCTTTATGTACCGTCAGGGACGGAAACAGCACGATATCCCCGACTTTGAAATCTGCTCCGACCCAACGGCACGATAACACCTGCTCATTCAGCACAGCCCGACGGTTCCCCGCACCGAGATGAAACTTCAAGGGAAGGACACCAAACTTGTGCGACCCCTCCATGATAGCCAGAGACCCTTCGCTGATGGAACAATCCGCGAGCGGCATCCATGCGGCGGTAAGATTTGATGTACCCTGGTTATTGGGAAAATCCTGGTGAGGTGGAGTCGCCAATTCCGGGCTATCCGGAAAGATCAACCTGACAATGCTGAGTGGGTGGGGAAAGACCGTCTCCCCCAGAGCCTGGCGCATCACGTTCATAATACTGGGGTCATGCGAGAGGCTATGCAGCGCTTCCAGCTTGATAATGCGATCATGTGCCTTGAAAAATCGCGGCTGCCCCTCTCGCAAAGGGCGGCAAAGCGCCTTTGCCAGCATGCGCTGTTCACCACCTTCTATCCACCCCAGGTCAGCCAAAATCTGTGTTATCTGATCTCTTAACTCCGTCAGCAGGTCTACCGGGACGATGTTGCGGAAAAAGAGATAGCCGTCTTTGTCCAGACGAGCTTTTACGGCCTCAACATCGCCCAGCAGACTGTTTGCTTCAAACATCGGCCCGGGCGTCACCTTCTCCGCAATTTCAGGAAACGCTGCAACCCGCAATTCAATCAGGTAATTCATCAGGGCGTCATTACCACTGGCCCGGGCGACCTTCTGCAACCGCGTGATCCCGGCCTCGTAATCGCCTGCATCAATCAGGCCATGCACTTCCTCAAGTAGAGGACGATAAGCGGCCAGCGCTTCCTGATCCACGGTAGATATGTTTTCAGCTGTCATGAAGTTACCCTCCAGACCGAATATCTGTTTCCGGTCAATCTTCTTTTGGGGGAGTCTCCTGCGCCGCATTGGCCTGGGCGAGCTTACCCTGACCGCCTTTATTGCCGCCCTTTCGCGACTGGCGCCAGAAGTTTGCCTGTCGGCGCGCCTCAAGGAACACCCCGGCATGAACATAGAATTGGCGCAACTGCTTCTCCGTCTCTTCATTTTTTGAGAACAGCAGATTGAGCAGCGGCTCTTCGCTCGGCTCGCCGCCAGGCTTCCTCAACACACCGAGGCCAAACCCGTGATTGAACTTGAACACATCCTCGTACTGCGTTTCCAGTTCCTCAAAGTATTTCCAGGCGCCAAAGTCCTTGATTTTAGCCATCACGTCGTGGAACAAAATAATACCGCCGGGTTTGACCTTGGGATACCAGTTGGTGAAATCCTCCTGTATAGCCTCATACGTATGCAAACCGTCAATATGTAACAAATCTAGCGAATTGTCCTCAAAATGCCGCAACGCCTCGTTGAAGAACATTCTGAGTAGATACGTATTGCCGCGGTAATTTATTCGCGCATGGTCGGCAACATCTTTGTAGATTGAGTCGTCGTAAGCATCGGTGTGCTCATCGCCCTCCCAGCAATCGACACCGTATGCCACACCATCAATGTCGTGCTCGACCATAGACTGGCAAAAGGTGAAAAAAGAAAGCCCGTTGTAAACCCCGAGTTCAACCAATAATTTCGGGCGAATCGCAGCAATCAGGTCATACGCAAACGGCAGATGATCGACCCATGTGCTGAACACCATTCGCTTCGGCTCAAATCGCTGGAGTGACGGCGGAAAATATAGTTGGTTATTCATAAACTCCCAATGACCTCATAACTGTTCCAGTGTTAGACCAAAACACACTACGTCTCGGCCGCATTTTTCATTCTTTCGAGTTTGTTCGTTGATGAAAACTGCACAAACTTTAACGCGTGCTCAGAAATTTCACCCAAATAAACCGGATTGGTCACAGGGAGCTCAAATTTGCGTCCCCGTATATCCTGGTACTGCTCCATGATCGCCTTAATGAACTGCTGCCTGGCTTCAGCGGCCTCTCCACCGGTCGTCACGCCACCGTGGAACTGATGAAATGTACCCTCACCATGCAGGAACACATGTGTAATATCAGGGTATTCGCAGGCTCTTTTATAGAGATCCAGATTCACAACCCCCCCGCCACGCATATCGAAACGCGCATCATAGCCTCCCAGGGCCTGCCACAACTCGCGCGGCATGCTGATACAGTTACTTTCTCCATGCGGGAGATAAAAGCCGGCAGCACAAGATCCGCTAAAACAGGAGATCTCGAACAGTCGGTAACCATCAGCAGGCCACGAGATTGACGACATCAGAGCCTTTTCATGCGCCACATCATACCCGCTACCGACGGCTTTTTGTTGTAATTCATGGCCCAGGTGGTATCCCGGTGCGGTCACAACTGCGCGCGGTGAGAGGCGATGCCCCCGGAGAATGTTTTTGACGATACCCGGGGTCAGCAGTCTCGCACCATCAATCATCACGCAGATATTGGCGCCACAGGCGATCTCTATCCCATAATTGATGGCGTGTATCGGCGTCGGCTGGCTTTCCTGCCTCAGATGATAGGAAAAATTGGGCGGCAGGGAGTCGAGAAACGTTCGCGAAATGGTATTGGCCGATTCGTTCTCGATAATCAGGACTTCATAGTCATCGAGGCGAACATCCTGCTGATAATCCGCCATCAGGGAGCGAATGGTATTTTGGGCCTGGGCGGGCATGTCGTAAACAATCACGACAAAACTCACGATCACGTCCCGATGCCCATCGCTACCGGGCATGAATCTACGAATGCCCTGCTGTATCCGATTTAACATTCAGTAGCACCGGTCAAAATTCGGCGTTCTTCAGCTTTCGATAGAGCCGCCGTATCTTCCAGGGAAGCGCTTCGGCGCCAGATCCGTCGTTGTGCCTTAACTCCGAGGTGTAGAATTTTTCTTCCGCATGGGGGCGACTGAGACCCATTTGACCGGCAGCGCGGACAATCTTCTCGTCCAGCACGGCCTCATCGTCGTCAAAGCACAGCAGAGGAAACGGCTTGTTCTTGTATTCCCGGTACAGAATGCTGTTATAGGTGTACCACAGGTTCAATGACTCCTCGCGCGTCTTACTGCTACGCTTTCCGAGCGACTTCGCCACTGCATTCGGGTGGCGAAAGATGCCGATAAATTCGATATTGGGGTACAGTTTTTTCCAGCCGTCAATCACCAGCAGGCCACGCGGATCCTTGAAACCAAAATTGGGCTCTCCGGCGTGTGCCACAAGGAGCTCACGGCCCCAGGCGATATGCTCATCTTTCCAGATGGCCGTCGCTGGAGGTACATCCCATGCACCGCCGTTTGCCGCAAGAATGGCATCGTGGAGATCGACAAATTTCTGATTTTCCCGATTGCCCCTTTCATTGTGCTTGTTCCAGGTGTGGCATTCACCCAGGAACAAGCCCGAGTTCTGCAGGGAACCGGTCAGGCAACTTGTGCCACTGCGATGCATTCCCAGAATGGCAATCACCCGAGAGGGCAGCTTGTCACTTACCCCGCTTACTGCTTGTTCTCCCATCTATTTGCTTCCAAAAAGCATAAATGCAACATACTGAATCATAATCACGACACTTTTATCAATTGCTGTCACTGAATTATCCTATATTCCCCTATTTTTATTCGCCAAGGCAACTCCGATTTCCCCTGCGGTCGGCACAAGTTACCCAAAATGTGAACGCAGGAGCAAATGCGCTCAGGCTCGTGCTAACGCTTTTCAATGAGAGCTCTTCGCTCGCTGTTCCAAGGGGCCACCCAGAACAACAGAAGCATTCCTGGCAGCGCCAACACAGTGCAGAACAGAAAGAAATCTACCCATCCGATTTGCTCGACAATTATCCCGGTGCTGGCATTGGCAAGCGTCCGCGGCACTGCCGCCAGCGCTGTAAAGAGCGCGAACTGGGTGGCAGCATAGGTTTTGCTGGTCTCTCGCGCAATGAAGGCGGTGAAAGCCGCGGTCCCCATGCCCACCCCGAGGTACTCAAAGCCGATCACAGTCGCAAGCAACCACAACTGGGGGCCACTGCTGGCCAGAACGGCGAAACCGAGGATACTGGCGACCTGAACCACGCCAAATAACCACAGGGCTCGATTGATACCCACCCGCAGCATGATCAACCCGCCGCAGAGGCCACCCACGATAGAGGGCCACAGGGCAGCATGCTTGGCCACCAATCCGATCTCTGTCTTGCTGAAGCCGACTTCCAGATAGAACGGCATCGACAGCGCAGTCGCCATATTGTCACCGATCTTGTACAGGAACATGAACACCAGCACCAGGATCAGGCCAGACCAACCCCGGCGACCCAGATACTCGGAAAAAGGCGCTATCAAGGCATCGCGCAACCCGGATGGCGGCGGCAGTTCGACTTTCAACTCGGACACCAGCAAGGTCATCATCACACCGACGGACATGAAACCGGCAGTAATCCAGAACACACTGGACCAGGGCATAATATCTGCCAGTATCAGCGAGAGAGAACCCGGTATCAGGCTGGAAACTCGATAGGCCTGGACATGGATGGCATTACCCATCCCCAATTCCGCGTCCGGCAGAATCTCCCGGCGGTATGCATCCAGCACAACATCCTGGCTGGCACTGAAAAATGCCACTGCCACCGCGAGCCAGGCTATCACCCAGGTAGATTGGGCGGGCTGGAACATGCCGAATACACCTATTGAGACGAGCAGCGCAACCTGGGTGATCAGCATCCATCCTCGGCGCCTGCCCAGGAAAGGCGGCACCCAGCGATCCATCAAAGGTGCCCACAGGAACTTCCATGTATAGGGAATACCAACCAGCGAAAACAGCCCGATCTCAACGAGCGATACCCCGCCCTCACTCAGCCAGACGGGGACCAGTTGAAAGAGCACGTACAAAGGCATACCGGATGCAAGGCCAGTAAACACGCAGATAAGCATTCTCTGGTTGAAGACGGCCGCACGCCAGGAGGTGGTTGTCATGTTTTAGCTAACGCGTTGCGACGGATGAGTGTGCACATAAACCCTACACAGGATGCCTGTAAGTTTTGGTAGTCAAGAAAACCACCGTCTAAACCTGGAGCCAAACCCACTTGCCACCTCTTCAGTCGGCTCGTCAGCGTCCTTGACACTGCGGCTTTCGATGTTTTCGAGCGCCTCAGTGGCCACACCTGAGTGTTGTGCAAGCAAATCTGACAGAGCTTCAATCTTGTCACGCTGAACATCTAACCTGGTGCGCATCGTTGCAATATCCTCCTGTTGGCTGAGGAAGAGTTTCGCTGCAACCGCAACAAATCGCTCTAAGGTGAACTCCTTTGTAATCTCTACGGCATCCTCCGGCTTGCATGTTTCATAGAACAACATGCCGTCGTCGCGGCCGAGAAACTCACGGGCAACCTTTTCATTACTTTCACTAAACTGGCGGTTTATGCTCTCGTGCTGAGCGGTGGTCAGAAGTCTCTTGCTATCGTATCTGTCTTCCTTTGGTAGATACTCCGAAGCATCGAGAAGCGGCCTGATAAGCTGCGTCACAACAAAACGCGAGTCACTCATTACATTCAGTAATTTTATTAACTCGAGTACATCACTTGCTGGGCTGGGATTTACCTTGAGAGAGGGTATGGCGAACTCGTCTGATACGTGCACCCCAATGACATGCGAAATATCCCGAAATATATCGCTGCCTTCGAACTGGCCCTGCTCATAAGGCCTTACAATGATGTTTTCGCGGCCGAATACACGAGCCCATCTTTCCAGGTTCGCGTGATAATCAATTAACCTAAGGCGAGTACTGTCCTGAATATAATTGGCGATATTATCATCCTGTAGCTTATCCTCCTTCAACTCCTGAACATAGCTGGACATCAATACGTCGGCCTGGTTTCGAACATAGCAAATGATCTTGACGTTAAACTTTTCCTTCAGAAATTGCTTAACTTTCCTGGGATCGACGAAGTAAAAATTTTCTGTTGAGATCACCACTCGGTCAGCAGTCTCCTGCTCGTCAATCTCTTCAATTAATTGTCGATAAAGCGATTTGGCGCTGAGATTTGCAAATTTATTTTCCCCACTGAATTTCGGCAGTAAAGTCGATGACAGTCCGTGTGAAGCCCGGTGCCGCTGACCCGCCTCGGGATAATAACAGCCCTGCTCCATCAACAAGGCTTTGTTCATCCACAGGAAGTGTTGTATTGCGCTCGAACCGGCTTTGGGGCGTCCAATATGGATAAATAGCGTTTTTTTCATACCCTGCTCTGAAATAGTCGATTTCACTGCGGCCCCAAAACCTGAAGACTAAAAATAGCCTGACCCCCAGCACATTGAAATAATGACGGCGCCACAAAAAAGTATAAAACAGGGGGGCTCAAACCTGCGCACATGATAGTACGGTCTGCTCCCAATTGCTAAAATTTGTGCTGTGACCTGGCGTCCAAATGCCGGCAAATCAGCACTACGATAGACGTGAATAGCGCCTGGTTTTGCGTTAATTTCAGCGGCCGAACTGAGTCACGGGCCGCCCGATCCAAACCCCACATGTGTGTGACATCAAGCGTCATCCAGGGATATATAACCAAGGGCCTCTCTTTTTCCCCTGAGTTTGTCTGCGGCAGCGGCGATTCTCGCCTGGGAATATACATCACTGCGTATAGCACCCGATTCCTCGATTCTGATCGGATCCATGGACCTGTTAAAAACCGGCCCACCCAGCCAGGAGTAAAGCGGTTGCACTGTCGAGACCGGGTTATTGGATAACTCCTCAAAACGAAGAACCAGTGAATCACTACCAGCGACAGCCGCCAGATGTTGGTTCACCAGTTCGAGTTGGTGAATGGTGGTATAGACCATGTGATCGAGTTCGTCGTCACAGAGAATCAGTGCGCGCTCCCTGCCCAGATAGCTGTAGGCCTCGGGCAGGGCTATGCGGCCGATATGGTTGTCCAGGCGCGCCATTCTATGGGTTGCCCCAAGACAGATATCCAGTGGATCCCGGTGGACGCAGAGATAGCGGGCATTGGGGAACACCTGGCTTAACTCTGGAAGAATAAGAACACTCTCAGGAAAGAACAGTGCCCAGGGCTGTTCAGGTGGCAGGCCTTCCAATGTTTGTGCAGCGATAGACGGCAGGGTTCTCGCTGTGTACCCGGTCTGCCAGGGTGCGTGGCACCTGAACTTCTCAATAATGATTTTGAAGAGAGCAACCATTAACTCCGATGGCTCACCGGGTGAGCGTGTTTCCTCTGCGATGAACACACCGCAGTTTCGGACAACCTGGCAGACAAGCGCAGACTCCTGTACGCCGTTACACAGGATAATGACCGGTCGCTGCAACTGGAGGCGTTTACTCGCTTCAATTGGATTCGACATAGCGACCGGCGCGGGTGCAGGGAACAGCGAGGGATACTTCCAACTGACATAGTCTTTACAGCAGGCCTCATCAGCGAGATAGGTTGCGCTCTCCCTGTCGCTGATCTTGTCCGACTGGTTCGAGCTGATAATTATCTCGCCATCCCTATTGGCAAATTTGTGGATTGTGGGAGCGTTAATGGCATAGGTCTTCAGGCCAACCCGGGCGAGTTCATGCTTCAGGTCCTCTCCAAGGAAATGGATGCCTGGCAGGTTCTCATCCAGGATAGGCGCTCTTTGCCGATGGAAAATCAAAAGTTGCTCATCCAACTTGACCACTTCCTGAAAATTATCGTGGCGGCCTTCGAACGTATTTTTGAACTGGTGCGGATCACTCCAATGCCCGACAAACTCTCCGCTTGCATCCCATCCCACGCTGCCGAGCATCCCCCACGAGGGGTCGTGCTCTTCCAGCTCCATCAGTGTTTGCTGAAACTGCGCCTGCCAACCTTCTGGCAAAAGTACATCCTCGTGAATGACTGCAATAATGTCATTTTTCGATTGCTCCAGTCCGGCCGCGATGGCCTGCGACAGATTGTCGTAATAGAGATTGGAGGAATTATCGACCTCAATCACCTCATTGAGCGGATCATGTGCACTCGTTGACTTCAGGAAATTGTGTCGATACTCATCGGAAAAACGAATAACAACAAAACTGATGGGGAGGGTGACCTCAACAGCGATATCCGCTATCTGTGGATAGATACGAGGCGAGCCATGGTGCCCCGCCACTTCCTCGCCGGAACCAGCGTTGGAAAACCATCTGCCGAAGAACCCCCGCCAACCGACATCGCTACGACCGGCGCGGGCCGCAGTATCTGAAACCTTAGTTCTCTTCCAAAAATTTCTTTGCATGATTCTATGCCACACCGAGCTATCTGCCCGTTTGCAGGCATAGGAACGGCTATCTCGGCAGCTTTACGATCGACAGTTTTCGGCCATTCCAGCCCTGGCGCCAGGGTCACCGATCCCGATTGTAGCTCACTTGGGACGACTGGAATACCGTTTCTCTCATGTCATACGAGATGCCAATAGATCCAATCTGACAGGTTTCGATTGTGAACGAAAAAGAAGCTTGAATTTTTGTTTTGACAATGTTTCCATCCCTCCATTATAAGGGAACGTGAGTTTAAGGGACTGTGGTAAATTTTTCTGGAAAATGCAGGCATTGGTACGCTCCTTATGCGTTCGCATCTCACCAGCTATCCTTCTTTAGATCGAGAATCAGGGCGCTCTGATTGTATGCCAATCACAGCTGAACAAGGGGCCCGGTGGTATTGGATTAACGGATTACTTCCACCCGGGCGCTGCCTGTCACACTGTTAGATTCGGTTCTGACAGAGACGGCTATACATGAACCACCAAAGCAGTAAAGCGGTGTGGTTACGAAACACAAGGACCAGAGTGTTTTCAAATGTTGTTAATACGATCAGTTGCTGAAAATAAATACCTACTGCCATGATATCTAAAGTTTTCGCAGCACTTTCCAAATACGGTACGTACCCGACACTACGAAAAGCCGTTCTCAGGATTCGCCGGTCGCCGCTGCTGAACAACTATCCATACTGGATCAAGAGTTTTGAGCGCTGCGAAATCGAGGCGTTTATCAGTAATGCAGACACAGACCAAACTGAGACATCAAACGTCAAGCTCGTCGTTATCATGCAGGTCTGCGATCGCAATCCTGACTTTCTCAGCGCCACAATCGACTCCCTACAGAATCAGTCACACAAAAACTGGGAATTGATTTGCATGATCCTTGAGCATGGCAATGAGAGGTCCAGAAGCTTGCTGGCATCTCGCGAATCCAGAGATGCTCGTATCTCTGTGCAGAGCGAGATTGCGCCTGACCAGGTGCACAACGCGACAACAAAACTATTACTGAATCTCCAGCAAGGCTTTGTCACTTTTATTGGCCAGGATGATCTGCTCCATCCACGAACCCTCGAATGCCTTGCAACAGCAATATGCATGGAGCCGAAGGTCAAGTTGCTCTATACAGACGAAGACAGAATAGATGCGAATGGAAATCGCTTTGATCCATACTTCAAACCGAATTGGAACCCGGAGCTACTTTTATCCCAGAACTATATCAATTGCCTCAGCTGCTGGCGTGCTGAATTCCTGTTGCAACTGGCCGACACCAGTGATCCTATTGAAGGCGTGCAAAATCACAGTCTACTGATGAGGGCCGCTCCAAAAATTGTTGAGGGGGATGTCTTCCATATTCCCTTTCCGCTCTACCACATGAGGGCAAGCGCTACCGAAGAGTCGAGTGCCGTCAGCAATAATCACCTCGAATTAGCACAGGGTAACGTGCCGGCCATCGCAGACTATTGGTCACAAACAACGGGCAACCGCGCGCAAGCAGAAGTATCGATTGACTGCCAACACAATCTCTACCATTCAAATGTGGAGCTCAATCACTGGCCGCATGTTACTTTGGTCATACCACACCGGAATTCACCCGCGCTACTGCAATCAGTGCTGGAATTGTGGACGAAGACAGACTACCCAAACCTGAATCTGGTGCTGGTTGATCACTGTTCGACTGACACAAAAACCAGGAAAATGCTGGATGAACTCGCTGGCACAGACCGCGCGACTATTTGCGACTACGATGGGCCGTTTAATTTTTCCAGGATGTGTAACCTGGGTGTCAAAAACGCGGAAGCTGATTCTCATATTTGCTTTCTGAACAATGATGTTCAATTAGTGGACTTCAACTGGCTCAAAATCCTGGTTCCGTATCTGGAGATCGCTGGCGTTGTTGCAGTTGGGCCGCTGTTGTTGTATCCCGACTACTCCATCCAGCATGCCGGAATAGCGCTCGGTATTGGCGGATTCGCGGGACACTATTTCAAGCATCTCCCCTATGGCGCGACCTCTTATCAGCGCTGGGCATACTCCACCAGAAACACCAGTGCTTTAACGGGCGCTGCTCTACTCACAAAGCGCTCTGTGTTCGATTCGGTTGGTGGTTTTGATGAGGAGGTGTTTCCCACATCGTTCTCGGATGTTGATCTGTGCCTCAAACTGTCACAGCATGGGAGGCTAGTGTTTTGTCCCGACTCGAAGTTAATTCATCTGGAATCCCAGAGTCGTCCTAAAACCGATGATCTGGAGAACATCCAGAGGCTTCGTGAAAAGTGGGGGGACGAGATTGAAAGCGACCCATACTTCCCCACCATTTTTTCCAGGCTGACTGAGGTCATGACTCCGGACTATAGAAACAGCAGGCCGCTCTAACGCCTTACAGTGTCTCTGCTGTCAGACGCTCCTGCTCAAGAACAGCGTGAAAATAGCCGGACAACTCTTCAGCCTGTTCATCAAAACCGCGAATTCTATGGGCCAGTGGATTTTCGTAGGCGCTCCAATCCTTTCTGTCGATGGCCCGCTCGATACATTGCCGCAGTTCGGTAACCCCGGAACCAAATGGAATAACACTCGAATTGATACCATCTTCCAGATCCTCGGCGACCCCTCCGGAGTCGGTTGAAATTACCCAGACGTTCCGCACCAGTGCCTCTCTGACAGTCAAACCAAAGCTTTCCTTCCACTGCGACGGAAACAAAAGCACATCTATGCCAGCGAAGAAATCGTCCATGACACTCTGCTGATAGGGTGGAATAAATTCTACGGTTCCAGGAATATTCCAGTAATCCCGATCCACCCAACTCGATCCGACATTGCCCGCAGCATCTACCACCTGCAATGTATAGTCTGTTTGCTCAATCTCATTGAATGCCAGGATTATCTGCTCTGACCCCTTGATTCCACCGGGCCCACCAACAAATCCAAATACCGTGTGGCTGCGCCTCTTCAGCGCCTGGGCGCGCACATCAGGATAACTTGGCAACGGCAACGTTACTCCGTTCTTGTTGACAAAAGAATTGTCTTCACTGACACCGTTTTCCAGATGCAGGTTTCTATGGAAATCACTGGGAAACAGCAATAGGTCCACTTTATCCAGTTGCTTCTTAAGGTAGGTGTTTCGCTTGACCTGCATACGATGATCGCTTGAGCACTGCCCACATTGAGCATCATTCAGGGCCCACTGGTTACAGTAAAAGCCATCGGAATTGATCATGAACTGTCGCTCACAAATCCACCAGCAATCATGGGCAGTAACTGCAATTTTTGTATTGATCTGCCTGAGTTCGTCAAAATAATCACAGCCCAGAACCTGCAGTGCATGGCAGTGGCAGATATCGGGCCGAAATGCACGTGCGATCTCAACAATACGCCTGGCTATCTCCGCATTTTTATAGGCCGCTTCGCCCTGCAACTCAGCAGGCACATTGATCGCGATGATATCAATTCCGTCAATCTTGTAACGCCTGAGGGCATATCGGGGCAACGAGTGGTCACGGATCGTTGTCACTATCAGAATTGACCAATTATGTATTTCCCTGAGCCGACGAGCCGTTTGCTCTACGACAATTGTGGCACCGCCGAAACTCTCAGGCGCATAGTAAAGGTTGATAACAAGTAGCTTATTCATTGGACAATGCAAACTGTTCCATTAGTTCCCTTTCTATAACGTCGGGAGAAGAAAAAGTATGATACGCCATTACTTTCTCGTTGGCAGAATCGCCCATTCTTATCCTCAGATCGCGACTCCCTATTAACTTGACCAGCGCCGAAATCCAGTCTTCATTGGTCTTCGCCAAATGTCCATCCTGTCCGTCATCAATAATCTCAGAAAACTGCCCGACGGATGCCGCCACAGTTGGCACACGACAAAGTGACGCTTCCAAGTAACGAATCGCGCTTTTACACGCATTAAATCTGTCTTCAACCAGCGGCACAATATTGATGTCAATGCGGCTTAACGCCTCGAAGTACTTCACGTAACCCGTAAACGGCCGCGTATTGATTCTGTCCTTGAAAGGTTCCAGTTCCGGCGGCATGACCACATATCCTATTACCTGCAATTCTACGTGCTCGTACAGATTCAGGACATCAGCCAGCGCCTTCGCAACCGTCTTGAAATCTTCATCATGCGCTCTTGAACCGGAGGCGTAGCCGATGACAACCCGGCCGATATCTCTCTCAACACGCTCACTCTCCAGGTTTCGGACGATCGACAGCGTTGCAGAGTCGACCAGATTCTTCCAAAGATAGGTGCGGCCTCCGAAGTCCTCCTGCGCCAACCTCTGAAGATATGAGGTGCTCAATATGAGTGCATCAACGCTCTTCATCGCACCACGGTAATCCTCGGCACTTGCTAACAGGTGGGCGCGCTCATGAGGAGTAATGTGCTCGAGATTTTTATTCTCTCCATAAACTGCCTCGTTAAAGATCGGATCATCTATATCATAGAACGTTTTTACACCAAGCCTGGCAGCCTCACCAAGATATTCAGTGAACTGGGCACAACTTGGTACGCGGTAGAAAATCAGTGCTGTTGAAATCTGTAGGTAGCTGACGGTCCTCTGTGCATCATTGTAATGGCAGTAATGACAGTCCCAACCAATCGACTGGAAGTATTCTACCTTTTGAGACACCCGATACTTTTTACACTGAGGCAGATCGAGGGCGCCCACGATTAAAATAGTCGGCCGCCCAAACAACTGCCCGGACTGACTAACATTTTCAAACGTTTCCTGGCCCTGGCCCCAGGTAGACTTTCGATACCTCGCGTTAAGGAATACCGCGACGCGAAACCGCATCTTCCTCATGGTTGCGGCCCATCCATAAAGCCGAATATTAGCCACAACTGTAGCGACAGATGATCGCCATCTGAATCGACTGACTGTTTGCCACAATTTTCTAGGGGTCATTCCTGCATTCACTCAAAACGCAAATCAATAGTACAGATACATCAACGGAATGGCCACGGGACACAACGACGCAGAAAGGCTAACAGCCTCCAACCTCTGCTATTCACGAGGAGATCGTATTCTGTCTGCAACCGCGCCCGCTTCTCCTGCTCTGTTCCCAGTTCATGTATCGTTCGGATAAGCCTGTGACGTAAACTGATACTTTTCCTATAGGCGTATCCACTCATATACTGCAACTCCTGAAGATACAGAGGTTGCAGCGCGCCGCTATCCAGATTCTCCAGAACACCCGTCACATCACCTGGATGAATTGAATCTTTCCGGGACATCGTGAGGAGGCGCTGATAAAGAATATCGCTATACTCCCAAAGGAGTGCACCATTCCTGCGTTCAACTTTGCGCTGATTTGCACTTCGATTCAACAGAGGCTCCACCTGGTCCCGGCAAAAGCTGTCCGTCTGCGAATGTTCGATTTTCAACAAGGTCGCCAAGCGATGGAACTGTACATCAGGAGAATCAACCAGTGAGGTGTAATCCACAATAACCAAACGCTCTGGATCTACCTCTGACAGCACCTTACACATATAGGTCCACCACAGCATGAGTGTTTGTACATTGCGTCTGCCGAGCATATGAAAGTCGCTATCCTTAATATGCCTGGCCTTCTGTGATCGCACACACTGTTCCGGCTCCCGGATGCCGAGGACATAACTGACCTCAGCATCAAGGGCCTCGCAAATGACACGCTTCCAGAAAGGTAGCAAGATACAAAATCGCGGATCTTTCAAACTCGATACACTGGAGTCAGCGAAGCGTTTCAATACCAGTGCAACGGCGGCCCTATGGTAGGGCTCGAATCTTCGTGCGGTAAAATCTTCTTGCCAGATGAATCCAAAACTATCCCACGACAGATTCATGCTTCTAAGCAAGCGATCGTTAAACTGGACTATCTCCTCATCCTCAAAGAAGCCTTTTGGGTTGTCTTCATTCGGGGCAATAAACCTGCTCCCCAGATTCACTCCCATCGCATGCAAGGCATTTGCCACGAGCGAGGTCCCGGAGCGATGTGCGCCGAGGACAAATATAAACCTGCTTTTGTGTTTCATAGCATGGGTACGCTGCTATATCGACGAAAATACGGTTATAGACCGCCGCTATTGTATGGTTTCATAGCGAATGAGTCGATCAGGCCTCTGAGGGTGCTTTTCACAAGATCGACCCGATTCCCCCTGAACGCAAGTAGATAGCAAAATTTTAAGATGAATCGCAGCACATCATGCACGACCCATGCTTTGATAGTATAGCGCTGGCGGTAAAGCCAGAGCCGGTTTCTGGTCATATAGTAGTTGCGCTGATAGTCATGGTAGCGAATAACCGCTTGGGTAAAAGGTATCTTGGTATGGTTCTCACCAATTTGCTGGCGAATAGCAGCGCCAAAATCACCGTAAATTTTGTATCCTTTATGCATGGCCCTGAAGCACCACTCCAGATCGACATTATCGATGAACAGGGCTTCATTCATTGCACCAACATCATCAATGGTCTGCATCGGCATCAGGCAGCCAGACGTGATCAGGAAATCACACGCCACCAGGCGCTCGCTCGTCGCCAATGTCTCACCACGGTACCTCGTATTCCAGGGTAACCTGAAGCGGATAAACGGCAGTTTGTGGTCGGTGTAATCATCGACCACCAGGGGGCCGATCGCTGCCACCGACTCGCCCGACGCTCGTTTCATCTGGAGATCGCCGGCGAGCACATTGATCAACTCGGGTGATATTTTCGTATCCTGATCAAAGGCGACGACAAATTCTGCCTTCATCTCGCGCGCGTGGTCGATAACCTGGTTAACCCCCCCGCTGACTCCCCTATTTTGGGCATTCTGAACAATGGTAACGCCCGGTTGTTGGCGAGCGAGGACCTCCAGGTATTCAGTATCCGATGACGCGTTATCGACGATCACCACCCATCTGGAACAGGCGAGCAAATTCCCGACGAGATCATGCAATGCGCCGACTTTCGGGTTGTGCGCTACAACGCCAGCACACACGGAGAACGGTTCCATGCGCGATCAGGCGACCTCGAATAGACCAGCAGCACCCATGCCACCGCCAATACACATGGTGATCACTACATACTTCGCGCCGCGACGCTTGCCCTCCAGCAGCGCGTGGCCAACCATTCGGGCGCCGCTCATACCAAAAGGGTGACCGATGGAGATGGATCCACCATTGACGTTCAGTTTGTCGTTATCGATACCCAACTGGTCACGGCTGTAAATGACCTGACAGGCGAAAGCTTCATTCAACTCCCATAGATCGATATCGCCAACACTGAGGCCGTGGCGTTTCAGCAGTTTAGGGACTGCAAACACGGGGCCAATACCCATTTCATCAGATTTGCACCCGGCCACCGCAAGACCGCGATAAATCCCCAGCGGTGCCAGCCCCTTCTGCGCAGCAAGACGGCTGTCCATAACGACACAGGCAGAGGCGCCATCGGACAGCTGCGAGGAATTCCCGGCCGTGATGAAACGCCCTTGCTTTACCCACTGGCCATCCTTGAACACCGGTTCCAGCGCATTCAAGCTTTCCAGCGTGGTGGAAGGGCGATTGCAATCATCACGATCGACCACGGCATCCTGATACGTAGTCTCTTTGGTTTCCTTGTTGAACACCGCCATGGTGGTGTTCATCGGGACGATCTCATCATCAAACAAGCCGGCTTTCTGTGCCGCGGCCGTGCGCTGCTGACTCTGGAGGGAGTAAATATCCTGGTCTTCACGACTGATGTTATAGCGATCGGATACTACCTCGGCAGTCTCCAGCATCGGCATGTAGGCAGTGGGGTCAATGTCGGTGACGGCTTTCGATACATTGCGATACGCATTCTTGTGCTTGGTCTGAACCAGGGAGATAGATTCAACACCACCGGCGACTGCGATATCGTACTCATTGCACATGATGCTCTTGGCTGCGGTCGCAATAGACATCAGCCCGGAGGAACACTGTCGCTCGATTGCCATACCCGCCACCGTGTCCGGGAGCCCCCCGGCAATGCCACACAGACGCCCGATATTGTAGCCCTGGGTACCCTGCTGGGCCGCTGCGCCAAAAATACAGTCATCTACCTCTGCAGGATCTATACCGGCCCTCGCAATGGCTGCACGAACCACATGACCACCCATCGCAGGGGCTTCGGTATCGTTGAAGCCGCCGCGAAATGACTTGGCCAGACCGGTTCTTGCTGTGGACACGATTACTGCTTCTCTCACGCTGTTTCTCCCATTGTTTGATAGTGTATTGAGGCTGTATTTTGGAGCTGTGTCAGCCGCGCTGACTGGAAACCGAAACGATCTCCCCCGTCATATAGCTGGAATAATCCGACGCCAGAAACATCATTACGTTCGCCACTTCCCAGGCTTCGGCTGCCCGCCCGTAGGCCTCCCTGGACTCAAGCTCCGCCAACAGTTCCTCGGAGGCTGATTTGCGCAGCATCGGGTGCAACACGATCGATGGCGCCACCGCGTTAATACGCACGTCAAACTCTGCGGCCTCCAATGCAGCACAGCGTGTCAGCGCCATCACACCTGCTTTCGCGGCGGCATAATGCGCCTGCTCTTTCTGTGCGCGCCACCCCAGTACAGAGGAGTTATTGACAATGACGCCGCCCTGGCCCCGCGCTTTCATAACCTTCATCATATAGCGCGTCATGCGCATAGTACCATTGAGTGTCACATCGATGACGCGATGCCACTCATCATCTTCCATATCAATCAGCAGTTTTGACGTACCCAATCCGGCGTTGTTAATCAGAATATCGACACCGCCCATACTCTCTTCGGCAAAATCAATCAGCGCGCGAACGTCGTCCTCAACTGCTACATTACCGACTCTACTGTACACGGCTGCAAGACCCGACTCCGTCTTCAGCTTTTCCACCGCCGCGGCCAATCGCCCCTCGTGTATATCACTCAATACGATCGCGCGCGCACCCTCCTCCGCTGCTCGCAATGCTGCCGAAAATCCGATGCCGGCACCGGCCGCCGCTGTCACCAGCACCGACTTACCCTTGATCAGACCGTGACCCTGCACATACTCAGGCAATTTCAAATTCATACTGTTTCCCCTAACCTTTTGCGGCTATTGAGTGGCTACTTGGCTGCGCCCTTCGGTTCGCGAGGCATACCCAGCCCGCGCTCTGCAATGATATTGCGTTGTATCTGGTTAGTCCCACCATAAATGGTGTCGGCGCGCACAAACAGATACATCGACTGCAGGCGACTCAATGCATAGGGACCGTCCTCCAGAATTTCACATTCCGCACCGAGTACATCCATCGCCAACTCACCCAGACTGCGATGCCAGGTGGCCCAGAACAACTTGTAGATCAGCGCCTCCTTCTGCAGTGCGCCATCACTGGTGCTCTGCCCCGACAGCATCCGCATGGAGTTGTAGCGCATGATTTTAAGTTCAGCGTGTGCCCGGGCGATACGCTGGCGGATAACGGGATCCTTTGCGGCACCATTGCTGCGCGCCTGGCGTACGACTTCGTCGAGTTCGTTTTGAAACTGCATTTGCTGGCCCAGCGTCGATACTCCTCGCTCAAAACCCAGCAACCCCATCGCCACTTTCCAGCCATCGCCGGGGGCCCCGACAATATCATCTGCAGCGCAATACGCATCATCGAAGAACACCTCGTTAAACTCGGACGTACCGGTAATCTGCTCGATGGGCCTGACCTCAATACCCGGCTGATCCATGCCTATCAGGAAAAAACCAAGACCCTTGTGCGCCACAGACTCTGGATCGGTGCGCGCTATCGCAAAACAGAAATCGGATTCGTGCGCCAGAGACGTCCACACCTTCTGCCCGTTGATCAACCACTTACCCTGCGCTTCATCAAAGCGCGCCTTGGTTTTCACATTGGCGAGATCGGAGCCAGCACTGGGCTCGGAATAGCCCTGGCACCACAACTCGGTCCCCGCGACGATACCGGGCAGGTATTTTTTCTTCTGTTCCTCGGTACCAAAAGCAATGATTGTCGGCCCCGCCAGGCCCTCGCCGATATGACCCACGCGGCCCGGTGCACCGGCACGCGCATACTCTTCAAAGAAGATTACCTGTTGCTCTATCGTGCAACCGCGGCCACCGTATTCCCGGGGCCATCCGACACACGTCCAACCGCCCTCGGCCAACTTCTGCTCCCAGACCTTGCGTTCGGCCGGAAACATATGTTCATCACCGGGGCCACCCCGATACTTCAATTTTTCGAATTCGCCGGTCAGGTTTTGCTGCAACCAGTTCGCCACTTCCTCGCGGAACAATTCGTCCTCGGGACTAAAACTCAACTTCACAGTGTTCCCCTCAATCCAGTAATGCGCAGGCCAGGCGTTCTCGATGAAATGCACCATTTCCCAGCAGGTGTTCGGAGGACTTGGCACGCTTGAAATACAGGTGGACATCGTACTCCCAGGTAAAGCCGACACCGCCGAACAACTGCAGAGAATCTCCGGCAACCGCAAAATAGGCATCTGAACAATAGGACTTGGCCACACTCGCTGCTTCACAGAGTTCTGCCGCCAGTGGCCCGCCGTCGAGCGCCTCCTGAGCGACACAGGCGGCATAGTAAATCGCGGACCGTGCGACTTCAGTCTTCAGCATCATATCGGCCGCCTTGTGTTTTACCGCCTGATAGCTGGCGATTGTGCGATTGAACTGTACTCGCTCGCTGGTGTAGGCCACTGTCATATCCAGTAGCTGCTGGCAGCCGCCAACCTGCTCTGCAGCCAGCGCAATTGTCGCCAGATCAATCACTTTAGCGAGCGACTCCCAGCACTGCCCGGGCTCACCCATCACCGCATCAGCACCCAGCATGACATTGTTCATGCGCACGCAGGCCTGCTTGCGGGCCTGGTCCATCGTGGGTAACCAGTTGCATTCGACGCCCGCGGTGGCGGCAGGTAGGAGAAACAGCCCGATGCCCGCCTCACCAGTGGAACCCTCGGCCCGCGCGGCAACCACCAGTAACCCGGCAGTGTGCCCATCGATGACATAGCGGTAATCGCCATTGAGCACAAATTGCTCACCCTCTCGACGCCAGGTGGCCGTGATCGCCTGCGCATCCCAGCGGCTTGAACCGCCATTAAATGCCAGCGTCGCCGTCAGTTCGCCCTCACAGATTTGCCCCAGCCAATGCGCCTGCTGTTCCTCGCTGCCGGCGACACGCAGCGCGTTGATCCCCAGGCACACGGTGGAGAAGAAAGGCGCACACAACAGGTGTCGCCCCATCTGCTCCATCATTGCGACCAGTTCGACATACCCCAGACCGAGTCCGCCATACGCCTCTGGAACGTGAATCGCCTGCCAGTACATCTCGCCACAGATACGCTGCCAGACCGCCGGCTCGTAACCCTGCTCCAATGCCATTGCACGCCGCACAGCAGCGCTGTCAGAGATTTCAGCCAGGAATGCCGCCGCCGTCTCGCGGATCATTTCCTGTTCTTCTGTAAATGCAAATTCCATAGATTCTCCGATGGTTGCCTGACCTCAGGTGCCCCAGACTTTCTGTGCAGGCACTTCCTTCGCCAGTAGTTCTTTCATCGCCTCGCCTATTTCGGCCGGTGCCCAGGCGGCGCCGCGATCGACACCCTCCGTGGTGCGCCAGCCGTCGCAGATACAAATTCGACCGCCCTCGGCTTCGAACACCTTTCCCGTCACCTGTGCCGCCTCCGCACTGGCCAGCCAGGCCAATACATTGGACACATTCTCCGGGGCGAAGTGATCGAAACTGCCGTCCTCCGGTTTCGCCATGCGCTTGGCCATCTCAGGTACCGCACTGGTCATCCCGGTGCGAGCAGAGGGCGCCATTGCATTGGCAGTGATGTTGTAGCGCGCCAGTTCAGCGGCCTGGTTCAATGTCAGAGCGGCAATACCTGCTTTGGCGGCAGCGTAGTTCGACTGCCCGATGGAACCCTGCAGCCCTGCGCCGGACGTAGTGTTGATAATTCGTGCATCAACCGGCTTACCTTCCTTGGAGCGACCGCGCCAGTAGTGAACGGCGTGGGAACTGATACAAAAATGGCCCTTCAGGTGCACGGCCATAATGGTGTCCCACTCCTGCTCAGTCATGGAGGCGAACATGCGATCGCGGTTTACACCGGCGTTGTTGAGCACAATGTGCAGGTCGCCAAAGCTGTCAATGGCCTGCTTGACCGCGTTCAGGCTATCGTCGTAATTGGTGATATCAGAACTGTTGACGGCCGCTTTGCCGCCAGCACCGGTGATCTCATCCACCACCACCTGCGCGGCTTCGGTGTTGATGTCATTGACAATGACTGCACAGCCCTCGGCGGCAAAGACTCTGGCGTGGGCTGCGCCTAAACCACCACCCGCGCCGGTGATAATAGCGACCCGGCCTGCTAATAATCCACTCATGTTAACGCTCCTCCAAATAGTGCTTTCGAATTACATGAACCTGTCTTGACCTGAAGTACTGCCAGCCCTACAAACGCTCCAGAATTGTCACGTTGGCCTGGCCGCCACCTTCACACATCGTCTGCAAGCCGTACTTGCCGCCGCTGCGCTCCAACTCATGCAACAGCGTGGTCATCAACTTGGTGCCGGAAGCACCCAGCGGGTGTCCCAATGCAATCGCGCCGCCATTGACATTGGTCTTCTCAAGCGGATACCCCGTCTCTATCAGCCATGCCATCGGTACCGACGCGAAGGCCTCGTTGATTTCTACCAGATCAATATCCGATAGAGCCATGCCCGATTTTTTCATCGCGTATTCGGTTGCGGGTATCGGCGCAGTCAGCATCCAGATCGGGTCGGCAGCGCGCACGCTCATGTGCACGATGCGGGCGCGCGGGGTCAGGTTGTAGCGTTTCAGCGCCGCTTCAGACACGATCAACACGGCAGAAGCTGCATCACAGGTCTGGCTGGAGACCGCGGCGGTGATAGTGCCGCCTTCCATCAACGGCTCCAGTTCGGCCATTTTTTCCATCGAGGTATTGCGCGGTGTCTCATCCATATCGACACCATTGAGCGGCGCGATCTCGCGGTTGAAGCGGCCATCCTTGATAGCCTCCAGCGCCAGCGTGTGCGATCGCAAGGCGAACTCTTCCATCTGCACGCGGGAAATCTTCCACTTGTCGGCAATCATCTGCGCAGATGTGAATTGCGAAGGAGGCGTGCTGCCGTAGCGCGCAACCCAGCCCTGGCTGCCGGAGAAGGGATCGCTGAATCCCATCGGCTGCGCAGCGATCATGGCTGAGGAAATCGGAATCTGGGTCATGGTCTGGACGCCACCGGCAATGACCACATCGTTGACGCCGGACATCACCGCCTGCGCCGCGAAATGTACGGCCTGTTGCGAGGAACCGCACTGCCGGTCAATCGTCGTTCCCGGCACCACATCGGACAAGCCAGCGGCGAGCCAGCAGGTGCGCGCGATATCGCCCGCCAGCGGCCCGATGGTATCGACACAGCCAAACATCACATCGTCGTATTCGTCGTCGGGAATGCTGTTGCGATCCACCAAGGTTTTGAGCACGTGCCCACCAAGGTCGGCGCCGTGCACATCCGACAAACCTCCTTTACGCCGCCCCGTGGGTGAGCGTACTGCATCTACGATATAAGCATCTGCCATGTTCCTGTCCTCAGTCTTTAAACGAAAGTGGCGCCAGCACCGAGTGCGGCGCCAGGGGTGAAGATAGACTCCGCGACCCGTGATTTGTGAAAGCCTGCATCGCCCCATGTATTGGCCAGTGCCCAGGCTTTTTTCATGTAAATGTGTAAGTCCACTTCCCAGGTGTAGCCCATCGCGCCGTGAGCCTGGTGGCAATTTTTAGCCGCCAGGTTTGCCGCTTCACAGGCAACCAGCTTGGCGTGGGATACAGCCTGTGCAGCGATATCCTGGCCAGCAGCAAGGGCATAGGCGGCTCGATGCGTGGGCGCCTTGGCGTACTCCAGTCGCACAGCGACATTCGCCATGTGATGTTTTACCGCCTGGAAACTGCCAATTGGCTTGCCGAACTGCTGCCGTTCGCTGGTGTACTTTACCGTGAGGTCGATCATGCGCTGCGCCAACCCCAACGCCTGCGCCGCGCAACCGAGTGCACCACGATTCAGCGCGTCGGCGAGCAGTGCCGCAGCCTGTTGCCCGGAGGCAATCGTGGTAGCACCCGCTGCTACCTCAACCGTATACAGCTTACGTGAGGGATCGATGGACTCATTATGCTGCAGCACTACCTGATCCGCGGTCGCGGCAACTAACTCGTCGCCTCGCTGCAACAACAACAGGTCCGCCATATGGGCGTCCTCGACGACGAGGTTTTGCGCCAGTCCAACCACCACGATGGCCTCACCGGCGGCCAGTTTCGGCAACCAGTGCGCGGCCAGTTCACCGCCAATATCTGCCAGCATCGGCACCGCGACCAGCGCGGTGTGCACCAGCGGCTCGGGCAGTGCCACATAGCCGCACTCCTGTGCCAGCAGCACGAAATCCAGCGCGTCCATGCCGAGGCCACCGTGCTCCTCAGGCACCGTGATTCCGGTGAGGCCCAGCTCGGCCAGTTGCTGCCACAAGGCCCGGTCACGGCCAGTGTCTGTCTCCCAGCTTGCGCGGATGCGCTCGGGTGTCACCTCGTTCACCAGAAAATCGCGCACCGATTCCTGGAACAATAACTGGTCTTCTGTAAACGTAAAATCCATCTGTTACCTCGGCATTCCCAGCATTCGTTCGGCGATGATATTGCGCTGCACTTCATTGGTTCCGGCGTAGATGGGGCCTGATTGCGAGAACAGCCAGCCGTCCAGCCATCTACCCACACCCTGTGCCGCCGGTGCATGCGGCAACAGTTCCGCGCGCGCACCCAGAATACTCATCGCAGTGGCGTGCATGTTCTGGTCCAGTTCCGACCAGAAAATTTTGTTGGTGGAGGATTCCGCACCGATTTTACCGCCCTTGTTCAATCGACAGGCCGTTTGATAGGTCGTGAGGCAATAGCTTTCGGCATCCAGGTACGCGCGCAGCACAGCGTCTTTTACAGCCGGGTCGCGATCGGCAGAGTCTCTGTTGGCCGTGTACAACTCGACCAGACGGCGCGCCGTCTCCTGAAAGCGCGCCGGCGAGCGCAGCATCAGGCCGCGCTCAAAGCCGGCGGTGGCCATCGCAACGCTCCAGCCCGCGCCCTCGTCACCGAGCCGGTTGTCGACAGCTACCTCGACATTGTCGAAAAAGATTTCGGCGAATCCGGGCAGGCCGTCGAGTTGCGGGATCGGACGCACGGTAATGCCCGGGCTGTTCAGGGGCACCAGGATAAAGGTCAGGCCGCGATGCCGCTCAGAATCGGGATCGGTGCGGAACATGCCGAAACACCAGTCCGCCCACACCGCGCGGGTCGACCAGGTTTTCTGCCCATTGATAATGTACTTGTCGCCCTCGCGTTTCGCGGTGGAGCGAATGGCCGCCATATCAGACCCGGCATTGGGCTCGGACCAGCCCTGCGCCCAGACTTCCTCGCCGTTCGCCATTTTCGGCAGGATGCGCGCCTTCTGCTCCTCGGTACCGTACTCCATTAACGTTGGCCCGAGCAGGAAGATCCCATTCTGGTTGACACGAAGCGGCGCGCGCGCCTTGTAGTACTCCTCCTCAAAGATCAGCCATTCGATCAGGTCGCAGCCGCGACCGCCGAGCGCCTGCGGCCAGGTGACCATGCCCCAGCGCCCTTTGTTGAGCGTTGCCTCCCACTCCCGGTGCTGCTGGAAGCCCTCGGCAGTATCAAAGGTTTGCAGCGGCTCGGCGGGAGTATTAGCGGCCAGCCAGTTGCGCACTTCCTCCCGGAACGCGTTTTGCCGTTCGGTATAAGCGAGATCCATCGTGTGTCTTCCCTAAAATTTGGCGTCGCGCTTTTCAACAAAAGCGTCACGCGATTCCTGTGAATCACCCACAGTGTAGGCTTCCAGAGTAAAGCCCTGTTCCCAGCGATACTTGTCCTCCAGGTTCCCGTCCTCGATGCCGTTCAGCGCTTCCTTGGCGAGCTTGACCATGGCCGGGGACTTGGCTGCGATTTTGGCAGCGATTTCGCGCGCGGTCGGCAGCAGTTCCGCCAGCGGTACAACTCGCTCGACCGCACCCAGTCGATAGGCTTCCTGTGCGTCTATGAACTCGCCGGTAAAATACATATAGCGGACCTTTTGCACCGGGAACATACGCTGCAGGTGTGCGCCACCGCCCATCGCGCCACGATCGATTTCGGGCACACCGAATCTGGCACAATCGGAACACAGAATAATGTCTGCGGCGCCGGCCATGCCGATACCACCACCCAGCACAAAACTGTGCAGGGCCACGATCACCGGTTTGGGATTGCGGTGGATCGCGCGGAAGGTTTCGTAGTTGCCTTTGTTGACATCGACGATTTTACCCGGGTTCGCAGCCAGTTCCTTGATATCGACACCGGCACAAAAACCCTTGCCCGCAGCACCGACAATAATTACCCGCACCTCTTCGTTGGCTCCCAGCGCATCGATTTCGGCGGCGATCGCGAACCAGCCGGCGCTGTCGAAAGCGTTGACTGGCGGGTGATCGAGGATCATCTCGGCAATACCGTTTTCAATGGTTGTGCTGAAAGGTTTGGACATAGTTTACTCCTGGCTATTTTCCGTCACACGCAGCGACAACAAGGTGAGACGCTGCTCGGCTTCGGCAACAATGGATTGAATCAGGTCCTCACAGGACAGCAGGCTGTCGATCACACCGGCCACCTGCCCCGAGGGCAGCACCCCGTGCGCGGGATCACCATCTACCATCGCCTTCTGGATAATCATCGGCGCATTGGCCGACATGATGGCCTGCGCGGCCGTCATATCGTCATCCTTGCTCATCGCAATGGCAGACTTCAACAAACTGAATATAGTGGCACCGGTGTGCTTGCGAAATGCGAGGCCGTTGCGCATCGCAATCAACAGTTTGCGCCCGGTGCTGGCCTTCTCGAGTTCGGTGAGCAATTCGTTCATGATCATGCGCTGGGGCAGGCCATCCATCGCCCTGGACACAATGATATTGCCGGGGCTCTTACAGTCCAGATACCGCTGCAAGGTGGCTCGCGGTACCGGGCTCTCCTCGGTCATCAGGAAGCGCGTACCCATCGCGATACCATCAGCACCCCAGGACAGCGCAGCCAGCAGACCACGCCCGTCCTTGAAGCCCCCTGCGGCGACCACCGGGACCTGGTCGCTCACCGCATCGACCACCTGCGGTATCAGCAGGGTAGTGGGTACCGCTCCGGTGTGACCACCTCCCTCACCTCCCTGCACTGTGACCGCGTCGGCACCGAGTTCCACCGCCTTGACCGCATGCTTGGGCAGGCCAACGGTGGGCATGCACACCACGCCCGCGTCTTTCAGCTTCTTGATGAACTCGGGGCCGGGTGAGCGTGAGTAACTTACCGCCCGCACACCGTGGCGAATCACCAGGTCGACGATTTGCGCGGCGTTGGGCTGGTACATATGGAAATTAACACCAAACGGTTTATCGGTGAGTTCCTTGACCCGCAGAATATCGCGCTCCATCTCGTTCGCCGGTATGGTCGCCCCGGCGAGGAACCCAAAGGCACCGGCGTTGCAACTACCCGCCACCAGCCTCGGGTCGGCGACCCAGCCCATCGCGGTTTGCACGATCGGGTAGCGGCAACCGAGCAGTTTGGTTAAACGCGTTTCAAGCATGATTCAAGCCTCGTTTCAGGCACGGTTGCCCGGGGGGTTGTCCTTGATCTGATGCGCTCGCTGGTTGTGCGGGTCCAGCGCAGCGATCACTGCCAGTTGCTCTGTCGTGGGCGCAGCTGTGACGGGAACATCCGTGGGAATGTGCACGGGATAACCGGTGTTTTCCTGCACTTCTTCCACGGTCACACCGGGGTGCAGCGACACCAGGCGAACCTGATGCTCAGGCCCACCGAAATCCATCACGCACAGGTTGGTAATGACCAGTCGGATATCGACATCGTCGAGCGAGTGGCCCTTGGGCAGGCGCGCGGGGTTGTAGCCAATTGAAGACACGAAGTCGCACTCACCCTCCATGAATACACGCGTGTTGTGGCCCGGCACAAAGAAACTGTTGGGGTGAGAAATGGAGTTGCCCGGAAAGCCGCGTGCGCCCAGCATCATGGTCTTGGGCTTCTCGTAGGTGCCACCGAGCGCCGACGTGTTGGACTGGCCGAACTTGTCGATCTGGGTCGGGCCGAGCATCGCGTGCCGCCTGCCACTCCAGACATTGTCAAAAATACGTGAAAACCCCATCCAGCTCTCTGTAGCCGGGACGAATCCAGCAGGGCGTGGCCCCAGTGGATTGGGCTCACTCAACATCCACGCCTCAGAATCCGTCATCATCAAATCGGGGTTGCTGGTTTTCATCGCGAGGCTGGCCGCAAGGCGCGGAATAACACCAATACCGGTGGCAAGTACCTCGCCCTCATTCGCGAATGCCTGGCTGGCGGCGACGATGCACAGTTCAGCCAGAGTGAAATCGGTTGCTGCAGTCATGACGTGTTCTCCTTGGCTGATCAGTAAGTGGGCAGTTCAATAGCGCGGATGGCATCGAGACCACCGACATTCTTCTGGTACTCCTCTTCCGAGGCGCCGAGGAACATATCGAGATAACCCTGGAAGCCACTCTCCTCCTTGGCGGACGCGGCATAGGCCTTGAAGTGCGGCACATCAAAGCCGTACAGCGGGGCACACGAAGACGGATGGGCACCACCGGGGATAGGCACCACACCAGTCGTCACGGAGCGCTCCCAGTGCACCAGTCGCGCCTGCGCGGGGTCGTGAAAGAACGCGGTGTCGACCAACTCATCGCAGGACACAAAGGTTTTGTCCGCCGCGCGTGCGAACCAGTCATCCATGTAAAAGTCCGGGCCCGCTATCTGGCATACGCCGCGCACATCTGCTCTATCGGCATGAACCAGTGAGACATCCAGCTTCAGCGCCGGCATGGCAACCCACTCTTTATCGTCATAGGGACTGTCGATCACCTTGATATCCGGGTTCTTGTTGATCACATCCGTGCCCAGCCCGACTTCTGTCGGGATAAACGGAATACCCCAACTCGCCGCGCGCAGGCCCAACAGCATCATGCCCTCATCGATTTCCATCACCTCGATAGCGCCGGACTGGCGCGCCTGGCGGAAGTAAGGTTCCAGCGGAATAAAATCCAGCGAGACAAACGCGAACACGACCTTCTTTACCTTGCCAGCCGCACACAACATGCCGACATCAGCGCCGCCGTAGGCCACGATGGTGAGGTCCTTCAGGTCGGAGCGGAGGATTTCGCGCACCAGCGCCATCGGCTTGCGCCG